>ENA-ORXD01000209-ORXD01000209.1-sediment-metagenome-genome-assembly--contig:-NODE-209-length-91443-cov-20.045608_pt1 | contig 91443 bp, 89 predicted proteins | sample MGYA00237862_ERZ511471 | MGnify/ENA metagenome assembly ERZ511471
CATTGACGTTGCCTGACGAGTAAGGACCCGTCCCGCCTTCGGGGCGGGTCCTTTTTTTATCTTGCCGAATGGATCGGAATGATTTATGAACAGGTTCCGGTCCGGATCTCGGATCAATAAATAAAGAGGTTACCCTTTTCATGGCCACCCTGTTGAAACAATCTTTGAAAACCATAGAGCATTACAAGAACGAACAACCCCATTACGGGGAACTCCTGGACATCCTCCAGGACATCCTCATCCTCCGGGAAGAAAACCGCCGGCGGGTCGGGACTTCCCTGATATCCATTGACGAAAGAGTCGCGGAGCAGAAGATCGGCGGCGGATTTCCCCTGGTCGATTTCTCCGGGGGCGTTCTTCATCTGGAAGAACCGGAAGCCTATTTCCGGGATCTCCTGGAAATAGGCCGGAAGAAATCGCCGGAGGAAGTGAATCGGATCCTTGACGAACTGAAGACAGGCGCCCTTTCCTACGATAAAGTCGTCCGCGATTCCTTTATCGAAAGCCCTGAAGAGCCGATGGAAGATGAGGAAGAGGACGAGGACGAGGAAGTATTCGACCTGCTCAGCCTTTTCATAGAAGAAAGCCTCCGTCCTTCCCTGGAAAGGGTGGCGGAGACTTACGCCCCTCTTCTGAAAAAGGCGGCGTGGAACGAGGGATTCTGTCCTATTTGCGGGCGGGAGCCCAAAATTGCGGAAATCCGTGATGAAGAGGGAAGGCGGTTTCTCTTCTGCAACCAGTGCGGTTACGAGTGGTCCTTCAATCGGATCAAATGTCCTTTCTGCGGGAACGACGATCAGGAGACCCTGGCCTACTTCACCGTCGAAGGGGAGGAACAGTACCGGGTGGATGTCTGCAACAACTGCAACCGGTATATCAAGACCGTCGATTTCAGAAAGATGAACCGGCCCGCCTGCCTGGACGTGGAGGATTTTGCCACCCTTCACCTGGATATCCTGGCGAACGAGGAAGGATACGAATAGCGGTGAAAACGGAAACCCTCGTTTCCGTTCTTGAAATCCTGGAAAGGGAACTCGGGAAGGAAGACCTTCCCCTCGTTGCGGAGATGGTGAAGACCGACCGGGATCCTTACCGGATCCTGGTGTCCACGCTCCTCAGCCTTCGGACCAAGGACGAGGTGACCGGGGAAGCGTCGGGCCGCCTTTTCGCCCTGGCGTCCACCCCCCGGGAAATGGTGCGGCTGCAAGAGGAACAGATCGCCCGGACCATCTATCCCGTCGGCTTCTACCGGACGAAGGCGGAGACGATCCTTCGCGTGAGCCGGGAACTGCTGGAAAAACACGATTCCCGGGTCCCCTCGACCCTGGAGGGTCTTCTGGCGCTGAAAGGCGTGGGGAGAAAGACGGCCAATCTCGTTCTCACCATGGCTTTCGGCAAGGCGGGGATCTGCGTGGACACCCACGTCCACCGCATTTCCAACCGCTTCGGCTACGTCTCGACAAAGACCCCGGATGAAACGGAAAAGGCCCTGAGAAGGAAGCTGCCCCGGAGGGCCTGGTCTTCCTACAATACCCTCCTCGTGGCTTTCGGCAAGAGGATCTGCAGGCCCGTTTCCCCCCTGTGCGGCCGCTGTCCCGTGGCGAAGTTCTGCGAGCGCGCCGGTGTCACCACGAGCCGATGAGAAAAAAATCAGTACACAACCTGTCCCTGATCATCAAGATACCCGAACCGGCGCATAACCTCATGATGGTCCTGGACAATCTGCCGCGCCTGTATTTCACTGAGTTCCTCACGCCACGATCCGACCCGGCCCTTACGGAAAAATCGGTAGGCTGACGGGCCTTTTTCGCGGAAGCCTTCCGCGTCTTCCAGCTTTTGCACAACATCGAACGAACTGAATCCCAAGGCCTTTTGAATCTGTCCCCGGCCATGGGGAAGCCCGGAGAAGCGGACGGCCCTTTCGAAGGTTTCAAGGGGTTTTAATTTCATGTCTTCATAGCGCAGCACGCACACGGGAAACGGGGCCAGATCAGTCCACGTTTTCACATGACCGCTCCAGGAGAGGAGCTTCTGGCGCAACTGATTGTGCAGCCTGTCGGAGTTGCGGCAGAAGGCAAAAGACTCTTCGGCCATCCTGGATATGGAAGCGTCATAACTCCACCCGCAGTGATGGGCAAAGGAAACCGCCACATCCAGGGGGTTGCGGACGAAGTAAAGCGCACCGCCCGTCGCCGCTTTCGGAATCAACGGCATCCTGTCCGCCACTTCGGTATAGGCGTCGTGGATTTTCATGAAGAGCGGTTCCGCAGCCTTTTCGGCGAGATGGAGATAGAGTTCAGGACGCAACCTGTCGATTTCATCGGCGGTCAGGTCGGAGGCCTCAAAGCCCATGCTGTCGTCGAAGACGTCTCGGGCGCTGGCGATGGGCGTATTTTTCAGCTCATTGATACTGGCCGGTGCGTCCGTATCGCGGAGCAGATTGGTCAGAAAGACCCGAAACCACGTGTTGCCTGACTTCGGGTAGGAGGCGAGCCAGATAATGCCTTTCATAATTATAACATTGACTCCACGAGATCCATCAGCTCGTCCAGCAGGAACCCCTTGTGGGGCCGGACGGTCCGATACACGGCGGCCCTGGCCGCAACCGCCGCGCATTGTCTGAAATGATCTTTCTTGCCGCCGAGACCATCCAGGAAACGGAGGCGGTAAGTGTTGTTGATGATGGGGTTGATTTTTTCGGCGCCTCTCAAAACGGAGATCTCGATTTTTTCCGTATTGGCGGTTTTAAGGACGAACACGGATTTTAAAGGAACGGGGGCGTGAGGGATGGAGTCAACAGACATATAATATTTTTCCATATTCCGACTCCATCGGATGCTTTTGAGCTCATTCTTGTCGGCATTCAGTTTGTTCAGGCAATCGGCCCATAACTTCAAACGGGGAAATCCGGGGATCACCGCCGGATGCCCGTTCATTGTCGTGATCGCGCACACATCGTCGGCCAGAAAAGGGTAGCCCCGGCGATGAAATCCGGCAGTCAGCGTGGATTTGCCCGAGCCGGACGGCCCGGAAAAAATGACGCCGCCCCCGTTCGCTTCGATGGCTCCGGCATGGAGTACCAGGATATTGCGCTGGTGGAGCAGGGCGCCCATGATCGATCCCATTAAGAATACGAGGATATCGTCTTCATCGGTGCCGTCTTCCGGCGCGACGACGATGCGATGTCCCTTCTGCACATAATAGCGGGCCACCCCGTCAACGCGCAGCAGAAACTCTCCCTCCCCCGCCTGAAAGCGCAGCCCCTTGAACCGGGGATTCGTCAGGGCATCCGGTATGTCGCCGTATTCGATAAGGACGTCCGGGCCATGATCCCCCTGACGATGAAGAACGGGAGGGGCCGGAAGGGGGATGACGGAGGCGATGTTCAATCCGAAGACATGATACCTGTTGTCCATGAGATATGCCGTTGAGCCTCCTTATCCGGCGACGTTTTTCATGTTTGGAAGGCCGCGGTGAATCATCGAGACGTTGTACAAGATATTCTTTCCCGTGCTTCCTTCCGGCTTCCGATGGGTGCGCTTTTTTTGAAACCGTTTGATGACACTGTGGCGGAGATCTGTCTTGTGGGCGGTCTTTGGAGAGCCGTTCCATCATCACCCCGGTCCGATGGGAACCCGGACAGACGGTATGCCTCGCCAATCGGAGGATTAACATGCTGGAGATATAAATACATGCGGATGTAACTTTGTCGGTCAGGGTTCGAAAGTGCTGAATTTCCCGGACTGCCACCTTGGACAGGGGGCTTTACAACTGCCACGGGAACCATCCGCCTGGGTGGGCTTTCCCGGTCTACCCCCGGGGCCTGCTGTTTACGATGGTTAGCTCTAGCTTGAGCGCCCGTTTCCGTCTAACCCTGTTCCCGGGTTAGAAGTTGTGATCAGCTGTGTTTTCATATGGCGCAACATGGGGGGAGTCCATGTCTTATTCTTTTTTTTGTGTTCCCCTTCATTAGGTTCGATTGATTTCCCGTTGCCGCTTGAATGTTGATGTGTGAAGTCCCCCATTGTTTTCACCTTCTCCCGTCCTGTTTCATCTTCTTCAGCCCGAATATTACAGATTCCGCATTTTGTCAATATTGCACGTTAAAGGAAAAAGCCCTTTCCGTGGAGACCTTAAATACGCGATCCGGATTTGTGGAGATTCCCGGGTTGTGACACGTGAAATGCTTTCCGGATAGCCCCTGTCACCGATGACGTACGCACTTCACTTGAAACCCTGGATGAAGTCCTATAGCAGACCCTACGAGATTCCCTGTCACCGATGACGTACGCACTTCACTTGAAACCGCCCGACGGCGCTGTGGCGATGGTCCGTGTTATTTGCGGATTATAGAGCACCGGCCGAGAGCCACCCCGGAAAGAGGGAAGTCCCGGACGCTGATAAGCTTCACTGATAGAGATTGGCCCCCCGGCGTGAGGGTTTTCTCCCTTTCGGCTTCCGGTGTGTTTGATATATTTCAGCCTTCGTACGAAATCAGATCTATGATATGTTTGAGTATGTTCCTCCGTCAGTGCCTGTCCCAAATTCGGTGTTTTTCGTTGCTGCTGCATTTACGTGACGAACCGACGGCGGATGCCATGTCTTTTTCTTATCCGTTCGGCGCGTCGGGGCATGAACAGCCCGCCATGCTCTCCCGTTTTTATGTTCGTTTGGCTTCCCGCCGCCGCTGCTGCGGTGTCCCGTGTCTACCATGGCGCCCTCCTTTGTGTTTTTTTCCCCTACTTCTCCACTAATCAAACTAATATGGATTTTACACTCTGTCAATGGAGATTATTTCTTACTGATTCCTTTTTAAAAGCGGGATGCGGCGTGTTATCGTGTGTCCTCCGGCCGGCAGCAGGACAGGTTCGGTCGTATCGGGCCGCTCTCAGAGACCCTCGAAGCGCAGGAGAAACAGGCCGGCCATGAGCCCCCGGAAAAAAATGGCGCCCAGTTCCTTCCTGGACCGTCCGTCCTGATGACGGCGGGCCCGATGCAGGGTGCGCTGCATCAGAGGCAGGTCCAAATAACGGCCGGCCAGGTCCGACCGTTCGATGCGATGCAAGGCGGCTTCCGTCTCATCGAAGTGGGCCAGCAGGCGCTGTCCGATGTCGGCGGCCTGCAGCCCCCGCCTTCTTTCGTCCAGAACAACCGCCGGCATGAGGTCCTTCATGGCCCGGCGTATCAGCCTCCGGTTCTGGCCGTTCATGACGTGCTGGTTGTCGGGGACGGAAAGGCAGAATTCCATCACCCTCTTGTCCAGCGTCGGGTCCCGGACATCGAGGCCGAAGCCGACCCCGCTTTCCTGCCAGAGAAAACCGATGATCGATTCTCCCGGTTTTATGATGTTGAATCGTGCTTCCTTCTGGTCGATGGTGGTCTTGAACTCGGGATCATGGCCGCTCTGACGCATCCTCTCCGTCAGCTTCAAGTCACGGGCGAACTCCTGATTGATGGCGGAATACCGCACCCACGGCTCCGGGGCGGGGCGCAGCCTGCGGCATCTCTCCAGGATGGGATTCAGAAAGAGGGGTTTGACGATCTGACCGGCGATCAACCGCCAGAGAGGTCGTCCTGTTGCGTTTCTCATGGCCGTCAGCTCTCGTCCAAGGGGTTCCCACCGGCCTTTTCTCGCCCAGTCGGCAAGATGTCCCGGGGCTTGCCAGGAAACGGTGCCATTGCCCCCCTGACCGGTGAGAAGGGTGCCGAGCCCTTGTTTTTGTGCGGTTCTGAGGAGAGATATGATCCAGAACTGGTTTCCCGCCGCATGGCCCGGTTCGTCGTGAAGTTCGAGCGCTCGCTCGATACCCTGGACCGGGCTGACGTCTCCGGCACGAATGTAGGTTACGTCGATATTTCCGGCATGACGGGCCGTGGCCTCAATGAACGGGCTTTCGTCGCCGAACCGTGAAAGAGGGAGGTGGTTCATCACGTCGTAGAGAGGGACGGAACTGTAGGCGGGCAGTCTCTTTCCCTCCTGGCCCAGTTCCCGGGCGGCGATGGCGGCTACGGAACCGGAGTCAAGACCCCCGCTGAGGGTCACACCTGCCGGACGGAGACTCCGCATCCGGCAGCGGACCGCCTCGGTGTAAACCTCCATGAAGGCTTCCAGATATTCCTCATCGGAACCGAGGTGCAGGGGGGGGGTGTTTTCGAGATGCCAGTATTGTCTTTTCGTTACGTTTTCCCTGGTTATCATCATCAGATGGGCCGGGGGAAGGCGTTTGATTTCCTGGTAACATGTGGGCTCGCCTTGCTCCGGCCAGCTCGTCAGCACCTGGGCGATGCGCAAAGGATTCGGTATGTGGGGAACATCCGGCAGGGAAAAAAATCCCTTGAGGCAGGAGGAAAAGACGAAATGCCGTTCGCTCCGATGGTAATAAACGCCCGTGTTGCCGTGATGGTCCCGGGCCAGAAGCAGGGCCTGCCTTTTTTTGTCCCAGATGGCGAAGCACCAGTCGCCGATCAGATGCTCCGGACAGGCCGGACCCCATTTCTCATAGGCCTGTAAAATGAGGGCGCTGTCGGACATCTTCTTCCCTTCGGGGATGGGGATGTCCAGACGGCGGAACAACTCATCACGATTGTCGATCCGGGCGTGTGCGGTGAGGACAAGCTGTCCCGTCGCGCTGGTCATGGGCTGCGGGCATCCAGCGGATTCGGGGGTGGAATGGAGCATAAGATGTCCCACGGCCACAGACCCGTCCCGCCATATGCCTGAGCCGTCCGGCCCCCAGTAATCCATGGCCGCCAGCATTCCATCCATGGTCTCCTTCGCCACGGGCCGGCCGTCGAAATTGAATATCCCGCAGATCGCACTCATTTAGCATTCCACGTTCAGGATTCCTTCTTCTTCGAGTTTTTCAAGGAACACCAGGACGTCCCGCTCGCAGCTCTCCCGGTCCACGTCATATTCCGGAAGCAGCGCATCGATCAGTTCCGATACTTTGACGGGCTTCTCGATCAGTTCCCACACACGGCTGCCAATGGGATCCAGACTGTAGTATTGACCTTGTTCGACACTCATCATGACCTTCTCATCGTCAATGTCGCTGGCAACGATATCTTCAACCTGGCGGACGATACTCTCCGTTGAAATGTTTTTCTTCTTCATGATGGCTCCTTTTGAAAGTGCTTCGGCAGGGATCAGATACCTCCCCGAATGATTTTTGCCTTTGTCAGCTGCCGTATGAGATAATCGCAAACCTGTTCCGCATCTTGCAGGTCCGTTTCAACGACGGTTTCGGGGTCAGGCGGTTCTTCGTATGGCGAATCGATTCCGGTAAAATCGACAATCTCTCCATCCAGGGCTTTTCGATCAGGACCAAGGTCACGCAGCATATCACGGGGCCGGCGATATTTTTCCATTCCCTGTAGAAATCGCCCTATCTAATGAGTGCTTTTTTGTGAAGGTAGTGTATGAAGAATGATCATAAGTGTCAACGGGAGAATGACTGTGGAGAATGATCGCAGGACCTCTTTTCGAAACTCCATTTGATTTTTCTTTGCCCGTTATGCTACGCCTATGGGAAGTTTGAAAAAAGGTTCCGATTTGAATCGGAACCTTATCATCGATTCTCGCACGGGGTCGACCTGTCGGTGCAACGACCCGGTAATATCAGAAAAGAAGTCCCTGTCGAGAAGAGGTTAATTTCATTGTATTACCGCCGTTGCATGGTGCCGACATCCTACCGAAACGGGGCGATCCACATCCAACCGCCCGAGGGCGGTAATCCGATGCGCCTGGAGGGAACCGGTCGGCGGATATGGGAACTTCTGGAATACCCCACGACAATTGAGGATCTTGCCCGCCGCCTGGCAAGTGAGTTTTTGGACGATGTCGAAACAATCGCCGGGGATACGGGCAGGTTCCTGGAAGCATTGCTGGAACGGGGACTGGCCGAAACACCCGGCGTGGTGCTGTCTCCTGACGACCGGCAACGATTCCGTTATCTTTCCTTATTGAAGCGTTCCCTTGTGAACCTGACATATCCGGAACATGAACTGAGAATCCGCTTTCTTGATAAACAGAAAATCGAGATGGATAAGCTGGAAAAGAAAAGATATTTGCGCGATATCAGGTATCGTGAGCCCGAATTGTATATTGCTATTCTCGATATGAAGCATGGTAACGGGTTCTCGGCTCAGCTTTCCTACCGTTTCAGCCATACCATGATTGGCATGTCGGCACTGGACAATCTGGAACGTTGTGCCGAACAGGTATTTTCCGAGGATATCCCCGGCGACTTCATGGAGGCCGGTGTCTGTCAGGGCGGCGCTGCAATCTTTATGAGGGCGCTACAGGTATCCCATGGCCAGGAAAAACGCAGGCTGTGGGCTGCCGATTCCTTTCAGGGACTTCCGAAACCCCTGTCACAGCCTGACATGGATCTTGGCAGGGACTTCTCTGAACCGTGTACTCCGGTCTTGGCATTCAGCCTTGAAGGTGTAAGGGACAACTTTTTACGCTATGGGCTTTTGGATGAGGGGGTTGTTTTTCTGCCCGGCTGGTTTGCCGAGACACTCCCCGCCTTGCGTGTCGAAAAACTCGCCATCCTGAGACTGGATGCGGACTACTATGAATCGACCAAGGTCGCCCTGGAAAACCTCTACCCCAGGGTTGTGCCGGGGGGCTTCGTCATCATTGATGATTATGGATCTTTTCCGTCCTGTAGAAAGGCCGTTGATGAGTATCGTCATAGGCAAGGGATTGCCGATCCCGTTCATTTCGCCAACTCGACCGTTGCTTATTGGCGCAAGCAGACATGAAATCAAACCGTAAATCAGCGCCGATGCTGTCCGTCATCATGACGGTCTATAACGGCGGCTCCTTTGTTGCGGAAGCCATCGAATCCGTTCTCGGGCAGACTTTCGAGGATTTCGAATTTATTATTATCGCCAACGGTTCCACCGACAGCGAGGAGGAAATAATCCGAAATTATGCCCGCTACGATGCCCGTATCCGTCCGTTTTTTCTTGAGTGCAGCGTCGGTATCTCAGCCATGAATTTCGGAGTCAGGCAGGTACGGGGAAAATGGATTGCCCGTATGGATCAGGACGATATTTCTCTCCCCTGCCGCTTTCAAACCCAGCTTGAATTTTTACAAAAAACCGGCGTGGACGTTTGCGGGAGCAGTTACGAAAACATCGGAATCAAGAAAGGGAAAGCATGGTGTCCCGAGTCCCACGAGGCCATCTGCCGGGAGATGCTGTTCCGGGTCGTTGTTCTGTCCGGCGTAACCATGATGCGGTCGGAAATAGCCAAAGAAAACGCCTATCGAAAAGAGGTTCTTCTGGACGACTATGAATGGCCGATCAGAATTTCATCAAAGGCGTGTCTTGGAAACGTTCCCGCCGTTCTTTTGAAGCGTCGCTGCCACATGCAGCAAGCCAGCCGCCTGATGGCGGATCGCATCAAGCTGGAGTTTCAAAGGTACAGGTTTCAACACTTCTACTCCCGATACCCCTCCACCCCCTTGCCGGACTACTTGGCCCTGGCCAGGGTTTCGGACAGACAGCCCATGACAGAACTTGTCGAACTGCGCCGGGCAGGTCGCTGGCTGGTGGATCTGGCGCGGCATCCTGACCTTGTTTTAAGAAGAAAAATGGCCCGGAGGTGGCAGGAAACCTGCGAACGTTCCCGGGTATTGGGGTCTGAATGCGAAACGATTTTTAATGAGTTCCGAGGACAGTTCGATGTTGACGATGAACATGAAACCTTCACGGCGCTATCTGATACGGAACCTCTCTGGGCCCTGGTTCCGCCCCCGAATGGGATGGACACATAACAAAATAAATTCGATAGATGGGGAATTTCACTTAAGTTGAATATTTCTGACGCTGTGTCTGAGGCTTATTCGGGTGCTTCTGAAGGTTCGTCGACGCTCCGGGACAAACCTGCAACCTACTTTCTTTATGGTTTGCGGATTCGTAGCGATCTTCCCTTGCCCATTACCCCTATTGAATCCGATAGCGCCGATCTAGTCGTTCGATTTGAAGAGTATATACCTCGTCCCGCCGGCCCTCCGCCGAACTCCATGAAAAGGTCATGGCAAAAGCAGGGCAATCAATGGGTTTTGCGTTTTCAAGGGATTGAGGGTCATGTTCTTGAATTCGTCTATAATCTGGAGGGAACGAAAGTTTCTATCCGTCAGAGTTATCCCGAACAACGGGATACCTTGTTTGTCCTGATGTGCACCGCCCTGGCCGCGGCCCTCCATCTGCGGGGAAGACCGGTATTGCACGCCGCGTCCCTGGTAAATAATGGTGCGGCCTACCTTTTGATGGGCAGCAGTGGTGCTGGAAAATCCACCCTGGCCGCGGCATTGGCCGCCGAGGGTCTGTCCTTCCATGCCGACGATATCGCCGCGATAGCCTGGGATGCCGGCAGGCCTTTCATCCAGGCGGGTTACCCGCGCCTCAAGATAACGCCTCAAGTCGCTGCAGCCCTGGGGTGGCCGGAGGACATCCTGCTCCCTATCTTTGTTACGATACCGGACCATCCGGAAAAATGGGTGAACGCTTCCTTCCTGCCGGGCGGATTTTACGACGGTCCTGCTCCCCTCAAGGCCATCTATCTCCTGTCGGGTCGTGCGGCCAATCTCGATGTTCCGCGAGTGGAAACCCTGTCATCAAGCCAGAGTGCCCTGGCTATGGTCCGGCATCTCTACGGCCAGCCCTGGCTGCGGTTGTCCATGGCACAGGTGACAGCCATTTGCACCCGGCTTGCCGAAACGACGCCTGTAAGACGTCTGTGGCTTCCAGACGGTCTGGAACGCCTGCGTTCATTATCCTGCTTTTATGAATAGAATCAGCCTGTTCTATCTGTTTTCTCCACCCTCGGCATTCAACCCGTCCGGCGATTTTCTTTCGGTTTCATCCATGAATCTTGGACCTCCAGTCAACTATTTCCGTTAGAGGGATTGACGAGAAATGAACAAATCTGTATTTTTTTGCGACGTGCTTCAGTTAAATGGGCTTCTTGAGATGTGGAGCAACGGGTGAATCGTGCAAACAGCCGTAGCAGAATGCGGGCAGGCGGTTAACCCGGGCCATCCTCAAGAGTTATCATATCAAGACGGAGATTCGTAAATTTGTCCTTTTTTCAGGAGGAACACCATGCCGATTGATTTGCACAGTCGTGTCGTTCGGGCCAAGGACCCGATAACGGCGCCCGTGGATGAAGAACTCGTTATGGCGGATGTGGATGCGGGTAAGTATTACGGGTTTGACAAAGTCGCCACGACCGTCTGGCAGCTGTTGGAGGAAGAAATTACTGTTGAGGATCTGTGCTGCCGGCTTCAGGATCTCTATGATGTGCCGCCGGAACGTTGTGCGATGGATGTCCTGGCGTTCCTTGGTGAACTTGAAGCCCGGGGCCTGGTCCGGCCAGTGGAAGAGAGTGTCTGAAAGGACGGGTTCGGTGGTTATGGATGCGAATCATGCAGTATCCGAATGGCATCACGGAGAAGGAGCGCCTCCATGAGCGCCATTTTCGGTTTCGTCTATTTTGACGGCAGACCGGCGCCGCCGAATGAAATCAAGGCCATGGCGGCAGCGATGGCAGGGTGGGGACCCGATGGTTTGAAGACGGTCTGTGCGGGGTCCGCGGCTTTCGGTCATGCCCTTCTCGCCATAACTCCCGAGTCGCGCCATGAAGCCATGCCCTACGCCAACCGGGAGACGGAAACCGTTCTGACGGCGGCGGTCCGGCTTGATAACCGGGATGACATGTGCGACCTCTTTGGCGTTCCTGCGGCGGCTCGCCCGGAACATCCGGACGGGCGTCTGGTGATGCAGGCTTATGAACGCTGGAGGGAAGAGGCCCCCGAGCATCTTTTCGGCGACTGGTCCTTTGCCGTCTGGAAGGGTAGAGAGCGGAACCTTTTCGTTGCCCGGGACCATCTCGGCAATACCGGCCTGTATTACTATCGCCGGCCTCCGCTTTTCGTCTTCGCATCGAGTGTTGCGGCGGTCCTCGCCCATCCATCGATACCGCGCCGTCTCGACGAGGGGCAACTGGCCGCTTATTTGACTATCCATCCGAGAGACAGCGGTTTGAGCAGCTTCTACAGGGATATTCAAGTCCTTCCGTCCGCCCATGCGTTGACCGTCGTACCGGAGAAGAAGGATGTCCGGCGATACTGGTATTTAGAAAATACACCGGCTATCCGCCTCGGATCGGATCGGGAGTACCTGGACGGCTTTCTGGACCATTTCCGACGGGCCGTCCGGACACGCCTGCGCTCCAACCGCCCTGTCGGGACGACCCTCAGTGCCGGTCTTGATTCCGGGTCAGTCACGGCCTTGGCCGCCGAAGCGCTTGGAACAGAGGGGCGCGGGCTCAGGGCATTCACCGCCGTTCCCATCTACCCGGCGGCCCACCTTGTTCCTGGTGCCCTGGCCGACGAATGGCCCCTGGCCCAGACCGTGGCGAAATGTTACGGCAACATCGAACATCTTTCTGTTCGAGCGGAAAAATTCTCCCCCTTGGCGGCCCTCCGGCTCACTGTCCCTATCCTGCAGGCACCGCCTCATGCCGTTACCAACATGTTCTGGATCCTGGCCATCCTGGACGAGGCCAGACACCGTAATGTGGGAGTACTGCTCACAGGGCAGCTGGGCAATGGCGGGGTTTCATGGAGCGGCGGACGGGACCGGATCGCCTGGCTCCTCACGGAAGGCCGATGGAAGGAGGGCCTTCGATCATTGATGGAATGGAAGCACCGGCAGAAATGTTCCTGGACCAGGGCGTTAAGACATCACCTCCTGCGTCCTTTCTTCCAGCCCCTCGGGTTACAGCGCCGCCGGGCTTTTCGACCTCGATGGCCGTCCTGGTCGGAAAATGGGGCGATTCATCCGGATTTTGCCCGGCGGCAGGGACTTATGGATACGCCGGACATCGGAATCCGCCAATGGGGGAAACCGATGCCCCCTCTGCGGGAACGTCAGGTCATCCTCATGCGCAATGGTGCTTATGGCGGGCTCGTCTGGCATGCCTGCGGCTCCGCCTTCGGGCTGGAGGTGCGCGACCCCACCGCCGACGTTCGCCTCCTGGAATATTGCATGGCCGTGCCCGACGAACAGTATACCTGGGGCGGGGGAGAGCGGATGCTCTTGCGCCGGGCCATGAACGGCCTTCTCCCGGACCTCTTCCGGTGGAATGTAAGGCGGGGCAGGCAGGGCGCCGATGCGGTCCTGCGGCTCCTGGCGCGCCGCGACGAGGTGATACGGGAACTGGAAGACATTGAAGATACCGTTGTTATCGATGGCTACCTCGACGTTGCGGCCATGCGCCGGGCCTGGGAGGATCTGGAGGCGGTGCAAAACCCACGGACGGCGCAACAGGCCTCGTACGTCCTCTTGCGGGGCCTTGCCGCAGGCATATTTCTCAAAACCTTTTGAAACAGAGAGCTTCCTGTGGATCGATCTGTTGATTGAAAGAGGTATTCTGAAGGGTATTTTTCTTGACAGCAGCGCATTTATTGGATTATGAATTAAACGAATCGGTCATCAATACAGGAGGGTGATTACAATGAAAAAGGCGTTTCTGGAATCTGAAAAGCGGGATGCGTCGAAATTGCAGGGGACACCGTTGCCCGGCTCCGGGAAGAAATCCTGGCACACCCCGACGCTGATGGAAGTGGATTATCGGGAGACCAGGTTAGGATACACACCAGCGGGGACTGACGGACCAATTTATTCCTAAAAATCCATCCTGTTGTTGAAATTTGCCACGCCGTTTTTCCTGATGCCGGGGCTTTCTCCGAGTCGAGAACCTGTCCTGCATGGAACCTGTACGGCCGTTGGCTGTCGTCCCTGCAACGGATGTGGGGACGCGTTCTTGAAACAGGGTTATTGAATGCATGACAACTGACCGGATTGACTCTCCACTTATATCCGTTGTCATGCCCGTGTATAACCGCAAAGCCTATCTTGGCGAAGCGGTGGAATCGGTTCTCGGCCAGTCTTATACGAATTTCGAGTTGATCCTGGCCGATGACGGATCGACCGACGGATCCGGCGAACTGATCCGTGAATACGCTCGGCGGGATCGACGGATCCGCCCCGTATTTTTACCCCACCAGGGAATCCCGCGAACATCCAATGCCGCTGCTGCCTTGGCCAGAGGATCTCTGATTGCCCGTCAAGATTCCGACGATATCGCCCTTCAGGATCGCCTGGCTATACAACTTCAGTGGTTGCAGGAAAAGAATGTCGCTATCTGTGGCTGTCAGATCGAGTTCTTCAAGAGCGGAACCGGGGTTCTCGATGGTGGAAAGGTCATCCGGCGATTGCCCGAAGTGCACGAAGTCATCGTCCGGGAAATGATGTTTCAATATGCATTGTTGACGGGAACCCTGCTGATGAGGGCCGATGTGTGCAAAGAAAACCCTTTCAATGAAGCCATCGACTTCATCGATACTGAATGGCCGTTGCAGATGGCCCTCAAGTATACCATGGGCAATGTGCCTCAGGTCCTGATCAAGGTCCGGCTCCATGGCATGAACACCACGGAAGCCAGAAGTGAAGATTTTCGAAGGGAAGGAACCAAGGCCCGTTTCAAGTATTTCTATTCCCTCTTTCCCCATACACCGCTTCCGGATTACATGGCCTATGCCCGACTGGCCGACGGCATGCCCATGACCAGCCTCCGGGAACTCGAGCGTGCCGGCCGGTGGCTGGTGGAACTGGCCCGTTATCCGGACGAAGCCTTTCGGCGGAGAATGGCCCAAAGGTGGCGGGTTGCCTGTGATCGCTCTGCAGCCCTTGGCGAGGCGGTGAGCGCCGTCTATCGCCGCTGCCAGGATCAGATGGACGAATATGGCAAGGAAAGCTTTTGAATTTACTATAATTAATACAAAAAGGACAACTCGCGGGCAAATGACGGGTTCACGCTCATGCCTGATGGGTTTATGTTGAGCGATCCGTGACCCTGGTTCCGGTCCGATCTGAACTTCCTCCCAAGCCAGACAACGGCGAATCCTTTCACTCGGTGGCGGCCGATGCAGTCATGCGGATGTCAAGACGTTTTAAGACGGATTGTCTGAAATGATCGTCCTCGTTCCCACCTGCGACCGGCCTTCACTCTTCGCTCGTCTGGTCCGCCAGCTTGCCCGGGATCTCGGACCGCAAGACCGGATCATAGCCCACGACGATGCTTCTGCCGGGTTTTACGTTGACAAAGTTTTTTCGTCTTCCGAGTTGTGTTGCCCTTTCACGGCGATACGGTCATTCCCGCGCGTGGGGATCAGGGGCTACTGGTGTACCGTCGAACGGCTCCTTACGGCAGCGGGACAAGCCGGCACGGATCCGAACGAGCCGATTCTGTATCTCGCCGATGACTTCGTCATGGCACCCGATTGGTTCGAACGTTCCATGGCACTGCTTGACTGCCAGGCGCCCCCGTCGCAGCTCGGGGTGCCTCGCGTGCGATGCCTGGGAGTTGCGATGCACACCGATTACCGCATATGCGAGTGGGGGCTTTCGTGTAAACCCTGTGATCGGGACGGAGAGCGTGTCGCATGGATGGACGGCATGTTCCTGACACGTCGCATATGGATCCCCTTCCTTATACCGGGACGAATCGACAGAGACTGGGATCGATTTCCCTTGTGTGGTTCCGGTGTGTGGGCCAAGACGTCGTTGAGGACTCATACGCTTGGCCTCTGGTGGTATCGGCCATACGTAAGCCTGAGTCGACACGATGACGGGGGGATAAGCATGATGAATCCTCTGTGGAACGGGCCCCGCCCTCTTATGAGAACGAGAGGGCTTAAGTATTGGAGACATGATTTATAACGGCTGATTTTTCAGATCGTGTTCTTATTTACGGGAGGTTCCGAATCGCACGTTACGGAACTGATCCCCCCGTGATGAGTGAAATGAGATGACGGGAGCAATCCGTGACATTACTGTCTGTATCGTCAGATACGGCCCGGAACCTCTTTCTTCCATGGAGACGTTTATCGGGGCTCACGTGGAGCGGATACCGGCCAATGTGAAAGTTCTTTATGGCGTCGATACGTTTTATGACGGAATGACCGGGTCCCCTTTGGAGACAGGCTTACCGGAATTTCTGCTGAAAAACGGAGTTGATGTTTTGCTGGCTGAGTACGGGATCACAGGGGTCTTGGTTATGAACGCGTGCGCCGCCGTCCGTATCCCTCTTGTCGTTCACTTTCATGGATTCGACGCCTATCGACGGGACATCCTGGAGCGGTTTGGAGAGAAATATCGACAGCTGTTCAACCATGCATCGGCAATTATCGCCGTCTCGCGTGCCATGGAAAAACAACTGATGGATCTGGGGGCTCCCCGGGGAAAGATATTCTATAATGCCTGCGGCGTTGATCCCTCGTTCTTTTCCGGGGCGGAGCCCGGACAGGCCCCGCCGCTTTTTGTCGCGGTGGGACGCTTTGTAGAAAAGAAGGCACCCCATCTGACGATTATGTCCTTTAAAAAGGTCCTTGAAGAAGTGCCGGAGTCGCAACTCGTGATGATCGGTGGTGGCCCCTTGCTTGATAGTTGCCTGAAGCTGTCGGAAATGATGAAAATCAAGGATAAAGTCGAGTTCAAGGGGGTGTGCTCCCAGGAAGAGATTGCGGCAACCCTAAGGGTAGCCCGCGCGTTCGTTCAACATTCCATTCAGGCCCCTGACGGCGACTCGGAAGGTACCCCCGTGGCGATCATGGAGGCGGGCGCGGCGGGATTGCCCGTGGTCTCCACAGCGCATGCCGGGATTCCGGATATTGTCATCCATGGAGAAACGGGTTATCTAGTGACGGAGCGGGATGTGGGGGCGATGGCGCATTACATGATCCGTCTTGCGCAAGACCCGGTCCTCGCAGGCAGAATGGGCCGGGCGGGCGCGCAAAGGGTTTCTTCCCGGTTCTCGATGAACGTTTCCATCGACAGCCTCTGGCGGATTATCCGTCAACCGTTCTGTAAGCAGTTTTCTTAAAGAATGCAGCGTGTTAATATCCAACCCAATGGACGAAAGTAAAAATGACAAATCTATGAAGCCTTTCATGCGCCGTATCGTCCGGTTCTTCCGCCTGCCGGGGGGACGGGGGCTCCTTCTGGAGGCGGTTTTCTGGCTCGGCCTGGCCCGCTTGGCGATCCTGCTTTTGCCCTTTCGCTGTCTGGCCCCCCACTTGGGGATCCACTGTCATGAAACGCCTGTCACGGACCCGGCCCTGCCGGCTGCTGCAGAGGCCCTGACGGTGACTCGGGCGTTGAAGCGGGCGGCGCGGAACCTCCCCTGGGACAGCCGGTGTCTGGTCCAGGCGGTGGCGGCGAAGGCCATGCTCCGGCGTCGGGGCCTTCCCAGCACCCTTTACCTGGGCGTCGCCAAGGATGAAAACGCCGAACTTTGCGCCCACGCCTGGCTGCGCTGCGGCAATGTCATTCTCACCGGACGGGAGGGGGCGAACCGTTTCACCGTCGTCTCGACTTTCGGAGATGCCCGCGATGAAGGATAAAATCGACAAGGCCCTCCGGCAGCTTCCCTATCTCCCCCAGGCGCTGCGGCTGGTGTGGGCGGCGGTGGGCGTCTGGGCTGTGGTCTGGCTGGCCCTGATTCTCCTCCAGGGGCTTCTTCCGGTGGCCACGGTTTATTTGACCCGGGCCGTCGTGGACGGCCTGGTGGCCATCCTCGGGAAGGGATATTCCTGGGCGGCCCTGTCTCCTCTTCTGCTTCTTGTGGGACTGACGGTCCTGACCCTTCTTGCGGCCGAGGCGTTGCGGGGTCTCACGGGCTGGGTGCGTACCGTCCAGTCCGAAAAGGTTCAGGATCACATCCACGGGCTCATCCACGAAAAGGCCCTCTCCCTGGATATGGCCTTCTACGATTCCCCCGATTACTACGACCGTCTCCACCGGGCCAGGGTCGACGCCTTGAGCCGGCCGGCGGCGATGCTCGAAAATATCGGCGCCTTTCTGCAGAACGGCGTCACCCTCGTTGCCATGTGCCTGGTTCTCCTTCGTTTCGGCCCCTGGTTGCCCCTGGCTCTTTTTATCAGCACCCTGCCGGCCCTGTTCGTCGTCTTTCGCAATACCCTGCGCTTTCATGCCTGGCGGGTTCGTAATACCACGGCGGAACGCCGCTGCCGCTACTACGACTGGATGATCACCGAGCGAAACACCGCGGCGGAGATGCGCCTTTTTGACCTGGGCGGTCATTTTCGGAAGGCCTTCACGACATTGCGGGACCGCCTGCGCCGGGAACGGGGGGAATTGGCCAGGAAAGAGGCCGCCGGCACGCTCGCGGCCGGTTTCTTAGGCCTTGCCGCTCTGGCCGGGGCGCTCGCCTGGATGGCCTGGAAGGCGGCCCGGGGCGTCGTGACCCTGGGGGATCTGACCCTTTTCTATCTGGCGTTCTCCCAGGGGCAGCGCATGATGCGGAATCTGTTGGCCAACGCCGGAGAGATCTACCGCAACATGATGTTTCTGGAGAACCTCTTCGAATACCTGGGGCTGACCCCTCGGATCCGCGACCCAGAATCGGCTCTGTCCCTGCCGGAGCACGGAAGCGGGGGAATCATCATCGAAGGGATCTCCTTCAGCTATCCGGGAAATCTTTACCCGGCCCTCACGGATTTCAGCCTTGCCATCCCCCGGGGGCGGATCGTCGCCCTGGTCGGGGAAAACGGGGCGGGGAAAAGCACCCTCATCAAACTCCTCTGCCGTTTTTACGACCCCGACAACGGCCGGATTCTTCTGGACGGAACGGATCTCCGGGACCTGAAGCTGAAGGAACTGTGGCGGCGGATAACGGTGCTCTTTCAGGAGCCTGTGCGATATCACGAGACGGTGGCGGACAATATCGCCTTCGGGGACCTGGCCGCCGTGCCGGAGATGGATGAGATCGCCACGGCGGCCCGGGCCGCCGGGGCGGATAAACCGATCGGGCGCCTGCCCCAGGGTTATGAAACCGTCCTCGGGAAGTGGTTCGGCGGGGCCGAACTGAGTGTCGGGGAATGGCAGCGCCTGGCCCTGGCCCGGGCCTTCCTGCGCCGGGCGTCCCTGATTGTCCTCGACGAACCGACCAGCGCCATGGATTCCTGGGCGGAGGCGGACTGGCTGTCCCGATTCCGCCGCCTCGTCGCCGGGAAGACGGCTCTCATCATCACCCACCGCTTTACGACGGCCTTGCAGGCTGATCGAATTTATGTCATGGACCAGGGGCGGATCATCGAGGAGGGCGCCCACGGCGAACTCCTGTCCCTGGAAGGGCGCTACGCCGCCTCGTGGCGGCGGCAGATGAACAGGGATGCGGAATCAATGAAAAGCCTGAAATCATCATAAAGGAAGATATCACCGGAAATTATGGATGACTCCTTGACATCTTTGAATAAAATGGAGCGTTTTCTCCACGATGTTTTGAAGAGGAACCCCGCCGTGCCGGAGCCGGCGACGGTGGCCTTATTCGGTCCGTCAGACTGGGAAGGGCTCCTGGGGCTGGCGAAGGCCATGCGGGTCAGGCCCCTTTTTTATCACCGCCTGAAGAAAAAGGGGTTGGACCCTCTTGTACCGGAGACGGTCATTGCAGCCCTCCGGCAGGCCTGCGAAGAAACGACCCTCCGGAACCTGCGCTTCTACGTCGAAATGCGCCGCCTGGTGGCCGTCCTGGAACAGGAGAAGATTCCCCTGATCGTTCTCAAGGGGATGTATCTGGCGGACGCGGTGTATGGCGATATCGGTTGCCGGGAAATGAACGACATCGATCTGCTGGCCCTCCCGCAGCACGTGGCACGTATTGCGAAACGGCTTGGCGATTTGGGATATGCCAGCAAAGCGGATATTTCACCCGATGACGCCAGGGAGTTCCTTCTTCATCTGCCCCGTCTGATCAAGAAAAATGTGGCCGGTTTCGAAATTCACTGGAATCTGACCGCTCCCGGCAATGAATACAGTATCGATCCCGCCGAACTCTGGGAACGGGCCGTTCCGGTGAAGCTGAAGGGGACGGACGTTCTGGCCTTCTGTCCCGAAGACATGCTCCTGCACCTCTGTCTGCACACTTCGTATCATCACCGGTTTGCCTTCGGTCTCCGCCCTTCCTGCGATATCGCCGAACTGCTGGCTTCCCTGGGCAACGGTTTCGACTGGGCCGCCGTTCTGGAACGCACGGAACGATGGGGCTGGGGCCGGGGCGTCTATCTGGCCCTGCTCCTCGCGAAGAAATTAGTGGACGCCCCTGTGCCCGACGGTGTCCTGGCGCAACTGCGGCCGGCGGATATCCCGGCGGATATCGTGAATGTGGCGGCATCTCAAGTGTTCACCGACGGCAGGGCGGCTGTCGATGCAATACGATCGTTGGACGATTTGATCAAGGCCGAAGGAGTGCGGAAAAAACTCGGAATTTTCCTGGAGCGGATTTTTCTGCCCAGACGGATCATGGCAATGAGGTATCCTCCGGCCGCCCCCGATTCCTGGAAAATCTATTGTTACTATCCCCGCCGGGTCATCGACCTGTTCCGCCATCACGGCCGCACCTTCCGCAAACTGAACCGGGAGGATCCCGAGCTGGTCCGACTGGCGGAGAGAAAACGGCGGATCGACGGTTACCTCCGGAACGGTTGATGTCGGGACAGGGGAATCCTTAACATTTTCAAGGGAGAAAAAAGGTTCATGCCTGTATTTGAATACGAGGCCCTCGACGGGAAGGGCCGGAAGCGAAAAGGGATCGTCGATGCGGAGAGTCTTGCCGCGGCAAAGCAGAAACTCCGTGAAAGCGGACATTATCCCGTCGATATATCGGAATCAACGGAAAAAGAAGGCCCCAGAAGGAGGGAGGACCTCGTCCGGTCCTGGCTCAGGGGAGTCGGGTTCCGTGATCTTTCCGCCATGACCCGTGAGCTGGCCACCCTCCTCGGGGCCGGCCTTCCTCTTATCCCTTCCCTGTCCTCTCTCCTGGCGCAGACGGCCAATCCCAGGCTGAAGAAGATCCTCGCGGAGGTCCGGGAACAGATCAACGAGGGGGAGGATTTCGCCGCGAGCCTCGCCAATTATCCCCGCGTCTTTACGCCTTTCTACATCAACATGGTCCGGGCCGGTGAAACGTCGGGCACTCTTCACCTGGTACTCGAACGGTTGGCCGACTACACGGAAATGCAGCAGGCCCTCCGGGGTAAAATCAAGGCCTCCCTGGCCTATCCCATTTTCATGTTCCTCGTGGGCGCCCTGGTTCTCTTTTTCCTGACGACGGTCATTATCCCGAAAATAACGACCATATTCGAGGAGGTGAACCAGGATCTTCCGCTCATCACGCAAATCCTCATGGGCGCCTCGGACGCGTTGCGGTCTTACTGGTGGGGGATCGCCCTGGCCGTGGCTTTTCTTATTTTCGTCCTTCGCCTGGGGGTCCGAAAATCGGAGCGCTGGGCCCTTTTCATGGACCGGCTGAAATTGAAAGTCCCTTTAGCGGGCATGATCTTCCACAAGATCCTCCTGGCCCGGTTCGCCCATACCCTGGGGACCCTCCTTGAAAGCGGGGTTCCCCTGCTGACCGCCCTGGAAATCTCCAAGAGGGTGGTCCATAACAGGCCCATGGCGGGGGCGATCGGGAAGGCGGGGGATGAAGTGGCGGAGGGAAGATCCCTGGCGGACACCCTGGCCGAAAGCGACCTCTTTCCCCCTTTTGTCGTCCAGATGATTTCCGTGGGAGAACAGAGCGGGGCCCTGGAAAACATGCTCCTCAAGATTGCCCGGAGTTATGAAGATGAAGCCGCGTCGAGGCTCATAGTCCTCACTTCTCTTCTCGAACCGGTGATGATCCTTGTCATGGGTCTTCTGGTCGCCTTCATTGTCGTGTCGATTTTACTTCCCATATTTGAAATGAATCAGTTAATCCGTTAAGATGTTCCTTCCATCGAGCCCCGCGCCCGAAGGGGAGGGGGAGGCATGGCAGGACAGGACGCAAGGGATGAGGTAAAGGGAGGAAAAGAAATGCCGTCGATTCGGAACAACCGGGGTTTCACCCTTATTGAACTTATGGTGGTCGTCGTCATCCTTGGAATTCTCGCCGGGTTGATCGTTCCCCGGATCATGGGACGTCCGGAAGAGGCCAAGCAGGCGAAAGCCCGGATCCAGCTGGAAAGTTTCGATACGGCCCTGAAACTCTACAGGCTGGACAGCGGGGTCTACCCGTCCACGGAACAGGGGCTTCAGGCGCTGGTGGAAACGCCTTCCGTGGGAGAACTCCCGAAGAACTGGCGCCCGGGCGGCTATCTGGACAAGGGGAAAATCCCCAGGGACCCCTGGGGGAACGAATACGTCTACCTCTGTCCGGGAATCGAGGATGAGTACGATCTCATCTCGTACGGGGCGGACGGGGAGCCCGGGGGGGAGGGAAAGAACAAGGACATCAGCAATCACGATGTGGACTGAAAAGGGGTTTACGCTCCTGGAGCTCGTCGTCGTTGTCTGGATCGTGGGGCTGACTTTTTTCATGGCCTTCCCCGCCTTTCAGGGCTGGCAATCCGGGGACGGGCTCCGCGAAGTGCGCCGCTACATGACCGGTCTGTCCAGGGAACTCCGGTATCAGGCCGTCCGGGAGTATGCCGATTATGTTCTTTCCGTGGACCTGAACGACGGGAAAATTTCGTCTTTCCGGAGAGAAGATTCCCCGGAAACCCGGGAGAGGGCCCGGAAGAAAGCGTGGTCCCTCCCCGGCGGCGTGGCGATCCTGGATCTGGAATTTCGCGACGGGGGAAAAATTGTCGAGGGAGAAGCCCTGGTCCTTTTTTTCAGAAACGGCATGGTGGATCCCCTGGTTTTTCATTTCCGGGAAAAGGAGCAGGACCTGTCCCTCGTCCTGGAACCTTTTTTAGGGGATCTGCGTGTTTTTGACCGCTATGTCTCCTATGGGGAATCAGGGATCGAAACGGGTACGGAAACCTTCTCTTGAAAGGAGAAACAAATGAAATATCTTGTCAAAAAGAGTCTGTGGGCTGTTTTTTCGATTTGTATCGCCGGTACGCTGGCCTTTGCGGGAAGCCCGGCGGAGACGCCGAAGCAGGGGGAGGCCTCCGTCCTGGCTAAAATAGGGGGCAAGGCTTTCACGGAAAAGGATCTGGAGGCCCGCCTCCAGGATCTTCACCCGGAATACCGGAAAATGCTCCTGGATCCGGCCCAGCGCCGGGCCTACGTGGAGAGTCTCCTCCGGGTCGAAGCCTTCGCCCGGGCCGCCCGGGAGGAAAAAATCGATGAACTGGAAGGGGTGAAGAGGAATATCGATGACGCGGTGAACAACGTTCTGGCCCAGGCATACTTCAAGAAGGCCTGCCCGGCCCCTCCCGATCCCGCCCTGGAAGAACTGGAGGCCTACTATCGCGCCCATAAGGATGTTTTCCAGAACCCCGAGACGGTCCGGGCCCGCCACATCCTCATCAAGGTTTCTGCCGATGCCGGGGAGGATGCCGTCACCCGGGCCCTTGAAAGAGCGAAAATGGTCAGGAAGAAGCTCGACCAGGGAGGGAGCTTCCTGAAACTGGCGGAAGAGTATTCCGACGATCCGGGCTCAAAACAAAAGGGCGGCGACCTGGGATTTTTTTCGCGGGACAAGATGGTGAAACCTTTTTCCGATGCCGCCTTTTCCCTGAAAAAGGGAGAAACGAGCAACCCGGTCCGCTCGCCCTACGGATTTCACATCATCCAGGTCGAGGATCGCCGGCCCGGAGAGACGCAGGATTTCGGTTCCGCCGTTCAGAAGATCCGGGGCATGCTTCTCCAGGAAAAACAAAGGAACTGTGTCGGCGAAGTGTATGATAAACTCAAAGTGAAATACCATATTGAAATCATGCCATGAACCGGACGGCGGGATTTACTTTCCTGGAAGTGATGATCGCCCTGGCCATTCTTGCCCTGGTCCTGGTCGCCGCTTTTCAGAATCAGGCCCAGAGCGTTTCCATGGGCGAGGAGGCCCGATACCTGACCCACGCGGCCCTGCTCGCCCGGGAAAAGACGGCCCTGTTGGAATCCCCGGAGGGACCTGCCGGTGAGTCGGAAACGGGAACCTGGGAGGAGCCGTTCGAAGACTTCTACTGGAAGACCGCGATCGAGGAAACGGAAATTTCCGGCGTTAAAAAAATAACCGTCACGGTGGGGACGAAGAAAGAGTCCTTCAATCCCTATACCCTTGTATGGTATCGATATGAGGGAATGTGAAGCGGCCCGTGAAACCCCCCGGCATTCGCCGCAAGCCGCCGGAATGACCGGCGGCCGGGGCTTTTCCGGCGGATTCACTCTCCTGGAGATCCTCCTGGCCCTGGCCATTCTTGCGGTTGTTGCGGCTCTTATCTACGGGGCCTATGGTGGAACGGAAAAAATAGTGACCGCCATGGTTAACCAGGACCGGGCCTACCGGATGGCCCGGAACACCCTGTCCATTCTGGTTCGGGATCTTGCTTCCCTGGGCACGGCGGAAGGGGTTCCCCTTCTGGTTTCCCAGGATGGAAGATACCCGGAGGCGGGTCAGGAAATCCGGTTTCTCTCCCTGTCGACGGCGCCTTTCTTCGACGGGCCGTCGGCCGGTGTTTCACGGATCGAGTATTTCTTCCGGGAGAAGACATCGGAAGACGGGGACGGGCGGGGGTATGGTCTCATCCGCCGGGAAGTCCCTTTCCGGGATCCGTCGGTCCTGGATTCCCCATCCCGGGACGAAGAAAAGGGCGGGTTTGTCCTTTGCGAGTCCGTAAAATCGATGAGATTCCTTTTTTATCGGAAAGGTTCGGAATTCGATGAATGGGACTCCCGTTCAGACCGGGAAACAATGAAGGGAAAAGTTCCCGATCGGATCACTCTGGAACTCCGGCTCGTCAATCCGGAGGACGGGGACCATCCCTTTTCGTTTCTCACCGCCGTCTTTATCCCCATGGGGTTTGAACAGTGAGAACTTCCACGGGAAACTCGAAAGGGGTGGCCGTCATTCTTGTCCTTCTGGTTCTCGGGCTGATCGTTCCCATGACCCTGGACCTCAATCGGGCCTCCCGGGCCCAGGTCCATGAGGCGGCGAACCTCGCCCATGGCCTCAGGGCCCTTTATATCGCTAAATCGGGTGTTCATCTCGGAGAAGCCCTCCTCCGGGAGGACGATTCCTCCGTCGATTCCCTCGAGGACACCTGGGCTCAGGCGGAGGTTCTCTCCGCCCAGTCGATGCTTCTTTTTTCCGAAGGGTCGTTTCTTTTGAAAATTGAGGATGAATCCGGTAAAATCCCGATCAACCACCTTGTCGAGGGGAATGAATACGGAGAGGAAATCAGGGATGTCCTGACGCGCCTCCTTCGCCTCCCGGGGTTCAACCTTTCCGAGGAAGACATCCGGGATCTCGTGGACGCCCTGAAGGACTGGATCGATTCCGATGACGACATCACGGGGTTCGGCGCGGAAAATTCCTATTACCGGTCCCTGGGAAAGTCATATGCCTGCGGAAACGGTCCTTTCGAGAGGGTGGAGGAACTGCGCCTGGTCCGGGGCGTTACGGCGGAACTCTTCGAAGGGAAGGAAGGGCGGCCCGGTTTACGGGATTGTCTGACCGTTTATGGAGACGGAAAAATCAATATCAACACGGCCCCCCTGTCCGTCGTGAGGGCCCTGTCCGCGGACATGGATGAGGAGAGAGCCCGGGCTGTCGATGAATACAGAAAAAATCCCGAAAAAGACCTCGGTCCGGTCCTGTGGTACGAGGATGTCCCCGGGATGGGCGGCATCGTCCTGCCCGCCGTTCTGACGACGTCCAGTTCCATATTCCGTTTGAGTTCCGAGGGGCGTTTCAGGGACATCCCGGCAAAGGTCATCGCCGTCGTCCGGCGGGGGGAGGGTAAATCCATGGAAATCCTCGACTGGAGAGAATCCTGATGGCGGAAACGATGATCGGTCTCGATATAGGAAACGACGCCGTCCGGGCCGTCCGGCTTTCGAGGGGCTTTCGGGGCATGGAAATTGCCGGCTTTGAAGTTCTTTCCATGGATGACCGGGCCGCCGCATCGGGCGCTCTCTCGAGTCTCTTAGAAAGGGAGGAATGGAGACACGGAACCATTGTGACTTCCCTGCCCGCGAGAGACTGTTCCTTCCATCGATTGAAACTCCCTTTCCGGGACCTGAAAAAGGTGGCCCGGGTCCTTCCCATGGAGATGGAGCGCTTCCTGCCCCCGGGGGAAGGGGAGAGCCTCCACGATTTCATGGTGATCGGGCAATCCGATGAATCGGACCTCCTGGGCTTGTCCGTCCCCCGGGAAACGGTCAGGCAGCGGGTGGAACTCCTCAAATCCGCCGGCCTGGAAGCGGCGGTCATCGACGTGGGTCCTCTGCCCCTGGCGAGCCGGCTGGCGGGCCGTGAAAAAACCGGGGAAACGGAACTCTACCTTCACGGGGACGGTCCCGACTGGACGATGATTCTTTCCCGCGAAGGCCGGGTCCTGGCCGCACGGTCTCTTCTCCGGCCGGAGAGTTCCCGTCGGGAAGTCCTGCCAGGACCGGTCTCCCCGGCGGGACGGGAAGGCCGGGAGACGGACGAGGAGGCCTTTTTAAGGCAGATCCGGAACACCTGTCTTTCTCTTCTCTGGAGGGGGGAAATTCCTGCCCTTCCCCGCCGGGCCGTTTTCGGGGGACCGGGGGCAAAGGAGCCGGGCCTGGCGGAGAGGATGTCTCTTTTTATCGACATGCCGGTAGAATCTGTCGATCTCGCCTCGATCGAATCCATTCCCATGGACGATTCCCTGAGAAAAAACTGGGATCCCTTCGAGATGAACCTGGCCCTTTCCCTGGCGGCCAGAAAATTCAGGAAGGGAGAAGGGATCAATTTCGCCAGGGACGGCTTCGCGCCCCGCAGGCCCCATCGGGAAATGAAAAAGCAGGGAATCCGGGCCCTCGTCCTCGTCCTTCCCCTCCTCCTTCTCATGGGGTTCGATTTTTACCTGGGCTATGCGCGGGACGGCAGCCGCCTCCGGGAATTGAAGAATGAGGTTTCCCTTGTCTTCAGGGAGACCCTGCCCCAGGTGACCCGGGTCGTCGATCCCCTTCAACAGATGAAAGCGGCCCTTCAGGAAGGGAGGAAAAAATCCCTCCTCAGAAGCGAAGGGGAGGGCCGGGAATCGGTTCTTGAGCTTCTCCGGGAAATAAGCCGTCTTGCCGGCCCCGATTTCTCATTCGTCATCAAGGGACTGACCTATGACGGCGAAACGGTGGAACTTCGGGGCGAGACCGATCGATTCAATGCGGTGGATCAGATCAAGGCCGCCCTTGAACAGTCTCCCCTGTTCAAAACGGTGACCATCGCCTCCGCGAGCCTCCTGAGCCGTGAGAACCGTGTGGGGTTTGACCTGAGAATGGATGTGAGGCGCTGACCGATGAAGAAGATCTGGTCCTATCTGATTCAGGGTATCCGCCGGCTCTCCCGGAGAGAGCTCCTGATGATCGGTTCCGGGGGGGCGATCCTGGGCCTGTTCATCGTTTTCCAGGGGATCGTTTTCCCCCTCCTGGAGGCGAGAGAAGGAACGATCCGGTCCATTGAACGGTATGAAGAGTCTCTCAGGGAAATGCGGACCCTCAGGGGGGAATACGAGGCTCTTCAGGCCAGGACGGCGGAAATCCGGAAGATCCTGGCGTCGCGGCCAAGGGATTTCACGCTTTTTTCCTTTCTCGAAAACGGGGCGGCCCGGGCGGGGATCAAAAACAGGATTCAGTATATGAAGCCTTCCACGGCGGCCGTCCGGGACGGGTCGGGATACGAAGAGTCCGCCGTGGAGATGAAAATTGAAGGGGTGTCTTTGAAGAAGCTTGTGGAATTTCTCTATTTCATAGAAGATCCTGAACGGCTGGTCCGGATCAGGCGGATTTCCATCCGGGAAGAGAAGGCGGCGTCGGGTGAACTCACGGTGCTGCTCCAGGTCGTCACGTACCAGTCTCTGGGAGCGGCCTGACAAGGGGGGGCCTTGAAAAGACGTCTTGCGGTCCTTTACGTGCTTTATGGAATCGGGGTGACCCTTCTTTTCACCGTGGCCCTTTTCCCGGGCGATGAAGCAGCCCTTTACGTCCGGGATCTCTGGAACCGGCGGTTCCCGTCGACGGATCTGACCATGAAGTCCCTGTCTCCGGGAATGCCTGCCGCCCTTCAGTTCGAGGAAGCGGCCGTCCGCTGGGGGGACGGGGAAGGAAAGGTTATCCATATCGATCGCGTCCGGCTGGGTCCGGGTTTCTCCTCCCTCATCCGGGGGTACCTGGCCGTTCTTTTTTCCGGGGAGGCCTTCGGGGGTCGTTTTTCCGGCCGGGTGCGGCCGGAGGGGCGCCTGACCGCCGGGGGTCCTTTTTCCCTGGAGGTGACCGTCCGGGACCTGGACATGGAGAACCTGAGAAAGGCGGGCCTTCTCGGGGGACGTTCCCTGAAGGGCCTCATGAGCGGGGAGTTCAGCTACTCGGGAATGCCCGGTGAGACGTTGGACGGGGAGGGGAAAGCCGATTTCCTCTTGAAGAAGGGAACCATCGGTCTTTACGGGGACATTCTGGGGCTCACCGCCCTCCCCTTCGACAGCTTCGAGGGGCTTTGCTTCCTGAAGGACCGGACCGTCCGGGTGGAAAAAGTATCGTTCTCGGGGAATCAGGTCACCGGGGCCTTCGAGGGGAACGTTTATCTGGCCCGGGACCTCGAAAGGAGCCGGATCGCGCTGACGGGGACCATCCGCATCCCTCCCCTGAACCGGGCGGTGACCACCGTCATAGGCGGGACGGCGGCGGCTCCCACGGTGAGGCTGAAATGACCATGGGCTTACGATACCGGATCCCCCTGACCTTGCTGCTCATTACCCTTTTTTCCTTTTTCGCGGTGGATATCGCCTACAAGGGGATCTTGTCGGGCCGTTCCTTTTCCCCTTCGTCGGGAGAGGGCGGGCCGGCGGCGCGGGGGACTCCGGAAAGGGTGAAACCGGAACTGGAGGCTTTCCGGGTCATCTGGGAACGGAATCTTTTCGGAACGGTGGAAAAGAAGGAGGATCAAAGGGACATCGATGTGGCGGAGCTGAAACCCACCCGATTGAACCTCGCCCTTCTCGGGACCGTCACGGATACGGGTCCCGGCGGTTTCGCCGTCATCGAGGAAAAAGACGGAAAGAAACAGGATCTGTACCGGGTGGGAGACACGGTGGCCACGGCGAAAATTATTCGGATCCTGAGGGGGATGGTCGTCCTCCGGGTGGGAACCCAGGATGAGATCCTCTCCATGGAGGACGAGGGCCTCGACCGGCAGGGACAGGAAGAAGGGGGAACGGTTCCTTCTCAGGCCAGCGTCGTATCCGTGAAAAAGTCAGAAATCGACGGCGCCCTCAGCGACATGTCGAAGATCCTCATGGAGGCCCGGATCCGCCCGTATTTCACCGCGGGCAAGGCCGACGGATTTCTCGTCACGCGGATCAAGGCCGACAGCATTTTTCAGAAAATGGGCCTGGAAAACGGCGACGTTATCCAGGGCGTAAACAGTCAGGCCATCGAAAGCCCCGACCGCCTTCTTGAACTGTACAGGGGGTTGAAGGACGGCTCTGAAATCGTCTTGAACCTGAAGAGGAGAGGAAAAGAGGAAACCCTGAGATATGTTTTCAGGGAATAGCTGGGTGATCCCGTCTCATGAACATGGATTTCTATGCCTCCCATTTCGGATTTCGGGAAAATCCCTTCCATCTGACGCCCGATCCCGCTTACCTGTATCTCAGCAGGCAGCACCGGAACGCCCTGAGCCATCTTCTTTACGGCATCGGGGGGAGGAAGGGATTCATCGTCATCACCGGGGGGATCGGGACGGGAAAGACCACCCTGTGCCGGGCCCTCCTGGCGGAACTCGATCCTTCCGTGGCTACGGCCCTCATTTTCAATTCCATGATGACCGAGGTCGAGCTTCTGGCGGCGGTTCAGCAGGAGTTCGGCATACCCGCGGGCCGGGGGAGAAAAACACGGAAGCGGTGCATTGACGGGATCAACACCTTTCTTCTCAAGAACTTTTCCATGGGCGGAAACGCCGTCCTCATCATCGACGAAGCCCAGAACTGTTCCCCCAATGTCCTGGAGCAGATCCGGATGCTTTCCAACCTGGAGACGGAGCGGGAAAAGCTCCTTCAGATCGTCCTCATGGGCCAGCCGGAGCTGCGGGAGATCCTCGAGGCCCCGGCGCTCCGCCAGTTGAACGAGCGGATCATGGTCCGGTATCATCTCGAATCCCTGGACGAAAGGCAATCGGAGGAATACATCCGCCATCGCCTGGCCACGGCGGCCAGGGAAGAAAACAGAGTCACCTTTACCCCCGGCGCGTTAAGGCTCATTTACCGTTACGCCCGGGGAAACCCGAGGCGGATCAACGGCATCTGCGACAGGGCTCTTCTCGTGGCCTACACGAAAGACACTTTCCGCATCCACCGGGGGATTGTCCGCGCAGCCCTTCAGGATCTCGGGGGGGGCTCCGGGAGAAGGGGACGTCCCTTCCTTTTCCCGGGAAGGGGGGAGGGCCCGTGGCCTGCCGCCTCCCTCCTCTGGGTTCTGGCCCTGTCTCTTCTCGCCTGGATTTTCTTTATCAGGGGATGATGCATGAGCTATATTCACGAAGCCCTCAAGAAAGCCCAGGAGATTAAAAACCGGGGGATCGGGCTGGACATCGGGCGGTCCGGCCGGGTCGTCCCCGGCGGGGAAAGAAGATATCTCGCCCGCCTCCTGCCGGTCGCCTGTCTTTTGTTTCTTTTCGCTGCGGCGGCGGGGGTCACCTGGCTGAAGCCCGGGGAGGTCCCGGCGCCTCTCCCGCCGGTTATATCGCCGTCGGGACCGGGGGGAGGGGAAACGTCCGAATTCCGGGAGACGCCCCCCCCTTCGCCGCCGCCGGCGGACATAAAAGCTTCCCCCGCTCCGGACCCGGTCGAAAAGGTGCCGTCTTCATCCGCCGGGGGAGGGGAACTTTACGGGAAAGCCCTGAGGGCCCAGCAGTCGGACGACCTGGCCGGAGCCGAAGCCCTGTACCGGCGGATCCTCAAGGAGAATCCGCATTTCGCCGACGGGCTGAACAATTTAGGCGTTCTCCTCATGGCCCGGGGGGAGCCGGGAGAAGCGGAAAGGATGTTCCGCCGGGCCGTCGCCGCTGACGGAAGGAAGGCCGATTCCTATTACAACATGGCCTGCCTCTGTTCCCTTCAGGGGAGGATCGGGGAGGGACTTCAATATCTGGAAAAGGCGGCATCGTTGAAGAAAGATGTGAAATCTTGGGCGAAAGATGATAAAGATCTGGAAAATCTGAGGAGTCACGAAGGTTTCGGGAGGATCGCCGGCGATTGACGATCCGATGCAGGCCGGGGCGTCAGCTCCGAGATGAATAGGAAGGTTCCCGGTCCTGCTTTCCGGTACCCCCCGGTGTCATGCTTCCTGATGTTTCTGAAGACGTCAGGCATACTTGCGGCGGTTTTATCATGAATCTTTCTCCGAAAATCCTGGTGTCCCTTCTGGTCCTTCTTTTCCTCCTGACCTTTCCCGGCCCGGCGTCGACGGCCAGGATTGCCGGGCAGGAAGGCGTGGTTTCCGTTAATGCGGGTAATGCCGGCAGTGGACCGCCCCCGCCCGACGGGGCTCCGCCAAAACCGGCGGCGGCTCCCGTTCCGGCGGCGAAGGAGAAGGGACCTGAGAGGCCTGTTAAGGACCGGGAGATCTCCATCGATTTCGACAACGTGGACATCCGTCTCTTCGTCAAGTTCATGAGCGAGCTTACGGGAAAGAATTTCGTCGTCGACCGGGACGTCCGGGGAAACATAACCATCGTGTCTCCGAAGAAGCTGAACGTGGACGAGGCCTACCGTGTTTTCGAATCCGTTCTTGAAGTATACGGGTTTGCCGCCGTCGCCTCGGGGGACATCATCAAGATCATCCCCATCCGGGATGCCCCGGTGAAAAGCGTCGAGACCCGCCTGAAACGGGAGGCGATCAGCCCCGCCGACCGGGTGATCACCCAGGTCATTACCCTGAGCTACGCCAACCCGGAGGAACTGAAAAAAATCCTGACGCCCCTCGTTTCCAAGTCCAGCGTCATTCTGGCCTACTCCCCGACGGGGATGCTGGTCATCACCGATCTTCTTTCCAACATCGAGCGCATTCTCGGGATCATCTCAGCCCTTGACGTGGAGGGGATTCAGGAACAGATTTCCGTCATTCCCCTCCAGTACGGCTCGGCGCCGGAGCTTGTCAAGTCGCTCAACCTGATTTTCCAGCAGAAGGTCAAAATCCGGCGGGGTGTGGACGGCTCGTCCATCCAGATCGTCGCCGACGAACGGACCAACTCGGTGATTACCCTGGCCAGCGAAAACGACACGTACAGGATCCGGGAGCTTATCCGGCTCCTGGACCGGGAAGTTCCCCGGAGCGAAGCCCGGGTCAGGGTTTACAACCTCCAGAACGCCGAGGCGGAAACCCTGGCGAAGGTCCTGATGAACCTGCCCTCCAAGGAAGCGAAATCCCAGGAGGCCGGGAAGACCCCGGTGCTCTCCCGGGATATCCAGGTGGTTCCCGACAAGGCGACGAACACCCTGGTGATCACGGCGGACCGGGATGACTACCAGGTCCTCGAGGAAATCATCGGCCAGCTCGATGTTCCCCGACCCATGGTCTACATCGAGGCCCTCATCATGGAAGTGACGGTGGACCGGGGTTTCAAGGTGGGCGTCGAATGGATGGGCGGGGACTATATTTCCTCAGAATCGGGACGGACGAAGATCTACGGCGGCGGGTTCAGCGGTGAAGGGAGATATTCCAACCTGACCGATCTCTCCACAAAGGGCCTGCCCGAGGGTTTTTCCCTCGGGGTCCTGGGCGAGTCCCTCCAGATCGGAAACGTCCTTTTCCCGAGCATCGGGGCCATCGTTCAAGCCTATCAGAAGGACCAGGATGTTCATATCCTTTCCACGCCCCAGATCCTGACCATGGACAACGAGGAAGCGGAAATCACGGTGGGTCAGAACGTTCCCTACCAGACCCGGAGCGAAACGTCTTCCACCAATCTCGACTACAGCACCTATGAATACAAGGACGTGGGAGTCACCCTCAGGATCACGCCCCAGATCAGCCAGGAGCGGTTCGTCCGGCTCAAGATTTATCAGGAGGTGACGAAGCTCGTCAAGGAGGTGACGGAACAGACGGACCGGCCCACGACCCTGAAGCGGACGGCGAAAACGGCGGTGACCATCCAGGACGGCCACTCGGTGGTCATCGGCGGTCTCATCGGGGATGATATCACGAGCACCGACTATTCCGTGCCCTGTCTCGGCAACATTCCCCTTCTCGGCTGGCTTTTCAAATACCAGAGCAGCTCACGGGAACGGAGAAACCTCTATATTTTCATCACTCCCCGCATCGTGGAAACCCCCCAGGAAGCCCGGAAGATTTACGAGGAGAAGAAGGAAGAAATTCAGAAGACGGAGGAGCAGGTCATCGAGACCTACCGGAAAAACCGTCTCAGGATCCGTGATGAACGATCAGAGCCAGGACAGCAGCCTCCCCCGCCCGTCCCCTGATATCCTTGGTGGGGAAGGGAACCCCCCGCCCGAAAAGGGGGAAGACCTCGTCGAGGCCCTGGTCAGGAGAAAGGGGGTCTCCGAGGAGGCCGTCCTTTCCCGGATCGCCGAAGCCTTGGGCATTCCCTTCCGGAAAGATCTTCCCGCGAGCCTGAAAGGAGGGGAAAGTTCCGTCCGGGAGGTTCCCATCTCCTATCTGAGGAAGAATCGCCTCGTTCCCCTGTCCACGGCGGAAGGAAGATTCATCGCCACGTCCGATCCCACCCGCTTCGAGGCCGTGGACGATCTGAAGCGGGTTCTCGGGTGGCCCGATCCCGTGACCGTCGTGGCGGCCCCTCAGGGTGTCGTCCTGTCGGCCATCAACCGGATCTACGACATCACTCAGGATTCGGCGGAGGAATTCATCCAGGACATGAACGGTGAATCCCCGGACCGGATTCTTTCGGAAATCGAGGAGCGGGCCGATCTTCTCGATGAAAGAAGCGATGCCCCGGTCATCCGCCTTGTGAACCTGATTCTGTCCAGGGCGGTGAGAGAGCGGGCGAGCGACATCCATATCGAGCCCTATCAGGGTTCCGTGGCCGTCCGGTACCGTGTGGACGGCATTCTCTACAATATGTTCACTCTTCCCAGAAGGGTCCAATCCCCCCTGGTCTCCCGGGTGAAGATCATGTCGCGGCTGAATATCGCCGAGAAGCGGCTTCCCCAGGACGGAAGGATCGAAATCCGCATCGGCGATCACGGGGTGGATATCCGGGTTTCCGTCGTTCCCACCTCCTTCGGCGAGCGGCTCGTCCTCCGGCTTCTCGACAAGTCCGCCTCCATGTTCCGCCTCGAGGATCTGGGACTCGATCCGGACCGGCTGGCCCGGCTCGACCGGCTTATCCGGTCTCCCTACGGAATCATCCTGGTCACCGGCCCCACGGGAAGCGGGAAGACCACCACCCTTTACGCCGCCCTGTCGACGATCAACCGGCCGGACATCAACATCATCACCATCGAGGATCCCGTGGAATATCAGATCGATGGAATCGGGCAGATCCAGGTGAATCCCAAGATCGATCTGACCTTCGCCCGGGGGCTTCGGTCCATTGTCCGCCAGGACCCCGACGTGATCCTCGTGGGCGAGATCCGGGACGGGGAAACGGCGGAGATCGCCATTCAATCCTCCCTGACGGGCCACCTTGTCTTTTCGACCCTTCATACGAACGATGCGGCGAGTGCCGTGACCCGGCTGACGGACATGGGAATCGAGTCCTTTCTGGTCTCCTCGTCGGTCATTGCCATCATTGCCCAGCGCCTTATCCGGGTCCTGTGTGAAAAATGCAAGGAATCCTACCGCCTCGGCCGGGAGGCCCTGATTGAATTCGGGAAGGAAGGGGCGCTCCTGGAGGGGCGGGAGATCTTCCGCAGCCGGGGCTGTCCCGATTGCCTGAATACGGGTTACCGCGGAAGGAATGCCATTTTCGAGATGATGGTCCTCGATGATTCCCTGAAGAAAGTCATCAGTCAGACTTCCGATGCCAACGTCATCCGGGAAACGGCCGTGGCGGGCGGGATGCTGTCCCTGAAGGAGGACGGGATCCAGAAGATCCTGAAGGGCATGACGACGGTCGAGGAAGTCATGCGGATCACCAAGGCCTGATGCCGGGATTCCCGGGAAGCCCGGAAGGACGGCTTCATCAAGGACCGGTGAGGATGGAAAGAAAGCACCCGCCGCCTCCCCCGCCCCCCGTTCCGGCCGGGGTGCTTCCCTCCGTCTCGGCGGTGAAGGCGGAGACCGTCCGGTCATTGAAAGCCTGAATCCGGTAAGTGTAAGTCGTTCCGGCGGAAAGACCGCTGTCCTCGAAGTATTCGCTGTCCGCCGGGACCGTGGCGATGACATCGAAGACCCCTGTCGTCCCGTTTTTCCGTTCCACCCGGAATCCCGATTCACGGACCGATGCATCCGTCCAGGTCAGGCCGATGGCCGTTGCGGAAAGGCCCGAAGCCTGCAGTTCCGAGGGGGCCCTGAGGAGCGTCACGGCTTTCTCCTCATTCGAATAAGACGAAGCCCCCCGGGGATTGAAAGCCCTGAGGCGGTAGGCGTATTCGGCGGCTTCCGCCAGGAGGCCGTCTGAAAAGGACAGGGCGTTCAGGGGGGTCCAGGCGATTCTCGTGAAGGACGTTTCCCCCTCCCCCTTCCGCTCGATTTCGAAGCCCAGCTCGTCGGCGGATCCGTCTTGCCAGGCGAGGGCGATTTCCCCGTCGGAAACAGGCTGAACGGAGAGGTTTGACGGCGCCCCCGGGGGTGTTGCGGGGGGAACCGTTTCCAGGGCTCTTTCGGCGTTGATCCGTCCGCCTGTGGCCACAAGCCCCGCCAGGGAGAAGCGGAAGTCCGTCCCGTAAAGGATCCGGTAAAGGATATCCTGCCCGGTGGACAGGGGGAAGGCGCTCCAGAGAAGTCCCGCCAGACCGGAGGTGAAGGCCGTCGCCATGGACGTTCCGGAAAGATAACCGTAGGTGTCTCCCGGAAGGGTGCTGAGGATGAAAAGGCCGGGGGCGCCCCCGTCGACGGACAGGGCTCCGTAATCGGAGAAAATGCACCGGTCGTCGTCCTGATCCGTGGCGGCGACGGAAAGGATATTAGGCAGGTCGTAGGCCGAGGGGTAATTGGGGATTTCGTCGTTGTCCGCCCCTTCGTTTCCCGCGGCGGCGACGAAAAGGATCCCCCTTTCCATAAGGAGGGCGATGGTGTCCCGCTCCGCCCGGCTGGCATCGGTGCCGCCGACGCTGGCATTGATCACCTGGGCCCCCGCTTCCATGGCGTAGGCCATGGCCTCGATTTCGTCGGCGACGGAGCCGATTCCCGAGGCGTCGAGAAAACGAAGGGCCATGAGGGACACCCGCCAGTTGATCCCGGCGATCCCCAGGCCGTTGTTTCCCCGGGCCCCGACAATCCCGGCCAGATGGGTTCCGTGGCCGTTTTCATCCGCCGGGTCGTTGTCTTCGTCGAGGAAGTCCCATCCCCGGATGTCGTCGATATAACCGTTTCCGTCGTCGTCGATGCCGTTGTCCGGAATTTCCCCGGGATTGCGCCAGATGTTTTCCGAGAGGTCCCCGTGGGACCCGTCGATCCCCGAGTCCATGACGGCCACGATGACGGCGCCGCTTCCCGTTGTCCGATCCCAGGCTTCGACGGCGCGGATGTCCGCCCCGGCGGTTCCGTAATATCCGCGGACCTCCTGGCCGGTGTTGTGGAGGCCCCACTGCCGATCGAACAGGGGGTCGCCGGGGATAACGGCGGTCCCGTAACGAAGGTAGTTCGGTTCGGCATAGGCCACGTCCGTCCGGCCTCTGTATTGCCGGAGCCCCTCCGCCACCGTTACGCCCTCGTGGAGGGGAACGCGGTAGAGAGGCAGATTTCGTATCCTCTTCATGGTCCTGGCTCCGGAAGACAACGACACGGGACCTTTTTCCTCCGGCGGGAAGACGAAGCGGACGAGGATTTCCCCCGCCGCGAAGGGCGAAGCCGCCGTCCCCCCGGCGGACAGGAGCAGGGTCAGGAGAAGAAAGAAAAGAAAAACCGGAAAAATTCGGCCCATGATATCCCTCGGCCCTCAGGAGACCGCCTTTGTTACCGGCATTAAAAGAAACCCCGGAAGATCCGTCCTGCCTCGCTGGAATGACGGCTCCTTCATCGTTCTTGCACACCGGGGCGTCTACCCCGCGGAAGCATGCCGGTTTATCGGCCCAGAAAGTAACATAAAAAACGGAAAAGATCCAAAAATAGCCCGGCCGGCCCGGTATTCAGGGGACTTTCCATGGGAATCAACCCTTGACGGCGGACTCTTTTTTCCCTAAGAGAGGTGGAGGCGGCGATGACTCCGGGGCGGGCCATGCAACGGCTTCGGAAGAATTCGCATTCTCGGACTTTTAATACAATATCATTTGTGAACGGGCGGGTGTGCCATGAAAGAACGGTACCTTCAAGTCATCCGGATATTCGAAGAGCGGTTCGGCCGGGTCCGGGCGGCGGACGTGCAGCGGCGGGCGGAAGAAGCCCGGGAAAAGATATGGCGGGACCAGGAACAGGTCCTTCAATGGCTTCCGGTCAGGAAGCAGACGGAAACCCTGGAAACCCTCCTCCAGTCGACCTATGCCGCCCTGACGGCGGAAATGGAGGAAGCCCTGGGGGAAAAAGCTTAACCTCCTATTTTCTCTTCAGCACCTGAAGCACTTCCCGGTAAACGAGGCTCCGGGAAAGACCGCTTTCTTCCGCGATCCGCCGTACCAGGTCCCGGACGGAGGCCGTTTCCCCTCCGGCAAGTTCCTCGATCCGGCGGCGGAGCGTTTCCCCGGGCGGGGCGGCGGCGGGGGTCTTCTCCTTTCCGGAAACAAGAAGGGTGATTTCCCCCCGGGGAGGGCTTTCGTTCAGGATGACCTCCACTGCTGTAATCCGCCCCCGGAGGATTTCCTCGTGAAGCTTCGTCAGCTCCCGGGCGACCACGACTTCCCGGTCCCCCAGGATTTCCCTCAGATCTTTCAGAGCGGCGGCAATGCGGCGGGCGGACTCGTAGAAACCCATCGTTTTCTCTTCCCCCTGAAGGGTTTCCAGGAATTTACGCCTCGGCCCCGCCCGGGGGGGCAGGAATCCATAGAAGGCAAACCGGTCCATGGGAAGGCCGGAAACACTGACGGCGGCGATGATCGCCGAAGGTCCCGGGACGGGTACGACCGGTACGGCGTTTTCGATGGCCTTCCTCACAAGGTGATAACCGGGATCGGAAATCCCCGGCGTCCCGGCATCGGAGACATAGGCCACGTCCGTGCCGGCCAGGAGCTTTTCCAGGATAAAGGCGCTCTTTTCCCGCTCGTTCCAGTCGTGGAGGCTTGTGAGGGGGGTCCGGATGCCATAGGCCTGAAAAAGCTTTCTCGTCCTCCGGGTGTCTTCCGCCGCCGCGAGTCCGGCCTCCCGGAGAATCCGCAGGGCCCGGAAGGTGAAATCTTCCAGGTTTCCGATGGGGGTGGCGACGATGTACAGGGTTCCCTTCACGGGTATTCCTCGAAGGCGTTTCGAACCAGGCGCACTTCCTCAACGCCCGGTGCCATGCGGATGAAAAGGGCGTCAAACCGGGCATTCCGGTTCATCCAGCCCCGGCTCTGCAGATAATGGAGGGCGGTCCTGGACAGTTTCTTCCGTTTCAGGGCGTCGATCGCCTCGCAGGGGTCACCGAAACGAAGAGACCGGCGGCTCTTGACTTCAACGAAGACGATACAGTCATTCTCCCGGGCGATGATGTCCACTTCGCCGCATCGGCACCGGTAGTTCCGGGCCAGGATTTCGTACCCTTCCTTCTCCAGGTGGGCAACGGCCAGGTCTTCCCCCTGCCGGCCCGTTACCTTGCGCCCGGAGGGCTTTTTATCAGGTGAGGTCATCCCGTCTGAACCGGAAGGTTCGCCGGTGAATCGGGCAGGGACCGTGGAGGCAGATCGCCTGGCGGTGCTGCCGGGTACCGTATCCTTTGTGTTTCCGAAAACCGTAGAGGGGATATCGGGCATCCATCTCGTCCATGATGCCGTCCCGGCAGACCTTGGCCACAATGGAGGCCGAGGCGATGGAGAGGCTCTTTCGATCCCCTTTCACGATGGCTTTCTGGGGAAGGGGCAGGGAAAGGGTGTTGAGACCGTCGATGAGAAGGTAGTCGCAGGGATGAAGAAGATTCGCGACGGCATCTCTCATGGCCTGCAGGGTGGCCTGGAGGATGTTCAACCGGTCGATTTCCCGGGGATCCACGATACCGATTCCGATGGCCACGGCATCCTTCCGGAGGATGCCGCAGAGGGCTTCCCGCTTGCCCGGGGACAGGGTTTTCGAATCGGCGATATCCCCGTTCCGGTATCCCTCGGGGAGGATCACCGCGGCGGCGACCACGGGTCCCGCCAGGGGCCCCCGGCCCGCTTCGTCGATTCCGGCGATAAAGCGGAATCCGAGTCCCCGGGCCTCCGATTCATAGGCATCCATGTTACCGCCGACCGAGTTCCTTGACCTTGGCTTTTTTCCCTCTCAGGGCACGGAGATAGAAGAGTCTCGACCGTCGGACCTTGCCGCGGGTCACCACCTCGATACGGTCGATCATGGGGGAGTGAAGGGGAAAGGTCCTTTCCGCACCCACGCCGTGAGACACCTTCCGGACGGTGAAGTTCATCCGGCTCCCGCCGGCCCGCCTCCGGATGACCACGCCTTCAAAAAGCTGGAGCCGCTCCTTCTGTCCCTCCACGATGCGGACATAGACCTTGATGGTATCGCCCGACTTGAAAGAAGGGATATCCCCTCTCATCTGCTCTCTTTCGATCATGTCCAAGACGTTCATATCTTTTTATTCCTCCTGCAAATTCCTGATTCTGAGATTATAAGTATGATGATCACGTATAAAGTCGAAAAATGCCCGTTTTCCGACGGCTTTGTAAAAAAAGCTCCGGAGGCCGGTTGCCCGAATCCCGAGGAACGAGACGTACTGAACGGTACGTCGCCGGGACGAGGGATGAAGGGCAACGCAGCATAGGGACTTTTTACGAAGCCGTCAAGGTTGACTATGACATCAACCGGTCAAAAACGGTCCTGACGGATCGGCCTTCAGGCCCCCCGTGAGCCGATCCAGAACGATGGCCACGGCCGATCGGACGGACAGGTGGTTGTATCCCGAGAGGCCGCGGATCGGTTCCAGCCGATGGTCGGCCCGGTCGACGGCTTCGTCCGTAAGACCCCATCCCGTGCCGAAAAGAAAGAGAAAGGGAACATCCCGTGAACGGATCTCCTTTCTCATCTCGGAAAAAGGGAGAAAAGGCTCCTTCAGGGAAGCCCCGGTCGCCACCGTGACCGCCCGTTTCTTCGTTACCCTTTCGATGTCTTCTCCGGCTTCATCCAGGGACGCCGCAACGGCGATGGTCCCGAAGGCTTCCTTCCTCCAGGGGTTGTATCGGCTTCCGAAGCCTTCCTTCCAGTGATCGACGATCCGCCCGGTGAGAATCCGTTGTTCCTCGATGGGGGTGACAACATAAAACCGCCTGACTCCGAAGGTCATGGCGGCCCTGGCGATGTCATGAATGTCGAGATTGGTCACCGCCGCGGTGACCGTCTCGCCCCGCCTGTTATAGACGGGGTAATGTAAAAGAGCGATATCGATGCTGGCCATGGACCCGCCGGGGGAAATCCCTTGGCCCGTCCGGCCCGTTCAAGAGAAATTCCCGTTTCTGTTCTTTCTTTCCGCCCACCGGGAAAGGATCCCCCGGTCGACATCGGACAAATCGGCCTTTTCCAGGAGTTCCGGCTTTCTCATGCAGGTCCGCCGGAGGGATTCCGTCCGTCTCCAGGTGTCGATTTCCCTGTGGTTTCCCGATAAAAGCACCTCGGGCACCTCCCACCCCCGGAAGGAACGGGGACGGGTATATTGAGGATATTCGAGCAGCCCGGAGGAAAAGGAGTCCTGCGGGGCCGATTCCCGGTTTCCCAGGACTTCGGGCACCAGGCGGGCAATGGCGTCGATCATTACCAGAGCGGGAATTTCGCCCCCCGTGAGGACGTAATCACCGATGGAAACCTCACGGTCCGCCAGGTGTTCCCGGATCCGCTCGTCCACGCCCTCATAATGCCCGCATATGAGGACGATCCGGGAAAGGCGGGCCATCTCCCCGGCCATCTCCTGGTTGAATCTTTCTCCTTGGGGCGTGAGGAGAAAAACGGAACCCTCCTTATTTTCTGAAAGAACGGCATCCAGGGCTCTGGCGATGGGTTCCACCTTCATGACCATCCCGCCGCCCCCGCCGTAAGGGTAATCATCGGTCATCCGGTGCCTGTCTTCGGCATATTCCCGGATATCGTGTATTTCCACCTCGACGAGCCCCTTCTCCCGGGCCTTCCGGATAAGGCTGAAATTGAGGGGGGAATGGAACATCTCGGGAAAAATCGTGAGGACGTCGAAGCGGATCATCCGTCAAAGCCCCTCGAGGAGATGAACGATCATGGTCTTCCCTTGAACATCCACCTTCCGGATCACCTCTTCGATGGCGGGAAGCAGAATCTCCCGGGGGCCCCCGGAGCAGACGAACACGTCGTTGCTTCCCGTTTGAAATATCCCTTCAATCGTGCCGAGCCAGTCCCCGTTTTCCGAAAAGACGGCCGTTCCCACCAGGTCCATCCAGTAATACTCGCCTTCCGGGAGTTCCTTCAACAAGTGCGATGGAACGCCGATCCGGCTGCCTGTGAGATCTTCCGCCTCTTCCCGGTTCTGGATTCCTGTCACCTCCAGAGCAATGCCTTTCTTCGACCATTGAACATATCTGACAGTGTGCCACGATGTCCGGCCGTCCGGCCTTTCAATACGAACTTCTTCAATGCCTTGAAGAAGTTCCGGTGATTCGAGATTGCGGGAGAGAAGGAATCGGCCCTTTAATCCGGCGGCTTTTCTGACTTTCCCGATCTCTAAAATATCTTTCAACTATTCGATGATCTCCAGAACCGCCCTTTTGTGGAGTTTGGAGGAGGCGGCGCTTAAGATGGTCCGCATGGCCTTTGCGGTTTTACCCTGTTTTCCGATGACTTTGCCTAAGTCTTCCTTCGCGACTCTCAATTCGATGACGGAAGTCTGTTCTCCCATCACTTCCGAGACATCCACGTTTTCAGGATGGTCCACCAGCGCCTGTGCGATGTACTTGATCAAATCTTTCATCGTAGCCACCTCCACAGATTGTCATTGATATAACATACCTTATTCACAGGGAATGAACAATGAAAAAACCGGTCAGTCTCTCCGCGTCAGGCCGCTCTGTTCTTTAAAGGATCCCCTTTTTTTTCATGAGGCTGGAAACGGTTTCCGAGGGTTTTGCTCCCCTGGAAAGCCATTCACGGACCCGATCCTCCTTGATCTTAATGTCCACCGGATCCTTCTTCGGGTCGTAGGTGCCGACGACTTCCGAGAAGCGTCCGTCCCGAGGCGCCCGCCCGTCTGCGACGACGATCCGATAGAAAGGTCTCTTTTTCGCACCCATTCTTGCCAGTCTTATTTTTGTTGCCATCCTGTTCTATGTCACCTCCAGAAGATTTTCAGATAACCACTTTTTATAACACAACATAACAGTATTTAAAAGGGGAAATTGCCTCTTCTCAGGGATTTCATCCCCCCCCTGGTGAGTTTTTTCATCATCTTTCTCATGTCCCCGTAGCTTTTCAGGAGGCGGTTCACGTCCTGCACCGTCGTACCGCTTCCCCGGGCAATCCTCTTTCTTCTCTGGCCGTTGATGATGAGAAAGTTATTCCGTTCACCCCGGGTCATGGAATCGATGATGGCGACGGTTTTCGTCAGTTCCTTTTCGTCGGGAGCGACGCCCTTCAGGGCCTTCATCTTTCCGAATCCGGGGATCATCCCCAGAATTTCCTCGATGGATCCCATTTTCCGGATCTGCAGGAGCTGATCCCTGAAATCTTCCAGGGTAAAAGCGTCCTTTCGGATCTTCCGCTCCAGCTCCCGGGCCTGCTTTTCATCAAAGGCCGTCTGGGCCTTTTCCACAAGAGTGAGGACATCTCCCTGTCCGAGAATCCGCGAAGCCATCCGGTCGGGATGAAACACCTCGAGGGCTTCCATTTTTTCTCCCACCCCCAGGAACTTGACGGGCTTTCCCGTGACGGCCCTCAGAGAGAGGGCCGCCCCGCCCCGGGCGTCTCCGTCCATTTTGGTGAGAATGACGCCGTCGATGCCCAGGGTCTCATCGAAGGCCCGGGCGACGTTGACGGCATCCTGTCCCGTCATGGCATCGGCGACGAAAAGAATCTCCGACGGTTCCACGGCCTTTTTGATTTCCCGGAGTTCGTTCATGAGGGCTTCGTCGATCTGCAGCCGTCCCGCCGTATCGATGATCAGGGTGTCGAACCCGCCCCCTCTGGCCGCCCGGATGGCTTCCCGGCAGATGTTCACGGGGTTTTCCCCATCCGGAGAGGGCATGACCCCCGCATCTATTTTTTCTCCAAGGATTCTGAGCTGTTCGATGGCCGCCGGCCGGTATACGTCGGCCGAAACGAGAGCCGCCTTTTTCCCCTGCTGCTGGAGGTGGCGGGCCAGTTTCGCCGCCGTGGTCGTCTTTCCGCACCCCTGAAGACCCACGAGCATGATCGGTGCCGGGATGAGTCCGGAAAGCTTCAGATGGCTCATCCCCCCGCCCATGAGTTCCACAAGGCGGTCGTATACGATTTTCACGATCTGCTGCCCCGGCGTGATGCTTTCGAGAATATCCCGGCCTACGGCCCTTTCGCGGACGTCATCGATGAACGTCCGGACAACCTTGAAGTTCACGTCCGCTTCCAGGAGGGCCATGCGGATGTCCTTGAGCCCCTGGTTTACGGACTCTTCGTCGAGGACACCCCGGCCCTTGAGCTTTCTGAAGATGCCGTCCAATTTATCTGTCAGGTGTTCAAACATGGAGCCTCATTTTACAGGTTATTCCTTCCGGATGACACACCGTGTTCCTCTCAGTTCCTTTTCGACGGCCGAGGCCGTTGCCCTGGCTTTCTCGTAGCTTGAAAAACCTCCAAGGCGGATCCGGTACCATGTGCCCCGGTTATTCAGATCGACAGGGTCCATGACGGGGGAAAGTCCCAGGGACTGGAGGGTCTTCTGAACCTCCAGCGCCCGGTTCCTGTCCCGGAAGGAAGCGACCTGAATCCCGTACCGTTCCGCGGGAGGGGCCGCTTTTCCCTCTTTTCCGGTCCCGGGTGCTTCCCGGGTCTTTGTTTCCCCTGCCGGAGGTTCCTTCTTTTCCGTCAGGGTCTCAAAAAAACGGTATTTAAAAGAGGGTTCTTCCGTTTTTCCTTCCGGCCCTTTCGGCGGAGGCTCCTCCTTCTCTCCCTGGATCACGCCGGCGATTTTTTTCGTGATCGCCGCCGGGATCTCCTGGGCGATTTTCCGGGGATAGGTGTCCATGTTCCTGCCCACGATAATCCCGAAGAGAAAGGAGAGGAGAAGCAGGGCGGCGATGCCGGATACAAAAATAACGAACCCGGCTCTTCCGAGACTGAAGCGAAAGCGGTTTTCACTGCCCCGTCTCATGGCGGCCGTTTCTCCTCACCCTTACATCCTTTCCGGCGCCGTCACCCCGAGGATGCCCAAGGCGTTTCGAAGGGTGATCCCGATACAGTTGGTGAGAAAGAGCCTGGCCAGGGAAAGTTCCCGATCCTCGGAAAGGACGCGGTTCTTGTTGTAGTAACTGTGAAACAGGGCGGCCAGGTCGTTCAGATAAAAGGGAATCCGGTGAGGTTCCAGGGCCCGGGCGCTTCCCTCGATGAGTTCGGGAAACCGGCCGATGGTCCGGATGAGTTCGACCTCCTCCGGGAGGACAAGCAACCGGAGATCCACATCTTCATACCGGGGGATGGCAAGCCCCTTCTCGGAGGCCGTCCTGAGGATGCTGCAGATCCTCGCATGGCCATACTGGACATAATATACGGGATTTTCATTGGACTGCTTCTTGGCGATTTCGAGGTCGAAATCAAGATGGCTGTTGGACCGGCGCATGAGGAAGTTGTACCGTGCGCCGTCCTTGCTCACCTCGTCCACCACTTCCCGGAGGGTCACGAATTCCCCGGACCGGGTGGACATGGCGACGGGCTTTCCCTCCCGGAGCAGGTTGACCAGCTGGACGAGGACCACCTCCAGGGCCTCTTTGGGATATCCGAGGGCCTGTACGCCGGCGAACATCCGGGGGATGTACCCGTGATGATCCGCTCCCCAGATGTCGATGACCTTGTCGAAGTCCCGGCGGTACTTGTTCAGGTGATAGGCGATATCGGCGGCAAAATAGGTGGGTTCCCCGTTTTCCCGGATGACCACCCGGTCCTTTTCGTCACCGAAGTCCGTCGTCCGGAACCAGAGAGTCGGGCCCTCCCGGTATATGAAACCCTTCCGCTCCAGGTCTTCCAGAAGCTTTCTGACGCCGTCCTCCCTGTAAAGTTCGCTTTCGTTGAAATAATGATCGAAGACGACGCCGAAAACCCGAAGGTCGTCCTTGATGCCTTCGAGAATGGAACTCCCGGCGTATTCCCTGAAGAAAAGCAGGTTTTCCGTCTCTCCCTTTTTCGACAGGACCGGGCCGTGCTTTTCCAGGATTTCCCGGGCCAGGTCGATGATGTACGACCCCTGATAGCATTCCCCGGGATAGTCGATCGCCTCCCCGAGAAGCTCCCGGTAGCGGAGAAGGACGGACCGCCCCAGGGTGTTCATCTGGTTTCCCGCGTCGTTGATGTAGTATTCCCTCGATACACGGTGACCCGTGGCCGTGAGAAGATTGGCGAGGACATCCCCGATGACCGCCCCCCGGCCATGGCCGATGTGGAGGGGGCCGGTGGGGTTGGCGCTGACGAATTCCACCTGGACCCGTTTGCCCCCGCCCAGGTCGGAGAGCCCGTATCGGTCCCCGAGGTCATCCACCTCCCGCAGGAGGGCCGCCCAGACCTCCCCCTTCATGAAAAAATTGATGAATCCCGGACCGGCGATTTCAATTTTCTCGATCCAACCCTCGGCATCCTCCAGGTGATCCACCAGGGCCCGGGCGATGTCCCGCGGCTTTCGGCGGACCGCCGAAGCGAGGACCATGGCCGCGTTGCTGGCATAGTCTCCGTGGGTCTTTTCCTTGGGGGGCTCCACCTCGAAGGGGGGAAGGGGAACCTCCGGGAAAATACCCTCTGTCATACAGGAAACAAGGGATCGCTCTATCAGGGGATACAGCCGTTTTTTCATGAATCTTCTTCCATCCTAAAAAAACGAAAAAGTTGGCCTGGGCCAACCTTCGATGGTATGCCGTCGGGGGAGAAAAATGGTTCAGGCTCTCTCTTCCCGCTCTTTCCGGATCAGGTCCTCCATGTCATTTCCCTTGATGGAAAGGTCCCTGGAAAAGTCGGGGCAGTGCACCATGCCCAGGGAGTCGGTTTTCACGGAGAACCGCTTCTGGCAGGTGGCCCGCCAGGCACAGATGGAACAATACCTTTTTTCCGTTCCCATGAGTTTTCTTCCTCCTCAGGGTGAATCCGTCGTTATTTATAATGATCCATGGATGCTGTCAAGATTTTTCGGACCGCACGAGGAGGGGGGATCCTCAGTAAAAATCAATGGCATGGTCTTTCCACCACAGGGTTCTCAAGCCCGACAGCCGATTTCCGCCGCCCAGGTCCTTCAGGGCCTCGTCATAGTGGACGTTTCCCTGTCCCGTGACGCGGACCTCTTTCCCTGCAAAGGCGCCGAAAACATCCGCCTGCCCCGTGAACGCTATCGCCGCCGCCGGGGCATAGAGGACGGCGTGGAGGGCTTCCTGTCCGGACAGCCGGACGTTCCTGCAGGCGGAGGTCCCGTAGATCTGAAGGCGGGCGGGGACGCCGCTCTCATTGATGATTCCCTTCCCGGCCATTTCGATGTCTCCCGATACGATCATGGTGAGGGAGGCCCCCTCATGAATCCGGATTTCCAGGCGGCCGGCCGAACGGATGTCTCCATCGATGAGGAACGTGACCGTCCCGCCGATATCGACGGACTTTTGTGAACTCAATTGAAGACCCGCCAGCCGGTAGACTCCCGTTGAAACCATGGTGGAATCCCCCAGGGACAGGCATTCGCCGCCGCCGGGGTCCGTCCTCGGGGTCATGTCCATGGCCTCCGGGGCGACCGTCCTGCGGCCGGTGATTTTATCCTGTCCCTCCGCGGTGATGTCCGTATCGGGATTTCCCCCGGGGCCGATCAGGGCGCTTCCGTAAACCGCTCCCTGCCCGGACAGGGTGATGGCGCCGGGTCGGGTCCCGTTCGTCCCGATATCCCCGTGCCTGAACCTTCCCTCTTGGGACCACGTTTCTTTGCCGGAGTGGTAGCTGTCCACGTATCCCGGCCCGGAAACCGCCACCGATTGATCTCCGAAGAGGCCATAGCTGAAAGGGCTGTGGTAGATCGCCCCGATCCGCGCGGTGATTTCGGCAAGAGCCCTGGTACCCGGGACGATTCCCCGGCTTCGGATTTCGGCCCAGGCGGGGGGGGCGGCGGTGTCGTAGACAATGGATGGGATTCCCCAGACGGCATATCCTTCGGGTTCGGGGCTCTCCGGCGGCGTTGCCGGAAATGACATCCGTTCCGCGGTGAACTTTGATTTGAAATCGTCCGGGTGGGCCGTATAATAAGCCGTCACCAGGTTGATCCCGGCCTCGGCGGCGTAAAAGGCCTGTTTCGCTGTTTTATACCGGCTGCTGATGCGGAGGTCCGTCGTGGACTGAAGAACCGCCGCCGTGTCTAAAAGCAGGACGACGGACAGAATAAGCAGGGTGGTTACCAGGACCATCCCCCGTTCCTTTCCCTGTGTCGCCCGCCGCTTCATATCTTCGTCGGCCCGTCCTGAAAAAGATCTTCCGGATCGCGAAAAATCGTTATCCGGTTTGTGCGCGGAAGAAGAAAATTATTAAACCTGTCCTGTTTTCAAAGATCTGACCGGTGTGTCCCCTTCAGGGTCCTTTCTTGCCGGAAGGGACTTACTGAACCGTGGCCCGGACGTCCCGCCAGGCGATCTGGGTGAAACGGTATTTGTTGGACGGGAACTTGGTCTGAAAAGCCGTGTCGAAGTAAAATTCCCCGCTGTTCTTGATGTCCACCGTATTTCCCCAGAGGAGCCCGTAGATGTTGCCGCTGTTTTTGATCTCCACCGGCGCATAGGGGGCGTAGACCATGCCCTTGAAATCGCTGCCGTGCTTGAAGACGATACGCTGGGTGGAGTCGGAATAAAGGTTGAAGTCCGTGGGAAGGGCGTTGTTGTTGATCTGGGAGCCGTTTTTCGCCTCCAGGTCCCCTTCCTCCGCATCCAGGGTTCCGCTGAGGAAAACGTTCACCGGGCCGTTGGTGGCATCGATGACGAGGGTGGAGCCGTTACGGAGGGTGAGGCTCGTGATGTAATAGTTGGCGCCGCCGGATTTTCCCACAAGGGTCATCGTGCCCGAGAGATCGATGACGGTGTTGCCTCCCTGAAGTTCGGGAACGAGATCGTTGTCATTGGTGGTGATGACGGTGCTGAACTGGGTTGCCAGGGCTCCGCCGACGGCCCCCAGGGGATCGGGGTCGACCCGGTCGACGGTGAGCCCCTCCTCTCCTGTAACAATGGGCACGCCCGAGGGGTTCCAGGTTCCCTGGACCCCGGCGGAGCTTTCCCCCAGGGCTGTGTCGCCGTCGATGTACGTGTCCATGTAGGCATTGATCTGGGTGTTGGAACCCACGTCGCACAAGCCCGTGGAGGCGCCGGGAAACGCCGTCGGGTCGGGATTGGGCGTCACCCGGGAATCGTAGCTGTACATGTGGGACTCCGCCTTGAGATCCACCGTTCCGTCCCCGAACAGGCCGAAATCGAGAAGGCTCCGCCGGACGGCGATGATGTCCACCTCCAGGGTGGCGGAGGCGTTCCCCGAGGCCTGGCCGGCGACCCGGAACCGGTACTTGCTGTCTCCCAGGTCGGTCAATGTCGACGGGGCGGTGAAGGTGAATCCCGAGGGGGCCGCGTAGGCGGGAAGGGTGACGGTCTGGCCGGCGGCGCTGGGAGTGGTCAGGAAGAAAAGGGTTCCCACATCTTCCTCGATCTTCTTCAGGACATATTGGATGCCCGCCTCGGCTTCGAAAAATGCCCGTTTCGCCTGCCTGTAGTTACTCCCGATCTTGAGGTTTCCCGAGATCTGCAGGTAGGCCGTCGTTCCCAGAATGACGATCACCGCCAGAAGGAGAATGGCCGTTACGAGGACCATGCCTTTTTCATTCCATGCTGTTCTTCTCCTGACACCTGTCTTCATGGTTCCTTCTCCTTTACTGGAGGTTCCAGGGGACGACCGTGGATACCAGGGTATAGGTCACGGGCAGGCGGCTCCAGGGATCGGGTTTGGCCTTCTCGCCCGTCAGGGTGATTTGAATTTTCCGGATCCCGCCGAGATTTCCGTTCGCCACGGGAACGGACAGAGAGGTATCCGGATCGCTCCCGAAATAATCAAACCGGAGAGTCGGGATGTTTTCCGCTACGGGTTGTAAAGACATGCCCGTCGCGGAACTTCTTCCCAGGACCTTTGTCTTTTCCCTCTCGTAAACGGCATAGGTCACGTACTCATTCGAATCCACGAACTCTCCGTTCGGGATGCCTCTTTCACCGGGGTCATCCTTTCCATTTTGGCCATCGTTGTCCTTATTGTCCTTGTCGCTTCCCTTGTCGAGGCAGAAGGTGATCGATTGTCTTTTCGCCTCTTTGATGCCCATCCGGTTCGATCCCAGGGGATCGAATCCCGCCATGCGCAGTTCCTGGACCATCAGGGCCATGGCGGCCCGGACGTTCTGCTGCATTTCCACCGCCTGTTCCTGATCCCTGAAGGTCCTGTTTTCCAGGATCAGAAAACTGTAAAGCCCGGTCAGGACAAGCAGGCCCAGAAACAGGGCGATGAGAATCTCGACCAGGGTGAATCCCCGACGGCTTTGTAAAGAAGTTCCGGAGACGAATGCCCCGGATCCCGGGAGACGGGACGCATTTATCGGTACGCTGCCGTAACGGGGGATGCAGGGCCACGCAGCCGATGCTCCCTTTGTGAAGTCTTCTTTCATGGCCGCCGGATAATCGTCTGAAGGGTGACGTTATGGTTCCGGCCTTTCCAGGGGAAGCTCACGGTCACTGTAATCGTCGTGGTAGCCGTCAGGGGGGTGTCGACCGCCACCGTCCATGTCCGTTGGGAACCCGAGGGGAGTTGTGACGGCGTGTCCGATCCGCCGGCGAGGGAACCGTAGGCGGTGCCTTTCAGGGTTTCCATCTTTTCCTCCGCCAGGGTTGTGGCGGTGGTGATCTGGCGGCTGAACGTGTTGGCCTGAATGATGTTCACGACCACGCCCGCCACGCCGAGAAGGCCGATGAGGATGAGAAGCAGGGCGATCATGACCTCGATGAGGGTAAACCCTCCTGATTTTTGCGGTTTTCCCGCCATGTTGAGCATCTTTTTCATTGAATCATGACCCGCCCCGCAATGCTGATCGTCAGCGTTTTAGTCATCGTGCCGTTGGAGACCGTTATCGTCGGCAGGTTGGTCGCCGTGCCGTTGGGGAGGAATACGGGATCGCGGTCGGATCCCACGGAAGCATCGTAATAATAGTTGCGGATGTTCCTTGTGATGTTCCTGCCCTCGTTATCCTCCACCGTGCCGCTGCCGTCGGCATCGTCGTATATATGGTACGCCGCCGCGGGACTGGACGAGGTCCCGTCGAAGTCCACCTTGACCCGCCGGTTCATGTTCACCGCTTCCATCCGGGCGGCGGCCAGATCCGACTGGACCATCCTGGCCGCCCCGCTGATCCGGCTTCGGGCCATGTAAGTCCGGTAAGCCGGCGCAGCGATGGCGGCCAGGAGGGCCATGAGGAGGACGACGATCATGAGTTCCACCAGGGTGAACCCTTTGTTTCTTTTTCCCGTCATGGAAACCCCTCAGCGATATAAAAAGAACCTTAGAAAGGTCTCTCCGTAAAAGAGATACAGGACGGCGGCGGCGGACAGGAAGGGGCCGAACGGGATGGCGTACTTGAGATCCCCCTTCTTGTACAGGATGACCGAAATCCCCACGACGGCCCCCAGGAGGGAACTGACCAGGATGACGAAGAGAAGGGACTTCCAGCCGAGAAAGCCGCCGATCATGGCGAGAAGCTTGATGTCCCCGCCGCCCATGCCTTCCTGCTTTTTCAGGAGTTCATAACCGGCGGCGACGAGATAGAGGACGCCCCCGCCCAGGAGGATGCCGATGAGGGAATCCGAGAGGGACAGTCCCATGATCCCCATGCCTGCGGCGGCGAAAAGAGGGATTCCGGGCAGGGAGATGACGTCGGGGATGATCTGGTGCTCCAGGTCGATGAAGGTCACCGCTACCAGGGAGGCGGAAAAAGCAAAGGCGGCGAGGTAGGGGAGGGAGAGGCCGAATTTCCGGAAGAGGACGAGGGAGAGAACGGCCGTCAGGAGTTCGACGGCGGGATAGACCGGTGAAATGGCCGTCCCGCAGTGACGGCACCGGCCCCTGAGGATGAAATAACTGAGAAGGGGGATGTTGTCATAAGGGGCGATCGCCTTCTGGCACACCGGGCAGTGGGAGCGGGGACGGACAATGGATCTTCCCCGGGGGATACGGTGGATGCATACGTTGAGAAAACTCCCCACGACGGCGCCGAATACAAAGGTGAGAATGGAAAAGAAAATGTGCACAGGATACATCCTTTCTAAAAACAGGGGTTTGTTCCTGAAAAAATATAGCAGTTTCGACAGAAAGAAAAGGGGAAAAAAGGGGTATTCCGTGGAGAGGGAGGTCGTCCTTGAAAAATCGGCGGAAGAACTTCGGTAACCTGGCGATCCGCATGCGCGGACCCATGGCTTTGCGTCCTACCCTTACGGATAGTTTGCCTTTATCGGTTCTCAAAGAACTATAACCAAACACCCGGATCGAAAAACAACCCCGCGGATTCCCTTCCATCCGGGCAGCAAAGTTAATTACGTAAAATTCTAATGGACAATACCATGACTGTCAAGAAAAAACAGACAAAAGAAAAAACATAAAATACGGTTACGAAGGCGACAACCTCGAAATAAACGGGACTCTTGTGACGGTTTCCATGGGGGCTTGCGCCTTCCTGGGATGGCTGATAGAAAGAGGAGCCGTTGAAAAATCTCTTCCCTTTCATTATATTGGGGAGGATCGCCTTCCCGGCGGATTTTCCGGGATAGGCGAATCATCAACCATAACGGGGGTTTCATGAAATCGTTCTCTCTTCGAACGAAGGGCCGGAGTGAAATGATCGACATCACGGGCGAAGTGAGGCGAATCGTCCGGGAAAGCGGGGTCCGCGAGGGGGTCTGCCGTGTTTTCGTCCCCCATACCACCGCTGCCGTGACGATCAATGAAAACGCCGATCCCGACGTTCCCCGGGACCTCCTCGCCGCCCTGGACAGGATCGTCCCCTGGAACGACGGGTACCGCCACGGCGAGGGAAATGCCGCCGCCCACGTCAAATCTTCCCTCTTCGGGGCGTCCGAGTCCGTTTTCGTGGAAGAGGGGGATCTGGTTCTCGGAACCTGGCAGGCCCTCTTCTTTTGTGAGTTCGACGGTCCCAGGACGCGGCGGGTCCTGGTGAAGGTCCTGTCCGGGGGAAAGACGGAATACCGTGACTGAGCCCGCGTTCATCCTGGCCTCGGCATCCCCCAGGCGTCAGGAACTCCTGGGGAATCTGGGTTTTCGCTTCGCCATCCTTCCGAGCGGCGTATCCGAGTCCTTTTCACCCGGAGAGACTCCCCGGGCGCATGCCCTCCGGCTCTCCCTGGAAAAGAGCCGTTTCGTGGCCGCCCGCCACCCGGGGAAATGGGTCCTCGGCGCGGATACGGTGGTCGTCGTCGGCGGAGAAATCCTGGGGAAGCCGCGAACCCCCGGAGAGGCCCGGGACATGCTCCGGAAACTGAGCGGAAAAGGGCATCGGGTGATCACCGGTTTCGCCCTCGTCCGGAATGACGAACCGCCGGCGGTGTCCCGGGCCGTGGAAACCCTGGTGGTTTTCAGGAATATTCCCGAAGATGAACTGGAATGGTACGTGAGGACCCCGGAGCCTTATGACAAGGCGGGAGCCTATGCCGCCCAGGGGTTGGCGGCGGCCTTCATCGGGGAAATTCACGGATCCTATACCAACGTGGTGGGCCTTCCCCTTTGCGAGGTCGTTTCGGCCTTGAAACAGGTGGGAGCGGTCCGTTTTTTCGAAGGAGGCGGGGATGGAATCGGTGGGTGAAAACATCAGGCGGACCCGCGAAAGGATCGCCGAGGCGGCCCTGAGGAGAGGAAGGGATCCCTCCGGGGTCCGGCTTATGGCGGTGACGAAGACGGTGGAGGACGCACGGATCGTGGAAGCCGTTTCGGCCGGCGTGGACATTTTAGGCGAGAATTACGTCCAGGAGGCGAAAAGGAAGATCGAAACCCTGGGAATAAAGGCGCGGTGGCACCTGATCGGTCATCTCCAGTCGAACAAGGCCCGTTATGCCGTCCGCCTCTTCGACCTGATCCATTCCGTGGACCGCCTGAGCCTGGCCGAGGAACTGGACAGACGGTCGGGCCTGGCCGGCGCGGTGACGCCCATCCTGATCCAGGTCAGTGTGAGCGGCGAGAAAACGAAGGGGGGAGTCCCCGTGGAGAACGCCCTGGCCCTGGTCCGGGAGGTGGCGCGCCTGGAACATCTTTCCGTTCGAGGCCTCATGACCATGCCTCCCTGGTTCGACGATCCCGAGGAGGCCCGGCCGTCCTTCCGGGCCCTCCGGGAACTGGGGGACCGGGTACGGGAGGCCGGTTTCCCGGGGGTGTCCATGGACGAGCTTTCCATGGGCATGACCCAGGACTACGAAGTCGCCGTCGAGGAGGGATCCACCATCGTCCGGATCGGGAGGGCCCTCTTCGGCGACAGGCCGGTGCAGCCCCGCTGAATAACGAAAGGGTGATGCCCGCCGGGCGGCCGCGCCTGCCGGATCCGGACGGAATCCGGTCTTTTTACAAAGCCGTCTACTTCGGCCCCTTATAGATGTACCGGTCGAACAGGCGATGATACGGGGTCCAGTTCGACTCGTCGTCGTTCGCGCTGCTGATGGATTCCTGAAAGGCGTTCACCTTGGCGTCCAGGTCGTCCACGAAATAGACCATCAGGGCTTCCAGGGTTTTCGGCCTCTTCGGAGAGCCGTACTCGACGGCCCCGTGGTGGCTGATGAGAATATGACGGAGCTCCATGGCCAAGTGCCCGGGAAAATCGGGAATGAGGGACATCTTCCGGTTCACCAGCTCCAGGCCCATGACGATATGGCCGATGAGGCGTCCTTCGTCGGTGTATTCGATCATGCCTTCCGAGGACAGTTCATAGATCTTGCCGATGTCGTGGAGAATGCCTCCGGCGATGAGAAGATCCCGGTTGACCCCGTCGTAGTGACCCGCCAGGTGGTCCAGGATCCGGGTCATCGAAAGGGTGTGCTCCAGGAGTCCTCCCATATAGAAGTGGTGCATTCCCTTGGCGGCCGGGGCTTTCCTGAAGAGCCGGGCGGTTTCTTCATCGGCGAGGATGCTGTCCAGAAGTTGTTTGAGGAAGGGGTTTTCCACTCCCGCCGCGAACTCCAGGAGGCTTCGGAACATCTCCTCCACGTTCCATCGGGAAGCGGAAACGTAATCGGCCATTTCGATGTCCGCCGGATCGGGCTTTTCGATGTCCGTAATGGTGAGTTGCGTCGAATCGCGGTAACGGACGGCCCGGGAACGGACGATGACCACATCCCCTTTCTGAAAGAGACGGCTGATTTCAGCCGCCCTGTCCCAGACCCTTCCCTCGATTTCCCCCGATTTGTCCCGGAGACGAAGACTCAGGTAGAGACTGCCCTTCTGGGAGAGGACGAGGTTTTTTTCCGTGACGAGGAAGGTTTCCTCGATCCTGTTGGCCGGCTGGATATCCCGGACATAGAGCGCTTTTGAACTCAATATCTGATCCTTTCCTGGTGGGTGTATATTTTCATGGTGCCGTTGCGGACGCATCCCATGAGGGTGATTCCCCCCTCGAGGGCCATTTCGATTCCCTGGGACGTGGCGGCGGCATGGGAGGCTAAGAGAGGAATTCCTAAATTCCACACCTTTCGTACCATTTCGGACGAAAGCCGGCCGGTGGTGAAGAGGATTTTCCCCGCGCCGTCCATCTTCCGGAGAAGGAGATGCCCGCCGATCATGTCGATGGTGTTGTGCCGGCCGATATCCTCCCGGGACAGGAAGAGGCCCCTTTCATCGGCCAGCGAGGATCCGTGGGTTCCCCGGGTCCGGGCATGGAGGGCCGTGGACTCGAGGTGTTCTTCCATGAGATTCAGGACGTCCGCCGGAGTAAAGGGGAGGGGTGCGAGGGGGATCCGTTTCGGGGCTGCCGTTCCTTTCTCCCGTGATCCGCTGGAAAGGAGGGTGGCGGGACCCGGGGTTCCTTCCGCCTCCGTTCCGGAGGCCTCGATCCGGACTTCTCCTTTTGCGGCGCGGATGGACCGGAGGTCCTCCCGGTTTCTGAGGAGCCCCTCGGAGCGGAGATACCCGACGGCCAGTTCTTCAGGATGGACCCCCAGGCAGGCGATCCGCACGACGGGGCGTTCGTTCAGGACGACGTTCAGGAAAGATTCCTGAATGACGGAAACGGTCCGTTCCATCAGGGTGGAACCGTTGTAATACTGGATTGTCTTTTCCATGACCGAAACGTTCCCCCTATCCATTCCCGTTCTCCTTCCGGATCCGGAGGATGCGGTGATCCCCCACCCGCATGGTCAGCTTCGTCTTGTCGAAGTATTCCATGAGGGGGATGGTGAACTTCCGGGACAGATTGGTCAGGTCGCGGAACATGGCCGGAGTCACCTTGCCCTCCCGGAGGAGAAGGGCCGTGTATTCCTCCGTCAGTTTCTCCAGGGCTTTCCCGTGGAATGAAAGTTCTTCGCTGATCTTGACCAGGGTTCCCTCCTTGGTCAGGAGACTGAGAAGCTTGTTTCCGCTTTCCCGGCCGTCGTTGAACTGTTCCAGGACTTCCCGGGTGAGGGGCGGCGTGAGGGCTGCCTCAATGTATCGTTTTTCAATGGCCGCCTTCAGGGATTCCTGATCGTTCGACAATTCCACGGCGTAGGAGGGCAAGCGGACCGTATCCTGCTCGGAAACGATTTTTCCCCCCTCCTCGAGATCGCGGAGCGCCCGGTTGAAAAGCTTCGGATCGACGGCGGTACCGATGCGGATCCTCAATTCCTCCTTGGGGCAGCCTTTTTTGAGCGGCTGGTTCCTGTGGTATTCCCCGGCTTCGTTCAGGATGCCCTCCTGGAGTTCCCCGTAGACGTCCCTGTGGAACAGTTTCGGGGGGTCGCCGTCCAGGAGAAGGGCGTCCCTCCGGGACAGGATCTGATCCAGAAGCCGTTTCATTTCTCCCAGAGGGAGTCCCGTCCGGACGGCGAGACGCTCCCTGGAAATTCCCGAGAGTCCCGCCCGTTTCAGGATGACCGTGGTTTTTTCCAGGCCTGTTCCCCGGTGGAGGCTTTCCCATTCGTCCTGTTTCCGTTTCTCCCGGGCCTTCCACCTCCTGGCCAGGGGGTCCAGGATCATGCCCCCTCCGATGGTGGTGACCGGCGAATAGCTCCGGAGGACAAAATGGTCCCCGCCGGCGGCCACGGCGGGCTTTTCGAGGAAAATCTGACCGTAGCATTCCTCCCCCGGTTCGATCTGCGGCCGGTCCGGGAAAACGACCCGGGAGAGGATTTCGCTCGTTCCGGCGTGAAAGCGGACGGCCGTGCGGTTTTTAAGCTTTTTTCCTGCCGAGGGGAGATACCGGAAGGCGATATCCATGACAACGGAAGGTTCGAAGGTCTCCGGTGCGGCGAGCACGTTTCCCCGCTCCACGGCTTCCTTCTCGATTCCCTGGAGATTGATGGCCGTCCTCTGCCCGGCCAGGGCGACGTCGGTCGCCGCATTGTGAACCTGGATCCCCCGGATTTTGGCCCGCACCTTCTGGGGGAGGAGGTCCACCCCGTCCCCGACCCGGATGTTGCCCGACACGAGGGTTCCCGTGATCACCGTTCCGAAACCCCGCATGGTGAAAACCCGGTCGACGGGCAACCTGAAAAAACCCGATTCGGAACGGTCCTCCATGGGCGTAATGACTTCTTCCAGGGCCGAGACGAATTCCGGGAGACCCTGGCCGGTGGTCGCGGAAAGGGGGATCAACGGCGCATTCTCGAGAAAGGTTCCCTTCAGGAAATCCCGGATCTCCTCGATGACCAGCTCCAGCCACTCCCGGTCCACAAGATCGGCCTTGGTGACCGCCACCAGGCCCGTTTGGATGCCTAAAAGGCTGCAGATGTCCAGGTGTTCCCGGGTCTGGGGCATGACGCCCTCGTCGGCGGCGATGACCAGGGACACGAGGTCGATCCCTCCCGCCCCGGCGACCATGTTTTTCACGAACCGCTCATGGCCGGGAACGTCCACGATGCCGATGACGAGACCCCCGGGAAGGGTCAGCCGGGCGAAGCCGAGTTCGATGGTGATCCCCCGCTCCTTTTCCTCTTTCAGGCGGTCCGTGTCGATGCCCGTGAGGGCCCGGATGAGGGAGGTCTTCCCATGATCCACATGGCCCGCCGTACCGAGAATGATATGCTTCATGAACTTTTATCCCGCAGATTGATCGTTCCCTCTGGATATCAGAAAACGGGCAAATACACAACGAAACCTTTGCCCGGGGCCTTCAGGCCGGCCCTCCCGGACGGCCTTCGGCAAAGGAGGGTCTTTCCCGTCCTGAAGACGCAAAGGCGGGTGCTTCGCTGAAAGGGGGGTCTTCCGTCCCCGGAATGGACCTCCGGGACGGACTGTGTTAAAATACCCGATGGGTGAAACATGAGAATCCTGGGAATCGACTTCGGAGAAAAGCGGATCGGCCTGGCCGTTTCCGACGAGCTGGAAATCCTGGCCCGGGGAATCGCCACGGTCCAGTCCCGGGGGATTGAACGGGACCTGGAAGCCATCGGCCGGTATGTCCGGGAATACGCCGTCGAGAGGATCGTCGTCGGCTACCCCCTGCGGCTCGACGGCAGCCGGGGCATCCAGTGTGAAAAGGTGGAGGCCTTTATGGAGAGACTCCGTCCGGCCTTTTCCCTTCCCGTCGTTCCGTGGGACGAAACCCTGTCGACGAAGGAGGCGGAAGAAACGCTTCGCCAGGGGGGAGTCAGGAGAAAGAAAAGGCGGAAAATGGTGGACTTGACGGCGGCGACCCTGATCCTTCAGGGTTATCTCGATCGCCCCGGGAGATTCGGGAATGGCTGAGCGTCCGGGGTTGGCCCGCCTCGTTTACGCTTTCCCGGTATTTCCCGCTTTCCTTTTCATGGTCTTCCTGTCCTTGGCCGGGCTCGCTTATTCCCTTCTTCTCGATTACGCCCGGAGCCCCCTGGTCCCCCGGGACGGCGATTGTTCCGTCACCTTCGAGATTTCGAAGGGCGCCACTTTCAAGGACGCCGTAGGGCTCCTCCGGGAAAACGGTCTCGTAAAAAATGTTTTCCTGTTTCACGTCCTGGCCCGCCTCCGGGATGCACCCAACCACATCCGGGCGGGGGAATATGAAATTTCAATGAAAAATTCCCCGGAGGACCTTCTCCGGAAACTGGTCCGGGGGGAGATCAAGGGATACCGCATGCCCATCCCCGAGGGTTTTACGATCCGGCAGGTGGCGGAACGGCTTTCGGGCTGGGGACTGGTGGATTCTGATGCCTTCATCGCCCGGGCCCGGGATCCCGGGCTGCTCCAGTCCCTCGGTATCCAGGGCGGGAGCGTGGAAGGCTATCTCTATCCCGAGACGTATATCTTCACCCGTTCCATGGGGGAGGAGGAAATCATCCGCTACATGGTCCGGCAGTTCCGGAAAAAGCAGCAGCCGGAATGGGAACGGGAAGGGGAGAAAAAGGGGCTCACCCTTGAGGAAGTCATCACCCTGGCGTCGATCATAGAGAAAGAGGGGGGGCTTCCCGAGGAAAAACCGCTCATCTCGGCGGTTTTCCACAACCGCCTGAAACGGGGCATGAAGCTTCAGAGCGACCCCACGGTCATCTACGGCCTGGAGAATTTTGACGGCAACCTCAAAAAATCCCATCTCCAGAAGAACATGCCCTACAACACCTATGTACACAAGGGTCTTCCCCCGGGGCCGATCTGCAACCCCGGCCTGGATTCCATCGAAGCGGCCCTCCATCCCGCATCGGTTTCCTATCTCTATTTCGTCGCCCGGAACGACGGGTCCCACCATTTTTCCGCCACTTTGTCCCACCACCGGGAAGCGGTCGTGAAATATCAGATTCGAAAAGGAAAATAGCATCTTTTTCCTTGACAACCCCCCTTTCCCCTTTTATAGTTCCATCAAAGTGGAACAAAGTGGGTTATTGTGGAGGGGAAGCCCGTGTCGGCGTTCCGGGGGCGATATTACCACACTATCGATGAAAAGGGTCGAATCACCTTTCCGGCAAAACTCCGGGAAGTGTTCCGGGAGAAGTATGGCAGGAAGGTGGTCCTGACGAACTGGGAGGAATACGTCCTTCTGGTCCCGTTGGAGGAATGGGAGGCCATCGAGGAAAAGACGGCGGCCCACTCCCTGGTGGACCGGCAGACCCGGGAGTTTCAGCGTTATTTCATCTCCGGGGCCGTGGACTGTTCCTTCGACGCCCAGTGGCGCCTTCTCGTCCCGCCGGAGCTGCGCCGGCACGGCCGCCTGGAAAAGGACATCGTCCTCGCCGGCATGGTGAAGTCCATCGAGATCTGGAACCGGGATCTTTTCGACGGGAGCCTGAGCCAAGCCGCCGTGAAAATGGATCAATCGAGCGATGAATTCGCCAGGCGCCTGGGGATCTGACGGCTCCTTTTTTCATGAGCCCGTTCTCGTGGAGGAGGTTCTTTCCTTCGTGCCCCGCCGGGAAAAGGCCCTATACCTGGACGGGACGATCGGAGGAGGGGGCCATGCCCGGCGGATTTTGGAAGAAACGTCCCCGGACGGCAGGCTCATCGGCATCGACCGGGATCAGGAGGCCATCGGCGCATCGGAAGCGCGGCTCCGGGATTTTGAAGGGCGGTTTGTCCTGGTCCGGGACAATTTCTCCAGGATGGCCGCTGTCCTCTCCGAGCTGGGTGTCGTGAAGGTGGATGGAATCCTTCTTGACCTGGGCGTTTCGTCCCACCAGCTGGATACGCCGGCCCGGGGGTTCAGCTTTTCCGGGAGCGGGCCTCTGGATATGCGCATGGATCCGGGGGAAGGGGAAAGGGCCTTCGATCTTCTTCAGAAACTGGATGAAAAGGCCTTGAAACGGCTTCTCCGTCAATACGGGGAGGAGAATGAGGCGTCGAAGATCGCCCGGGCCATTGTCGCGAGCCGGGATGCCTCGGCGATCGAAACCACGGCGGGTCTCGCGGCGATCGTTGCCGGGGCCGTTTCCCCGCGCAGAAGGCGGGGAAAAACCCATCCCGCCACGAAGACCTTTCAAGCCCTCCGGATCGCCGTGAACCGGGAGCTTGAAAATCTTCAGAAGGCGCTGGAGGAGGGAATCGATCTTTTAAACCGTGGGGGCCGGTTTCTGGTCATATCCTTTCACTCCCTGGAGGACCGCCTGGTGAAGGAATCCTTCCGCGGATTCGAAAACCCCTGCACCTGTCCTCCTGATTTTCCCCGCTGCGTCTGCGGAAGGGAGAGGAAAGGGATCGTCCTTACGAAACGGCCCGTGATGCCCCGGGAAGAGGAGATCCGGGCGAATCCCCGGGCCCGGAGCGCCCGCCTGCGGGTGCTGGAGAGATGCTGAAGCCGTGGAGGGAAAAAGGAAAAAAAGAGGCGGAGGAAGAGAAGGGACGTCCCCGGGGGTCTTCCGGGCCCTTCTGTTTTCCGGGGGGCTCCTCGTCGGTGCGATCATCCTCCAGGTGGGCCTTCAGATTCACATGAAGCAGATCAATTACGCCATAGCCGGGGAGTTGAAGGAGAGAGAAGTCCTCCTGGAGGAGAACAAGAGGCTCAAGGTGGAACGGGAGACGCTCCGGTCGACGGGGAGAATCGAAACCCTGGCCCGGGAGCGGCTGAACATGGATTATCCGACGAGAGATCAGATCATTTTCGTGAAATGACGAAAGAAGAGACAAAACGGATCCGGACCAGAGGCTGGCTCCTCCTCGGGTTTTTTCTCGTCCTGTATGTGGCCCTTCTTTCCCGGGCCGTCCAGATCCAATTTTTCTCCGCCCGGTCCCTGAAGGATCTTGCGGCGAAACAGCACACCGCCGTCCTGACTCTTCAGCCCGAACGGGGGCAGATCCTGGACCGGAGCGGAACGGTTCTGGCGGCGAGCCTCCTCGTGGATTCCCTGTGGGCCGACCCCTCCCGGGTGGATGACGGGGAAAAGGCGGCCGCCCGGCTTTCAGGCGTCCTGGACCTCTCTCGAAAAGAGATTCGGGAAAGGCTGTCCCAGGGGCGGTATTTCTCCTGGATAAGCCGGATGATTTCCCCGGAGCAGGCGGACCGCATCCGTTCCCTCGACCTGGACGGGCTCTGCCTGGTCAAGGAGCCCAAGCGCTTCTATACCAACCGGTCCCTGGCCGCCCATCTCCTCGGCTGCGTGGGTTACGATTCGAAGGGGCTCGAAGGCCTGGAACTGTACTATGACGCCTCTCTGACCCGTGCGCCCCGGAGGGTTGTCTGGGGGAGGGACGCCAAAGGGCAGCGGTTCTATCAGGATGTGCCGGCTGAAAAAGAGACCCCCGCTCATTCCTGTAACCTGATCCTGACCATCGACGGCCGGATCCAGCATGCCGTGGAGGAGCGTCTCCGGGAGGCCGTTTCGGAAACGGGCGCCCGAGCGGGCCTGGTCATCGTCATGGATCCCGGGACCGGGGAAATCCTGGCCATGGCCAATGAGCCGGCGTTCAATCCCAACATCTTCACGGCCTATGACCGGGACGTCCGGAAGAACAGGGCCGTCCTGGACAGCTTCGATCCCGGGTCGACTTTCAAGCCCTTCCTCATGGCCGCCGCGCTTGAGGAAGGAATCGTCGAAGAGAATGAGGAAATCGACTGTGAAAAGGGCTTTTACACGGTGGGAAGGAAAACCATCCGCGAGGCCCAGGGGAAGCGCTTCGAATTTCTGAAACCGGGGGAGATTCTTAAATATTCGAGCAATATCGGATGCGCCAAAATCGCCGACCGGTTAGGCGCGGAACGTTTTCACCGCTGGATCCGGAATTTCGGCTTCGGGGAGAAGACGGGGATCGATCTGCCCGGCGAGGCCTCGGGAATCCTCCGGGACCCGGCCCGCTGGACGACCGTGGACCTTGCCACCATAGGTTTCGGGCAGGGGGTTTCCGTGACGGCCGTCCAGCTGGTGACGGCCATGGCGGCCATCGCCAATGACGGCGTTCTCATGAAACCCCGGATCGTCCGGGGGATCGTGGATGATTCCGGGGCCGTGGTCCGCGAATTCGAGCCCGTGACGGTCCGGAGGGTTCTGTCCCCCCAGACGGCCTGGCGGATGACCTCCTATCTGAGGGATGTGGTCGAGGCGGCGGACGGGACGGGGAGGAACGCCCGGATCGCCGATGTGGCCGTGGCGGGAAAGACGGGCACGTCCCAGAAACTCGACCCGGAAACGAAACAGTATTCCCAGAAGAAGGTCCGGGCTTCGTTCGTCGGTTTTTTCCCGGCGGACCGGCCCAGGATGGTGGTTTATGTCATGCTCGATGAACCGGAGACCCGCCGGTGGGGCGGACAGGCCGCCGCCCCTCTTTTCCGGAAAGTCAGCGAACAGATCATCCGCGGTCTCGATGAACCGGTCGGTACGATGGCCGCCGGCTCCCGGGAAAAGGGGGAAGCGATCCGGAAGATTTCGTCGGAGCCCCTTCTTTCCATGGTCGAGGAACACCCCTTTTCGACGTTTCCCGACTTCCGGGGAAGGACCCTGGCGGAGGTGTTGAAAATCGCTGCGGAAAGAGATATCGAAGTCCGTCTTGCAGGAAGCGGGTGGGCCGTCCGACAGAACCCCGAGGCGGGAGCGCCCCTGAGCGGGGAGCCCCTTTGCCGGGTGTGGTTTCACCCGGGAGAATAGGTGATGCCCCCGAAGGGAGGCATGAGCATTTATGGAAGCGATAGACAGGATCCTCAAAGGCGTCGAAATCGTGTCCGTCCGGCCGGGCCGGGAGACCGAAGTGACCGGCCTGTGCTACGATTCCAGGACCTGCCGTCCCGGGGTACTTTTCGCGGCCGTCCCGGGGCTCAAATCCGACGGCCACGATTTTATCCGTGAGGCCGTGGAAAAAGGGGCGGCCTTCGTCGTTTCCGAAAGGGCGGTCCCCCTTCCCCCCGCCGTGACGGCCATCCGGGTGGAAAACAGCCGCCGGGCCCTCGGGAAGATCAGTGCCAATTATTTCGGGGATCCTTCGAAGGACCTCTGCCTTATCGGGGTGACGGGAACGAGCGGGAAGACGACGGTGACCTATCTCGTCGAGTCGATTCTCCGGTCGGCGGGACAGGCCGCGGCGGTCATCGGCACGGTCAATTACCGTTATGGAGGGAAAACCGTTCCGGCGCCGAATACGACACCCGAATCGACGGACCTCCAGAGACTCCTCCGGGACATGGTCCAATCGGGGGTTACCCATGGGGTCATGGAGGTTTCCTCCCATGCCCTGGACCTCTATCGGGTCCACGACTGCCACTTCGCCGCGGGGGTATTCACGAACCTGTCCCAGGACCACCTGGATTATCACCGGACCATGGAGGACTATTACCGGGCGAAGAAGCGTTTTTTCGATGAGGTCCTTACCGGGAAAGAGGTTAAGAAAATCATCAACGGCGACGATTCCTGGGGGAAGCGGCTCATCGGGGAGTCGGGCGGCGAGGTGACCGTGTTCGGGACGGAGCGGGAAATGGAAATCAGGCCCCTGTCCTGGGACATGACCCTCGGGGGGATCGAAGCCGTTCTCGGCACGCCCGAGGGGATCTTTTCCGTCAAAAGCCCCCTTATCGGAAAATTCAACCTTTACAATATCCTGGCAGCTGCCGCGGCGGCCCTGGCCGTGGGCATCGCTCCGTCCCATATCCGTAAAGGGATTGCTTCCCTCGACGCCGTACCCGGCCGGCTGGAAAAAGTCAGCGCTCCGGGGGAACCCACGGTTTTCGTCGATTACGCCCACAAGGAAGACGCCCTGCGGAAGGTGCTCGAGACCCTTTCGGCCTTCCGGGAGGGAAGGATCATCACCGTCTTCGGCTGCGGCGGCGACCGGGACAGAACCAAAAGACCCCTCATGGGAAGGGCCGTCGCGGAGAGGAGCGATCTTTCCGTCATCACGTCGGACAACCCCAGGACGGAAGACCCCCTTGAGATCATCGACCAGATCGAGGAAGGGCTCCGGGACCGGCCCCTGATGAAATACGGGGCGGAAACTTTTGAAGACCGGTTTGCCGGCAGGGGATATGTCGTTCTTCCGGACCGGCGGGAAGCCATCCTCCGGGCGGTGGCCTTCGCGGGGGAAGCGGACATTGTCCTGGTTGCCGGCAAGGGACATGAGGATTACCAGATCATCGGGACGAAGAAGGTTCCCTTTGACGACCGGAGGGTGGCCCGGGAGGCCCTGAACGTCAAGAGCCGGGGGAGGGCGCCGGGATGAGGGATTCCATGCCCGCCTTCGTGGCGGAGGACATCCTCCGGGTGACCGGCGGATCCCTGTCCGCGGGGAGAAGGGACGGCCGCTCCTTCGGGGTCTCCACCGATTCCCGGACGACCGGGGAGGGGAACCTGTTCATTGCCCTCCGGGGGGACCGCTTCGACGGCCACGATTTTCTGGAAAAGGCGGTGGAAAAAGGGGCGGCGGGTCTCGTGGTGGAACGGGGCACTCTTCCTCCCGGGAACCTTCCGCCGGGGGGAGGCCTTTTCGTCGTTTCCGTCACCGACACCCTCCGGGCCCTGGGGGACCTGGCCCGTTTCTGGCGGGACCGTTTCGCCCTTCCCGTCATTGCCGTGACGGGAAGCTCGGGGAAGACGACGACCAAGGACATGATCGGAACGGTCCTTTCCCGGTGGAAGAAAACATGGATCACCCCGGGGAACTGGAACAACCTCGTGGGCGTTCCCAAGGTCCTCTTCGGGATCCGGGAAGACCATGAAGCCGCCGTGATCGAGATGGGAACGAACCGGATCGGGGAGATCGGAAGACTGACGGAAATCGCCCGTCCCACCGTGGGCGTCATTACCAACATCGGTCGGGCCCACCTGGAGGGCTTCAAGTCCCTGGACCGCGTCGGGGAGGAAAAGGGCTCTCTCTTCCGCGGGATGGACCCGGGAGGAACGATCGTGGTCAATGAGGACGACGGGGAGATCCGCAAGGCGGCGACGGCTTGGAAGGGGAAAGCCGTCTCCTTCGGGATCCGCCGGAAAAGCGATGTCCGGGCGGAAGAGGTTTCCATCGACGGCATCCGGGGGATCCGGTTCACCCTGGGCATCGGGTCCTTCCGTGGTGCCGTTTCCCTGCCTCTTTTCGGGCTGTCGAACGTCTCCAACGCCCTGGCCGCGGCGGCGGCGTGCCATGCCGCCGGATTGGGGGATTCGGAGATCCTGGAAGGCTTCCGGGCGGTGCGCCCCGTTCCGGGAAGGCTGTCCGTCCAATCGCTCGCCGGCGGGGTTTTCCTGGCCGACGATACCTACAACGCCAATCCCGACTCCCTTCAGGCGGCCCTGGAAACCCTCGAGGCCGTCCGGGGCGGCGGGCGGGTCCATCTCGTCCTCGGGGACATGCTCGAACTCGGGGAGGAAGGCGAAAGCCTTCACCGGGAGGCAGGCCGGCGGGTCGGAAAGATGGGGATCGAGACCCTGCTTCTCAAAGGCCGCCTGATGCGGCGGCTGGCGGAAGGCGCCGAAAAGGAAGGAATGGATCGGGAAAGAACCGTCTTCGTGAAGGAACCGGGGGAAGCGGTGGCCCTTCTCCGGGGGAGTCTCCGGAAAGGAGACTGGATCCTGGTGAAGGGGTCCCGGGGCATGAAAATGGATGCCTTTTCGGAGGCCCTCAGGGCGGCCTTCGGGGTCCGGCCGGAGGGCGGAACCGCGAAGGGGGGCGATAAGACATGATCTATCATCTCCTTTATCCGCTCAGCGATGTCATCTCGAGCTTCAATGTCTTCCGGTACATCACCTTCCGGACGATCTACGCCACCATCACCGCCCTCGTTCTCTGTTTCGTGTTCATCCCCTGGTTCATCGGGAAGCTCCAGTCCCTGAAGATCGGCCAGCCCATCCGGGAGGACGGCCCGGAATCCCACCTGTCCAAGAAGGGCACGCCCACCATGGGGGGGATCGTCATCGTTTTCTCCGCCTTTGTTTCCACCTTTCTGTGGGCCCGCCTCGACGTGGTCTATGTCTGGCTCATCCTGGCGGCCCTCGTCGGGTTCGGCGCCGTGGGATTCGTGGACGACTGGCGGAAACTCAGAGGGGGGAGCAGCCGGGGCGTGCCGGGAAAACTCCGCCTGGCCTTCGAAATCCTCATCGCCCTGTCCATCGGCATTGTCCTTTCCGTGAAACCCGAATTCCCCACCACCGTGGCGGTCCCCTTTTTCAAGACCGTTCTCCCCGACCTTCAAGGGGCGTATATTCTCTTCGCCGCCTTTGTCATTGTAGGCACGGCCAATGCGGTGAACCTGACGGACGGCCTGGACGGCCTGGCCATCGGTCCCGCCACCATCTGTTTCGTCACCTATCTTCTTTTTGCCTACTTTACGGGAAACTTCAAGATATCCGGGTATCTGCAGATTCCCTACGTTCCCGGGACGGGAGAACTCACCGTCTTCTGCGGCGCCATGGTGGGCGCCGGCATCGGGTTTCTCTGGTACAACACCTACCCGGCGCAGATTTTCATGGGGGACGTGGGGTCCCTCGCCCTGGGCGGGAGCCTGGGAACGCTCGCGGTGATGACGAAACAGGAAATCCTTCTGGCCATCGTGGGAGGGATTTTCGTCGTCGAGACCGTATCGGTCATCTTCCAGGTGGGGTGGTTCAAGATGTCCAACGGGAAAAGGATCTTCCGGATGGCGCCCATCCACCACCACTTCGAGCTGAAGGGCTGGCCGGAACCCAAGGTGATCGTCCGGTTCTGGATCATTTCCATCATCCTGGCCCTCATCGCCATCAGCACCCTGAAACTGAGGTAGGCCGATCATGGACCTGGAGAATCGAAACGTGATCGTCATCGGATACGGAAAGACCGGACGGGCCGCCGTCCGATTTCTCCTGTCCCGGAAAGCGAGGGTTTCCCTCTGGGACGATCGTGAAAGCGGGCGGCGGGAAGCCCGTCTCTCCTCCGGGAGCGGCCGCGGGGGGGGGCTTTCTGTTCTGGACGAACCCGTCCTGTCGGGGAAGGAGGATCTTATCGTACCTTCTCCCGGCGTGCCGCCTTTTCATCCTCTTCTCGCGCAGGGGGTCAAAAGGGGCGTTCCCATTCAAAGCGAGCTGGAAATCGCTTCCAGGTTCATCGAGAAACCGATCGTCGCCGTCACGGGAACCAACGGAAAGACGACGACCACCGGCCTTTTGGGAGAGCTTCTCTCCGGGGGGAACCGGAAGGTCTTCGTCGGAGGGAACATCGGGACCCCTCTCATGGAATACGTCCTGGATCCCGGGGACGAGGCCTTCATCGTCGCCGAAGTGAGCAGCTTTCAGCTCCAGTGGATCGAGACTTTTCACCCCTTCATCGCTCTCCTTCTCAACGTGACCCCCGACCACCTGGATTATCACGGGTCCCCGGGGGCCTACCGGGCGGTGAAGGAACGTATTTTCGCGAATCAGGAGAAGACGGATCTGGCCGTTCTCAACGGGGACGACGAGGGGACGGCGGATCTTTTGAAAAGACTCCGTTCGCCCGTCCGGTGCTTTTCCTCCCGGGGGCCCGTGGCGGAAGGCCTTTATCTCGACGGTTCCGTCCTGCGCACCGCCGGCGGGCCGGGCGACGGCGAGACCTACCCCCTGTCGTCCATCGGCCTCAAAGGCGTTCACAACCTGGAGAACGCCATGGCCGCCATCCTCGCCGCCCGGCGATGCGCCGTGACGAGGGAGGAAATCCTTCCGGTCCTCTCGAAATTCAGGGGGATGTCCCACCGGGTGGAATTCGTGGGTGTGAAGGGAGGGATCTCTTTTTACGATGATTCCAAGGGGACCAATACGGGGGCGGTGGACCGGGCCCTGGAGATGTTTCCCCGTTCCGTCATCCTCCTTCTGGGGGGAAGGGACAAGGGGGGTGAATTCGGGGACCTGGCTTCCCGGATCCGGGAAAAGGTAAAAATGCTGATTCTCTTCGGCGAGGCCCGGGGAACCATCGGCGGCCAGCTTTCCGGCGTGGTGGAGACGCGGGAGGCGAAGACCCTGGAGGAGGCTGCCGTGACCGCCTGGATGAACGGGGCGGCGGGAGACGTGATCCTCCTGTCGCCGGGATGCGCCAGCTTTGACGAATTCACCGACTACGGGGAGCGGGGACGCTTCTTCCGGTCCCTGGTGGACCGTTTCTACATCGGGGAAAAGGGCGTGAAGGGGGTTATGCCATGAGGGGAATCCGGGGCGATCTCTGCCTGTTCACCATCACCCTTCTCCTCACCGCCGCGGGGCTGGTCATGGTTTACAGTGCCAGCTCCATCATGGCCCAGGAACGGTTCGGCGACGGGTATTTTTTCCTGAAAAAACAGGTGCTGTTCGCCGGGATCGGCATCCTGGGGATGGTCCTCCTTTCGAGGATGCCTTATGGCTTCCTGAAAAACATGGCCTACCCGGGGATGTTACTTTCCATCCTCCTTCTCCTTCTTCTTTCCATCCCCGGCTTCGGAATCCGGGCCGGCGGGGCGACCCGGTGGCTCCGGTTGGGAGGGTTCGCTTTTCAGGTCTCGGAAGTCGTCAAGGTCTTCCTCGTGATTTTCCTGGCGGCCTTCCTCTCCCGGAAGGAAGAACACATCCGGGAGTTCCGCAGGATTTTCCTGGTGCCTCTCGGGGTTCTCGCCGTCATCGTTCTTCTCGTTCTCCGGCAGCCCGACTTCGGCACCTCGGTCCTGCTTTGCGCCATCACCTTCCTCGTCTTCTATCTGGCGGGGTGCCGGATCGTCCATCTGACCGGCCTGCTTCTCCTCGCCCTTCCGGGCGCCGTCTACATACTCATCTTCGAACCTTACCGTCTGAAGAGGCTTCTGGCCTTTCTCAAACCCTGGGAGCATGCCACGGACTCGGGATTTCACATCGTCCAGTCCTTCATCTCTTTCGGTTCCGGCGGTCTCTTCGGTGTGGGCCTCGGCAACAGCACGCAGAAGCTCTTTTACCTCCCCGAACCCCACACGGATTTTATTCTCTCCGTCGTGGCGGAGGAGATGGGTCTCGCGGGCGTCACCGTCCTTCTCGTTCTTTTTTTTGTCCTCATCGCGAGAGGGTTCGTCATTGCCTCCCGGGCCGATGACCGGTTCGGTTTCATTCTCGCTTCCGGGCTCACCGTCCTCATTGCCCTGGAAGTTTTCATCAACGTGGGCTGCGCCATGGGGCTCCTGCCGACCAAGGGACTCCCCCTTCCCTTCATCAGCTACGGGGGGACCTCCCTCGTGGCTTCCCTGGCCGCCGTGGGACTCCTGATGAATATTTCCCTCACCCGCCGGGGCGGGGACAGGGAAAAAACGGGAGGGTCGCCATGATTCCAGACGATCTCAGGGTGCTTGTCGCCGGCGGCGGAACGGGCGGACATCTTTTCCCCGGCGTGGCCGTGGCGGAGGAATTCCTCCGCCGGGTTCCCGGAGGCGGGATTCTTTTCGTGGGAACAAAACGGGGGCTGGAATCGAGAATCCTGGGCAATTTAGGCTATTCCCTTCGGACCGTTCCCGTTTCCGGACTTCGGGGAAAAGGGGTGTTCGGCCTTCTCGGGGGGCTCATGAAAATTCCCGCCGGTCTTTCCGCCTCCCGCGAAATCCTGGGGGAATTCCGGCCCGACCTCGTTTTCGGTGTGGGAGGCTATGCCTCGGGACCGGTGGTATTCATGGCCCGGCTCATGAGGATTCCGACGGCCATCGCCGAGCAGAACGCTGTTCCGGGGATGACGAACAGGATCCTCGGGAGATTTGCCGATCGCATCTTCGTCTCCTTTCCCGAAACCATGTCTTTTTTCCCCGGGGAAAAAGTTTTTATGGCGGGAAATCCCGTCCGAAGGGGATTCATCGAGACCCCGGTGGAAAAAAAAGACAGGGATCGTCCGTTCACCGTCCTCATTTCCGGCGGGAGCCAGGGAGCCGGGGCCATCAACGGGGCATTTCTCGAGGCGGCTTCGCGACTGCGGGACCTCCGGGGGGAAATATTCCTGATCCATCAGACCGGACCGGGGGACTACGAGCGGGTGCTTGAAGCCTATGGACGGGCGGGGGTGGAGGCGGAGGTCCATGCTTTCATCGACGACATGGCGGCGGCCTGCGGCCGGGCGGACCTCCTGGTCTGCCGGGCGGGGGCCACCACGGTGGCGGAAATCACCGCCCGGGGGAAAGCTGCCGTTTTCATTCCATTTCCTTTCGCCGCGGGAGACCATCAGCGGAAAAACGCCGAACTTCTCGTCCGGAAAGGGGCGGGGGAGATGATTCTCCAGAAGGACCTGAAGGGAGAAAAAATTATTGAATTGATCCGGTTTCTGGCCCGGAATCGGGACAGGGTGGTTGCCATGGGCGAAGAGGCCCGCAAGCTGGGCAATGTCCATGCCGCCCGGGATATCGTGGCCTCCTGCCTCGACCTTCTTGAGGAGGCTCAGGCGGTTAAGAAAGGACAGAAGGTTTGATCATGGTTGATCCTCTGAAACGGGATTTCATGAGAAGGAAAATACGGGAGATCCACTTCGTCGGGATCGGCGGGATCGGGATGAGCGGCATTGCCGAGGTGCTTCTGAACCTGGGGTATCGCATCAGCGGTTCGGATCTCCAGGCGTCCGACCTGACGGACCGCCTCATCCGGATGGGGGCCCGGATCTTTTACGGCCACGACCGGGTGAACGTGGGAAACGCCGACGTAGTCGTCACGTCCACGGCCATCCGGGAAGACAATCCCGAGGTGCTGGAAGCGCGGACAAGAGCCATTCCCGTCATCCCCCGCGCGGAGATGCTGGCCGAACTCCTGAAGATGAAGTTTTCCGTCGCCGTGTCGGGCTGTCACGGCAAGACGACCACCACGTCCATGATTTCCACGATCCTGGCCCACGGGGGCATGGACCCCACCATGGTCATCGGCGGCAAACTCGCCATGATCGGCGGAAACGCCCGACTGGGGGACGGGGAAGTCCTCGTGGCCGAGGCCGACGAGAGCGACGGGTCCTTCCTGAAACTCCTCCCGGCCATCGCCGTCATCACCAACATCGACCGGGAGCACCTGGATTATTACAGCGGCATCGAGGAGATCAGGGAAGCCTTCCTGCGGTTCGCCAACCTGGTCCCTTTTTACGGGACGACCATCCTGTGCATCGACGACGAGCATGTCCGGACCATTCTCCCGGAAATCAAGCGGCGCTGGATTTCCTATGGGTTCTCTCCCGAGGCCCACTACCGGGCGTCGGATGTTCACCTCGAGGGACGGGGAAGCCGTTTCACCCTGAATCACGGCGACCGGGTCCTGGGGCCCGTGGAGCTGAACGTTCCCGGCCTGTTCAACATCCAGAACGCCCTGGCGTCCATCGCCGTGGCCCGGGAACTGGAAATGGCCTTTCCCATCATTCAGGAAGGTATCCGGACCTTCTCGGGGGTCCAGCGCCGTCTGGAGATCAAGGGGGAGGCGGAGGGCATCCTCGTGGTGGACGACTACGGGCACCACCCGACGGAAATCCGGGCCACCCTCCGGGCGGCCCGGGAAGCCTGGAAGGGCCGGAGGCTCCTCGTTGTCTTCCAGCCCCACCGGTATACCCGGACAAAAGCGCTCTTCCAGGAATTCACCGGGGCTTTCGGGGATGCCGACGTCCTGATCATTACGGACATCTATGCGGCCAGTGAACGTCCCATCGAGGGAATACACGCGAAATCCCTGGCCGAAGCCGTCGGAAAGGCGGGACAGGGAAACTGCCGGTATCTTTCCGGCGCGGACGAGGCGGTGGATTTCCTCCTGAAGGAAGCCGCCCCGGGCGATGTGGTTCTCACCATGGGAGCGGGCAACGTCTGGAAAATGGGAATGTCTTTCCTTGAGGGAAGAGGCGGGCGGGGGAGATGAGGCACGAACGGACATACCGGGCTCTCGCCGGGCGGATGCCCGGGAGGGTCTTTCTCCTGGAACCCATGGAGAAACACACCTCCATGGGCGTGGGGGGACCGGCGGACTGCCTGGTTTTCCCCCGGGACGGGGAAGAAGTCCGGGAACTGGTCTTCTTCTTCATCCAGGAGGGCATTCCCTTTGTTCCCCTGGGGAACGGGACGAATCTGATCGTCCGGGAAAAAGGGTACCGGGGCGTGTTCCTTTCCCTGAGAGACCTGGAAAGCATGACCCACCGGGATGAAGAAGACCGGGCGGTTCTTATAGCCGAGGCGGGGGTTTCTCTGTCCCGGCTGGTTCAGTTCGCCGTCAACCGTTCCCTGTCCGGTCTGGAGTTCTGCGCGGGGATTCCCGGGACCGTCGGCGGGGCTGTCGGGATGAACGCCGGAGCCTGGGGCGGGGAAATCAAGGATGTCCTCCGGTCGCTTCGTTTTCTGAACGGATCGGCGGTGATCCGATCGGTCGACCGGGAGCATCTGGCTTTCCGCTATCGGAGCCTCGACCTTCCCGGGGGATCGGTGATCCTGGAAGGGACTTTTGTTCTGGTCCGGGAAGAAGAACGGGTGGTTCGGGAAAAGGTGGCCGGATTCCTGGAAAAGAGGAGACAGAGGCATCCCCTGGATCAACGGAGCGCCGGCTCGATTTTCAGGAACCCTCCGGAGGGCCCGGCGGGCAAATGGATCGACGAGGCCGGTCTCAAGGGTCTTCAGGTCGGTGGCGCCGCGGTTTCCCGAAAGCATGGGAACTTCATCGTCAACAGGGGCGACGCGGGGGCGGAGGATGTGATCTCCCTCATGCGCCTGGTCCGGGATCGAGTCCTGGAGAAAACGGGAATTTTTCTGGAACCGGAAGTGAAGATCGTGGGGGAGAACGGATGGGAGCCGCTCTAAGCAACAGACTGGCCGTCCGGAAAAACCGCCTCAGGAGGCGGTGGGGACGGATCCTCCGGGAAATCGGGAAGGCCCTTTCCCTGGTCGCCGTCGTCGGTTTGCTCGGTGTGCTCATGGTCTTCGGCTACAGTTTCGTCGTCACCGCTTCGTGCTTCAGCCTGGATAAGGCGGTGGTCCGCGGCCTTGACCGGCTTTCCGAGGGGGAAATCCTTAAATTGGCCGCCATCGAACGGGGTCAGAACATCCTGGCTCTGAACCTGCGGGAAATGGCCGGAAAAATACGCAACCACCCCTGGGTGAAAGAGGCCTGCCTGGGGCGGGAACTTCCCGGCCGCATTATCATAGAGATTGAGGAGAGGAAGGGGGCGGGTGTCGTCATGATCGGCGGGATCCCCTACATGATGGACTGGAAGGGGGAACCCTTCAAGCGGTTTGAAAAAGGAGATCAGCCCGATGCTCCCGTTTTCACGGGGATTCTCGACGGACAAGGAGTGAAGGGGACCCCCCTGGTCAGGGAATCTCTCGAGGTGCTCCGGTTGATCCGGTCCGAAGACGCCTTCCCCTCCGCCGGGATGATTTCAGAGATCCATGGAGACAAGCGGTCGGGGATCACCCTTTTTTCCGGCGCCGGTTTCAGTGTTTGTCTTGGTTTCGGGAATTATGAAAGAAAACTCGAGCGGGCGGGGAAGGTGTTCGACGATTATCGGGGGCGGAGCAATGGGACGGCGGGCATTCATTTGGAATGCTCGAATCGGGATGAAATCGTGGTGCAGAAGATACAATGGACCCGGGAGAGGGAAAAGGACGGCGGGGGTTCATGGAAGGCCTGAGTCCCGGTCTTCCGGGAATCGTGCCGGAGACGAGCGCGTGATGGAAAGGTAAAAGAGGAATGGCCAGAAAAGGAAATGTCATCGTCGGGCTGGATTTGGGGACCACCAAGACCTGTGTCATTGTGGGGGAAGTCAATGACACGGGCGGCATCGACATCATCGGAATCGGCAGCTGCCCTTCCACAGGCCTTCGAAAGGGTGTCGTGGTGAACATCGACAATACCGTGGAGTCCATCCGGAGAGCCGTCGAGGAAGCGGAACTCATGTCGGGCTGTGAGATCAACTCGGTTTTTACGGGCATTGCGGGGAGCCACATCGAAGGCCTGAACAGCCATGGAATCGTGGCTGTGAAAGGAAGGGAAGTGGACGGAGACGATGTCCGGAGGGCGGTGGAAGCGGCCAGGGCCATGGCCGTTCCCCTGGACCGGGAGATCCTTCACGTGATTCCCCAGTATTTCGTGGTGGACAACCAGGACGGCGTGAAGGACCCCATCGGGATGTCCGGCGTCCGCCTGGAAGCGAAAGTACACGTGGTCATCGCCTCCGTCACCTCCGTGCAGAACATCACCAAATCGGTCAACCGGGTCGGGCTGGACGTGAACGACATCGTCCTGGAGCCCATCGCCTCGAGCGAGGCGGTCCTGGCGACCGATGAAAAGGAACTGGGCGTGGCCATCCTCGACATCGGCGGGGGGACGACGGATATCGCCGTCTTTGCGGAAGGGAGCATCAAGCACACCTCCGTTCTCGCCGTGGGGGGGAATTACCTGACCAACGACATCGCCGTGGGTCTCCGGACGCCATTGAACGAGGCGGAAAAGATCAAGATCAAATACGGCAGTACCTTCGTTCCCCTGATCAAACCCGACGAGAGCATCGAAGTCCCCAGCGTCGGGGGGCGCCCGCCCCGGAGGGTCTCCCGGCAGATCCTCGGGGAAATCATTCAACCGAGAGTCGAGGAAATACTTCGCCTCGCCCACCGGGAAATCATCAAGTCCGGGTATGAGGATCTTTTAGGCGCCGGTATCGTCTTGACAGGGGGAACGGCCATTCTTGAGGGGATCACCGAACTGGGGGAACAGGTCTTTCACATGCCCGTCAGGCGCGGATCCCCCCAGGGGGTCGGCGGGCTCACCGACGTGGTGAACAGTCCTCTCTTCGCGACGGGGGTGGGTCTCATCATCCACGGGCTCCGGAATCGGTCGGTACGGATCTTCAGGAAGAACGAAGAGAGTTTTTTTTCACGGCTTATTCAGAGGATCAAGCGGTGGTATTCCGAATTTTTTTGAAGGGGAGGGTGTGTCATGTTCGAAATTGTTGACAACTTGGGGGATGCGCCGGCGCGGATCAAGGTGATCGGTGTCGGAGGTGCCGGTGGAAACGCCGTAAACATGATGGTGACTTCCAGCCTGAAAGGGGTGGAGTTCATCGCCGCCAACACGGACGCCCAGGTTCTCCGGCGGTCCGAGTGCCCGGTGAATCTTCAGCTGGGCGCGGAAATCACCCGGGGGTACGGCGCCGGTTCCAATCCGGAAGTGGGGCGGAACGCGGCCCTGGAGTCGAAAGAACAACTCCAGAAAGCCCTCACCGGGGCGGACATGATCTTCATCACGGCCGGGATGGGCGGAGGAACGGGGACGGGGGCGGCCCCGGTGGTGGCGGAAATCGCGAAAGACCTCGGGGCCCTGACCATCGCCGTGGTGACGAAGCCTTTTTTCTTCGAGGGGAAGAAGAAAGAGCTGGTCGCCGACGGGGGCATCGATGCCCTGAGAAAGATCGTCGACACCCTCATCGTCATTCCCAACGAACGCCTCGTGGCCGTGGCGGGAAGAAACATGTCCTTCATCGACGCCCGCAAAAAGGCCGACGAGATCCTCCTTCATGCCGTAAAGGGGATTTCCGATCTCATCATCGTCCCCGGGCTGATCAACCTCGATTTCGCCGATATCCGGACAATCATGACCGAAATGGGGCTGGCTCTCATGGGAACGGGCGTGGCAAGCGGCGAAAACCGGGCCGTCGAGGCCGCCCAGCGGGCGATTTCGTCGCCCCTGCTGGAGGACAACACGATCCACGGCGCGCGGGGGATTCTCATGAACATCACGGGGGGGTCCAACATGACCCTTTATGAGGTGAAGGAAGCGGCCACACTGATCCAGAACGAAGCCCACGAGGAAGCCAACATCATCTTCGGAACGGTCATCGACGATTCCATGGGCGACGAGATCCGGCTCACCGTCATAGCCACGGGCTTTGACCGCAAGGAGACGAAGAAAGCGGAAATCACGAACATCTCCCACATCACGTCTTTCGGCCGGGGGGATCTTTCCAAGCCGACTTTCCTGAGGAAGGAGAAAGCCATCGATAAGGCGGCCATTGTCAAGATGGGGCTCATCGACGATGATGAAATGAGCGAATTCGAAATCCCCACGTTCCTGAGGAAACAGGCGGACTGAGGATTCTCTTATTTCTTTCGGAGGCGGGTTATGACGAAATAGCCCATGAGAAGAACCAGGGCGGCAAACCCGACCAGCCTGATACGGATACCCGTTCCCCAGGCCTCCCCCTCGAACCCTCCCGGGGGGAGAGCCTGCCAGAGCACGAACAGGATCCCCAGGGCGGCCAGGACGTAGAGAATTTTCGAAACCTGATTCATCTTTCCCCCTTCCGGCGGCGGGCCGGCATCCTTCGATTTCTATTTCCGCTCATGGCGCTCCTTTTTTGATTGCAATTTTTCATAACATGAAGATACATAAAACCCGGTGGACTGTCCAAGGTCTTTTTGATCAACCCAGGAGGAAGAACATGATCCGTTCGTGGATTATCGTGTTTGTCTTCGTGTCTTTGCTCATCATCCCCAACGGGGCCCTTCAGGCCGCCGGATTCTCCCTCGACGCCGGCGAATCGCTTTCGGGCCTGTCCCTGCCCGTGCCGCGGGACCCCGCGGCGAAAAGATACCTGGGCCTTTCCGGCTCCGGTCATTTCACCCCCGCCGACGTGACGGCCCCCGTCCTCCTGGTTCAGATCTTCAGCATGTACTGTCCCCACTGCCAGAGGGATGCACGAAACGTCAACGCCTTCTATAGTCTCCTGGAGGAGGACCCGGCCATTCGGGGCAGGATCAAGATCATCGGAATCGGCGCCGGGAACTCCCCTTACGAGGTTCAGGTATTCCGAGAGACTTACGGGGTGCCTTTTCCGCTTTTCAGCGACGGGAACTATGAGATGCACAAAAAATTCGGGGAGGTGAGGACGCCTTTTTACGTCGGCCTCAGGAAGGATGACCAGGGCGTCCCGAGAATCTTTTTCACCCGCGTCGGGGGTATCGAAAAACCCTCGGATTTTCTTGAATTCCTCCTGGAAAAATCCCGTTGGGAGGTGAAGAAGCCATGATGAAGAGAATCGTGGCCGTTCTGGCGGCCTTCGTGTTTCTGGTGGCGTCCGCTCCGGCCTTCGGGCTGTCCGATGTCTATGAGAAGAACATTTTGGATCTCGGGAGCCTGAAACCCGTGGACAGTGTCCTCAAGGTGCGGGTCGGCGAGACGGCCCCCGATTTCACCCTTCAGGCCATCGACGGGAAGGCGGTCACCCTGAGCGGGTTCCGGGGCCGGAAAAACGTCGTCCTGTCCTTCGTCCCCGCCGCCTGGACGCCCGTGTGTTCCGACCAGTGGCCGGGATATAATTTTGCCAGGAAACTTTTCGAAAGCCGCGACGCCGTTCTCGTCGGCATCACCGTGGACAATATCCCCACCCTTTTTGCCTGGACAAACCAGATGGGGGACCTGTGGTTTCCCGTTCTTTCCGATTTCTGGCCCCATGGAGCCGTGGCGGACCGGTACGGCGTCCTCCGCTCCTCCGGCGTGGCCGAGCGGGCGATCATCATCATCGACAAGAAAGGGATGATCCGATACATCGACGTTCATGACATCAATGTGCGGCCGCCCCTGGAATCCATCATCCAGGCCCTCGACGGGCTGAAGTGAGTGTCCGGAAGATTTTACGAAGCCGTCTGAAAATGGTCATTTTTCGATTTCTTACGAGTTCGTCAGGCTTGAGGAATTTCTGATTTCGGGGGAAAGACTCATGGAACAGGTCCTGTTTGAAAAGGAAGGTCCAGTGGGCTGGCTCATCCTGAACCGGCCCGACCGGAGAAACGCCCTTTCTCTGGAAATGATGAGAAAAATCCTGGAGAAATTGGACGATGTCGCCCGGGATCCCGATATCCGGGTGGCCATCCTTAAAGGAAACGGGCCGGCCTTCAGTGCCGGCCACGATCTGAGGGAACTTTCGGGAAAAGAGGGGGACCTTCACCGGTATCGGGAGATATTTTCGACCTGCTCCCGGATGATGCAGCGTTTTCACGGGATCCCCCAGCCGCTCATCGCCCAGGTCCATGGAATCGCCACGGCGGCGGGCTGCCAGCTCGTGGCCGCCGCCGATATGGCCGTCGCGGAGACCGGGGCGCAGTTTCAGACGCCGGGGGCGATGCTCGGCCTCTTCTGCATCACCCCCATGGTTCCCCTGGTTCGTGCGGTGGGCCGGAAGCGGGCCCTGGACATGCTTTTTACGGGCCGGTTCCTGACGGCGGCGGAAGCCCGGGAAGCCGGCCTGATCAATCGGGTGGTGGCGCCGGAATCCCTTGAGGAGGAAACCCGGAAATGGGCTCTCGAGATCGCCCGGGCCAGTCGCCATACCCTGGCCTCCGGAAAACAGGCCTTTTATGCCCAGGTGGACCTCGATGAGCCGTCGGCCTATCGGTATGCCATGGAGATGATGTCCCTCCAGTGTTTTTCCGAAGACGCCCGGGAAGGCATTCAGGCCCTTCTCGACAAACGGCCCCCCCGGTGGAAGGACCGTTAATGGGAACGGGGCAATCTTTGTTTCCAGGGCTGCCATGGCCTGTGGATGGAATTTTCTTATGAATAATTGAAGGGACCGCAGTGGAAGACCCGCTCCTCATGGACCTGGCGAATAACGTTTACCTCGAGGGCAACCGGCTCGTCCTCGTGGACCGGCGAAGGCTTCCCGGCGAGATTGTCACGGTCGCCTGTGAAAATGCGGAGGACGTGGCCCGGGCCATCGAAGACATGGTCATTCAGGGGGCGGGGGACATCGCCATTACGGCGGGATACGGCCTCTACCTGGAAGCCCTCCATTTTCCCGGCCCGGGAAGGCGGGCCGCCGGAGATCTCCAGGAGGCGGCCCGGCGGCTCAAGGCGACCCGGCCCACGGGGTACCACCTGGCCGCCCTGCTTGACCGGCTCCTTCAGCGCCTCGACCAGGCAGGGGAGGAAGATCCGGCGGCGGTGATCCTCCGTTTCCTGGAAAGGGCCCTGGAGCGCCAGCGGGAGATTTCCCGGGACACAGGGCGTTTCGGGGAAACCCTTCTCGACGGGGAGGACACGATCCTGACCCACTGCTTCGCCGGGGCGGGGCTTCTGTACATGCTCCGGTTCGCCCGGGAAAACGGGAAACGGATCCGCCTGTTCTGCACCGAAACCCGCCCCTACCTCCAGGGGGCAAGACTGACGGCCTGGTCCGCCAGTGGCCTGGACATCGATACCACCGTGATCACCGACAACATGGCCGCGCACTTCATGTCCCGGGGAGAGATCCGGAAAGTTTTCACCGCCGCGGACCGGATCGCCATGGACGGCGCCTTGGCGAACAAGGTGGGAACCCTCCAGCTTGCCATCCTGGCCGATTACTTCCACCTGCCTTTCTATATTCTCGGTTACGGTGGTCCCGACGGGCGCACGGAAAGGGGAGAGGACATCCCCATCGAGGAGCGGGATGCCGGGGAGGTTCTACGCTTCCAGGGGATCCCCATCACGGGGCCCCGGGTCCGGGGACGATACCCGGCCTTCGACATCACCCCCCCGGAGCTTGTCACCGCCGTGGTGACGGCGTCAGGCATCCGGTATCGTCATGAGTGACGGCTTCGTCAGAAGCGCTTAAGAATGATGGCTTTGCTGCGATGATGGCCCCTTCTTTTCAGGGGAAAGGGGTGGGCCCGTCGTCCTTCTTCCGGAGGAGCCGGACCATGGACCGGGGGACGAGATAGCTCCTGGCCCGGTCCCGGACATAAATGAGAAGCCAGATGTCGCCCGGGGCGCATTCTCCCCGGCGTCCTACGATCCGGCCCGAAAACCCTTTCAGGGGGTGCCTGGGGGAATCAATGGCCACAAGGTCTCCCAGATCCATGGGGTGCCCTCCTTCTCGCATAGGTTCCCTGTAACATAAAACAGTGAAACACAAAAGAAATAATCCTGATCGCGGAAGATCCATTCCTTCTTGACAGGAAGAGGGATCTTACCTATAGTTTTGAACGTCTTGCGGGAGGAGGAAGTCTTCCCGAATACGGAAGCCAGGGGGCGCATATGGCAATCATCAAGGAAGGGGCTATTCCCATCGGAAGAATGCTGTTCATTCCCAAAGAGGGAAACATGACGAAGGATGATCTCCAGATCGAGTCGAGCGGACAGTATACCCTGACGGAGATGCCCGACCGGTTCGTCGTCAAGAACGGGGAGTGCTGCCGGAGTATCATGGTCAAAGTGTTCCGGAAGGAATAGCGGGAAAGGAGAAGGAGATAACCGTGAAAATCGAAATGCCCACCCCTTTCCACGGAAACTATGTCGTTTCCATCCGGACGGGAGACCGGGAGGAACGGGAGCGCTGCCAGAAACTTTTTATCCGGGAGATCGATGAGGTAAAGATCGACGAGTACTACCGGGATGTTCCCAGGGAGGAAATTCCCACGCACCAGATTTCTTTCCATGATTTCGGCTGCCGGAGGGTGGTGGAGGGGAAGCTTATCCGGAATGAAAAAGAACGGGTGGCCTTCCTGGTTCAGGGCAAGGAATACGAGTTCATGCCCTTCGTGCCAAAGTCCGCCTCGAGGGACCGATAAGAGTCCCCGTGTTCCCGGATATTTCCCGACCGGCGGGCCGCGCGTCCCCTCCGGGGCCGCCATAGTCAGGCGCCGCCTGAGAGCCCCTTTTCGACGTCGTCGAAAAAACCTTTGATTTCCGGGATCAGGATGTTCCTGTCTTCCAGAAGAACCGCCCGCCTCCGGAAGGCGGCCCCTCCGGGCATTCCTTTCGTATACCAGGCCAGGTGTTTCCTGAAGTTCCGGATTCCCGCCCTCTCCCCGTAGAAATCCAGGCTTTTCCCGAGATGATTCAGAAGGACCGCGAGCTTTTCCCCGGGAGCGGGGGCGGGGGGGGGGACACCCGTATCCAGGTATGCCGCCGTGTTCGAGAAAATCCAGGGATCGCCCAGGGCGCCCCGGCCGATCATGACGGCATCGCATCCCGTATCCCCGAGCATCCGGCCGGCGTCTCCGGGATTCCCGATATCCCCGCTGCCGATAACGGGGATGGAGAGGTCCGCCTTGAGTTCACCGATGTCCTGCCATTGGGAAATGCCGGAAAACCCCTGGTCCGCCGTCCGGGGATGGAGGGTCACGGCATCGACACCGCAGGAAGCCGCGATTCTTCCGATTTCCCTGAAATTTCTCGTACCATGGGTCCAGCCCGACCGGATTTTGACCGTCAGGGGCAGGGATACGGCCTTCCGGAGGGCTTCGAGTATCGGGGACACCTTGAGGGGGTCTCTCAGCAGTGCGGCTCCCGCCCCCGTTTTCAGGACCTTCCGGACGGGGCATCCCATGTTGAAATCGATGACGTCCGCCTCCGTCTCCCCGGCTATGATCCGGGCCGCTTCCATGAGAATCCCCGGTTCGGAACCGAAGAGCTGGATGCCCAGGGGCCGGTCCTCCCCGTCGGTGGCGATATAACGGCGGCTTCCCCCGCCGCCCTGCACCAGGCCTCTGGCGCTCACCATTTCAGTGAAGGCGAGGGCGCAGCCCAGGGGCCTTGTCACGGAGCGGAAAACGAGATCGCTGATCCCCGCCAGAGGGGCGAGAAGGAGATTGCGGGGAAGGAGAAGCGTTCCGATCCGGAGAGGTCGAAGAAGGGACTCCCGGGGCTTCGGCTGGTCCATGCCTATCCCTTCTTTTGCATCCCTTCCGCAAGGGATCGGTCGATGATGGCCTTGTTGTAGGCGGCGAAGATGTCCCTCCGGGAGAGAATGCCGATGATTTTCCGGGGATTCGTTTCTTCCACCACGGGAAGCTGTTCGATGTTCCGGAAACCGATCTTCTGCAGGGCCCGGTTGAGGCTTTCGTTTTCCGTGATGGTGATGACCCCGGGGGTGGCGATGTCCCGGGCCACGACGAGGTCTTCCAGCCCCTCCTCGTAGAGTACTTCCTTGAAGTCCTGGAAGGTGATGATCCCCGAGAGAAACCCTTCCCGGTCGACCACGGGAAAGCTCGAGTGCTTGCTTCCCAGGGTGAACCGGACGAGATCTTTCAGGGGCATGTTCTCCGAAACGGTCACCACGTTGCGTGTCATGGCGTCCCGGACCTGGAGGGACCGCATGACGTTGACATCCCGTCCCGCGCGGATGTTCACACCCCGCCGGATGAGCTTGAGGGTGTAAATGGATTCCCGTTTGACCTGGCTTGCGAGAACGGCGCTGATGATGCACGACAGCATGAGGGGGAGAATGATCTTGTAGCTTCCCGTCATTTCGAAGAGGATGAGGATCCCGTTGATGGGGCCGTGGGTGGTCGCCGCGAGGACCGCCCCCATGCCGACGAGGCTGTAAGCCCCCGACGTGGCCGTGGCTCCGGGAAAGAACGAGTGGGCCAGATATCCGAAGGCCCCGCCGGTCATGGCGCCGACGAAAAGAGAAGGGGCGAAGACGCCTCCCGAGCCGCCCGAGCCGATGGTTATGGAGGTGGCCAGGATCTTGACGGCAATAAGACTGAGAAGGAGGAGAAGGGTCATCTTGCCCTGAATGGCCAGCTCAATGGCATCGTACCCCACGCCGAAAATGTGGGGAAAGAAGATCCCGATGCCGCCGATGATCAATCCCCCGATGGCGGCCTTGGTGTACTCGGGAATCGCTACCCCTTCGAACAGGTCTTCCATTTTATAGAGGAACGTGGTGAATCCCACTCCCACGAAACCGGCCAGGACGCCTAAAAGGATGTACAGGGGGATTTCGTAGAGACTGATCAGGGAGTACTGGGGGACGACGAAGGCGGGATAATTGCCCAGGTAGGCCCGGGAGATCACCGTGGCCATCACGGAGGACACGACGATGGGGCTGAAGGTGGCGATCCCGAACTCACCGAGGATGATCTCCATGGCGAACATGACACCGGCGATGGGGGCGTTGAAGGTGGCCGCGATGCCCGCGGCGGCTCCACAACCCACCAGGGTGCGCATCCGGTCGGCGGAAACCTTGAGAAGCTGGCCGAAGACCGAGCCGATGGCCGAGCCGATCTGCACGATGGGTCCCTCCCGCCCCACCGAGCCTCCCGAGGCGATGCAGATCGCCGATGCGAACGCCTTGATGACCACCACCCGCTTCCGGATAAACCCTCCCCGGAGGGCGACGGCCTCCATCACCTCGGGAACGCCGTGACCCTTGGCTTCCCGGGCGAAGAAGTAGACCAGGGGTCCGACGATCGCACCGCCGATGACGGGGGGAACGAGACGATAGTACCAGGGCAGGCCGAGGAGATAATCCAGAAAGGTCCCCGGCCCTTTACCGAAGAAGAGATCCTGGAAGGATCCGATGAGCCAGCGGAAGGCTACGGCGCCATATCCGCCTAAAATCCCCACGATGACCGCCATGACGATCATGACGGCATTTTCGTTCATCCTGAATGGGACGGCCAGAGGGGATTTTTCTGTGGGATTCATGAATGGCCCGGCAGCGTAATCGGCATTTCTTCGCTTTGTTCAATCGTCACGCCTTCTTACAATTTAAACCGCCAATTTGCAAGATTAAAAAGAAATCGAGACATTATCGGGGGTCTTCCGGCCCGGTCCCGTGAAGGCGAAGGCGCCGTTCCGCATCGTGAAGTTCCTCCGGCGTGTTGATCCCCATCGCTTCCCGGGGATCCCCGCAGACGACAGACGCCGCTTTTCTCCCTGTTTCCAGGGCGATCTGAAAAATATCCGTCAGGTAATATTCCTTCTGGGCGTTGTCGTCCGTGATCCGGGAGACGGCGTCGAAGAGGAACCGGCCGTCGGCACAGTAAATGCCCGTGTTGATTTCCTTCCCCCTTTTCTCTTCATCCGTGGCATCGCGCTCCTCGACGATCCTGAGGACGCGCCCCCCGGCGGTTTTGATGACCCGGCCGTACCGGCCCGGGTCGTCGAGGAGGGCCGTCAGAACGGTGACCGCCGCCCCGGAATCCCGGTGGTGTCTTACGAGGTTCTTCAGCGTTTCCTCCCGGAGGAGAGGGACGTCGCCGCAGAGAATGAGGATATCGCCCTGGAAGGATTCGAGGATCTCCCGGGCCTGGGCCACCGCATGGCCCGTGCCGAGCTGCTGCGGCTGCTCGGCGAAGAGGACCTCCCGCTCCCCGGCGGCGTTCCTGACGGCGTCCCCCTGGTGGCCCACGACCAGGACGACGGGATCGGCCCCGAGGGTTTTTGCCAGGTCGATGGTGAAATGAATCATGGGACGGTGATCCAGGCGGTGAAGCACCTTGGCCATGGGAGAGCGCATGCGGGTTCCCTTCCCGGCGGCGAGAATGAGGGCCGCCAGGGGACGGCGTGAATCAGCGGCCTCTTTGGAGGCATCCTTTTCCATAGGGCATCCTTTGACGGTTTCGTAAATATCTGCGGACAAAGTTGTTTTTCTTCATTCCGGGGCTTCTTACAGAACCGACCGCACAAGTCGTATTTTTGGATCTTTCAGGTTTCATCAAAATAAGGTGCTGAATTTTATAGGATGACGGCGGGAATTTCAATGAGAATAATCCTGCCGGGAAGGTTCCCGGGAAACCGCGGAAAGCCGTCACCCCGGTCGTTCCCGCTCCGTTTGATGCGAGCCCTGGGTCTGTCCGGTTTCTGCAGGCGTCCGGTATCGGTTGGCACTTTGCAACTTTTCTTATCGCTTAAGCCTTTATGATTAAAGGGATCTTCTCATGGGCGACCGCCAACCGCCAACGGCGGGATGCCAACCAGACCCCCCGGCCGGCCCTTCCCGGATTCAATATAATCCAGTGTAATCAGCAAGATAATAAATGGCACGATTCTTGCCGTCAGGAAGTTGAAGACCTTCAAGGGTCTGCATGCCTTCGTTATGCCCGGCCCTGCGTGGACACTCCGGGCCCTGAAAGACTCCTTCTCCTGCTCAGGCTTTTCCGGCGAGCCGCCTTGTGAAATCGCCGGAAACAAAACCAACGAACGGGGGGTATCACCATGAAACGATGGATCGGTCGGTTTTTCCTGACCCTCTTCTTTCTTCTGGCCGCGGCATCTTTTTCGCCGGTAACGGGGGCGGGAGGAGGCGCCCGCTCGCCAGGCGGCGCGTCCGGCCTCGAGGCCGTCGATATATCGATCCCCCTTCCTGACAAGGGATTTTTTTCCGGGGCGAGCGGGGAGGTTCAGGAGATCTCCCCGGCGGTGAAATTCGGTGCGGCAGGCCGGGCGTTGTCGTCGGGAGATTCAGCGAACGAAGAGGCGGACCTGGTCTGGGTGATCGTCGAGGCGGCCGCCGAGGCGGAGGAAACCCGGGCGGAGGACCGCCTCGCTGCCCTTGAAGCGGCGCTCCTGTCCGTGGGGGGTCGGGTGGATCTGGCCTACGGGAATCTCGTTCAGGCATGGCTTCCCTCTTCGATGATCGAAGCCGTGGCGGATTGGCCGGAGGTCAAGGGGATCCGGGAGGTGTCCTGGGTGCCTCCGGCGGATGGGGAAGAAGGATCGTCTTCCGGGGGGGCGGATGTTTCTTCGTCCGGAGATGATGCAGGAGATTTCATTTCTCCCGGGGATCCGGGAGATGCGGTTTCTCCCGTGGCGGGTGCCGGAGGGGTGACCAGCGAGGGGGTTTCCCTGACGGGCGCCCTGGACTGGCACGAGGCCGGCGTGATGGGAAAAGGGGTCAAGGTAGCCGTCGTTGACACGGGGTTCAAGGACTATGCCACTCTTTTAGGGACGGAACTTCCCTCTTCCGTGACGACGAAGTTTTATGGTTCGTCGTCGGACATTTACGGGACAAGGAAAGGGACCGCCTGTGCAGAGATCGTCCATGACATGGCGCCGGAGACCCAGCTTTACCTGGTTCGTCCGAGGACGGTCGTGGAACTGGGGGAGGCGGTGACGTGGTTGATCGGACAGGGGGTGTCGATTGTCAGCTGCGGGTTGAATTACGGTCTGGACGAAGGGCCTGGGGACGGGACGGGGACCGTCGACGAAATCGCCGCATCGGCCGTGAGCCGGGGCGTGACGTGGGTGACCGCCGCGGGAGATCATGCCCTTTCGCACTGGAGCGGGGTTTATCTGGATTCCGACGGGGACGGGATCCACAACTTTTCGGGGACGGACGAAGCGGACGGGCTCACCCTGCCGGATACGGGATCCGTGACGGTGACGATGAACTGGAACGATTCCTGGGGTGCCTCGGAAAACGATTACGATCTTCTCATTTACGAATATGAGTCGGGGGCGTTTGTCGCGGGAAGCCAGCGGGAGCAGGACGGGAACGATGGCCCGTGGGAGAGCGTCACCTTTTCCCCCGCGGCGGGAAAGAACTATGGCGTGGTCATCAGCCGTTACCGGGGCGTGGAGAAGACGATTCATGTCTCCGTTCTGACGGGACAGGGCCTGAAATATGCCGTTTCCTCCACGAGCATCCTCGTTCCCGCGGACCATCCGTCTGTTCTCTCCATCGGTTCGGTGGCCTGGAGCAGTCCGAATACGCTTGAAACCACGAGTTCCAGGGGGCCCGCGGTGAACGGTGTCGTCAGGCCAGACCTGGTGGGCCCGTCGCGGGTATCGACAAAATCCTATGGCAGCGCCGTTTTCGCCGGCACGGCGGCGGCCTGCGCGCACGGGGCGGGTGCGGCGGCCCTGCTGAAACAGGATAATTCTTCGTGGAGTCCGGACCGGATCAAGTCCCAGCTGGAAGAGAGCGCCTGGGATCTTGGTTCGTCGGGGAAGGATAATCTGTATGGCAGCGGACGGCTGAAGCTTCCCCCGCCGACGAACCGGTACAGGCTGTATTTCCCCCACTCGACCACCAAAGGGTCCTGGGAGACGGAAGTCGGTATCGTGAACCGGAGTTCGTCCGCCGTCAAAGGGGTACTCAAGGCCTACGACAATAACGGGAATGCCGTTTCCACGAGCCGGGCGGTTTCCCTTCCCGCCTTCGGCCGGTATCAGGTCACGGTGGGATCGGCGTTTTCGAACCCCGACGGCATCGGTTATCTTGTCTTCCGGTCTTCTTCCCCCGATGTTTCCGGCTACATGAATTTCTATATTTCCGACATGTACCGGACCTCCGTTCCGGCCCTGCCGGAAAGCGACGTGAATACGGGGGATATCGCCATCCCCCACATCGCGTCGAACAGCATGTGGTGGATGGGGATCAGCCTGGTGAACACGACATCGTCCTCGAAAACGGTGACCTTCGACTTCGGCGGCGGGCGGACAAAAACCAGGACCATCGGTTCCCGGGCGCACGATGCCTTTCTCATCCGGGACCTCTTCGGCGGAACGTCCCAGCCGGGCCTCCAGTCGGCGCTGATCAAAAACGCCGCCGGCATCATCGGCTACAATTTTTTTGCCACGGACGGCACCATTGCCGGCACGGCCCTGAAAGACGACAGCGCCTACAGCCTCGATTTTCCCCACATCGCCGTCACCGGGGGGTGGGAAACCTACCTCGTCGTTCAAAACCTTTCCGCGAGTTCGGGGACCCTGACGATCACGTCCTATGATGCAGACGGCAAGAGCCTGGGTTCGAAGAGTCAGAGCCTGCCGGGCCGGGGAAAATACCTGGGGGCGGCATCGCAGGCCTTGCCTTCGGGGACGGCCTGGTGCCGGATTTCGACGAGCCGCCCTGTGACGGGGACGAGTTTTGCTGTCTACAAGGGTTCGAAATACGGCGCTTTTTCCGTGACGGGCATAGGGGGGACGAACCGGATCTTCCCGAGGCTGGAAAAAAGCGGATACACGGGGATCGCCTTCATCAATCCCTGGAGCGGGTCCGCATCGGTGACCCTGAAGGCTTATAACGACAGCGGAACGGTCATCGCCACAAAATATCTCACCCTGGGAGCGTACGCCAGAATAGTCAACATTGCAGACAATCTTTTTGATTCCTCGATCAGCAGCGCCACCTATATCGGTTTGACCTCGAACCGGAGCCTGGTGGGCTTTCAGTTGAATCAGACATTGGACTTCAAGTACCTCGACGCCCTGGAGGGGCTGTGAGGAGTGTGATGGGGTATTCGGAAAGCCCTGTCCTGTAAACGGGGAATCGGTATGTCGGCTTTGGGAAAATATGAGGAAATTTGAAGCTTTCCTTTGCATGGGGAGAGAAATGCAAATAACGGTTATGACAATCAAAGGGGGGACATCCATGGGCATCCGGGCCTGGCGATCCATCTTCGTTTATCTTCTGTTCCTGTTTTTCCTTTCTCTGTCCTTCTTTTTCCATACGGCCCTCCCGGCCCGGGCGGCTTCCTCGGGGGAGGTTCCGTCATCGGGCCCCCAGGTGATCCTCCTCGGTGACAACCCTGCCGGCGGGGGCGGAGACAGCGGGACGGAGACGGGGGATAACGCAGAAGAGGATGGGGAAGCGCCCGCGGTCCCCGATCCCGCCGATCCGGCGGAAGGCCCCGAGGAGGGGAAGGAGGAGGACCCGGCCCCCGTGGGAGAGGAGGAGAAGCCCCCCGTGCCGTCTCCGGAGGAGGAGGACGGGGAGGCGACGGGGCCTCTTCCGGAGCTGGAGACGGTATCCAATTCGGGGGCGGCGGTGTACCGGATGCCCATCGCGGTTCCCCCGGGGCGAAACGGGATCGAGCCGGATCTCCTTCTGACGTATAACAGCCGCCGGAGGAACGGCCCGGCGGGCGTGGGCTGGAATCTGGATCTCGGGGCGATACAGCGGTCGACGAAGCGGGGGGTGGACTACGGGTCGAAGGACTTTATTGCCGTCTCGGGAGGAGTCCGGGAGGATCTGGTTTCCCGGGAGTCCGACTGGGGGGCGGGATATTACGGGGCGAAGATCGAGGAGGCGTTCGTAAAATACAAGTACAATGCTTCCACGGGAAGCTGGACGGCCCGGGCCAAGGACGGGACGCGGTACGACTACGGCACCACGGCGTCCTCGCGGCAGGGGGGACCCGAAGGGGTGTTCAAGTGGTGCCTCGACGCCGTGGAGGATTCGAACGGGAACGGCCTGACGGTGACGTACATCCAGGAGGGCGGGCAGGTTTATCCGAGGGTTCTTACTTATCCCGGGGGTTCGGGGACGGTGGAGGTGCGGTTGTCCTGGGAGAGCCGTCCGGATATCCCGGTGAAGTACGATACGGGGTTCCGGGTGGAAACGGCGAAGCGGCTGCAGGGGGTCGGCGTGTACACGGGAAGCCTGCTTGTCCGGAGGCATGTCCTGGAATACGAGACGGGAAGTTTCGGCACGGCTTCCCGCCTGAAGCGTGTCCGGCAGTACGGGACGGACGGCACGACGGCCCTTCCGGCGGTGACCTTCGGTTACCGGGAAGGGGGCCTGGGGATGTTCGATGCCGCCGTCCGGGAGGGGGTGATGAAGGGGGATCTTTCGCCGGACGAGGAGCCGGAGGTGCGGTTCCTGGAGGCCGACGGGGACGGCCGCGCCGACATCCTGGTGACGTGGACGTATCGGGAAGAGGAACCGGCATTACGGGATCCGCCTCAGAAGGGGGTTTCGAATAAAAAGCGAAAAGGGGAGATCTATCGATCCAAAGGCGACGGGACTTTTCAACATTATGCGTCGGTAACCGATTATGTTTCCGACCCGGAGGAGGACATCCATCCGGGCGACGTGAACGGCGACGGGCGGACGGACCTGCTTCTCATCAAGGGGGACAAGCCGATCGAGGTGAGGACGTTTTATTCCACCGGGGACGGGTCGTATGCCGGGGGGCCAGTCTGGCAGCTGAACAGCTACAGGGACGACTACAGGTTCGATTTCGCCGACGTGAACGGCGACGGGTATGACGATCTCATCGCCTGCCCCTGGCGGACGCGGCAGTATTTTCTGTACCGGTCCGACGGGAACGGCTCTTTCGAGAGGACCCTCTGGAAGTCGGGGAGCTTTCCCGTGTCCGTGGCGGAGGGTGGCCATAACACCTGGATCGATCTGAACGGCGACGGCCTCACCGATTGCGTGGCGGTGGTGCCCGGGCAGGGGTTGCCGCCCGGCCCGGACACGCTTTATTCGTATCTCAATACCGGCGACGGGGGGTTTGTATCGGCGGGTGCGCCGAGAAAGAGTGACGGGGTCAACCGGATCGCGGATGTGACGGGCGACGGGTATCCCGATCTGGCGGTGGAGGATGCGATCCCGGGGCCCGGGAAGTGGCGGCTTTATGCGGGCCGGGGAGACGGGACCTTTTCGACGACCCCGGTTGTGGTGACGGTGCCTTTCCGGGAGGATTACGGAGAGCGGGACCGGCCCCTGATCTTCGGCGATGTGAGCGGGGACGGCCTTGTGGATGTGTCGCTTTATGTGATCAGGCCGGGGGAGGAACCATCCCCCCCGTCGGTATCCCCGGCGGTGATCGTCCAGGATGCAGAGCCGCCTTACCAGCTCTTCATGACGACGTGGAAGGCGAAGGCGGCGGGGTCCCCCGATCTTCTCACGTCCATCGACCGGGAGTACGGGGGGCGGATCGCCGTCCGGTATGCCCCTTCGACGGACTATGACAACGACGATCTGCCCTTCGTCCTGGATGTGGTCCGGTCGGTTTGCGTGGACGACGGCCTGGGGACTCTCTCGCAATCGGCCTATGATTATGAGGGGGGATACTTCGATGTGGGGACCCGGGAGTTCCGGGGGTTCGGGACGGTGACGAGGACCCGTCCCGACGGGGCGTTGGAGACGACCCGTTATCACTGCCGGGACGAATATCTGAAGCGGAAGCCCTGTTTGTCCCTTCTTATGGAGAAGACGGGCGGTTCGTGGTCGACGGTAAGTTCCACGGGCTACACCTGGAGCGCCGGGACGATTTCCGCCGAGAGCGGCAAAACCTGCAGGCAGGTGAAGCTTGCGAAGAAAAAGGAGACCCTTTACACCGGGACGACGGTGTATAAGGAGGAGGCGAACACTTACGACACGTCGGGGAATCTCACCCGGCGGGTTACGACGGGGACGGGCCTGGAGACGGTGACGGAGACGTACACCTGGGAGAACGTCGGGACCTGGCTGTGGCGGGTGACGGATGAGACCCTCCGGGGGAGTTCCACGGGCATCGCCCGGGAGGCCCGGTACAGCTATGAGCCG
>ENA-ORXD01000211-ORXD01000211.1-sediment-metagenome-genome-assembly--contig:-NODE-211-length-90897-cov-19.527780_pt1 | contig 90897 bp, 78 predicted proteins | sample MGYA00237862_ERZ511471 | MGnify/ENA metagenome assembly ERZ511471
ATCCCAAGTTATGCACATAACCCAGGGGGGTCAAAATTGGGTTATCACAGGGGGTCAATTTTCGGTTGTCATTTCCACCTGGGTGATCGTCAGGCCGATTCCCGTTTCGGGAAAGCCGAATTTGGCTGTTTCATCGGCAACGCGGAAGTCGCAGCTCAGGGCGAACTCGCACCCGCCGCCGACGGCGTAGCCCCGGACCATCCCGATCAGGGGCTTATTCAGTCTGAGGGTGAGTCTCTGGACATCCTGGAGCTTGTCGGCTTCGATAATCCATTTTTCAAAGCTCTTCCCAGAAGAGGTCTCCTTCAGATCCTCTCCGGCACAAAAGGCCTTTCCCGCTCCTGTCATGATGACCGTTATGGCTTCCTCATCCTTCATGGCCTTGAACAATGCCTCCATGAAGTCGTCGAGGAACCCCTCGTTGATCGCGTTCAGTCGATGGGGCCTGTTGAAAGTGATGATGCCCACATTCCCTTTTCGACCGTAAAGCACCGACTTTTCCATTATTACATCCTCCTGTCTGTTTATTTTCAAGCTGCCCGAAAACGGTAAACCATCATCAGGCTTTATTTTTTTTAAAAAACAGCCGGGGGCCGGACGGGGCGCAAAAATCCCCCTGAAATAAACGACCGGTCGGTAGACAACACGGCACAAAAAAATTACTTCTTGACCTTCAACCCATCAAAAATAATTTTCGTATAGATGTCTGTCACCTCCGCTTTCGAGAGATCTCCCAGAGGATTGAACCATGTGGACGTCTGGGTGCACATGGTGATGATGGCATTGGTCACGACCCTGGGATCCTTGTTGATGAATATTCCTTCGTCGATTCCCTGTTTGATGATTTCCCTCATCTTCCTGTCATATTCGTCACGCAGCCTGATAATCGATCTCAGGTTGTCCGCCGTAAGTCCTCTCAGCTCCGAGTCGGAAATGATGACTTCTTTCTGCCGTTCCATGTGAAAATTAAGGTGATTTCGAATCAACGCCCTCAGGCGTTCTTCCGTACCTTTGATATTCCTCAGGATGCGTTCCAGACTTTGATTCAGGTCATCCATGGTGTCCTTGAGGATACCGAAAAGAAGTTCTTCCTTGTTCAGGTAATGATAGTAGATACTCGATTTCTGGATGCCCACCCTCTCTGCGATATTACTGATACTGCAGGCATGGTATCCCTTCTGGTAGATCAGCTGGATGGCGATGGACTTGATTTTCTGTTTCATGTCTTTGGGAAGTTCCGCCATATCGGGTCCTTTAGTAGAACGATCGGTCGGTCAGGATTTTGATACACCTCTTCATTCTCCCTGTCAACCTGTTTTTTCAGGGAAATGGAATTTATCGACGGCTGTTGATTTTTCCGCGCTGACCATGTCATGATCCCCTTATCCGATCATCGGGAAGATCTTCAAAGGCGGTAACGATGAAACAAGGGAACGGGCCCGCGATGTCCTTGAAAAAGCGTCTTGTAGTGACCATGGTGATGAACCTCATCATCCCCATCGTCCAGATTGCAGGCGGAGTCGTTGCGGGGAGCGTTGCCCTCATCAGTGACGCCCTGCACAATCTGAGCGATTTCACCTCGGCGCTGATAGGCTATTTTGCCGTACGCGTCGGTGAAAGACCGTCCAATCGGAGATTGACGTTCGGATACAGGCGGATTGAAGTGATTGCCGCCATACTCAACATCGTTCTTCTCTATGCTTCCTGTGCCTATATCGCCCTGGAGGGGTGGGCCCGCTTCCGGGATCCCCGGCCGGTCAGGGGTGGCATCGTCGTGGCCGTCGCCCTCATCGGTTTTATCGCCAACATGGTTTCCGTTAAGATCCTCCACTCGGAGGCCCGATCGAACCTGAATATCCGAAGCGTCTTTCTGCACATGATGACCGATGCCGTGACATCCCTCGCCGTGGTTCTTGTCGGCATCGTCTGGATTTTTCAGCCCTGGTACTGGCTTGACCCCGTGGTTTCCTGGGTCATCGTCGCCATGATCCTTTACAGCGGCTGGGATATCCTGAGAAAGGCCTTTAACCTGCTGATGAATGCGGCTCCCCCGGACCTCGATATCACGGAGATACGGGAAACCCTTCTGGATTTCGACATGATCAAGGATGTTCATCACATTCATCTGTGGAGCATTTCGGAAAAAGAGATCGCCCTGGCGGCCCATATTGTGGTTCCCGACCAGATGCTGAGCGATGTGGATCGGATCGCGGAGAAACTCCGCGAAGTACTTTTCCGGCGATTCCGTATCGGCCATCCCATTCTCCAGTTTGAAACCCGGAAGTACGAACCGGTAGGACTGCTTTGCGACGGGAGAAGGAACAACGGCGGCTTTTTGAATCATGAACATGAGAAGTGACTTCATGAAGAGACATCTGATCGTCTTTACCCGGTTTCCCGTCCCGGGGCGGGCGAAAACCCGGCTTATTCCCGCTCTTGGAGAGACCGGGGCCGCACGTCTGCAGGAGACCATGACCGGCCATTCCGTTTTCGTCGCCCGTTGTTTTTCCGTGTCGAGATCCGCGGGGGCGGAGATCCGGTTTGCCGACGGCCGGCCTAATGATATGATCCGTTGGCTGGGCAGGGGGCTCCTGATGCGGGCCCAGGGTTCGGGGGACCTGGGGGAACGGATGGAAAGGGCTGTCCGTAAAGCACGGAATGAAGGGGCCGGGTCGGTGGTCCTCATCGGTTCCGACTGTCCCGGTGTGACTGTGGAGATTCTTGACGAGGCATTCACCCGTCTCGAGGATCATGACCTGGTCCTGGGGCCCGCCCATGATGGAGGATACTACCTGATCGGCCTCCGTGTCCGGGCGCCGTCCCTTTTTGAGGGAATTTCCTGGGGTGAAAACAAGGTCCTCTCGGAGACTGTAGAAAAAAGTGAAAGACTTGGTCTGACCCTTGCCATGCTGCCGTCGCTGACCGATGTGGATCGTCCCGGGGACCTGTCGACCTGGAACCGGTTTCTTGAGACAAAGCGCGCTCTGGACAGGGACTCCATTTCTATCATTATTCCTGCCCTGAATGAGGAGGCCCTCCTTCACGGCACCATCCGTCGTGCTTCCGCCGGTGCCGATGAAATCATCGTGGTCGATGGGGGGAGTTCCGACGGGACCCTGAAAAGGGCGGAAGAAGCGGGGGCCCGGGTGATTTCCTTTCCCTTCGGGAGGGGGGCGCAGATGAACCGGGGGGCTGCCGCGGCACGGGGCGGGATCTTCCTGTTTCTTCATGCCGATTCCATTCTTCCCGAGGGGTATGCCGCGCTGGTGAGGCGGGGATTACAAGCCCCCGGCACCATGGCCGGTGCCTTTTCTCTCGGAATCGATTCTCCGGGCATGAAGCATCGATGGGTGGAGGCGGCCGCCGGCGGCCGTTCCCGCTTCCTCCACATGCCTTACGGCGACCAGGCGTTTTTCATCCGCGATGTGGACTTCTGGAGGATGGGGGGCTTTTCCCATCTGGCGATCATGGAAGACTTTGAATTTGCCAGGCGATTGGGCCGGAAGGGCCGGATACATATCCTGGGTCAGAAAGTCGTGACATCGGGCAGACGATGGGAAACACTGGGTGTTCTGAGAACGACTCTCATCAATCAGGGGATGGTGGTTGCGTTTCTTCTGGGCCTGTCTTCCGGGAGGCTTGTCCGGTGGTATCGGAGAAGCCATAAAACGACATGACCTGAGGTCCCGGCATGGAAGGATCCGGCTCGTTGTCCTGTCCGTTATGTGAAAGACCCCGGCTTCGTCGGCCGGGGTCTTCATGCGGCAATCCGTAAAAACAGTCTTTCCTGCGAGACGGACGGCGGTCCGGACGTGCTAATACTTTCCCGCAATATAGTTGCTTAATTGCTCGATGAGCATTTCCTGTTTGGAAATGATTGATTTGACGACATCACCGATGGAGACGATGCCGATGAATTTCCCCTGATCGAACACGGGGAGGTGTCTCACATGTTTCCCCGTCATTAAAATCATGCATTCTTCCACCGAGTTTTCCGGCTTCACGTTGATGAGATGGGAGGACATGACTTCCTTGACCAGTGTATCCTTGGATGTTTTCCCCTTGAGGATGATCTTTCTCGCGTAATCCCGCTCGGAGATAATCCCGGCGACCTTTTCCCCCGCCATGACAATCAGTGCGCCGATTCCTTTTTCACTCATCAGCTTGAGGGCGTCATACACGGTCGCGTCCGCCGAAATGGAATGGACTTCCTTGCTCTTGCCGTTCAATATGTCCCTGACGTATGTCATGGTCATCCCTCCTTTCCATCGATTTTTATGCTTTAAATGTAAAATATTTTTGCGGGTTTGTAAATTGAAATCAAGACTGTGGAGATAATCGTGAGCCGCCGGGCCAATCGCATCGGGACAGGATCGCCCGGGAACCTGAAAGGAGGGATTACGTGTTCAGGGTTCGTTTTGTTTCAGGGATTCCTTGATGCCGAGTATATTAAGAAAATAGATCAGTTGAGAGCCGATCATGGGAAAGTCCGTCTCCGGGCATGTTCCTCCGGAAGGCGTCCCCGGCAGGGGAGGATCCCCTTTTCGCTCTTTCCGTTTATCTCCCGCTGCTTCAATGGATTCGGACACTTCTGCAAGGGATCTGTTCATCGCGTCAATAACCGGACCTCATCGTCGAAACACACGGTTTTGAAAGGGTTGAAGAGCCTCACCCGTATTTTCAGGGAATCCTCCGGCCCTGCCATGGTTACCCCCCTGAATGACGAGATGGACCCAGTCGCAGAAGGTCTTCATACGTCCATTGACCAGTATCCCGGGGTCTTCCTCGATGCCGCTCAGGGTCAGCTTTTCGATCATTTCGAAAAGGGTGGATCCCCGGCCTGAGAAAAAGGACTCCAGCGCCTCAGCGTCGATGAGGATTCCCTTATGGAGAATCCAGGCACACCGGTCATCTTTGAGGGTATTGAGGAGTTTGACATGAACCATGCCCGTTTCCTCCATCCTGCTGTCTGTCCGACGGCGGTTCCGGTAAGACCCTGTCCGCCCTTTCCATGGGAAAAGGCGCCCGGGGGCCGGCCCGGAGCCGATAGGATCGGCTTCCATCCCCGAAATAAACAGGGACGTCCCCCCTTCCAGAATGGTTTCTTCCATAGAGTCCACGGGATTTTCATCGATGAAGACAGTCCCGATGAGGGTGATATCCTCATGATGATTCAGGCCGAGCCTTTCCCGAAGGAAATGAAGCAGGCTTTCCCCCAGATCCATTTCACAGAGAAACCCTTCCTGAAGCAGAGGGAAGAACCCCTTCAGTCCCTCCTGTTTGACGGCGAGGAAAAGAAAGGAGATCCTTACGGCTGTGATCGGCAGCTCGGTCGGAGCCGTATCGGAAGAAACCTTCTTCCCGTTACGGGTGATCGGAAGAAGGGGTTCTTTTTGACATCTCATCCTGTTCACGGTGTGCGCCCGGGATTCCGGGAGATCCTTGCCGGGACCTCCCGATGTTTTGTCTTTACCAGTTATGCACCTTGTCCAGGTTTTCAGGACTGACCATGAAAGTCGTTCCATGGGGTTCAACGGGTTCCCTGCGGAAGAAATAGGGCAGCCGGTCATGTTCTCCGGTAAAACCAGCCCGGCGGTTGAAATCTCTTTCGATTTTGAGAATCCTTTTGCCCAGGTTGGCCACATCCTCTCCCGTCAAGGTCAGCCCGTAGAAGGCGTTGATCATGTCGATCAGGGCCTGGAAGGTTTCAGGCTGGTCCAGAACGGCAAAAGCGATGAAGAGACACATTCCCGTGGAATCGACAGCGGCGGTCGCGATCTGGAGATTCCTTGAAAGTTCGATCTGACCTTCTGTCTTCAGGGGATCGACAAAGCCGCCCACCTTGAGAATGTTCGTTGCGATGGCATAACCCGCCGTGTGATCCGCCCCCATGGTGCTCGTAGCGTAGGTGACGCCGATTCCCTGGATGGCCCGGGGATCGTAAGCGGGCAGAGCCTGTCCCTTGACCACAGGCACCCTGTGGAGTCCGAAACATTTTCCCGTGACCTCCGCTCCGTTGCCTATGATCCGTCCCAGGGGCGTTCCCCTGCCGACCTGGCGGATCAGGTCGATGGCCCCCTCCCCGTCTCCGAAGGGTATGATTCCGGCTTCCATGGCCAGGGCGACGGATACCCCCGTTTCGATGGTATCGACTCCATAGTTGTCATCGAGAAAATCCAGCGTGGCGATGGTATCCAGATCGTCTATGCCGCAATTCGCCCCGTGGGCCCAGACGGTTTCGTATTCGGGTTGCTTTGTGAGGTAACCGCCTTTTCCGTCATGATAGATCCCGGAGCAGCGGATGATACAGCCGCGGTGACACCCGTGGGTCGCCGAGCCCCCCCGGCTCGTTTCCAGCTCGGCCTGATATTCGCCGCTGATCTCTGAAACGCCGTCGAAGCGGCCCTGACGGAAATTGTATGCCGGATAGGCCCCGGCTTCGTTTATGATGTTGGCGAGCACGTTTGTTCCATAGGACGGGAGGGCCTGACCGGTGACGGGATGGGATCGAAGACCTTCCACAAAGGTTTTGTTGGCCCTGCGGAATTTTTCGGGATCCCGGGGTTCCCGCATTTTCGTTCCTTCGTCGTCAAGAACGATGATTTTAACCTGTTTTGAACCCATCACAGCCCCGACGCCGCCTCTTCCGGCATGCCTGGACGGCCGCAGTTCCATATCCGTGCATGCAATGGAAGCGGCACCCATTCTCATTTCACCGGCGGGGCCTATGGAAATGCAGCAGATCTTGTCTCCGTATCGTTCTTTCATCTTCGTGACTAATTCATAGTTGGGAAGCATTCTCAGAGAATTGTCGACCTCAATCCCTGCGCCGTCCCTGCCGATGTAGATTTTATACAGATCCTTCCCGACCGGGCGGCCTTCAAGAATGAGGGCTCCGCATCCCAGCCGCGCCAGCACCTGGGCCGGCTGCCCCCCTGCATTTGATTCCTTGATGGTCCCCGTGAGCGGGCTTTTGCACCCGATTGAAATCCTTCCAGACATGGCGGCTGAAGTCCCGCTCAACAATCCCGGTGCGATGACGATCTTGTTTTCCGGCCCCAAGGGGTGGCACAGGGGCGGAACCTCCTGATCAATGAGGGTCGACGTCAGGTCCCTGCCGCCCATGCCGGTATACTGACCCATCGGTTCCTGTGTTATTGTGGGACCTCCTGGAGAACCCATATTGATCCTGAGAAGATAATTCATTTGTAACCTCCTGTTATTATGATAAATATTGAGATAACAGTATATCCGCAGCCGAAAAGAACCCGGAAGGGCTTTCAGTAAAGAATCCCGTCAGTCGACGATATGACAGACTGGGGGCTGTCGGTCCTGTCGATGGATGGGAATTCCGGCTTCCGGCGGCCTGGATCCATGGGGCTCCTCACGGGTGAACGGACCTTCTTCGGCGCCCCTCCTCTCGAAAAGGGTACTCATGTTTTTCAATTCTTTTCTCAGGCGGAGGACTTGGCGGAACAGGGAGAGGTTTTCCTTGAGGAGCCTGTCGTACCTGTCCTTAAAAGTATTTATGGCCGCATTCATTTCGCTCCCGTTTTCCTTTGCCGGGACGGCGGGCATGTTTTTGCCGCATTTCAGGCATATCCACAGAACAGCGGCGTAGTCCCTCGTGAAGGAAGGTTCCCTTCGATAAGTGAGTCTTGATCCGCACCGGGTGCATTCAATGACGCTGTCCTTGCCGTAAATCATCGTCCAGTTGATCATGGCCGCCTTGTCCCCTTTCATTCATAAGGATCCCTTTTGCCGGATCCGTAAAAAATCTCCCCGTTCCCATCCGCTGCACCCTTTTTATGAGCAAAATATGTGCCATTTGATATCTATATGATAATATTGTATTATTATGTTGCGTGGAAAAGAGGAAACCCGTATGGTTGGCAGTATGGCGGGGGGCGGAGTGGGCATTGGTTGGCAGTCGTTGGCGGTTGTTGATCAGATCCCCGCCGTGGAGGGAAGGGCGTCCGCCATGATGGCGGGGAAAAGGAACGATGAGGACGGGCCCGGTCCGGCCTGTCCGTTTTTATGGGGTGAGGACACCTGACGGAGTATTTCAGAGGTACCGTGTCAGATCGTTCACATTTTTTCGAGGGGTTTTCAGGGGTTGCCCTGATGGTTTTCCCAGGCAGACCAGTGAAACGGGGTCCTTCTTCTCGTCGATGCCGAGGATCGTCCGGAGGTCTCTTTTCTCGAAAAGAGTGAACCAGAGGGTCCCGAGTTCCAGGCCGTGAGCGGCGAGGAGCATGTTCTGGATCGCCGCGGCACAGGCCTGCTGGTACCCCAGGCCGGCTCCTTCCTCCAGGAATAAGTCCGCTCCCGATTTTCCGGGGTCACCGACGACGGCGATCAGGAGGGGCGCTTCTTTCAGAAAAGCCAGGGAATATTTTTCCAGCCATTTCCACCCGCTCTTCTCGAAGAGTTTCCTCTTGCAGGTTTCGGCGGCGGAAACGATCCGATCCCGGATATGGGGAGAGCGGACGACAATGAATTCCCAGGGCTGATTGTTGGCCGGGGAGGGGGCCATGACCGCCGCCTCCAGAATTTGTTCCAGGTCTTTCCCGCTTACCGGTTCGGGTGAGAATTTCCGGCAGCTTCTCCGATTCGAAATGGCCTCAAACAACTCCATGCAGCACCTCCTCATCGAGCGGTCGGGAAGTCGAATGATCTGTCCGGGTCGTTTTTCGATCCGTATCGTTACAATGGCGAAGTACCACAGGTCCTTCGGAACCGTCAAGGCCCCCTGGAAAGAGGAAAAACCACCGGATCTCGAAGTTCATCGTTCCGGATATTTTCCTGTCTCCCCGTCCGTCCGTGAGGACGGCCCTGACTCCGTATGTCCCCGGGCAGAATTGCCCTCCGGGATCCAGACCGTTCTTGGCGAACAGGTCGAGAACGGGCCTCCGGGTCACGTAGAGAAATTCGAGTACGTCCGGCCATTCCTGGATCCCTTCCCCCTTTCCGCCGGGGAGGACCCTGTCCCGGCTGTACCGGGTTTCGTAAAGTCCTTCCTCCGGTTGGTGAAAACCTTTACCGGTTCGTGACAGACGGGAAGGCTGCCGTTTTTTCCACTCTCGAAAAGTATCTGTAAATAGAAACCCCTGTCAATGACGAAAAAAGCGGAAAGACTCAGGGAATGTGACAAACAGGTAGCGAGGGAAGATAAAATCCTACCTGCAGGTATCTTTTTCGTCCCCTTTTGGCCCTCCCGATCCGTGCTGTGATAATAGATGAATCATTCGAATTAGTTATCCCAGGGCATGAACTTTGCTAATACCAGGAGAAAAGGGGCGTCAGAAGGCCTTCCGGGACAGGAATGAAACGATGGTCCATGCAGAAAATGGGGTAAGAACATCCGGGGAAACCCTTTCCTTCACCAAAATGTGCGGTCATGGAAACGATTTCATCGTGATGAGCAATATGGCGGGCACCCTGAACAGGGACTGGACGAGGGATGCCCGGATATGGTGCCGGCGGAAGACCGGAATCGGCGCGGACGGCCTTTTGATCCTCGAGAAGAGCGGATGGTCGGACTTCCGCCTCCGGATTTTCAACGCCGATGGGAGCGAGGCGGAAATGTGCGGAAACGGGGCCCGCTGTGCCGCCTCCTATGCCATGGAAAAGAACCTGTCCGGGGAATCCATGAAATTTGAAACCCTGGCGGGGCTGATCGAGGCGGAAGTGGAAGGACGAAACGTGACGATCCGCCTTACCGATGTGGCGGAGCCTAAAAAGGACCTGAAAGTCGCCATGGGAAAGGATGTGGCTTTCAATGTCCATTTCGCTAATTCCGGCGTCCCCCATGCCGTTCTGTTCACGGAGACGCTGGATCAGCTTCCCGATTTCAGAAGGCCCCTGAAAGAATTAACCGGAGAGGCCATACGGCATGTGGGCCGGTTGGTCCGCTTTCACCCCGAATTCGGGGCTGCCGGGACGAATGTGGATTTTGTGGAGGTTGCCGGGCCGGGCCATATCCTGGTGCGCACTTATGAGAGAGGCGTGGAAGAGGAGACCCTGGCCTGCGGAACCGGGGCTGTGGCGTCGGCCATCGTGAGCAGTGAATATATGAATGCGGGCTCCCCTCCCATCTGCGTCGACATGCCCGGGGGGACCCTCTGGGTGGATTTTGAGAAGAAAGGCTCCCGGTTCGAGTCCGTCCGTCTGAAGGGGCCGGTCCAGTGGATATTCCAAGGCGAAGTCATGATATGAAAGGACAGGAGTGATGAAGGAAGTAATGGCCGACAGGCTGCGAAATCTCCCCCCCTATCTTTTTGCGAGGATAGACCGGATGAAGTCCGAGGCCCTCTCCCGCGGCGTGGACGTCATCGACCTCGGCGTGGGCGATCCCGATGTGCCCCCGCCCGAAAAAGTCGTCCGGCGCCTCATGGAGGCGGTCAATGAACCGGGGTCCCACCATTATTCCTCCTACAGCGGGATCGGAGAACTCCGCCGGGCCTTCGCGGACTGGTTCGAAAAACGCTTCGCCGTTGTCCTGGATCCCGACAAGGAAATTCTGCCCCTTATCGGGTCCAAGGAAGGCATCGGCCACATCTATTTCGCCCTGGTCAACCCCGGGGACGAGGTGCTCATCCCCGATCCGGGGTATCCCGTCTACGCCGCCGGGGCGACCCTTGCCGGGGCCGCGGCCCGGTATTTTCCCCTCCGGGAGGACCGGGGTTTCCGGCCCGATGCGGAATTGCTGAAACAGCTCGTGACGGATAAAACGCGGATGCTCTGGCTCAATTACCCCTCCAATCCGACGACGGCCCTGGCGGGGCTCGAGGATTACGAGAAGATGGTCCATCTCGCCCGGTCCCGCGGCTTTATCGTCTGCCACGACGCCGCCTATTCGGAGATCGTGTTCGACGGGAAGAAAGCCCCCAGCTTTCTTCAGGTTCCCGGGGGGAAGGAAACCGCCGTGGAATTTCATTCCCTGTCCAAGACCTTCTGCATGCCCGGCTGGCGGGTGGGCTTCGCCGTGGGAAACCGGGAGGTGATCGCCGCCCTGGCCAAAGTGAAAACGAATCTCGACTCGGGAATCTTTCTGCCCGTCCAGGAGGCGGCGGTGACCGCTCTCAGGGAATGCGGGGAAGAAACGGAAAGAATACGGGCGGTTTTCGAGAAGAGACGGAACCGGTTTGTTTCGGCCCTGAACGATGCGGGCTGGAACGTTCCCGTTCCTCCGGCCACCTTTTATGTTTGGATGAGGGTGCCGGGCAGGCCGGATTCCATGGGTTTTGTCTCCCACCTTCTCGAAGAGTGTGGTATTGTAAGCACACCGGGAGTCGGTTTCGGGGCCAACGGGGAGGGATTCATCCGCATGAGCCTGACCCTTCCGGAAGACCGGCTGGAAGAGGCGATCGAACGTCTGGTCCGGGTTCGTTAGAATGTGTGTTCCACCGTGCTCCACGAGGGAAATGACAGAATGCCTTGTCGGAAGAGCAAATTGAAGGATTTTTGCGGTGTTTTCGGGATATTCGGGGATGAAGAGGCCACCGGGAAGACCTATTTCGGTCTGTATGCCCTTCAGCACCGCGGCCAGGAAAGCACGGGGATTGCCGCGGCGGACGGAAAGACCATCCATGTCCACCGGGGGATGGGGCTTGTGGCGTCCGTTTTCGCCCACGGGAACGATTTCAGAAATCTTTCCGGACCGGCGGCCATCGGCCACAACCGGTACTCCACAACGGGCCTTTCCGGGATGAACAACGCCCAGCCCCTCCTCATCCGCTTCAAGGAGGGGCAGATCGCCGCGGCCCATAACGGGAACGTGGTGAACGCCTATGAACTCAGAAAGGCCATGGAGGAAGAAGGTTCCATCTTTCAGACCACTTCGGACAGCGAGATCGTCCTTCATCTCATTGCCCGGTCCCGGAAAAAAGGAATGGAGGAAATGATCCGGGACGGCCTTTCCAGGCTCGTGGGATCCTACTGTTTCCTTTTTCTCACGCCGGATAAGATTTTCGCCGCCAGGGATCCTTACGGATTCCGGCCTCTTTGCCTCGGAAAGCAGGGTAATGCCGTGCTGGTCGCCTCCGAATCCTGCGCCTTCGATATCCTTGGCGCCGAATACATCCGGGACGTCGAACCGGGGGAGATTATCGTCATCGACTCGGGGGGGGTGAAGTCACTCCGGCTTCCGCCGGCGGACCGCCGGGCTTTCTGCGTGTTCGAATTCATCTACTTTTCCCGCCCCGACAGCATCATCTATGGGGAGAAGGTGGACAAAGTGCGGCGCATGCTCGGGAGAAAGCTGGCCCTGGAAGCCCCCGCGGCGGCGGACATCGTCATCGCCGTTCCCGACTCGGCCAACACGGCGGCCCTCGGCTATGCCCAGGCGTCGGGGCTCCGGTTCGAGCTGGGACTCATCCGCAATCACTACGTGGGCAGAACCTTTATCGCTCCCGACCAGAAGGAACGGGACCTGGACGTCCAGGTCAAGTTCAACACCGTTTCCGGGGTCCTGAAGAACAAGCGGGTGGTCCTCGTGGAGGATTCCATCGTCCGGGGGACGACGCTGAAAAAACTCGTCCGGCTGGTCCGGAAGGCCGGTCCGTCGGAGATCCATGTCCGGGTCAGCTCGCCGCCCATCATCTCTCCCTGCTTTTACGGGATAGACATCTCCCGGAAGGAGGAACTCATCGCCGCATTTCACTCGGTGGAGGAGATCCGGCGGTATATCGAAGCCGATTCCCTGGCCTATCTCACGGTGGACGGCATGCTCGATGCGGTTCGGGATCGAAGCGACTACTGCACCGCCTGTTTTACCGGGAACTATCCCACGGCCATTCCGGCGACCTTTGAGAAAGACCTTTTCGCCTGCTGCGGGTCGGGCACGGAAGAAGAGTAGAAATCGGCGCCGCTCCATGGTATAGAAGCGGTTTTCCGTGAATGTTTGGAGTGATGGAACGTCGGCATGAAAGCTTATCTTGCACTGGAAGACGGGAGGATTTTCAAGGGCCTTTCCTTCGGCGCCGAAGGGGAATGCGACGGCGAGGTGGTGTTCAACACGAGCCTCACGGGATACCAGGAAGTGCTCACCGACCCCTCCTACCGGGGACAGATCGTGACCATGACCCCTCCCCTCATCGGGAACTACGGGGTGAATCGCGGAGACGAGGAATCCCGGAAACTCTGGCTCGGCGGATTCGTCATCCGCGAGTTGAGCGGGATCGTCAGCAACTGGCGTTCCGAGTCGGATCTCGATACCTATCTTAGAGATCAGGGGATCCTCGGGATTCACGGGATCGACACGCGGGCCCTGACGAAGCACATCCGCCTGGCCGGTGCCCTGAAGGCCGTTCTTTCCACCGTGGACGGAAATCCCGTGACACTCGTCGAAAAGGCCCGCCATTCCCCGGGACTGGTCGGACGGGATCTGGTCACGGAAGTCACCTGTGAAAGGCCTTATGAATACGCCCTCAAACCGGGGCGGCGGGTGGTCGTCTTCGATTTCGGCGTGAAAAGAAGCATCCTCGATCAACTCGCGGCGAGGGATTGCTCCGTCCTGGTCGTCCCGGCGAGGACGCCGGCGGAAGACGTTCTGGCCCTGAAGCCCGACGGGATCGTCCTCTCCAACGGGCCGGGGGATCCGGAGGCGCTCGACTTCGCCGTTCGGGCCATACGGAAGATTCTCGCCGCGGGGACCGTTCCCGTTTTCGGAATCTGCCTCGGCCAGCAGCTTTTGGGGCTCGCCCTCGGCGGCCGGACCTACAAGCTGAAATTCGGGCACCACGGGGGCAATCATCCCGTGAAGGATGTGACAAGGGACGTTATCGGAATCACCGTCCAGAATCACGGGTTCAACGTCGATGCCGCCACCCTCGATCCGGCGGAAGTGGAAATCACCCATGTCAACCTGAACGACGGGACGGTGGAGGGATTCCGGCACAGGAGGCTTCCGGCCTTCTCCGTGCAGTTTCACCCCGAGGCCGGTCCGGGGCCCCACGACGGCCGCTATCTTTTCGACCGGTTCCTGGGGATGATGAAAGTCTGATGTCAAGGATGGAAAAATGACGGAACTGGTCGCCATATTCGATTTCGGATCCCAGTACACCCAGCTCATCGCCCGGCGGGTCCGCGAACTCGGGGTTTACTGCGAGCTCATGCGGCACGACGTGACCGCCGAAGAACTCATGAAAAGAAATCCGAAGGCCCTGATCCTTTCCGGCGGCCCCGCTTCCGTCCTCGACCCGGCCCACCCGGCCCTCGATCCCCGGATTTTCGACCTGTCCCTTCCCATTCTGGGCATCTGCTACGGCATGCAGCTCCTGGGACAGGAACTCGGGGGAAAGGTGGAGAAGGGGGGAAGCGGCGAGTATGGTCCCGCCAGGATCGAAGTTCTCGAGGGGAGAGGAATTTTCCAGAAACTCGATTCCGAACTCCAAGTCTGGATGAGTCACGGAGACCATGTGGTCCGGTTGCCCGAAGGATTTCAAACCCTGGCGAGTACGGGAAACTGTCCCATCGCGGCCATGGGGGATGAAAAAAGAAGGATCTACGGGGTCCAGTTCCACCCGGAAGTCATCCACACGCCCCGGGGCATGGAAATTCTCCGGAATTTCCTTTATGCCGTCTCGCTGTGTGCGGGAGGGTGGACCATGTCGAAATTCATCGACGAATCGGTCCGGGAAATCCGAAGCCGCGTGGGGGCTTCCACCATCATCTGCGCCCTTTCCGGCGGTGTCGATTCTTCCGTCGTCGCGGCCCTTCTCAACCGGGCCGTGGGGAACCGGATGAAGGCCATCTTCGTGGACAACGGCCTCCTCAGGGGTCGGGAAGTGGAGGAAATCCGCTCCCTCTTCACCCGGGATTACCCCCTTCCCCTGGAGATCGTGGACGCCCGGAAGGATTTCATCGATGCCCTCCGGGGGGTCATCGATCCTGAGGATAAGCGGAAAGTCATCGGGGAGACCTTCATCGAAATCTTCGACCGGGAGGCGGCCAAGGTCGAGGACGCCCGATTCCTCGCCCAGGGGACCCTGTACCCCGACGTCATCGAAAGCCGGTCCCCTCACGGCGGGCCCTCGGCGACCATCAAAAGCCACCACAATGTGGGCGGCCTGCCCGAGAACATGCAGCTCAAGCTGGTGGAACCCCTCCGGTATCTCTTCAAGGACGAAGTCCGGAGACTGGGCCGGGAACTCGGCCTTCCGGACCGGCTGCTCAACCGCCAGCCCTTTCCCGGTCCGGGGCTGGGCGTGCGGATTCTCGGGGAGGTGACGGAGGATCATCTGGAGATCCTGCGGAAGGCGGATCTTATCGTCCAGGAGGAAATCCAGCGGTATGAAAGGTTTCATGAGATCTGGCAGTCCTTTGCCGTTCTACTTCCCGTCCGGACCGTGGGCGTCATGGGCGATGAGAGGACTTACGCCAACGTGGTCGCTCTCAGGGTGGTGACGAGCCTGGACGGCATGACGGCCGACTGGGTCAAGGTGCCCTATGAGGTCCTCGGCCGTATTTCATCGAGAATCATCAACGAGGTCAGAGGGGTGAACCGGGTCGTCTACGACATCAGTTCCAAGCCCCCGAGCACCATCGAATGGGAATAGCATAAAGGTCCGTTCATGCCCAAGCGCACCGATCTGAAGAAAATCCTCATCATCGGCTCCGGCCCCATCGTCATCGGCCAGGCCTGCGAGTTTGACTATTCGGGCACCCAGGCCTGCAAGGCCCTTCTCGAAGAAGGGTACGAGGTGGTCCTTCTCAATTCGAATCCCGCGACCATCATGACCGATCCCGACATGGCCCACCGGACCTATATCGAACCGATCACCGTCGATGTAGTCGAGAAAATCATCGCCAAGGAGAGACCCCAGGCGGTCCTGGCCACCATCGGCGGCCAGACGGCCCTGAACACCGCCGTCGAGGCGTCGGAACAGGGGATCTTCGATCGATACGGCGTGGAGATGATCGGCGCCGACCGGGCGGCCATCCGGCGGGCCGAAGACCGGGACGAATTCAAGAAGGCCATGACGGAAATCGGGCTGGAAGTGCCGAGAAGCGAAATCGCCCAAACCATGGAGGAAGCCCGGGTGATCGCCCGGGAACTCGGCTTCCCCGTGGTCATCCGCCCCAGCTTCACTCTCGGAGGGACGGGCGGTTCCGTGGCCTTCAACCAGGAGGAATTCGAGAAATTCGCCCAGTTCGGGATGGAACAGAGCATGATCGGGGAGATCCTCATCGAGGAATCGGTCCTCGGATGGAAGGAATTCGAGCTGGAGGTCATGCGGGACCAGAAGGACAACGTGGTCATCATCTGCTCCATCGAAAACTTCGATCCCATGGGGGTCCACACGGGGGACTCCATCACCGTCGCGCCCGCCCAGACGCTGACGGACCGGGAATACCAGGCCCTCCGGAACGCCTCTCTCGCGGTGATCCGCAAGATCGGGGTATCCACGGGAGGGTCCAACATCCAGTTCGCCGTTCATCCCGAAAACGGCCGGATCGTGGTCATCGAGATGAACCCCCGGGTGTCCCGCTCATCCGCCCTGGCCTCCAAGGCCACGGGGTTTCCCATCGCCAAGATCGCCGCGAAACTCGCCGTGGGATATTCCCTCGATGAAATCCCCAACGACATCACGATGAAGACCCCGGCGTGCTTCGAACCCACCATCGATTACTGCGTGGTGAAGATCCCCCGGTTCGCCTTCGAAAAATTCCCGGGGGCCGACAACAGCCTGACCATCTCGATGAAATCCGTCGGGGAAACCATGGCCATCGGGAGGACCTTCAAGGAGGCTCTTCAGAAAGGCCTCCGGGGACTCGAAATCGGCATTTCCGGCCTGGACCGCAAATCAGGAAGAAAGGTGGACCCGCAAGCCCTCGAATCCCGGCTCGTCCGGGCCACCCCGGAACGGATCTTCTATATCCGCCATGCCCTGAAGGCGGGGATGCCCGTCGAGCGGATTGCCGTGCTTTCAAAGATCGATCCCTGGTTCCTTTACAACATTAAGGAAATCGTCGACCTGGAAACCGTCCTCGAATCACGTCATGGGGAAGGGGATCTTTCGCCTTCCCTCCTCAGGAAGGCGAAAGAATTCGGTTTCTCCGACCTCCAGATCGGGGAACTCCTGGGAAAGACGGAGGGGGACATCCGGACCCTCCGGGAGGGGGAAGGAATCCGGCCGGTATACAAGCTCGTCGACACCTGCGCCGCCGAGTTCGAGGCCTACACCCCGTACTTCTATTCCACCTACGAAGAGGAAGACGAAAGCCGCGCGGGAACGAAGAAGAAGGTCATGATCATCGGGGGAGGTCCCAACCGGATCGGCCAGGGGATCGAGTTCGACTACTGTTGCGTCCACGCCTCCATGGCCCTCCGGGAGATGGGCTATGAGACGATCATGGTGAATTCCAACCCCGAGACGGTCTCCACGGACTATGACATTTCCGACCGGCTCTACTTCGAACCCCTCACCCTGGAAGACGTTCTCCATATAGAGCGTTCGGAAAAGCCGGAAGGGGTCATCGTCCAGCTCGGGGGCCAGACGCCCCTCAACCTGGCCCTTCCCCTGGCGAAAAACGGGGTCCGGATCCTCGGCACATCGCCGGAGGCCATTGACCGGGCGGAAGACCGGAAACTCTTCAAGGAGCTGGTCGACAAGTTAGGCGTCCGCCAGCCCATGAGCGACACGGCCCTGTCCATCGAGGAGGCGGAGCGGATCGCCGACCGGATCGGCTATCCCGTTCTCATCCGTCCGTCCTATGTTCTCGGGGGGCGGGCGATGATGGTGGTCTGGGACAGGCGGGACCTTGAGAAGTTTGCCCGGGAGGCCTTCGAGGCGTCCCCGGAACACCCCATCCTCATCGATCAGTTCCTGGACGATGCCATCGAAGTGGATGTGGACGCCGTCGCGGACGGGGAAAGAGTAATCATCGGCGGCGTCATGGAGCATATCGAGCTGGCGGGGATCCACTCGGGGGACAGCGCCATGGTCCTGCCCACGTACTCCATATCCGGAAAAACGGAAGACCAGATCCGGAGAACCACCCGGGAAATCGCCCTGGAGCTGGATGTCCGGGGGCTCCTTAATATCCAGTATGCCGTCAAGGATGGTGAAGTCTACATTCTTGAAGTGAATCCTCGGGGATCCCGGACGGTGCCCTTCGTCTCCAAGGCCACGGGGGTGCCCCTGGCGAAGATCGCCACGCGGGTCATGGTCGGCGTCTCGCTGAAAGAACAGGGAGTCCTCGATGACCCCCTCCCGAAGCATTACGCCGTCAAGGAATCCGTCCTGCCCTTCATCCGCTTTCCCGGCGTGGACACGATCCTGGGGCCGGAAATGAAGTCCACCGGGGAAGTCATGGGCATCGACCCCCACCCCGGCATGGCCTTCGCGAAAAGTCAGATCGCCGCGGGCCAGCATCTTCCCTTCGGGGGCAAGATCTTCATCAGCGTGAAGGACCGGGACAAACAGGCGATCATCGAAGTGGGCAAAAGGTTCCGGGAGATGGGGTTCGATATCCTTTCCACCCCGGGAACGGCCAAGGTCCTGGCCGAGCACGGGATGGCCGTCATGGCGCTGCCGAAGCTGGAAGAGGGGCGCCCCAACATTCTCGACTACATCAAGAACGAGGACGTTCATCTCCTCATCAACACGGCCAGCGGACCCGTCCCGAGACGGGATGAGGTTTCCATCCGGAGCGCTTCGGTGTCCTACGGCATCCCCCTGGTCACCACCGCGGCGGGCGCCCTCGCCGTGGCCCGGGGCATCAAGGCCCTGAAGGACGGTCGGTTCGAGGTCCGGTCGCTCCAGGAAATTTACGCCTCCTCTTCGACATGAAGCTTCTCATCCGGGGCGGCAGCATCCCCGCCGGTCACGGCGTGTCCCGGAGTTACGCGGATATCCTCCGGGATGGCCTGGCGCACCGGGGCGTCACCGTGTTCAACTGTTCCCGATTCGGAGAGACGTCCTTCGACGGCATCCGGACCTTCCGGGAGGAAGTTCTCCCTCTCCGGCCGGAAATCCTCATACTCCATTTCGGCATGGATGACGCCTTCTCCGCCGTCTACCGCTCCGAGTTCAAGGAAAACCTGGTGAACATGGTCCGGGTCGCCCGGGAAGCATTCGCCCCGGACATCTGGCTACCCACCGCCCACATCCTGGACGATCCCTGGGACCGGGAGGCGGTGGAGATCTTCTACCGGGTCATCCGGGAGGTGTCCGTGGACCTGTCCTGCCGGCTGATTCCCCTGCACACGATCTGGGCGGGGGTCCTCCAGGAGACGGGCCTCCGGAATGCCGACCTCCTCCAGGCCGACTGCCGCTACCCCAATGATAAGGGGCATGAAATCATTGCCGAAGTCATATTGAGGGACGTCCTTAAATAATTCAATTGACAGACTGGAATCGTCTGTGATAGGGACCGGGGCCATGCCGAGAATTGCCCGACTGGACGCTCCCGGGATGCTGCAGCATGTGATCATCCGGGGTATCGAGCGTCGGAAAATATTCCGGGACGACTGGGACAGGGACGATCTGATCAAGCGGATGGCCCTTCTTCTGCCCGAAACCCGGACCGCCTGCCTGGCCTGGGCCTTCATGCCCAATCATGCCCATTTTCTTTTAAGAACGGGCGAAATGGGAATTTCCACCTTCATGGGTCGGCTCCTGACGGGATATGCGGTGAATTTCAATCACCGGCACCGGCGCCACGGGCCGCTCTTTCAGAACCGCTTCAAATCCATCCTGTGCCAGGAAGATCTCTATCTCAGGGAACTGGTCCGTTACATTCACCTGAACCCCATCCGGGGAAAAGTCGTTTCCGATCTTGGAGAACTGGACCGGTATCCTTACAGCGGACACAGCGCCCTCACGGGGATGGTGGAACGGGAGTGGCAGGATACGGTCGCCGTCCTCCTCGGCTTCGGAAAGACCGCGGGCGACGGCCACGACGGGTATCGGGCCTTCGTCGAAGAAGGGATCACGCAGGAATCCCGCCGGGATCTCGCGGCCGGCCAGTGGGTGCGGGGACGGGAAGGCTGGAGGGCACGGAAGGAAGATCGCTTTGGCGGCGGGGAAACCCGCGTTAAAGGCGACGAAAGGATTCTCGGAGAGAAGGGATTTGTTGCCGATGTCCTGTCCAGGGCGGATGAGAAGTTCAACCGCCGGTGGGAACTGAGCCGCCGGGGATACGATTTAGAGAGAGTCACTGAACGCGTCGCTGAGCTCTATTCCATGAATCCCGGGGATCTCTTTTCCCCGGGGCGTCAGAAGAGGCGGGTGGAGGCGAGGAGCCTTCTGTGTTACTGGGCCGTTCGGGAACTGGGTCTGTCCCTGACGGAACTCGCTTCCCTCATGAGCCTGACGCCCTCCGCCATCAGCTACGCCGTCACGCGAGGGGAATTTCTGGCAAAAGAGCAGAACCATCAATTGATTTATTGAGTTATTTAAATATTTAAGGACGTCCCCATTAATGAATAATATAAGAAATTTCAGTATAATAGCGCATATCGATCATGGCAAGTCCACTCTGGCGGACCGGATGATCCAGTTTACCGGTCAGGTGGAAGCGCGGAACTTCAAGGACCAGATCCTGGACAACATGGACATCGAGCGCGAGCGGGGCATCACCATCAAGAGCCAGGCCATCTGCCTGCCTTATAAAGCCAGGGACGGCCAGGAGTATACGCTGAACCTCATCGATACGCCCGGCCACGTGGATTTTTCCTATGAGGTGTCCCGGTCGCTGGCCTCCTGCGAGGGGGTCCTTCTCCTCGTGGACGCCGCCCAGGGCGTGCAGGCCCAGACGGTGGCCAACCTCTACATGGCCATGGAGCACGATCTCGCCGTGATTCCCGTCATCAACAAGATCGACCTTCCGACGGCGGATATCGACAGGGTCATGGAGCAGATCGACCGGGAACTCGGCATCGACCCGTACAACGCCATCCAATGCTCCGCCAAGGCGGGAATCGGCATAGAACCCATCTTCGAGGCCATCGTCCAGAAGATCCCCCCTCCCCGGGGCCGTGACGATCTCCCCCTTTCCGCCCTCATCTTCGATGCCAAGTACGACCCCTTCCGGGGGACGATCATCCACTGCCGGGTCTTCGACGGCCGGGTCCGGGGAGGCGACCTGATCCGCTTCATGTACAACGGCACGGTCTACCGGGTGGAGGAGGTGGGGAAGTTTCTTCTCTCCCGGAGCAGGAAGGAAAGTCTCACTGCCGGTGACGTGGGGTATATCATCGCGGGGGTGAAAACCGTTTCCGACGTCCATATCGGGGACACCATCACCCTGGAAGGGAGGCCCTGTCCCGGGCCGCTTCCGGGTTTCCGGGAAGCCAAACCGGTCGTCTTCGCCTCCATTTACCCCATCTCGTCGGACGATTACGAGGAACTCACCATCGCCCTGGAAAAGTACAAGCTGAACGATGCCTCCCTGGTGTACCAGAAGGATTCCTCCGTCGCCCTGGGGCAGGGCTTCCGGTGCGGCTTCCTGGGGCTTCTTCATCTCGATATCGTTCAGGAGAGGCTGGAACGGGAATTCGACCAGTCCATCATCCTGTCCGTGCCCAGTGTCCGCTATCGGTTCACGCTGAAATCGGGCGAGGTTATGGAAATAGACAACCCGTCGCTGTACCCGGATCCCGTAAAGATCGAGAAGACCGAAGAGCCGTACATCCGCGCGAACATGATGTTTCCCGAAAAGTACCTCGGGACGGTCATGAAGCTCTGCCTGGACAAACGGGGTTCCAATTCCAGGATTCACTACCCCAGCCCCGGCCGGACGGAGCTTTCCGTCGAGATGCCCCTGGCGGAAGTGATCTTCGATTTCTACGACCGCCTCAAGACCCTCACCCAGGGGTACGGGTCCTTCGATTACGAAATCATCGAATACCGGCCAAGCGACCTGGTCCTTCTCGATATCCTCGTGAACGGGGAGAAGGTGGATGCCCTCTCCCAGATTGTCCACCGGGAACGGGCCCGGGAACGGGGTCTCCATGCCTGCGAAAGGCTGAAGGACGAAATTCCGAGGCAGATGTTCAAGATCGCCATCCAGGGAGCCATCGGAGGACAGATCGTTTCCCGGTCCACCATCTCGCCCTTCCGGAAAGACGTGACGGCCAAGTGCTACGGCGGGGACATCACCCGGAAGAGAAAGCTCCTGGAGAAGCAGAAGAAAGGGAAAAAACGAATGAAGATGGTCGGCGCCGTCTCCATCCCCCAGAGCGCGTTCATGGCCGTCCTGAAATCATCGGACACGGATTGACGTGGACTCCCTGCGCCCCTTTGCCCGGGGCCTCCCGGGGCTTTACATTCACATCCCTTTCTGCCTTTCCAAGTGCCCCTACTGTCATTTCTTCTCCCTTTCCCCTTTCCGGCCGGAGGACGTGGAACGGTATTTAGAGGCCCTCTTCCGGGAAATGGATCTCTACCGCGCCCTTTTCCCGTCTTTCGACACCGTCTATATCGGCGGCGGCACGCCCTCCGTCCTCACGGCCCGCCAGATGGAGAGGCTGATCGACGGGATAAACGGGAGGCTGGTCATCGAACCGTCCGCCGAGTGGACCCTGGAAGTGAATCCCGGAGACGCCGATGCCGGCTTTCTGAAAGCCTGCCGCCGCCTGGGCATCAACCGGATCAATCTGGGGGTGCAATCCTTCGACGACCGGACCCTCGATTTTCTCGGGAGACGGCACACGGCCCGGGAGGCCGCCGGGGCTCTGGAGGCCTCCCGCCGGGCCGGGTTCACCAACCTGGGGGTGGACCTCGTTTATGCCGTTCCCGGCCAGGGGGAAGACGCCTGGATGGAGACCCTCTCGGAAGCTTTGAAGTTCCAGCCGGAACACCTTTCCTGTTATGAGCTGACCATCGAGCCGGGAACGCCCTTCGCCGCCCGGAGGGATCAAGGGGATCTGCCGGTCATTCCGGAGGACCGGTCCTGCCGGTTTTTCATGGAAACCGCCGCGTGTCTTGTCGGGGCGGGCTACCTTCACTATGAAATATCCAACTTCGCCCGGAACCCGTCCCGCCTCTCCCGGCACAACGCCAAATACTGGAACCACACCCCCTATCTGGGCCTGGGCCCTTCCGCCCATTCCTTTCTGAAAGGCGTCCGATGGTGGAACGGGGCGGATCTTGAGCATTATATCCTCCGTCTCCAGGAAGGGCGAAAACCCGTCGAAGGGAAGGAGCGGCTTTCGAAGGAAGAACTTGGTTTCGAGGCTTTATTCCTCGGGCTTCGGACGAGTGAAGGCGTTCATCTCGGGGAATTCAGGGCCCGTTATGAAATGGATCTCCTCGCGGAAAAGAGGGGAATCATCGGCAGGCTGGTGGAGGAGGGATTTCTCCGAAGGGAAGGGGAATTCCTCCGGCCTACGAGAAAGGGCATGGCCGTGGCGGACAGTCTCGCTCTCCTGTGACCGGGAAGGAGGTCCCCGAAGGGGGCCACTTCCTTTACCCTGAGGAATTGGATTGTGATATACTCCAACAAATGAAAAACGAAAAGGATGCCGTCAGATGAACCTGTCGCAATACACCCCCGCCGAGGAAGTCGTCAACAGTGTCACCCACGGCATCGGATTGGTCCTCAGCGTCGCCGGCCTGGTGATTTTAGTCGTGTCTTCCGTCCTCTACGGAGATTCCCGGCATGTGATCAGCTTTTCCATTTTCGGCGGCACCCTGATGTTTGTCTACATCTCTTCCACTTTGTACCACAGCGTTTCCCGGCCGGATATCAAGAAATGGTTCAGGAAACTCGACCATTCGGCGATATTTCTTCTCATTGCGGGAACCTATACGCCCTTCACCCTCGTCAGCATCGAGGGGCCCTGGGGCCGGACCATTTTCGCGATCATCTGGGGTCTTGCCGTCGTGGGGATCGCCCTCGAGTTTACGAAGATCTCCCGGTATCGGAAACTGTCCGTCGCCATTTACATTTTCATGGGCTGGCTTTGTGTCTTCGCCCTGAAAAAGTTGCTGGACGGCCTCTCCCCCCAAGCGTTCCTGCTCCTGGTCACGGGAGGCCTGTCCTATACGTTCGGGGTCATTTTCTACGTCTGGCGCAGATTGCCATACAACCACGGGATCTGGCACATCTTCGTGCTTGCGGGCAGTACGGCCCACTACTTTTCCGTATTGAACATCTTATGAAAAAAACCATTTTCGATACATCGATGCTCGTGATTCCTCTCCACTGGCTGTCTTCGGGGATTTTAAAAATCCTGGGCTGGCGGCGGGAAGGTCGATTGCCCGATTTCAGGAAATTCATACTGATCGGCGCTCCCCACACATCGAACTGGGATTTTCCCCTCGTCCTGGCCTACGCTTTTGCCTACAGAATGAAAGTTTTCTGGATGGGAAAAGACGCAATGTTCCGTCATGAACCCCTGGGGCGGTTTTTCCGGTGGCTCGGGGGCATTCCCATTGACCGCACGAGGTCTCAGAACGCCGTTCAACGGTCCATAGAGATCTTCAATTCCATCGAGAAGATCGTCATGGTTATTTCCCCTGAGGGAACCCGGAAAAAAGTCGGGAAGTGGCGAACGGGCTTCTATCACATCGCCCGGGGGGCCGGCATTCCCATCGTCCTGGGATTTCTCGACTATCGGAGAAAGGCCGGCGGGTTCGGCCCCGCCCTGTTTCCGTCGGGGAACATGGCCGCGGACCTGGAAAAAATCCGGGCGTTCTATGCCGCGGTCACGGGAAAACGACCGGATCTGGCGAGCGCCGCGACCCTTTCGGCATTATGAAATCGTCCGCCTTCTTTCGTCCCGGAAACCTGTCGGAACTATCGTATCGGAGGAATGACAGCCGAGGCTGAGCATTCGGCCGGGCCGGGGGAGACAGGGGAGAGCCCTCCCCGGGATGACTTCGGGCCGGCGGAGCTTCCATGGAGACTAAATACGGGCCAGGAAGCTTTTGGTGCGGTGGTGCTTCGGATTGGAGAAGAGTTCTTCCGGGGTGTTTTCCTCGACGATCAGTCCTTCGTCCATGAAGATAACCCGGTCGGCGACTTCCCGGGCGAAATTCATCTCGTGGGTGACCACGATCATGGTCATGCCTTCCCGGGCCAGGGCCTTCATGACATCGAGAACTTCGCCGATGAGTTCGGGATCCAGGGCGCTCGTCGGTTCGTCGAAGAGAATGCATTTGGGTTTCAGGGCGAGAGAGCGGGCGATGGCCACCCGCTGCTTCTGGCCGCCGCTGATATTGTCCGGATACACATGGGCCTTGTCTTTGAGGCCCACCTTTTCGAGCAGTTCCATGCCCAGTTCTTCCGCTTTTTTCTTTTCCATTTTCCGGACTTTGACCGGGCCGAGGGTCACGTTGTGGAGTACCGTCATGTGGGGGAAGAGGTTGAAAAGCTGGAAGACCATACCCGTTTCCGCCCGGACATAGTTGAGGTCGGTGTGCTTGTCCGTCACATCGAAGCCGTCCACGACGACCATTCCGGAGGTGATTTCCTCCAGGACATTGATGCATCGCAGCAAGGTGCTTTTTCCCGAGCCGCTCGGTCCGATGATGACGACGACCTCCCCGAATCTGACATGGAGATTGACCCCTCTCAGAACTTCCAGGCTGCCGAAATTTTTTCTAAGGTTGCTGATCCGGATCATTTGATAATCTTCAATTTCCGTTCAAAGTACTGAAGGATCTGGGCGATGCTCATGGTCAGGACGAAATACATGACGGCCACGGTCAGCCAGACCTCGAAGGCCCGGAAATTGGTGGCGATGATTTCCTGGCCCTGGCGGGTCAGTTCCCCCACGCCGATGACGACAAGAAGGGAGGTGTCCTTCAGGCTGATGATGAACTGGTTTCCCAAAGGGGGAATCATCCGCATGAAGGCCTGGGGCCAGATGACATACAGAAGGGTCTGGACATGGGATAATCCGATGGATCGGCCCGCCTCCGTCTGCCCTCTGTCTATGGATTGAATGGCCCCCCGGACGATTTCGGCGATGTAGGCCCCGGAATTGAGCCCTATGGCTATAATGCCCGCCGCCAGAGGGGGGACCCGGATACCGATGGCCAGAGGAAGCCCGAAATACAGAAAAAGAACCTGCACCATGAGGGGGGTTCCCCGGATGCTCTCGATATAGAAGCCGGCCAGACGGTTCAGGGCCTTGTTTTTTGATGATTTTGCCAATCCCGCCAAGGTTCCGAAGGTGAAGCCGAGAATGAGGCCGAAGATGGTGATGAAAATCGTCAGCTTGATGCCGGCGAGAAGGATGGGAATGGATTCCCAGATCACGCTGTACTTGAATTGAAAATGGCCTCCCATGAGATCCTTCTTATCGGGGGAGGCCGCCGGCCTCCCGAATGGTTTACGGCCTTTCAGGCGATAATTAAAATTATTTGGGGTCGGAACCGAACCACTTCCGATAGATGTTCTTGTATACGTCCCCTTCCATGAATTTCAGGATGGTCACGGAGACCTTGTCCCGGAGGGGGCTGCCCTGGGGAAAGGCGATGCCGTAAGGCTGGCCCTGGTAGAGAGGCCCCGTCGTCTTCACCTTCCCCTGTCCTTCCGTCTTGACGTAATAGAGAATGGCCGGCGAATCGAAGATGACGGCATCGGCCCCGCCCGCCTGGAGTTCCAGGTAGGCCCCGTCGATATTGGGATAGAGTTTCACTTCCTTGGTCTTCAGGCTTTTCGCGAAATCGGCACTGGTCGTTCCCAGCTTGGTCGCCACGACCTTGTTTCCCAGGTCTTCCACGCCCTTGATGGCCGATTCACCGGCGCCCACCATGAGAAGAAGACCGGAATTGTAATAGGGATAGGCGAAGTCCACGACCTCTTCCCTTTTGGATTTAATGGTCATCCCCGCGATGGCGGCGTCGATGTTTCCCGTCTGGAGGGCCGGGATGAGGCCGTTGAAATCCATGGGCAGGAGCTTGTATTTCAGGCCCAGGTCCTTGGCGATGGCGTCCCAGAGATCGATGTCGAACCCCACGTACTTGTCCCCCTGCTTGAACTCGAAGGGCATGAAATTGGTATCACATCCTACGATGATCACCTTTGACTCCGCCATGGCCATGCCGGTCATGACGAAGGCCACCATGACAAGTGCTACGATCAGCTTCTTCATTCCTACCTTCCTCCCCTTCTTCATTTTTTCCGCTCTTTGCAGAAAATATAAGCTCCGTGAACCCGATCCTGTGAAACGGCGAGAGAAATCGTGCGAATCATTGTTCGCCCCGGCGTCAATCTTCCTATTCAGGGATATTCGGTATTTTTGTATACCGGCCCTGGTAATTTCTCAGGGTGTACTCCGTGTCGTTTTTACCCGCGATATAGTAATCGGGCATGAGGGGGATCTTGCCGATGTTCGTCGCAATGACGTACATGGGCTGGGCCAGGCCGGTGGTGAATCCCCGGATGCCGTCCCGGATCAGCTCGGCGCCCTTTTCGACGGGGGTCCGGAAATGATCGATCCCCGGAGCCGGTTCGCAGTAAAAGACGTAGTAAGGCCTGACCCGGATGGACAGGAGCTTCTGGTGCAGCTTCCGGAAGGTTTCCACATCGTCATTGATACCCTTCAGGAGAACCGCCTGATTGCCCACATTGACGCCGCAGGTGAGGAGTTCATAGACGGCCTTCGCCGATTTATCTGTGATTTCCTTAGGATGGTTGAACTGGGTGTTCACCCAGATGGGTACCCGATGGCAGCCGCTCAGGACTTTCTTCAGGCCGCCGGTGATCCGGTCGGGAAGAACCACGGGGGTTCTTGTTCCGAAGCGGACCATCTCGATGTGGGGAATCGCCCTGAGGCGATCGATCACATAGCCGATTCTTTCATCGGAAAGAATAAACGGATCCCCGCCGGTGACGAGTACGTCCCGGACTTCCGTGTGTTCCCGGATCCATTCAAGGCCTTCTTCCCAGTCGAACCGGAGCTGAAGATCGCGATCGACGACGAGTTCCTTTCTGAAACAATGGCGGCAGTAGTTGGCGCAAGTATCGGTGACGGTGAAGGCGACCCGGTCGTGATACTGCCGGGCGATGCAGTCGGGACGGACTTCATCGGTTGCCCGATTTTCCTTCCAGATGAGATAATTAGGCATTCCAAAGCGGTTTTCTTTTTCTTTCAGGGAGGGGATCACCTGTCTCCGGATCGGGCAGGTCGGGTCCTGGGGATCCATGAGGGAGGCGAAGTAGGGCGTCGTGCCCCACTTGGTCTTCAGTGTCCCGATGGCGGCCTCTTCTTCCGGGGTGACCTCTATGAAAGCCTTGAGCTTTTCAAGGGTGTTCACCATGTTCTGCAGTTCAGAGACCCATGTCTCCATGATGTTTCTCCTTTGAAAACCAGCGATTTCCGATCCGGGCCCGTTCAATGGATGTCGGGGTTAGATATCCTTTCGGCTCCTGATCTGTCAAGCTAATTGTATTGATACGATGTGCTTATTGATTCATGGGACCCGCTGCGGGGATCTTCGCCGCCTTTTCCGGGGGGCCACCGCCGGGAATCATGCCTGCTTGGCGGGCCTTCTGTTCTTCTCCAGCTCCATCTTACGGAGGCGGATGCTTTTCGGGGTCACTTCCACGAGTTCGTCCCCGGCGATGAATTCGATGGACTGATCCAGGGAAAGACGCCGGGGAGGCCGCAGGGCCACCGTCGCTTCCGCCGTCGAACTGCGGACGTTGGACAGATGCTTCTCCTTGGTGATGTTCACGTTGAGATCCCCGTTCCGATTCCGTTCGCCGATGATCATCCCCTCGTAGACTTCCGTGCCCACCTCCACGAAGAGTTCCCCCCGGTCCGCCATGGCCATGCTGGCGTACGTGGTCACCCGGCCGGTCCGGTCGGCCACGAGGGCCCCCGCCGCCCTCTGGGGAATCACCCCGAACCACGGCTGGTATCCTTCGAAAAGGGTGTTCATGATGCCGGCCCCCTTCGTGTCGGTGAGGAAATGGCTGCGGAAGCCGATGAGTCCCCGGGAAGGGATGATGAATTCCATCCGGACCCGGCCGCTTCCCTTGTTGACCAGGTTGGTCATCCGGCCTTTTCGCTCCGCGAGCTTTTCCGTGACGATGCCGACAAACGCCTCGGGGATGTCCAGAAGAAGCCTTTCCGTGGGCTCCAGGACCGTTTTACCTTCCTCTTTCGTGATCACCTGGGGCTTGGAAACCATGAACTCGTAGCCCTCCCGGCGCATCGTCTCGATGAGGACGGCCATCTGCAGCTCCCCGCGGCCGCAGACCTCGAACATGTCCTTCCGGGGCAGCGCCTTGATTTTCAGCGTCACATTCCGGAGGGCCTCTTTTTCGAGGCGCTCCCGGAGGTGTCGGGAAGTGAGGTATTTTCCCTCCCGTCCGGCGGTGGGGCTGGCGTTTACGTAAAAGAACATGGAAACGGTGGGTTCGTCGATGTGGATCCGGGGAAGGGGGCGGGGATCTTCCTGGGAGGTCAGGGTGTCGCCGATGGCCACCTGTTCCACCCCAGCCACGGCGATGATGTCTCCCGCCTCGACCCGTTCCACGGGGACCCGGTTCAGGCCGGCGAAGGTGTACAGGGTCGAGAACTGGACGCCCGTCCGGGTTTCCCCGATGCCGCACAGGGCATACATCCCTTTCATCTCCAGGGTGCCGTTGGCCAGCCGTCCGATGGCGAGCTGCCCCACGTAGGGGTCGTAATCCAGGTTGGTGACGAGAAACTGGGGAATGCCTTCATCGTCGGCCTCGGGTCCGGGGATGGTCCGGAAGATGGTCTCGAAAAGGGGCCGGAGGTCCGTGGAGCCGTCTTCCTGCTTTTCATGGGCCACGCCGGTCTTGGCGTTGGTGTACAGGATGGGGAACTCGATCTGGGCCTCGCTGGCGTCAAGGTCGATGAACAGGTCGTAGACCTCGTTCACCACCTCGCCGATCCGGGCGTCGCTGCGGTCGATCTTGTTGATCACCACGATGATGGGAAGTTTCTTCGCCAGGGCCTTCCGAAGAACGAATCGGGTCTGGGGCAGGGGGCCTTCGCTGGCATCGACGAGGAGCAGGGCCCCGTCGACGAGATTGAGGCTGCGCTCCACCTCGCCGCCGAAATCGGCATGGCCCGGGGTGTCGACGATGTTGATCTTGACCCCTCCGTAACGGATGGCCGTGTTCTTGGCCATGATCGTGATGCCCCGTTCCCGTTCCAGATCCATGGAATCCATGATCCGCTCCCCCATCTGCTGGTTTTCCCGGAACGTCCCGCTCTGCTTCAGCATGCCGTCCACCAGGGTGGTCTTCCCGTGGTCGACGTGGGCGATGATGGCGATGTTTCTGATATTCTCTTTACGCATTCCTTGTCATTCTCCCTTTCAGGGAACCCGGTTCGAGGCCCCGGCTTCCGAAACTCTTCTATATAGCATATGTCAGGGTTTTACGGGAATATTTCTGCGATACCGTGAGGGGCCTTCGGGAAACCTCCCGGATGACCCGAAACAGTAAGGGGTTGATCGTGGGAGGTGTCAGTCAGCCGAAAAATCTTTCATAATATTTCTTAAGATTAATCAAAATTTGTAGTTCATCCGGTTTTTGAGTGCTTGTGAAAACTCTTTATTTCCCCGTTACGGAGTAATTCAAGCTTGTTCGACTCGTTGCATATTTTCTCTCGAAATGCTCGATTTGCCCCGTAACCGATGGCCTGGCGCCTCTATACGCCCTTTTAAAAACAAAAAAAGGTCAAGATTCGTAGCAGGTCCCGACCTCTTCTGTTCCCAAGCTGTTTACCGTATGATTTTATTCGGTCAAGTCTTTTCTTCTTCTAAGGAACACAATCGCCGTTCCGGCCATGAGTAAGGCAAAAACGATCATCCCCCATTCAGAAAGGGTTGGAATCGCCGGAGACGCCGTCGTTGAGAAAAAAACCTCATGGCCATAGCCGGTGCCCACCGCATTGGTGGCGTATGCCCTCACATAGTAGGTGGTCTGAGGGCTGAGTCCGGTGAGGCTGCACATGAACGCACCGGCCCCCGTGCCGTTCGAGGTGACGGCATGGGCAACCGTCGGACGGGGCGAGGTGCTCCAGCAGATGCCTCTCGCGGTCGTCGGATAGTACCCCGTATCGGTGACGTTTCCCCCGCCCGTCGCCGACACGGCGGCAATGGCGGTCACCGCGGCGGTCGTGACGGCGGGAAGTCCGGCCGGATCGGTCGTCAAAGTCCTGTCTCCGCCGCAGGTTCTTCCCGCGCTGTTCTCGGCGCAGACCCGGTAATGGTACAGGGTCTCCGCATTCAGCATGTCGATGCCGGCGCTGACCGCCGTGTCGGCGGAACCGGTGACGGGGCTTGGTGCGGCTGCGGCCGTCCGGCCGTAGCCCGTTGTTTCACCGTATTCAAAGATAACCGCGGCGTTGCCGTTACGGGCATTCACCGTGCCGTGGAGGGTGGCGCCGTCTGTTTCGACATCCGTCGCTTCTCCCGTGGTCACGACGGGCGGCAGGACACCCGTGAAAAAGGTCCTGTCCTCGCCGTAAGTGGTTCCCGAAGTGTTCCGGGCAGCCAACCGGTAGTGATAGGTGGTATCGGCGGTCAAACCGGACAGGGTGTCGCTGACAGCCGTATCGATGGCGCCCGTCACCGGGTTCTGATCGGCTGTCGCCGTGCCCCCGTAAGCCGTCGTCAATCCATACTGGAAGGTGACGGTTGCCGTGTCGTTTTCGGCGTTCACCGTTCCGTTCAGTGTCGCCCCTGTCGTCGTTACCGCCTCAGCGGCGCCGGTGACGGCCGTAGGGGGTATGCCGAGGGTGGTGAAGGTCATGTCCGCGCCGTAGACCGTTCCCTCGGTGTTTTGCCCGATTGCCCGGTAATGATAGGTGGAGTTGGGAGTCAGGTCGGTACAGGAGGCGCTGACGGCCGTGTCAACGGAACCGCTTACCGGGCTCTGGTCTGCTGTGATGGTTTTGCCGTAACCGGTGTCCCCGCCGTACTCGAAGATAACGTTGGTGCCGTTGTTGTTGGCATTAACCGTACCTTTGAGAGTGGCGGTCCTGCCGCCTACCGGTGAAGCGGCGATGGTGGTGACCGTCGGGCCCGTCAAGGTGGTGAAGGTCATGTTGCCGCTGTAATAGTTAACGCCGGCAAATGCCCTGACCCGGTAGTTGTACAGGGTGTTCGGCGTCAAACCGGTAATGTTTGCGTTGACCGTCGTGTCGCTGTTTCCGGAGACCGACGACGGCGTTGCGCTCACTGAGCTGCCGTAGCTCAGATCCGTACTGTATTCGAAGTAGATGTTGAATGCCTGCGAATTGGCGTTGACCATTCCATTCAACATGGCATCGGCGGCCAGCACATTGGTTGCCGGATACGCTGCGACGGCGGGATTAAGCGATGTGGTGAACGTCATGTCCCCGCCGTAGGTGGTGCCCTGGTCATTCTGGCCCACGGCCCGGTAATGATAGGTCTGGTTGAAGGTGAGGCCGGTGATGGTTTTACCGACCGGGACGCCGACTCCGGTCACCGGGCTCTGGTCGGCGGTCACCGTGGTGCCGTAAGCGATGGTCAGGCCGTACTCGAAGGTGACGGTGGTGCCTGCATTATTGGCCGTCACCGTGCCGTTCAGAGTCGCTCCGTTATATAACACCGATGTGGCGGCATCGGTGGTGACGGCTGGCGCGGCCCCTGTCGTGGTGACAAAGGTCCTGTCCCCGCCGAAGGTGGTGCCCCGGGCGTTCTGGCCCACGACCCGGTAATGGTAGATCGTGTCGGCGATGAGACCGGTGACGGCCCTGCTGACGGCCGTGTTCGAGGAACCGGTCACCGGGCTCTGGCCGGCCGTCACGGTGGTGCCGTAGGTGGTGGTCAGTCCGTACTCAAAGGTGACGGTCGTGCTGGTGCCGTTGGCGTTCACTTCGCCGTTCAGCGTGGCCCCGGAAGAACTCACTCCCGATGCCTCATGGGTCGTGACGGTGGGGGCGGCCAGGGTGGTGAGGGTCCTGTCTTCGCCCTGGGCGGTGCCTCCTGCGTTGATGCCGACGACGCGGAAATGATACGTGGTGTTGGGAATCAAGGCGGAAAGGAGGGCGCTGACGGCCGTCCCGGAGGAACCGGTTACGGTCCCGGGCACGGGGATGGCCGTATGGCCGTAGGCGGTGGTCAGGCCGTATTCAAAGGTGACGGTCGTGCCGGTGCCGTTGGCGTTCACGGTGCCGTTCAGGGTGGCCGCCGTGTCGCCGACCCCGCTTGCCCCGTTGGTGACGGCGTTTGGCGGCATGACTCCCGGTGTAAAGGTCCTGTCCTCGCCGCAGGTGGTTCCGCCGGCATTGACCGCCACAATGCGATAGTGGTAGGACAGGCCGTTGGTCAAACCGGAGATGGCCCGGTTCACCGGGGTATCCGTTGAGCCGTTGACCGGGCTCTGATCGGCCGTCACGGTGGTGCCGTAGGCGGTGGTCAGGCCGTACTCAAAGGTGACGGTCGTGCTGGTGCCGCCGGCGTTGACCGAGCCGTTCAGCGTGGCCGTCGTGGTTCCCACGGAGGACGCCGCTCCGGTGACGGCCGTGGGAGCCGGGGGCAGGGTGGTGAAGGTCATGTCCTCCCCGTTGTCGGAGCCGTTGGCGTTTGCCGCCACCACTCTGAAATGATAGGTCGTTTCGGGCTCAAGTTCGCCGAGGGCCGCACTGACGGCCGCAGCCGTATCTCCGGAAACGGGGCTCTGACTGGCTGTCACGCTTGTGCCGTAAGCTTCCGTCAGGCCATACTCGAACGTGACGGCGGTTTCAGCGCCGCCGGGGTTGACGGCACCGTTCAGAATTGCGGTGGTTGAGTCGGCGGCGGTAGCGCCGGCGGTGGTTGCCGTCGGCACCGTTCCGACCGTTCCGAGGATGAAGGTCATGTCGTTGCCCCGGACGGAGCCGCCGGCGTTTGCCGCCACCACCATGAAATGATAGATGGTGTTGTCCGCCAATCCTGAAAGAACTGCGTCGACGGGCAAGAGGTAGGTGAGGCTCGTGGTCAGGGGGCTTTGGGCAGCTGCGACGGTGGTGCCATAAGCGGCGGTCGGGCCGTACTCGAAGGTGACCGTTGTCGCCGTGCCCCGAGGATTCACCTGACCGTTCAGGGTGGTGCCGTCCCCCCCGACAGCCGACGCCGGCCACGTCATGGCGGACGGCGGCAGGGGTGGGGTTTCAAAAGTCAAATCGCTGCCGAAGACGGTACCGCTTGCATTTGCGGCTGCCACACGAAAATGATAGGTGGTGTCGGGCTGAAGTTCGCCGATGGCGGCGTTGACGGGGGTGTCGGTCGTTCCGGAAACGGGGCTCTGGCCGGCAAAGGCGGTCTGCCCGTAGCCGGTGTCCAGCCCGTACTCGAATAAGACGGTGGTCGCCGCGTTATGGGGATTGACCATTCCGTTCAATACGGCCCCGCCGGCGATCACCAGCGTAGCGGCCTGAGTGGCGGCGGCCGGGGCGGCCGGGGCGGAGGTGAAAAAGGTCCCGTCCCCGCCGCAGGTGGTGCCCTGGGCGTTCTGGCCCACGGCCCGGTAATGGTAGACCGTGTCGGCGTTCAGGCCGGAGACGGTCACGCTCACGGCCGTATCGGCGGAGCCGTTGACCGGGTTCTGGTCGGCCGTCACGGTGGTGCCGTAGGCGGCGGTCAGGCCGTACTCGAAGGTGACGGTCGTGCTGGTGCCGTTGGCATTGACGGTGCCGTTCAAGGTGGCTCCGGAAGAATTCGGTCCCCATGCCGGATCTGTCGTGACGGTGGGGGCCGCCGGTGTGGTGAAGGTTCTGTCCGCCCCCCGGGCGGTGCCTCCCGAGTTGATGCCGACGACACGGAAATGATACGTTGTGTTGGGAGCCAGTGCGGAAAGGGAGGCGTTGACCGCCGTGCTGGTGAAGCCAGTTACGGTTCCGGGTACGGCAACGGCGGTTTCGCCGTAGGCGGCGGTCGGGCCGTACTCGAAGGTAACGGTCGTTCCGGTGCCGCCGGCGTAGACGGTGCCGTTCAGGGTGGCTGTCGTGGCGCCGATCCCGCTAGCCCCGCCGGTGACGGCGGTCGGCGGCGTCGTCCCCGGTAAGAACGTCATGTCCGCGCCGTATGTGGTTCCGCCGGCGTTCCCCGCCACGACACGATAGTGGTAGGTCAGTCCGGTGGTCAACCCGGAGACGGTCACGCTCACGGCCGTATCGGCGAAACCGTTGACCGGGTTCTGGTCCGCCGTCAGGGTGGTGCCGTAAGCGGCGCTCAGGCCGTACTGGAAGGTGACGGTCGTGCCGGTGCCGTTGGCGTTGACGGTGCCGTTCAGGGTAGCCGTCGTCGTCCCCACGGTCGTGGGGGGTTGGGTGGTCGCCGTCGGGGGCAGGTTCGTCGGGGTGGTGAAGGTCAGGTCACTGCCGTAAGTGGTGCCGACGGTATTCTGGGCCACGACCCGGAAGTGATAGGTCGTGCCGGGGGTCAGGCCCGTAACCCCGGCGCTCACGGCCGTGTCGGCGGAACCGTTGACAGGGCTTGGGCCGGCTGTCGCCATGGTGCCGTAAGCCGTGGTCATTCCATACTGGAAGGCGACGGTCGTACCGCCGCCGTTGGCGTTCACCAGGCCGTTGAGGGTCGCTGACGTGGTGCCGACGTTCGTGGCCGCCCGGGTGTCCGCCGCCGGGGGAAGCGTCGCCTCGCAATAATTAATGATCCCCGTTGCCTGGATCAGGGAACCGCCGTCCTGGATGATCAGAGTCCCGCACTCCGTGATCGTGCCGCTGTCCAGGTCGAAGGTTCCGCCGCTTTCCACGATCAGGTCCCGGCAGTTCAGATCGAGGGTCGTTCCGTTCAGGGTGACCGTGGCACCGTCGTGTACCGTCAACCCTCCGGCAAAAGCGGGGGGAGCGGGGAACAGCAGGGCGGTGAGAAAGAACACCAGCGCCATACGGAAAACAGGCCTTTTCATGATTGTCTCTCCATCATGTCACAGCATCGGGAAGAACGGAAAATCAGAATCACCAGGTTCAAAAAGATCCTGAGATCAACGCCGATCCATCTCTCACAGGGCATTGCCCGTGGACTGACTTCGAGACACGGCTTTGAGTTCTTTTTCAAGGTCGGCGATTTTGCATGACAATTGTTCGATCACCTTCTGCTGTTCCTGGGCGACTTTGGCGAGGACCGCCACGACGTCCATGGCGTTCATGGATTTTCGGCTGTTTGTCGCCACGAGGTCCGGGACCTCCTCGGAGATGAACCCGATGGATTCTTCATCCGGGTCGGTCTTGTAATGAAACCGGACCGGCCGGAGTTCCCTCAGGGTATTCATCGCCTCCCCGGCCTGAAGGGTCTGGATGTTCTCCTTATACTCCCGGCTGCTTCCCACTTCGAGATTTCCCAGAACAAACACGTTTCCTTCCACATGAAGTTTCGCCTGGGGGGACCAGGTTCCGATCCCCACTCTCCCCGTGTCATCCTTTTTCAGGCAAAGCAAGTTGTCCGGCGTGCCGGGCTGAATCCGGAAGGGGAGTCGGTACCCGTTTGTCACGTCACGGATGAAGAAATTACCTTCGTGGCCGCCGACATCCCACGCCTGGGCCGGCCATCCCCACGTGCCGTCCTGGTCGAGCCGCACGGTGGGTGTGTTTCCATACACTATGTGCAGCGGCATCAAAGGAGTCGCGGTTCCCATACCGATGCGGCCGTATTCACTGATGTACAGGGCGTTGGCCCACGCTCCGGCCCTGATCCTGAAGGGCACCCGCCCCGCCGTGGAGTCTTCCACGGCAAAGTAACCGGCCCCGCCGCTGGCGGAGTCGTTGAGGATGATCCGCCAGTCATTGTTGGGGAACCCGGCCGAGGAACTCGTATCGTCGAAATGGATCCTCAGGTTGTTCTCCCGGAGCCGTATCGTATCAAAGCCGAAATCCTGCCCGTTGTAAGAGTCAACCCCGACGCCAAGGCTGTATTGAACAATTACGTCGTCCGTAAAAACCTGGTCCGCGTAAGCGGGCGGCACCAGAAAATCCATGAGCCGCCCCAGGGTCGCCGAGGCCACGGAAAACATGTTCTCGAGGAATCCCGTTTCCTGATCCGCCGGAGGAAGGATGGCGCCGCCCTTGACTTGCACCGTCCCCGACTGCTGCCACGGCCGGGTGCGCTCCGCCGGTTCGGGACTCTTGTCCCTCGTCGTTTTCCGGTCGCTGAAACCGACACGGACCTCCCAGGTGTAAAGGCCGTCCTCCGCCCCTTCGGGCGGTGACCAGCGGATCGGATCCCCGCCGGTACTCTGCTCGCTGATCATGTCCCCCCAGGGGCTGGCAATACGGAGCATCATGAAGGTCACCCCCGAAGTTGCGGCCGTTACCGCAATGCCGTCCGTGTCAATTTCCACGCTGGCCGCCTCCCCGGCAAAGGCTCTCGCGGTCGTACCGGCGTGGATGAGGAGGAAGACGAAGAGGATCGGCAACAGGGTTATGAATAAACGTCTCCAGTAACACGAACGGGCCATCTTGTTCATGACAGGCTCCTCCTTACGGTTATGTCTCATTGATTTTATTTGCCGTCGGGAATCCAGGATTCTCGACGGGGATCATAGGGCACTCGCAAGGTGATCGTCAATGTTAATCTTCGACAGAAGAAAGATCACAGGAAGGAGGAGATATGGCGGGGGAAAGCGGCTTCTCCGGTTTACGTTCCGTCATGGCGCGTTTCGTCTGTTATCGCTCAACGGCCTGCAGGTGTTGACCGAAAATACGGTCCATCCCCAGCTCGTCGCTCTCCTGGGTTTCACCGTAAAGGTGACTCGACCGTGCACCGTGGCCTCAAAATCGGAATCCCGCAGGCTCGACCGGGCCGTTTTTTGAGATGTGTGTGAAAAGACAACGATATCATCGGCTTTGTCCTTTGGCGACTTGCCCCTTTCTTCCCGGACGTGTATTTCGAAAACCTGATCGTCCGCTTTATCACTCGATTCCGGCAGGAACAGGCACTTGAAATTCAGCCTGTATACCTGGTTCTCCGGCAGATCCACCGATACCGATGACCCGCTGTGCACGAAAAGGCCCTGATACGGTTGATCCCCGTCATCGAACTCAACCAGGTGGCGCCTCTTGTCTCCATTCGGATCTTGTTGATAATAAAGCGAATAAATTATTTCCCGTTCATCATTGAAGTCCGGCAGAAACTGGTGTTTCATGGCCGTCCCGGCGGGTACAGCGGCCTCTCCGTCCGCATTTCCGAGGAGAGCTTCCGTTTTTATAATTTTATTCTGTTTCTGATAATATCTTCCCGTTTCATCCACAATGACGCATCCTATCTGATAATACTTCTCCTTCAGCCAATGCACGGGAATATACAGCTCAAAACCGTGATTATTGATTCCGCCTTCCATTTCAAAATGTTTCGTGACATCCCGCCGGGAGATGGAATCGTTCCTGACGTCAAAAACCATCGTTTCCTTCGTCCCCTTCAACACAAAGGAGACTTTTCTTTTTTCCGTCCGAACCTCTTTTCTGAATACCCAGCCCGTGATGTGCAGGGCATCTTTCCAACCCGTTTTCTCCTTTTTGATTCCGTCGATGTGAAATTTCAGATTCCGCGTTTCCGCCGGCAGCATGATTCGGGTGATTCTCGCTTCCTGATCCGTCTTCAACAGCACATTGAACAGGTAGTCGGCTGAAAAGAGATATGCGATAAAAGCCGCACATGCAAGAATGTAGACGAGAACCTTTGTCTTGATCATCTACCTGTCCTGAAGCATGTCGTAATTCTCCCCGAAGTATTTATTGAGAATCACCCTCAGTGTGTTTACCGGCGCGATGTCATCGTACAGATCTCCATAATCGCCGTCCGGAAAAAAAACCGCATTGAATACTTGAAAAGCGTTTGTCTTGTCTTTCAGGTAATAGTGATGAGGCCTGGGCCCGTGATCGCTCTGTATTATAAATATGGGATTGTTTTTTTTATTCCTTTGAATATGCGTACCTACGATATCTTTCAGTTCATCCGTCATAAAGATGTATTGGTCCAGGTATGCTTTATTCACGGTGTTGTTCCGGATCACGTAAGGTCCTTCACGGGGACGGCTCGGCCTCTGGGAGACATATTTCCCTTTTTGATCGAAAACATACGGATCATGAGGGCACATGATGTGAGCATAGACGAATTTAGGACTGTCCGTCCGAGCAACCTCATTTTTCAAATAATTTAATATGTATCTTGTTCCGTTGAAATTCCTGTCGCTTATTTTGTCAATCTTGAAGAAACTGTCCAGACTGAAAACCGCGGACTTTCTGATCAACTCCAGGAAAAACGCGTCAACGGCATCAATCGAGCGACTGTAGGCTTCCGTCTTGATATCCTGATAAGATAGGGTGATGTCGGCCTCATGCATATTGATGGCAGCGTAATGTTGGGTAATCCCTTCCAGAAACAGAATCCTGTAACCCTCGTCCTTTAAATATTTCATAAGATAGTTATCGCTCATCATCTGGAAACATGCGCTCTGGGGACGTTTTCCCATTATCTTGATGATATCATGTCCTTTAAGGCTGTCGGGTTCAAAAACGTATTTCAAAAAGGCGTCTTTTTCCACCGGTTCGGTAATATATTCCATATTCAAGAGGCTTGCCATGTTTTCAATTGTTTGAGAATACCTGGCCTCACTGTTTCGGGGGACAAAAAATCCTTTCCCCTTTAAAAATTCGGCAAAAGGACCGTTGTCGTATCCCCATTCCTCCCTTATGGTTTTCAGACTGGCATACTCGTCCAATATTATTAAATAGATATCGGGCCTGTACCGGTCGGTCCGGCCGCGATCTTCAGAACGGCTTACCGGATGATTCCTCCTGAAAGCGAAGCCCTTTTCGAATTCGGCGGGAATAAGGATTGTTAGATTAATAAATATCAACAATATCGTTGGGATGAGCAATATCAGGTTAAGGTTGATGAGGGTCTCCCGCTGCTTGATTTTAGCCAGGAAATATAACAGGTGGAAGTAAATAAATATCAACAGGGGCAGTAAATGCCAGTGCTCCAGGTTTGCTATTTTGGTGATACCTGAATAAATAAGCATGTAATTCCAGAATATTATCAACAATAACATGGTGGATATGCTTGCCCCTGAATTGGATTTAAGTATTAATCGCGACGCACCGAAACACAGGGACGCCAGGATCAGGGAGCAGATCAGAGGCCAGCAGGCCTGGGTCAGCACTAATTGATCAACATTGTGGGCGTAAAGGGCTAATACCGGATAAACCGCGAAGAGGATCGGACCCAGAAGGGGGATCAGGACCTGCCATATTTTATTTTTGAATGATACCATCCGTTCATCCCGGAAAATCCAGCCGGATCTTTTGAAATGTCCCGTCCACACTTCCCTTCCGCCGGCACAGATGGAGGATCCTGCCGTTGTCGAGGGTCACCGAGTCGACAAACCGGAACACCTGTTCAAAGGCCGACCGGAACGCGGCCTCATCGTAGGGAAGGTGCTCCTCTGTCCGGTTACGCAGGAGTTTCCGAACCATCGGATCCTGCGGGGGGACGAACTCCACCAGGACGTGCCCGGCGAGACCGGAGAACCACCGGGCCGCCAACTCGAGGGGGACGTAATTCGAGAGCACCAGGTGATGGACCAGGGCCAGCGCCAGGATAAGATCCGCCGGTCCGCGGTCTCCGAGGCTGAACCGTTCACGGCCGTCCCACCCGAGGCCGGGGGAGGGGTTCGCCAGATCCATGACGAGGGGGAGAATCTTTTTTTCATGGGTGGCGGATATTTTCCCGTAGAGAGATTCCATGCAGGCGGGATCGCTGTCGATGCTTACCACGAAAGCCCCCCGGGAGGCGGCTATCTCTGAAAATTCCCCTGTATTGGCTCCCAGATCCCATATCACACCCGGGTTGACCTGCTCCACCACCCGCTTTACGAATGCGGCCTTGCGAGCCACATCCTCGCTGCCGTAAGTCCGGATGTCACCATACCCTTCCCAGATCGCGGATGATCGCCGCCACCCGATTCCCGACACCGTCCTCCTGAGTGAACGGATCAGGGCGGTCAGGCCATGGTCGCTCAGCTTCGGCTTCTTCGTCCGATCCGGCCTGCCGATATCCTCCCTGCGGTCCGCCGCCGCCTGAAACCGCGCGTGGAGGTGGAGGTGCATGAAAAGCCCCGGCTTGTAACGTCGCCGCCAGGGGATCATCTTCACGGCCAGGTCGAGGGGATAGCCGTCTATATAGGCGCGCCAGAGGGAGAGGGTTCTGACATCGCCGTAGGCCGCAAGGGCGAGGGGGGCCAGAAAATGAGAACAGAACTGTCCGTATGCGACCCAGGGACTCCCGGGGACGCGCCGGCCGATGGAGAGGGTATCGATCAGGCGCAGGCCGTTCCCGTCATACTGGACATTGAAGGCGCTCGCGTCACGCAACCAGAACCCTTCGGGGATGAGGCGTTCCATGATATCGAGGTGCAGGAGGGCCGCATCCTTGAGGAGGGAAAACGGCCACTCCCACGGGTAGCTGATCATGGGGAGGCGGGGGTGGCGCAGGCAGTACACCGTTCCCGGGGGAGCCTCCTCCCCCTCGACTTCCTCATGGGGGATGAGCAGTCCCGCTTCGATGAGCCGTTCGTGGATGCCGGCATCCCGCGCAGCCTCGAAATCCTTCGCTCCCGCCTCGAACACACTCCGATAGATCTGTCCATCCCTGTCGAAGACCCGCCCCGAGGGGTCTCTGAAGGAGCCTGCGTTACTTGCCATCTGAATCCTCTTTACTCCCCCTGCCGAAAAAGGCCCGCAGGCGCTTCCAGAAGAGGCCGAGGGACACGCCGACGGCGGCGAACGCCGCGATCACGGCCTGAATGATCATACTCCCCGTCCCCGGATCGAGATAAGCCCACGCGGGGGCGGTGCAGAACAGGGAGACAAAGAGCGCCGCCGCCGATAAAGCCGACACCTCATATCTGTTCATTCATGTTCCTCCTTGACTGTATTCAATGCGGGCAATCCCTGAAAACCGTGAATTCCCGATTACTTGACGAACTCGTAAAAGTCTGAAAACGATCGTTTTCCGTCATGCCTCAGCCCCCGGAATACGGCACCGGGTCCAGATGTTTTCGGATCCGCGTGAACAGGGCTCCCGTCACGGCTGCCCGGAGGACGTTCTCAAAGGCTGTCATCTGCCGCTGAAAAAGGTATTATCCAAAAATACCGGAAACATGAGAAGGCAAACCTGGAAAGATATAACAGCATTTCGGGTCAGATTCTACAGATATTTTCGAAGGGGGAATTCCATGATGCTGTTATACAACAGAAGAGCGGCAAAGGGGATCAGGGGGACCGGCATCCGGGATCGCTTGACAGATAAAATCCTCTTATAATATACTCCGGCCGCTGAAAAGGAAAGTATTGTCAATTCAATAATGTCAATCGTGCTCCGAAAGGAAGTGTTCCGGGTGTTTCCATCTCGCTTCCCTTCGTTTCGAAATGACCTGGGGAACGCACCTGAAAGGAGGCCATCTCATGAAAATCTCACGGAGGGAATTTCTTCAACGTTCCACCCGGATTTCCGCAGCCGCATTGCTCGGCGGCGCTGTCGGAAGCGGCACTCTCACCGGTTGCCTCTGGGACAGTGATCATGGTGGCGCCGCGCAATCCCATCCGAACATCCTGCTCATCATGGTGGATCAGATGCAGACGCCGCCGGAGGGTTACGGGCCCGATGAGGGTGTGGCCCGGGGATTAAAGGAGATATTCGGTTTCCGGGCCCTTTCCCCGGATAATGAGTACACTCGCTTTTTCCCCGGTCTGCTGCGGTTGCGGCACAACGCCGTCGTCCTGAAAAAACACCATACCGCGTCCTCCGCCTGCGTCCCGAGCCGGGCCTGTATCATGACCGGTCAATATCCGAGCCTGCACGGCGTTAACGATACGGACGGGATGTTCAAGACCGCCGGGGATGTGCCATGGCTTGACCCGAACGGCATCCCGACTGTCGGCGACTGGTTCCGGGCCGTCGGTTACACCACCCATTATTTCGGGAAATGGCATGTGTCGGAAGCCGACGAAAAGACCGATTATCTCGAACCCTGGGGGTTTTCGGAGTGGGAAAAATCCTATCCAGAGGCCCATGGAGGGAGCGCTTACAATTCGGGGACGTTCCGCGATATCGGATGCGCGGATAACGTCGTTGAATTTCTTCGGAACAAGGGAAAGGAAAATTCCGGGGCTCCCTGGTTTGCCGTCGGCTCGATTCTCAATCCCCATGACTGCAGCGTCTGGCCCATCAACTGGCAGGTGCCCAATGACGGCGGCGTTGTCCCCTGGGAAAATTATCCCCCCCCGCCGTCCCTTCCCGACCAGGGGGAGGAAAGCCTCCTCGGGACGGTCTGTCCGGGGACGGACCATGAAAAAACCTTCAGGGTGGACCTGAACCCGGACGGATTTCCCCAGGACAACTGCACGCTGCCGCGAACCTATGCCGAGTCCCTGGAAGACAAACCCCGGTGCCAGAAAGACTATGCCCTCAAGTGGGGGCTCGCCTTCCGGTCGATCACGGATTACACCTTCCTCGAACGGGGTCTGCCCCGCCTGTCGCCCCATCCCTTTCAACTCCGGGGCGATAACGCCGAGGCCTGGTCCCTGAGGTACAACCAGTTCTATTTCTATTGCCATTATCTGGCGGATCTCCAGATCTACAGGATGTTGCAGGCCCTGGACGACAGCGGTCTGGCCGACAACACGGTCGTCGTCTTCCTGTCCGATCACGGCGAAATGACGGGGGCCCACGGCGGCATGATACAGAAGTGGCATAACGCCTATGAAGAAACCGTCAGGGTGCCCATGATTCTGTCGTCCCCCCTGGTGAACAAAAACAAACTGGAAATGAGGGAAGTTCTTCAACCCACCAGCTCGGTCGATTTTGCGCCGACGATACTGGCCCTCGCCGGCTATGACGAAGAAACGGTGCGGGTCCTGATGGAAAACATCCACGGTAAATCGACGGTGAAGGCTTTCGCGGGTGCCGACCTTTCGTCTCATGTCAGAGGGGATGATGCGGGGGATATCCTCGGCCCTGACGGAAAACCGCGGACCGGTGTCTTTTTCATGACCAACGACACGATCACGGATATCGGTGCCAGCCGGGCAAAGGAGGGTCAGTACGACCTCTTCCGCGACGACGTCGACACGGCGATCGGTGAAGGGAATCCCCTGGCCCGCGGGTCGGTTCGACAGCCCAACAGCGTGAGAGCCCTGTGCACCGGGGACTGGAAGATCGTCCGTTATGTGGACCCCAGCGGGGTCGAGCCCGATGAATGGGAACTGTATTGCCTCGCGGCGGACCCCGTAGAGGAGACCAATATCGTCGATTTCAGGACGGGGGAGGTGCGTGACGACGTGACCGTGCCCGGCATGACCATCGGCGAACTGAAGTCGAAAAATTCGGAACTGAAAACGGAACTGGCCCGGCGGGAAGCTTCCCTTCCCGGCTGAACCGTTGGATCGTTTCTGAAGAGGGATCTTTTTTCGCGAGATGGTCCATGACAGGAGAAAAAATCGACAGGCCTCCGGGCCCGGTCATTCCGTGCAGCAGGGCTTTCACCTGATGGCCAAGCCTGCCGGGCCGGCCTGCAATCTCCATTGCGAATACTGCTTTTACCGTGAAAAAGGGAGGTTTTTTCCCGAAGATAAGATATGGCGCATGTCCGATGACGTTCTGGAGGCCTTCACCCGGGAATATATCGAATCCCAGCCCGGACCCTCCGTCACCTTTGAATGGCAGGGGGGAGAACCTGCCCTGGCGGGGTTGGACTTTTTCCGGCGGGCTCTGGATTATCAAAAAAAATTCAATACGGGGAAAAGGATCACCAATTCGTTTCAGACCAACGGGACGATTCTCGACGAGGAATGGTGCGCTTTTCTTTCCAGGAACAACTTCCTGGTCGGCCTGAGCCTGGATGGGCCCGAGGCCGTTCACGACGCCTGTCGCGTGGATCAGGGCGGAGGGCCGACGTTCGGCAGGGTTTTACGTTCCCTTCGGATGATGCAGGAACACGGAGTCGAAGTCAATATTCTTGCCGCCGTGAACAGCGAAAGCTCAAAGCATCCCCTCGAGGTCTACCGTTTCTTCCGGCAGCAGGGCGTGCGGTTCATCCAGTTTCTCCCGATCGTTGAAAGGGAGGCCGATCCCGAAGCGGAAAAGCTGGGAATCCCGCTGGCCGTTCCGCCGTCTCCCAGCCGCGAAGAGAAGTCGACGAACGTGACCCCCTGGAGTGTCGAACCGGAGCAATACGGTGATTTCCTCGTGCGGATCTTCGACGAGTGGGTCAGAAACGACGTGGGCAAAGTCTTTGTCATGAATTTCGAATGGACCCTGGGAGCCTGGGCCGGGGTCGGGCCCGGGGTGTGCTATCTCTCTTTGCGCTGCGGACAGAACCTGATCCTGGAACATAACGGCGATGTTTTTTCCTGCGACCACTTCATGTATCCCGCGTATCGCATCGGAAACATCCTTGAAAGCGGGCTTGGTGACATGATTCTGTCGGAAAAACAGATCGCCTTCGGCGCCTTGAAGGAAACCGCCCTTCCCGCCCATTGCCGCCGTTGCGATTTTCTTTTCGCCTGTCGCGGAGGATGCCCGAAACACCGGTTTGCCGGGTCTCCCGACGGGGATCCCGGATTGAACTACCTCTGCCCGGGCTTCAAAAAATTTTATCGTTACGTCGATCCTTTCATGAAATACATGACGGGGCTCATCCAAAGGGGCCTCCCCGTGCAGAAGATCACGGGGCCGACGGATCAGGCCTGAAGGATCCGGGTCAGGCCGGGATCGTCGCCCTGAATGCCGATCATGATGAAGTCGCAAAAAATCCATAAAGGTTCAGTTGCCGTCAAGCATTGTGACTGATGGAATCTTCAACGGCCGTGGAGGATGATCCCCGGCGGCAGGGATTCTCCGAAAACAGCCGTTTCCTCTTCCTCGCTGACGGGGACGACTTCTTCCAGAGGACGGATGAGTTTTTCCGCAACGGCCGCCTTCTTCAGCCAGGCGATGACGGCATGGCGCACGGCCGGATCCAGGTCCCGTTTCCGGTCTCCCGTCAAGCGGGCCATCTGGGTGAGGGCCGGTTCCACCGCTTTGTTATGGGGCCGGGAACGGGCCAGAAGGGTCTCGATCCACCGGACGACTTCTTCCGCGGGAACGACCCGGTCGATGGGTCCGTACAGGGGTTCCCGGGCACCCAGGCGACCCAGGGCCCATCCGTACTGAGGCTGGTTTCCGCAAGAGGCCGGTTCGTTCAGGAGAATCCGTCCCAGCTTTGTTTTTTCCATGATGGGAAGACGTTCTAAATTGGCCGCCGTCATCCACATCTCCATGTGCTCCTGGGGGGGGACCTTTCCCGGCCTGCCCTTCCGGCCCGGGGCCAGGGTTGCCGTCAGGCGGATCATGATCTGGCGCTGCTGAACCTCGCTCAACCCTCCGGCCACGCGACGCCAGAGAATCCACCATTCCGACCGGGCCTGGATCTTCCGGTCATGTAGGGGGCCCTCGGCGAAAAATTTCCAGAGCCGTTCCATCCGGTGGTCGTCCATGGGGTGGCCGAATCCCGGCCGGAGACAGAACCCGATGAGGTTCATCCAGCGGATCTCGTGTTCCAGGGTCCGGTGCCTGGCGGAGGCCAGGTCAAGCAGCCGATCCGCCATGGCCCGCAGAAGGCCGGGAGGCCACCGGTCCCGGGAGATCTCCAGGGTCTCCCGGAGGGCTCCCGTCAGGGCTTCGGGTTTCAACGGAAACGACGGGTCGGCGAACGCTTTTTCCAGGAGGTCGAGAGTGCGGTCTTCCAGGGCTTTGTCCAGGATTTCCCTCTCCGGAGCGGCCGTCTCCTTTCCCGATTCCCGGAGCTGGAATCGGAGCCGCCACCGGTGATCGCTTTTCCGGGAACGGCACCAGATCTCCAGGGTCCCCAGTTCGGTGAAGGCCGCTTCGATGGCGACGGGAACGGTGATTTCCCCCGCCTTTCTCCCGAATTTGATGACCGTCTGAAGAGGCGGCATGAGGGTGATCGAATCGTCCACCGGGATGAGATCCCCTACCCGGTCCCCGGCACGGAAGCTCGAACTGTAAAGATCGAACCGGACCGGCCGGTTCACCCGGACCTCGAACTGAAAATCGTGAAGGGCCGCCCGGGTTCCCTCCTGCGTGTTTCTTTCCACCAGGCACAGGGCCGATTCCACCGGTGGGGCGTCCCGGTTTTCCTCTTCCCGGCGGCTGACTCCGAGATAGTAGGCCCTGGCGCTGCCGCTTCCGACCCGGACGCCACGCCCCTCCCGGACCCGTCCGTAATAAGCGGCTCCCCGGGCGACGGCCAGTTCGAGGTCCCGGTTTTCGAGGGATTTCGGTGACGAATTCCCCGGACGGCGGAAATAAAGGGAAAGGGCCTCCAGGATCCTTTCCCGGAGAATCGGCGGTTTCAGGGTGCCCCCGTTGAAAAGAACCCGGTCGGGACAGACATCCTCCCGCCCTAAATATCGGAGAACGTCCGCCCGGTGCCTTTCCAGGAACTGGACCAGGTGGGCCGTGACAGCGGGATTCTGTGCATAGGGAAGGCCGAACTCGGTGATTCCCCGGCGCGTTTCCCGGGCCGCCGGCGTGCCCGGTTCGATGGGGGGGAAGAATCCCTGAAGAAGGATTTCCTCGATTTCCATCCTCCCTATTTTTGTCGTCACCGTGCCCCCCACAAGGCGCCGTCCTTCTCCAACGAGAGTGATGGTCTCGTCTTCCGCCTTTCCACCGAGAATTTTTTCCTTAGCCTCCCGGCACTGGTGGCACAGGGCCTGCCGGCGATTGAGGCTGAGTGGGGCGTTCCGGTCTTTCCACAGCTTCCTTTCCGCCAGGCGGGCGAGGGCCAGATCCATGTTGTCCCCGCCGAGGATCAGGTGGTCTCCCACGGCGATGCGTTCGAATACCGGTACGCCCCCTTTTTCCCGAAGGGTCACCAGGGTGAAATCGGTGGTTCCCCCTCCGACGTCGCAGATCAGGATCAATTCCCCCCGGGCGACACGGCTTTCCCAGTCCTTTTCGTGATCCATGAGCCAGCTGTAGAAAGCGGCAAGGGGCTCCTCCAGGAGAAGAACATGAGGGAGTCCCGCCAGGGCGGCCGCTTCGACCGTCAGGTCCCGGGCCACCTCGTCGAAAGAGGCGGGCACGGTGACCACGATCCTGTGGTCTTCCAGGGGAAGGCCGTCCTTTTCCTGCCGAAGATGGTTCCAGGACGATCGGATATGCTGCAGGACCGCCGCCGTCGCATCCACGGGGGATATCCGGTCCACCTCTTCCCCGGCGCCCCAGGGCAGGATGGGTGCCCGCCGGTCCGCCTTCGCCTGGCAGAGCCAGCTTTTGGCGGAGGAAACGAGCCGGCCCGGCACGGCGGCCCCCTGCCTGCGGGCGAAGGTCCCCACGAACCCCCGGTTATGGGAAGGCCAGGGCAGGGCATAAGCCTCCCGGCGAAGCTCGTGCTCCCCGGGGATATAGAGAAACGAGGGCAGCATGGGAAGGGGGGATATCTCCGCCGGACCGGTGAGCTGGGGGATGGGAAAAATCTCGATGCCGTCCCCGGTCGGGCCGTCCCCGGACGGGTCGGCCCACGAAACGGCGGAATTGGTCGTTCCCAGGTCGATCCCGACGATCTTCCTTCTCCCGGCTCTATCCATGGTTTTCCCGGTTCCGGACATTGAACTCGAGCCGGTATTCCCTCCCGTCTTCCCGGGAAACGCACCACAGCTCCAGCGTGCCGATTTCAGTGACCCGGACCCGGAGGGTCACGGGAATGACGGTACCGGCCTCTCCTTCCAGGCGGGTCTCCACGGTGGTGATCTCTTCGATTTCCCCCTCCCAGTCTTCGACGACCGTTCCCGGACGGTCTTCGTGACGGGTGAGCGATCCGAGGAAATCGAAGGTTACCGGTTCCCCCACGACGAGACCGAACTCCTGGCGGGGAATGTCCGTTTCCGTCCCTTCTTCCATTCCCAGGGGGGCCACGCACAGGGCCTTCAGGGGAGCGGGCATTCCCGGCACGGCGGGCATGGCCGTCTCGACACCGAGATAATAGCTCCTGGAAAGCCCGCTGCGGATGCGGATGCCTTTGCCCCGGCGGACGAGGCCGTAATAGGCCGCTCCCCGGGCCACGGAAAGATCGAAGTCGCGGCCCGGAATCTCCCGGACGGGCCCGCTGTTTCCTTCTTCGTTCCATGAAGAGAGGATACCGAGGACCCGCGACCTCAGAAGGGCGGCCTTCATGACGCCGCCGTTGAAGAGAACGGCCGTTGGGAAAAGGTTTCCGCCGCTCCCGGAACGGCATTGCTGGCTGAGAAAACGGGCCAGGTGTCTTGTCACGGCGGGGTCGGACGTATAGGCAAGACCGAGTTCCCGCATCCCCGATGTTTTCTCCTGCCGGAGGTTTTCATGCCTTCCGCAGGACGGGAAGAACCCCTCCACGAGGATCTTTTCCATGTCCTGTCTTTCCAGGGAGGTCCGGATGGTTCCTCCGATGACGCTGCTTCCCCGGCCGAGAACGGTGACGGGAAAGGCATCGGCCTCTTCGTTCGAGAAGAGATGCTCCTTGGCGACCCGGCAGCTGTGGCTCAGCCCTCTCACCTGGTAGGCGTTCAGTTTCTGCCCCCGGGATTTCATCTCATTCGCCACCCCGTAGGCCAGGGTCAGGTCCATGTTGTCCCCCCCCAGAAGGACGTGCTCTCCCACGGCGATCCTCTCCAGTTCGAGTCCGCCGGACTTCTCGGAGACCTCGATGAGGCTGAAATCGGTGGTGCCGCCCCCGATGTCCACCACCAGAACGAGGTCTCCCACCCGGACCGCATCGCGCCAGGTCTCCCCGCCCGATTCGATCCACGCATAGAAGGCCGCCTGGGGTTCTTCAAGAAGAACGGCGGAACGAAGGCCGGCCATTTCGGCGGCCTGGACGGTGAGATTGCGCGCCACCGCGTCGAAGGACGCAGGGACGGTGAGATAGATTTCCTGGTTCTCGAGTTTCAGGGAATCGTCTCCGGAGGCCATCCGGTGGTTCCAGGCGTCCCGGATGTGCCGGAGGATCAAGGAGGAGGCCTCCACGGGCGATATCTTTGTTCCGTCTTCCGGGGCCTCCCAGGGGAGAACGGCCCGGTTCCGGTCCACCCGAGCATTGCAGAGCCAGGACTTGGAAGATGAGACGAGGCGATGGGGGATTTCGGCCCCCCGGTCTCTCGCGAAGGTTCCGACGGCCCATTTTTTCTCACCCGTCCAGGGGACGGTGAGCGCCTCCGGGGAAACGTCATGGGGCCCCGGCAGGAGGATGAACGACGGGAGAGTCTCCTTTTCCCGGACCGATCCCGGTTCGACCAGCTGGGGGACCGGAAAGATCCGGATTCCTCCCTTCGTCCCTTCCTCGGGGTTTGCTTCCGTCCAGGCGACCACGGTGTTCGTCGTTCCCAGGTCGATGCCGACAATGTATCGCGGATTGAACAAGATAATGTACCTCTCCCATGGGGATGACTTTGTAAAAAGTTCACAGGCTGCGCTGCCTCCGGAACATATTACAAAGCCGTCAAAAAAAATATTTTTAGATTTTTTCGGTTTCCTCAATACACATGATGCCGGTTCTTCTCCCTCATGAAAAAAGGGGAAAACAAGAGGGGCTGTATACTCTCGGGCGTTTTCAGGGAATTTCCACTTCCGCCGGCGCGATGATATCGGGGTTTCTGTCCCCCGTGACGGCGGGGAGTTCCAGGCGGACGACCCGCCACCCCCGGTGCTGGAGGATTCCCTTGAAGGGGGGCGTGCCCGAGACGTTTCCCGTCAGTTTGACCGCATCGGGGTCGAATCCGGCCGGCACGGTCACCTCCCCGCCCTCGACACCGTCAAGAACCGCTTCCAGGGAAAGGTGCTCGTGAAGGGTCTTCCTGCACCGGTTGTGAATGTCCCGGACGGCCGCCCCGATCTGGGCATCGTCGTACCCTTCCAGGTCCTCCTCGAGAAAATCGGCGAGGCGTCCCTCCCGCTGCAGGAGGCTGAGGAGGTGCAGAGACTTCATCCGATCGTCCCGTTCCCGCTGTTTCCTTCCCTCTTCGGGGCGCTTTTCCGGGAGCGCCGCCTCCGCCGGCGTATCTTCTTCTTCCGACGGTTCCCCGCCCGCCAGAGCCCGCCGGACCGAGGCCTTCTGGAAGCCCCACAGAAGGACCCCCCCGAGGAAAACGGCCAGAACGAGGGAGACCTGGAAGAAAAGTTCGCGGAACGCTTCCGGGGTCCACGAGATCCCGGTCATTTTCCCGGCACCGGATTTCATGAAAAGATCGTAAAGGGCCGATGCCGCCGGCGCGGGGTCCCATGACAAGAGCTTGAGAAGGAGTGTTGAGAGAAGAATGCTCCACACAAATATCCAGAAAAACAATCTCCGGTAAATTTTATGATCCGTTTTCATGGATTTTACGCCTCTTTATTCCTTTGAAGTTCCGGGCGGATTTTTGTCCCGGTTTTTTCCATGAACCCCTGGGGGGGGGACGGCTTTCCGCCTTCGCTCATGCCCGGGGGGCTCTTGTATAACAGGCTGGAGTTCATTTCAATAAAAAGGTTTATTTCCGCCCGTTGCCGGGTTTCCGGAAATGAAGACAGGCCCGGGGAAAACGATACGATTTCTCCGGGCCTGCTTTTCACGATGGAAGGTGCGTCCTGAAGCCGGTAACGGGTTACTCCATCCGGATACCGTAAACCTCGACACGCATGCTGATGTGGCCATGCCAGCTGTCCGGATAGAACCGGACATACCGGGCCGGGAAGGGGTCAGCGAGGTCATGGCGGACCGCCGTGTTCCGGTCCCGGTTCCCGTCAAAAATAACGTCCCGGCCGTCCTGCCTGTAGAAGGACCAGTTTCGCCCGTCCAGGCTGTATCCCACCCGGTAAGCCGTGATCCACTGGTCGTAGCTGTGCCTTCCCTGGGTTTCCACGGCTTTGACCTTGACCACCGATCCGAGGTCCACCTGGATCCACTGGTCCTTGTTGTTGGTGGCGGCGGACCAGTTCGCCTCCTTGGACTTGTCGTTCAGCCGGGCATTCTCAGGCCGGTAGCCCGCATGATTGTTGCCCCAGACGGAAGAAGCGGTGAAGGCCCCGGGCGGCAGCCCGGCGACAAGAGGCACCGCCGGCAGGAGTTTTTCCCGGTTCTGGGAGACGGACAGGATTTCAATGGGATAGATGGTACCGGTAAATCTTACGCAATAGGTGTCCGTATCGGGGATGAACCCGGACTCGGTGTATTGAACGTCGTGAACCAGGGGGAGGAGATATTTTTTGGGGATGCGTTCCAGATTCCGGTCATAGTTCACCAGGGCTTTCACCAGCGCCTCTTCCTTCGCGTAGGTCATCATTTCGCCGACGGACATCTTCTTTTCCGACGTGCAGTGCTTGCGCCCGATTTTCAGGGGCTTGAACTTTTCCCGGTCTTCCTCGGTGACATAGGCCTCGATCTGGACACAGACTTCGCCGAAGTTCTTTCCGTTGGAATAAAGGGGATCGCCCTTCACCCTCACCAGCCCCGCCGAGCTGGCCTGGATCCGGTCTTCCGAAAGGGTGAAGTTTTCGACTTTCGTATAGGAGGTGATGAGTTCTCCGAAAAGCTCTCCCACGGCCATCCGCTGGGCCCCCACGAGGAGTTCCCTTTTCAGATCGTCCGGGGTCGAAGGGTATCCGATGGCCGTCATGCAGAAATTTTTCCGGACCACATCGTCGGCCCCGGCGGGTGGTAAAAAGAACGAGGGCAGGATGAGTGACAGCAAAAGAATAAAGATTTTCCTCATGGGTTTATCCTCCTTTTTGTTTCAGGGGCGGGCTGCAAGATACGGCGTTCTTTTCAGGCTCACTTTAGGTTAATCCTTTTTCCGTGTCAAGGCGGCCGTGGCCCCTGTTCCGCCGTCCCGAAGGGAGGCGCCGGGCTCAAGGACCTTCCATGAATTGAAGAATCCGTTGACGGGCAGCCGGCATGTCCCCGGGCTTCACTTCCATGGTGATGGTCGAGCGGTACGTCTTTCCCTTCAGGAGGGCGAAAATCCTGGGGAAATCGACGACACCCTCGCCCGGGGGCAAGTGAAGATCGTCCTTGACGGAGGTTCCACCACGGTTGTCGTGCACGTGAACGTGGGCGATCCTGTCGAAACAGTGTTCAATGAAACCGAAGGAGGTGTTCTCATGGGAAAGCAGTTCTCCGTGGCCGATGTCCAGGGTCATCCTCAGGTCCGGGATGGCCTCGAAAAGAGGGGCGAAACTGTCGTGCCGTTCGCTCAGGTTCTCGAGGCACAGGGTAATGCCGGCGGTCCCGGCCCGGGAGACCATCTCGCCGAGGAGACGGGTTTTCTCCGTGGCCGTTTCCGGGGCAATCCATCGGCGGTCCATCCAGAAGTGAAGGGTCCCTTTCCGGATGCCGAGCCTCCGGGAGAGTTCCAGGAGACGTTCCATCCGGGGCAGGAAACGGTTTTTCAGGATGACGGGATCGGTGGGATGGTCCTCGTTGGGATAATGGGCGAGATAATCAATTCCGGATGCTTCGCGGATCCTCAGAAGTTCCTCGAGCCGGCCTTCCACCTTCAAGGGATCGTTCAGCGAAATTTCGGCAAAGGGGTATCCCAGGGCGATGACTTCCCCGAGTTCCTTCAGGGTATGGGCGCGTCCGCCGATTTTCCACATGGTTATTCCTCCTTAAGGTCTTTCGGGGATGAGAGGTTCGATCAGCTTGACGGGAAGCTTGAGCGTCCTTTCCAGTATGCCGAGAAGGCCGGCCCCCACCGCCGACGGCGCCAGGGGGATCACCGAAGGATTTTTCAGGTCCCCCGTGACCCGAACGGGGATGGCGACGAGGTTCCCGCCGAGAATGTCCGCGATGATGGGAATCTTTTTGACCACGAAATCCGCTGTCTTCAGGGGGGCCACCCCGACGGTGACGTCCATCGTTTCCTCCACGAGGTCGATCCTGCCGTGAAAGGCGATTTCCATGGAGGCCCCGTCGATGAGGCCTTCCTGAATGAGACAGGATCCGTTCTCAAAGGCGGTCCGGACGAAGGCGGTGTTGTAGGCGAATCCCTCTTCGAGGAGATCGGGTAGTTTGCCCCGGAGGATTTCCGTGATATTGACGACCGCCAGGATTTTGGCCAGGAGGGTCAACCGATGGATCCGGCCCTTTCGGGCCGTCGCATTCATGGTTCCGGAGAGGGAACGGAGGAGGTCCTTCCCCTGTCCCCTTCCCCTGATCCCGCCATCCAGGTCGAAGGTTCCGGAAATCTGTCCGGATTCGCCGAAAAGACAGGCCAGGGCCCGTTCCAGGGGCTGTCCGGCGGCGTGCGGCTCGATATGGAGGGAAAGTCCGTCCCGCTCATACGTGAGGGTTCCCGGGGTGGAGATGCCGCAGACCCGCCCTTCCGGGACCTTCACGGACACCCGCCCCTGTTCGATGGTCACGTCCGCCCTGAAGGGCTGCCAGGTCAGAGAGCCGTATCGGAACGCTTTGGCGGAAAGGGAAATATTACCTTGTATCCCGGGCATGGGGGACCGTTCCTTCTCCGTCGGGACGGCCCCGTCCTTTTTTTCGTGAATCGGCAGCTTCTCCCATCGGATCTCGTCGCCTTCGACGGCCAGGTCAAGGGCGATCCCGTCCTCCCCCGCGCCGAGGTTTCCCCGGAGAACCAGGGGCCCGTCATCCAGTTCGAGGACCGCCTTTTCAAGGACGGCACCCCCCCGGTGAAACGTGACGGGCATGGAGACGATCCGAAGGACCGAGGCCTCTCCCAGGGGGATCTTCGCGCCATCGACGGCGACCTTTCCTTCCAGGGTGGATCGCCACCAGGTACGGGGCACGACGAGGCCGTGGACACGGCCCTCGATGGTTCCGCCGAACCAGGGGGGGGGTGCCAGGAGGCGGTTCAGAGTTTCCGCCGCCAGGCGGCCCTGGAAGGATAAAACAGCCTTTCCCTTTTCCATCCTCAGGTTGAGGGAGGCCCGGCTGTTTTTGTCTTCGATTTCCAGCTTTTTGATCTCCGTGCCTGTCGGAGGGAACGCCATATCGAGGTCGATGCGGGGCCCTTTCTCGATGACGAGGTTTTCAAGGGACAACCCTTTAACAGGGGCTTCGCTCCAGCGGATTCTCCCGCCGGATACGACCAGGGGGAAGCGGAAGGCGGTACCCTCGGGAAGTCGGGCCAGGCGGGACAGCCAGCGGGCCCCCTCTTCGCCCACGGTTCCCTGCACGTTTGTTTCGAGATGGATTCCTTCCGCCGTGTCTTTCCCCAGAAAACCGTTCAGAAGGACGCGGCTGTCTCCCAGGGCCGCCTCGGAATCCCGGAAGGAAAATTTCCCCCCTTCCAGCTCCAGGCGCCCTCCGGAGAGGGTGACCTCCCCGGGAAGGCCCTTCATGGAGAAGGCGGCTTTTTCCAGGGTTCCCGTTCCGGTGAATCGCCACTCCGCAGGCCTCGGGAGGGGCCCCTCCCAGGAGGCCGTGACGTTTTTGGCCGCGCCGTTCCCGGTGGGGCCGCCGTCTCTTCCCCCCTTATGGGTCGAATCCGGCGGGTTCCCCCTGTAGGCCCCTTCCAGGAGATCCATTCTGACGTTCCCAAAGATGCGGGGATCCGGCGGCGGGGGACCGGCAGCGCCGGAAGAGGGAGGCCCCGGAAAGGTGATTTCGAGACCGGCGGTGATCTTGCGGGCCGTCAGGGTGACGGGGCGGGCGCCGGAGCGGATCGACCAGGCGGGGGTTGTCGATGTGACGGTTCCGGTGATTTTCCCGGACGGAGCGATATGAAAGTCAAGGAGGAGATCGACCCCGGGAACCTCTGTCAGAAAGGGTGCCGGAGAGTTGAAAAAACGGAAGACCTTCGCCGGTTCGAAGCCTTCCATAGGCCCGTGCAGGGTGATGCGGCGTTCCCCGTCCCCGAGGTTCCCTTCCAGGGACAGCCGTTTCCAGAAAGGGGACCGGCAGGACGCTTCGTACCGGATCGAACCGTCCTCTGAAAGAACCCGGAATTGCGTCTCTTCCAGGGAAACGGGATCCCCTTCCCGGCGGACGATTTCGAAGCGCCCCCCTCGCACAATGATTCGATGAGGAAGGCTTTTCACCAGAACGGGAACCGTTTTTTCCGGAAAGGAAAGGGGAAGGACCGCTTCCCGCGTTTCCCCGGAGGGATCCTGGCCCGTGAGGAAGAGGCGGACGTCGGGGTTTTCCAGGACAAGCTCCTCCGGTTCGATCCGGCCGACAAGAAGGGGTGTGCCTTTCAAGGTCATGGCAAGATCTTTCGCCCTGACCTCATAGTTTCCCGGGGATTCCGCCCGGAGGGTCCGAAGGGTCAGACGGGGCGCGGGGAAAAAAGACAGATCGATCCTTTCGACGGTCAGGGTCCCTCCGATCTGCCGGGACAGGTGAGCGATGATCCGGCTTTGGACAGGCGCCAGGTTGATGAGCCGGGGCGCCAGGAAAAGAAGGAGCCCGAGAAGGACCAGGCAGGCGCCGAGAAACGCCGCCGCCCGGAACAGCGGCTTCGGTCGCAGGGCCCGGTATCGGGTCGCCGTAGTCCCGGTGTCCTTTCTTCCCGTCATGATTTCCCTTGGAAGGCCGGGCATCGAAGCCCCGTGAACTTAAGAAATTTCAACGGTGTCCGACCCTGGTGCCTTCTTGATGAGCTGCATCTTGCCCATGATGTCCGCCGATCTTTCGATTCCCTTCACGGGCGTGACCGTAATGGCCGGTTTTTCGACGCCGAGGGATTTCAACGCCCCTTCCAGGAAACTCCTGATTTTCCCGGCCAGGGCCTCGCCGCCGCCGGCGGCTTCCGGGACCGCCAGGATCCGCAGGGTTTCGCCGACCTGAACAACCTGGTATTCCCGCAGTTCCTGGAGTTCACCCAGATAACCCCGAAAAACGATGGGGGGAATGGCGATCCTGTTACCGGCCCCTCCTCTCAGAAAAAGTGTCTCGTCGTTCCTGCCCTCAATGGCCTGAACGAGACGGAAAGGGCGCCCGCAGGGGCAGGGCCGGGCGGAGAAGGTGAGAATGTCCGACAATTCATAACGGATGAGGGGTTGTGTGTACTGGTAGAGATTCGTGAACAAGAGCTTGTGCCCCCGCTGAGCGTCCGGGACGGGATTCCCGTCTTCATCGGCCGGTTCATAAATTCCCAGGTCTTCGAAGAGATGGATGCCCTGGTGTCGGGTGCACTCGATTCCCAGAACGCCTTCCGTGGCACTGTAGCTGTTGAATGGGACAATGTCCCAGGCACGGCGTATTTTGCTGACGGTCTTTTTCGTCAGGGGCTCCGCCCCGGTGACCATGACCTGCGGCGAAATGCGAAGCCGCCCGGCCATTTGCTCATCCGCCAGCAGGGCGGCGACGCTGGGATAGGTGTGGATGTATTCCGGACCGAAGTCGTTCATGTCCCGAACCAGGTCCTCCAGGGGCGCCGCTGCCTCGAGGCGCTGGTAAAAGCGGTGATCCACCTCCCGGCTGATGGCCCTGCGGTAACTCAGATGGAGGGGGCTGCCCGCCCCGATGGAGGTGATCCGCATTTTCCGGTCTGCCGGCAGGCCCATGAAGGATGAGGCCCGGGTGACGCTGGCATGAAGATGCTGCCACAAGAGGCGGTCGTAGATGAATATGCCCTTGTGGCCCGAACTTCCCGCGGTGGTCAGGACCCGGTATTCTCCCAGGCAGTAGTCGTCCTCCTCGAGGGTCTCCATGTGTTGCCTGATTTTTCCCAGCTTGAGCCGCCGGTCCGTGACCACCTCGTCGAAGTGTTCCATGAGAAGGGTTTTGCTGACCGGGGGAAGATCCCCGAGTTTCGAATCGGGTCCGACCCCCCGGGATCGGTAGAGCTTTCCGTAAAACGGGGAGTGCTCCAGGGCGTGGGAGACGAGGTTCCGCAGGGCCTCCTTCTGATGGAGGCGGAGCGTCTTGCCGTCCCACCATTCCCGGGTCCGGAATGCCGGCTCCATGGCCCTGGCCCCCGCGACATCCTCCCGCCTCTTTTGCCTGTTTTCTTCTTCCATGGGTTTCAAGAATACGGTCTTCCGCTAAAAAGGGAGACGCTGAGGATTTATTGTGCCGTTCCCTCGACGGGGGCCTTCGTGTGATCGGTCACAACATTTTGGAGTATACTTCCCCGGACGGAAAAAATCAAAAAAAGGGGTTCATCCGTTCATTTTTGCCTTTTCACGGGGCCGCCAATGGGTTAGAAGGGGAAGCGACCGGTCGAGACGGTCCCGGCGAAGGGCGAAAACAGGCGTGGTGATCTCCGGGGGGGCTGTGGGGACGGGCCGGGTCCCCGGGGATCGAAGAAGAAAATCATGGGGAGACAGGGGCAGCGTATGGAATATGAACTTATCGTCGGCGGAGCGGGGTATATCGGTTCCCATGTGAACAAGTATCTCGCGGGCGGGGGCCGCAGAACGGTGGTATACGACAATCTCGCATACGGTCACCGGGAATTCGTGAAATGGGGGGACTTCGTGGAAGGGGACCTGGCGGACCCGGAAGCCCTTCGATCCTGCTTCCGCCGGTATCCCATCCGGTCGGTCATGCATTTCGGCGCCTTCACCTATGTCGGCGAGTCCGTTTCGGATCCGGGGAAATATTACGGGAACAATGTGGCGAACACCCTGAACCTTCTTTCGGTGATGCGCGAATTCGGGGTGCCCTATTTCATCTTTTCATCAAGCTGTGCCGTTTACGGGGCGCCCCGGGAGATTCTCATCACGGAAAATCACCCCAGAGACCCCATCAATCCTTACGGGCGGACCAAGTGGATGATCGAGATGATCCTCGAGGACTATGCCCGGGCCTATGGAATAAAATACGCGAATCTCCGGTATTTCAACGCCGCCGGCGCCGACCCGGAGGGGGAAGTCGGCGAGTGGCACGAGCCGGAAACCCACCTGATCCCCCTCGTTCTCGATGCGGCCCTGGGGAAGAGGGAAGACGTGAAGATTTTCGGGACGGACTACGAAACGGCCGACGGAACCTGTATCCGGGACTATATCCATGTAACGGACCTGGCCCGGGCCCACGCCCTGGCGCTGGAGAAACTGATCCGCGACGGTGTAAGCGACTCTTTCAATCTGGGAAACGGGAACGGTTTTTCCGTCCGTGAGGTCATCGACACGGCCCGGAGAGTCACCGGCAGAACCGTTTCCGTGACGGAGGGACCCCGGAGGGATGGGGATCCGCCGGTTCTGGTCGGCAGTTCGGAGAAGGCCAGGAATCTCCTGGGATGGGAAGCGCGGTATGCCGATCTGGAAAGCATCGTCGAAACGGCCTGGAAATGGCAGCGGACCCTGAAATCCCGTTTTTAGGGTGTACGGGGAAGAGGGGATCGGCCGGAGCCGCCGGGGCCTGCAGGGGGGGATCTTCCCGGGCGGTCAGAAAATCCTTTCCGCCGCCGGTCCGAGCCGGCGATTGAACAGGGGGCTTTCCCGGTTGAAAAGGATCACGGCGGGAATCAATACGCTGTAGAAAGGCCAGACGAACCTTCCACTCATGTAGGCCGTTGCGATGCTGTTGCTGTACATCAGATAGACCATCCCCGTCGTGGCGACGGAAAGAAGAAATATTTTTTCTCTTTCTCCCGCTTTCCGCATATCGGCCCATCCCCGGTGGCAGAGACCGTAGATCATAAGAAGGAGCATCGGGCCGAGGGTGGCCGCGAAGGTCAGCCAGCCGATTTTCGGCTCCGTGATATTTCTGATGAACCCTTTGAGGGAAAGCCCCCAGTGAAAAGATGTGGGAATATCGGGGAAAAGAGACATTCTCACGAACAGGAAAATCAGAAGGGGGGGGAGGGCGATCCCGGCAAGGGTCAGAACGATTTTCCCGATTCCTTTTTTTTCTCCCGTGTTCATGAAATGCATCAGCAGTATATCCAGCGCGGAGATCAGGACCACCGTGAGGAGGGATTCCCGGACGAGCACCCCGAGGGAAACGGACAGGGAAAGAAGAAGATACTGCTGATTGAGTAAGAGAATGAGGGAAATCATGAACATGAAAAAACCGGCGGGGTCGCTCATGACCCCCGAGGCATAGTTGAAGGAAGGAAAGGAAAATATCAGGAGAAACATCCCCGTCTTGGTCTCCTTTTCACTGAAGTCCAGTCTTCTCAGATAGGGGATGAAGAGGAAACAGGCCCCGGCGGTTGCCGCCACATTGATGAAGGCCATCGAAACACCCGGATCGGCCGGAGGCATCGCAGCCGCCAGAAAAGGCAGAGCGACCCGATAGGCAAAGGGTCCCAGGAGCTGTTCCCGGGGCAATTCTCCGCGGATATACTGGGCGAGGTGGATGTAATGGCGGGAATCCGGTGTATGGTGAGCGAATCTGGGGAGACCGATCAGAATAATCAGAAGGGAAATTATTGAGAGAGATCGAAGGGAGATCACCGGCGAAACCTCGCGCCCGGGAGGGATCCTTTCCCCCGGGTGAGGGAGTCCCTTCTGAAAAAAGAGGACATCATCGGGCGGTCAGGGGGGTGACGATATGGAAAATTCCGCCATCGGTGTAGAAAAAAATCTCATGGCCTGTAACGGCCGGATCTTTTCCGTCCGGGCTGGTGACCGGCACGATTTCCACCGTCTGGATCCGGTACCACCGATTCTCCACTTGAATGCGAACGACCATGCCCTCCTGGTTTTTCTCGTAGGGGACACGATAGGAGTCAAGAACCTGCGACAGAAAACGGTTCTTTAATTCCGTCACTTCGGCGGCTCTTTGCTCAAGGGCCCGAATCTGACCGTAACCCGATGCCAGGGTCACCATCGGCCAGAGGAGGAGGAAGAAAAGAAACACCCCCTGGAGAAACGGCTTTTTTTTCATGGTCCCGCCCGTTCTTTCGCCATTTATCACGGGGATCGATTCCCGGTGATCCTTATTTTCGTTCCCGAAGCATCGGTGAAGACGGCGGAGACGACTCTCCATCGCCCGTTTTCGCTTTTCAGCATGAGCCGGACATCCGTCTCGCCCTTCGACCCCTTCACATGCACTTTGAGGTCCGCCGTTCCCTGTCCCCGGCTTGTTCGGACGGAACCGGCCGGAAACAGGCCGAAGCGGGGATGGTCTCCCACCGCCGATCGGATTTCCTCGCTGTTCAGAATGAACGACTCGGCGGTCCGATAAGCGGCGGATGCCTTGATCATGTAGAGGGTCCCCGCCAGGAGGCCCATGGTCAGAAGAACCACGAGGGTCACCCCGACGGCCAGAAATTTGATGGATTTTGCCCGGGCCCGGGGTTTTTCCCCCGTTCTGTCAGGGGGAGGGGGTTTTTCGTTATTCAAGGTCTGCTGCCCATACAGGGAGGCCTGGCATTTGACGCAAGGCCCCGGTCCTGCCTGGGCGTAACCGCAGGCGGGGCAGCGGATCTTTTCCGGGGAAGGAGAGGTGTTTCCCACATGGATCGTCGTTCCGTACCCGCAATGCCTGCAGATAATGGAGAGGGAAGGCCTGCGCCATTTGCGCTCCTTCACCTCGTTTATTTTCCCGCATTGGGGGCAAATAATGACCATGGGATCTCTTTTTGTCCGATCTTCCGGAACCGGCGTTTCCGGCGGCAATGGGGAAAAAATAACATAAACGATTTCGCCAGGCAAGCTCTTCCTGGCGGGATGCCGGAACAGATGCGGGGAAAAGCCTTGCGGCGACGGTCACGATCCATTATAGTGCTTGAATCTGTCTTCAAGGAGGGGTGCATGAGCGGCAGAATGGTTCGGGTCCTGCTGGCGAAATTCGGGGAAGGCTACGAGGAAGATCTCTGGCGGATGGCGAGGAACATCCGGGATGCCGGTGAAGAGGCCATATACACGGATTCCCAGAAACCGGAGGTGATTGTCGGTTCGGCCATCCAGGAGTCGGCGGACTACATCGCCATCGCCGTGTCTCCAGGAACGGATCTATCCCTGTTTGGCCGGGTCATGGAGGTCCTCCGGGAAAATGAAGCGACGGATATCCTCGTATCGGCGGGGGGGGAGATGACGGAAGAGGATCAGTCCCATCTGAAGAAATCGGGGATCCGTTCCTTTTTCCCTATCGGCGGCGCCCACGATGACCTGGTCCGCTGGATCCGGGGTCACTTCACCGATCCCCTGAACCGCCGGATCGCGCCCGGGGAAACAGGCGAGCCGTCCTGACCGCTGCCAGCCCAAGGGCGCCCACAAGGATAATGGCCGCCCCCGAAGGAAGATCCATGACGTAGGAAATGGCCAGGCCGGATACGCACATGGCGATTCCCGTCAGCGCCGAGAGGATCATGAGGCTCGGAAAACGGATCGTCAGTTCCCTCGCGATGGCGACGGGAAGGGTGAGGAGGGCGAGAACGAGGATGATTCCCACCGCCTGAATCAGGGTGACGATGGTCAGGGCGACGAGGACGAGAAATCCCGTATGGAGGGCCCTGACAGGCAATCTTCTTGCCTGGGCGAATTCCTCGTCCAGGGCGATGGAAACGAATCCCCTGAAAAAAATCAAGACGGAAAGGGTGACAACGGCGGCGAGAACGGCGGTCAGGAAAAGGTCGTGCCGGGGCACCAGGAGGATGTTTCCGAAGAGGAAGGTCATGAGATTGGGGACGTACCCCGGGGTCAGATGAATGAAGACGATGCCCACAGCCATTCCCACCGCCCAGAGAATGCCGATGAAAAGGTCGTTTTCCTCCGTCCGCTTCTCTCCCATGAGGGAGAGGAGGAAGGCGGACAGAAGGGTGAACGCCAGGGCGCCGTAGAGGGGATTCATCCCCAGCCAGTAAGCGATGCCCATGCCCCCGAATGCCGAGTGGCTCATGCTTCCCCCGATGAAGACCATCTTCCGGGTGACCACGAAGGGGCCGATGACGCCGCAGAGAAGGCTGGCCAGGATCCCCGCCGCAAGGGCGTTTTGCATGAACTCGTAGGAAAGGAGATCGGCGAAGGGCATCTAACGCTCCCCCCCGTTGCCGTGGTCCCGGAGAATGGTGTGGGGTATGCCGTGGCCGAGCAGTTCCACGGGACACCCGTAAAGCAGCTCCAGGGTATGGCTGTCCAACTCCCCCCGTCCATGGAGGAAGGTTTTCCCGTTGACGCATAGAATGTGCTTGTAGGTCTGGGCGAACGGCGTGGGGTCGTGGGTCACGACGATGACGGCCATCCGGCTGTTCAGCCTTTCCAGGAACTCCAGGAGGGTTTCCCGGGAGGTGATGTCCATGGAAGCCGTGGGTTCATCCAGGAAGAGAAGGAAAGGGTCTGAAACCAGGGCCCGGGCGATGAGGGCCCTCTGAAGCTGTCCCCCGGAGAGCCGGGTGATCCGCTCTTCCCTCTTTTCGAAAAGACCCACGTTCCCGATCATTTCCAGAGCCCGCTCGCGGAGAGACGGCCTCCCGGCATGAAGATAATTGCTCCCGCTCACCAGGCCGGTCAGGACCATGTCGAGGACGGAAATAGGAAAATTCCTGTTGAAGGTGGCATACTGGGGAACATATCCCATTTTCTCGCGGATCCCCTTTCCCAGGGTGATGGAACCGCTCCACGGTTTTTCGATCCCCAGGATGAGTTTGAGAAGGGTCGTTTTACCTCCGCCGTTCGGGCCGATGACGAGGATGTAGTCCTGTTCCAGAATCCGGAGGGTCACCCCTTCCAGGACGGGGTGGTCTCCGTATCCGAAAACGACCTCCCGCAGTTCAACGAGGGTTTTCATCGAAGGACTCTCTCCAGGGCTTCGGAGAGCCTTTCCAGGTTGTCGAGCCAGTCTTTCTCGAGGGGATCCATCTCCATCACCTCGCCACCCGTCTCCCGGGCGATGAGCCGGGCGCTTTTTGTATCGAACCCCTTCTGGACGAAAATGATCGGGATCCCCTTTTCCCGGGCGAGATCGATCATCCTCCGGATCCGGGAGATGTCGGGCGTTTTGCCTCCCTGTTCGATGGCGATCTGGACGAGGCCGTATTCGTCGGCGAAGTACCCCCAGGCGGGATGATAGACCATGAAGGACAGGCCTTCTTTTCCCTTCAGGGTATTCCGGATTTCTCCGTCGAGGCGATCGATGTCGGCGAAAAAACGGTTCCGGTTTGCCCGGTAGGCCGCCTCATGGCCGGGATCGATCCCGGAAAGGGCTTCGTAAATCCGGCCGGCGGCCTTGCGGACGATCCCGGGGGCGACCCAGACATGGGGGTCCGTTTCCTCCCGGCGGGCCGATCCGTCATCCTTAGGATCGTGGCGATTCCCATCCCCTTCCTCGCGATGAACGTCCTCCCCATGATGATGAGACTCCATGGTCCGGTAAGTGATTCCTGCGGACAGGTCCACTACCCGGATATTCCTGTTCCTGTCCAGAAGGGGATCCATGTATTTCTTCTCGAAGAGGAAGGAGGGGGCGCCGACTTTCACGTAGAGATCCGATTTTTCCAGGTCGATGACCTGCCGGGGGGTCGGTTCATAAGTGGCCGGCGAGGCGAACCGGGGGATCATGATCTGCACGTCGACACGGTCTCCTCCGATCCTTTCCACGAAAAAGGCCTGGGGCGGAACGCTGACGGTCACCCGGATTTTTCCCTCTTCGCCCGCCGTGCCGCTTCCCGGGAGGAGGGATAAGATTACAGCGGTCAGGGTGATGAAAAGGCATGATTTTCCAGCTACTTTCATTTTTCGCCTTCCTTTCTGTCCAAAGAAGTATTTCCGTCACAACGGTCACACAGGCCGGACAGGCTGACGGTGAAGCTTTGAAGGGAAAATGCTTCCGGGACGGCGATCCACCGTTTAACCTCCTCGGCGGGGAAAGGGCGCATGCAGGTCATGGAGCGGCAGGCGGTGCAGTAGAAATGCGGGTGAAGGGGATTGTGGCGGCAGGCCATTTCGTAGTAGTTTGTTCCGGAAGCCGTGGGGATCTCCCGGATGATCCCTTTTTCCCTCAGGGTGTTCAAGGTGCGGTAGACGGTCACCCGGTCCGTTTTCAGGTCCATTGACATCAGTCCGTTGACGGTCAAGGGCCCGGCCGCCCCGATGAGTTTCTCCAGCACGGCGATCCGGGGCGTCGTCCTGGAAAGCCCCTTCTTGTGGAGAAGCTCCACGGGATTGCAATGTCCGTCAGCCTTACGCATGGATATCGGATATCATGAATGCAAGTTGATTGCAAATATTTACCGGTGGGGTCGCTTTTTTTAACGGCGGATGTTATTTACAGGCCGGAATACCTATCGTCATCCAGGGAGGAAAATTATGCGTGTTTTTCAATATTTCGAGAAAATGCAGGAGCGGGATCTCCCGGAACTGGAGGCCCGGGGGGCGTGGTACCGCCACCGGGAAACGGGCGCGGAGGTGTTTTCCGTGGAAACGGGCGACGAGAACAAGGTCTTCGGGGTCACTTTCCGGACGCCCCCCGCCGATGGAACGGGCCTTCCCCATATCCTCGAGCATTCCGTCCTATGCGGTTCCCGCAAGTATCCCGTGAAGGAACCCTTTGTCGAAATTCTGAAAAGCTCCCTTCAGACCTTTCTCAATGCTTTTACCTATCCCGACAAGACCTGTTATCCCGTGGCGAGCCAGAACCTCAAGGATTTCTATCATCTCGTGGACGTCTACCTGGATGCCGTTTTTTATCCCCGCCTGTCCCCCCACGTCTTCCAGCAGGAAGGCTGGCATTATGAACTGGAAAAACGGGAAGGGCCCCTGGGCCTCCGCGGGGTCGTCCTGAACGAGATGCGGGGTGCCTATGCCTCGCCGGAGCGCCTCCTGGGCGTCTGGTCCCAGAAATCCCTGCTTCCCGACACCCCGTACGGGTTCGATTCCGGGGGGGACCCGGACGAGATCCCCCGGCTGACTTACGAGCGGTTCGTCGATTTCCACAGGACCTATTACCACCCCTCCAACGCCCGGTTCTTTTTTTACGGGGACGACGATCCGGAAAAACGCTTTTCCATCGTCCACGAATACGTGAAGGATTTTCCCCGCCGGGAAATCCGGTCTTCCATTCCTCCCCAGGGACTCTTCCCGTCCCCCCGGCGGATGGTTCATCCTTACGCCGCCGGTGACAGGGAGGGGTCGACCCCCCGGGAATATATGGCCGTGAACTGGCTTCTTTCGGAGACCCGGGAGGTGGATCTGAATTTCGCTTTCCACGTCCTTTCCCATATCCTGATCGGGATGCCCGCCTCCCCCCTCCGGAAGGCCCTCATCGATTCCGGCCTGGGGGAGGATCTCGCCGGTTCCGGCCTGGAAGGGGAACTCCGTCAGCTCTTTTTTTCCGTGGGGCTCCGGGGGATGGATCCGGGGAGAGAGAAAGACCTCGAGGCGGTCATTTTCGGGACCCTGTCCCGCCTCGTCCGGGAAGGCATCGATCCCGCCACGGCGGAGGCTTCCCTGAACACCGTGGAATTTCGACTACGGGAGAATAACACGGGGGCATACCCCCGGGGGCTGGTTCTCATGCTCCGGGCGCTTACCACCTGGCTTTACGATGCCGATCCCTTCCTCCTTCTTTCCTTCGAGGGCCCCATGAAGGCCCTTCGGTCGGCCTATGAGGGGAAGCCCCGTCATTTTGAAGGACTCATCGAACGGTGGCTCCTGGACAATCCCCACCGGACCACGGTTCTCCTCGTCCCGGAAGAGGGCCTCTCAAAAAGGGAAGAAACGGCGAGAGAGGACAACCTCGGGGAGAGGCTCCGCGGCATGGGAACGGAAAAGCGGGAGGAAGTCATCAAGGAAACGGAAAGACTTCGGGAGCTTCAGAACACCCCCGATCCGCCGGAGGCCCTGGCCTCGATTCCCGTCTTGCGCCTGAGTGACCTGGACCGCCGGGGAAAAGACATCCCCCTGACGGTTCTGAACAGAGAGGCTCCCCTGCTTCTTTTTCACGACATCGGGACCAACGGGATCTGTTACGTCGATTTAGGTTTCGACCTGGCCGCTTTGCCCGATCCTCTCCTTCCCTATGTCCCCCTCTTTGGACGGGCCCTCCTCGAGATGGGAACGAAAAAAGAGGACGAGGTCCGTCTTTCCCAGCGGATCGGCAGCCAAACCGGCGGAATTCATCCCGCCTTCATCACGTCTCAGGGAAGGGAAGGAAACGATCCCGTTCTTCGATTCGTTCTTCGCGGAAAGGTCCTGGAGGAGAAAGTCCCCCGTCTTTTTTCCCTTTTCGAAGATATCCTCACCATGCCCCGCCTGGAGAACCGGGACCGTTTCAGGAAGATGGTCCTGGAGCAGAAGGCCCGGATGGAACAGAAGATCGTCCCGTCGGGTCACCAGTTCATCGATACCCGCCTCCGCTCCTCCTTCAGCCGGTCCGGGTTCGTGGCGGAGCAGTTCGGCGGGTTGAGCCAGATCCTTTTTCTCCGGGATCTCTCGGAAAGGGTCGACGCGGACTGGCCGTCCGTCCTGGACGACCTGCGGAAGATCCACGCTCTTCTGGTGAATGGAAGAACGACCCTGGTCAATGTCACCATGCCCTCGAAGGCCTGGACATCCCTGGAACGGCAAAGCCTGTCCCTGACAGGGACGCTTCCTCCCGGGTTGGCCCCGCCGCCCGCTGCTTCCGCCTCCACGGGGGAAGGGAGCAACGAGGGATTCGGAATCCCCGCGTCCGTATACTATGTGGGCAAGGGAATGAACCTTCACGAGAGAGGATACGTTTTCCACGGGTCCTCCCGCGTCGTCAGCCGGTATCTCCGGAACTCGTGGCTCTGGGACCAGGTCCGGGTCCGGGGGGGGGCTTACGGCGCCTTCTGCAAGTATGACTCTTTCAGCGGCGTGGTGACCCTCCTGTCCTACCGGGACCCCAACTTTCCGGGGACCCTCGACATATTCGACCGGGCCGGGGAATTCCTGAAGACAACCGCCCTGTCCGGGGAGGAACTGGCGAAAAGCATTATCGGGGCCATCGGGGACGAGGATTCCTATCTTCTTCCCGATGCCCGGGGATATACGTCCATGATCCGTCATCTCGCCGGGATCACGGACGAATACCGGCAGAATGTGCGGCGGCAGATCTTTTCAGCGTCGGTGGATCATTTCAGGGAGTTCGGGCAATTTCTGACGACTCTCGGGGAGTTCGGCACCGTCTCGGTTCTCGGACCGGAATCGGGAATCCTGGAGGCGTCGGATCGCGGGAATCTCGGTCTTACCGTCAGGCCGATACTCTAGCCCCGTTTTCCCGGCCCGCGACGATGAGCCGGTATTCCCCCCGGAACCATTCCCGCTTCAGGAGGCGGTCTTCCAGAACGGAGAGGTCCCTCCTCTGGAGAAGGTGATAAAAATCGTCCTCATAGGTGACCCTTCCGAAATCGATGGTGGTCACGTACTTGAGACGGGGTTTGACCAGTTCCATGAACAGGGACCGTTTTCGGAACATGGTCTGGAAAAAGACCACTTTTCCCTCCGGCTTGAGCCATTGGCCGACACGATCGAGTACCAGCGCCTGATCCCGGAAGAGCATGAAACTCATGCTGAACAGGACATAGTCGAACAATGCGCCGTTTCCCGGCTGGAATTTTTCCACCTCCACGTGGTGCACCCGGATCTGTTCCGCCAGGCCGTATTCCCTGATAAGTTCCCGGCAGTGGGCGAGATACCCCGCATTGAGGTCGATGCCGACGATCCTGATTCCCTTTTCCCGGATGAGGGCGTGGTGCTCCTTGATCATGATGCCGTTTCCGATGCCCACGTCGAGGATCTGGGATCCCGGAGGAAAGTAGTCGAGACAGCTCCGGTAGCAGAGGTTCGTGACACCGTCGATGAAAAAGGCGTAAAGGTGGTTTTTCATTCCATACCCCGGACGGCCTTCGTAATCCGAAAAGATTCAAACCGGATGGGATTTCTTTGTTTCGGTCCCGGCGCGGTCTGCAGGCTGTATTCGAGCCGTCACACCGGGTGACAGGGCCCCCTCTTTGAAAATAAACGCCGCAGTGTGAAACCTACGCAATTTGTCACCATATCATATATCACCTGAAGGGACAAACAAAAAGGGCCGTTATATATAATCGTGCATGATCCGGTAGAGGTCCCGGTCCAGTTTTCCCGGGTCTCCCGCCTTGTAACCGTCGATGGCCCCTTTCAGGATGCCGTAGATCCTGCGGTCGGACAGATCCTTCAGGCTGCGGTAAACGCCCTTCCGTCTTCCGAGGCGGTAAACCAGGCGGTCATCGTCGGGAAGGGCAAGATAACCGTCGATGATACCGAGAAGCTTTTCCCGGTCTTCCGGGAGCTTTCCCTCCAGTTCCTCCAGGAGGTTCAGGATATGATCGCTCACGATCCGGCTCTGGATGCCGTCGAGACGGGAAACGAGAAGACGGATTTCCCGGACCACTTCTTCGTCATGCAGGGGGGTGAACCGTCCTTCCTTCATCATTCCGTAAAGCTCCGTTCCCTTTCTGACCTGGAGGGACCGGAGGCGGATGAAGTCGGGGTTGATGGCATTGAGCACCCTGGCCGTTTCCACGGCATGCTCCCGGGACCAGAGGGTTCCTCCCAGCCCGGGGATGATGTATTCGGAAAGGGAGAGCCCCGAGGCGACGATCCGCCGTCCTCCCTCGATGTGCTCCTCCGCTGTGACTCCCTTCCGGATGAACTCGAGAACGGGGTCGCAGCCCGATTCCAGGCCGATGTGGATCCGGGTCAGTCCCGCTTCCTTCAATCTGCGGAATTCCTCCACGGACTTCCGGCAGGCCGTTTTGGACCGGCAGTAAGAGGTGATCCGGGTGACCTGGGGAAACCGTTCCTTCAGGCAGGTGAGAACTTCCACCAGATCGTCCGTTTTCATGATGATCGAGTTGGCATCCTGGAGAAAGACCGATTCGCCCCCGTAATAGAGCCATGCGGCGATGCTGCGGAAGGAATCGCCGTACAGCCCTTCGTTCAGGAAAATGTTGTCGATCACCCGCTCTGAAACGGATCCTCCTTCCCCCATTTTCCAGGAGACCCGGCGGATGCTGTCGGCGATCCCCGCGGCTTCGTCGATGTCCTTCCTGATTTCCTCGACCGATCGGAGGCTGAATTTGGCGTCATGATAGGAGTAGCAGAAGGCGCACCGGTTCCAGGGGCAGTTTCGCGTTACCCGGAGGAGAAAACTCTTTGCTTCACTGGGCGGGCGGATGGGGCCCTGTTCGAAAGAATAAGCCATGGTTGTTATCCTCTGTATTACGCAGTGTCGAATGCCGGCCGGAAAAGCGACCACGTCGGACCGGCCTGCGGGCTTCGGGGGTCCCGGAAGAGACACCGGGACCTTCTTTGAAGATAGGCACGGAAACACCGGTTGGCAACCCCCGGGCGCGGGTTGATGTCCGGGTCCCGCGGGATTTCAGGCCAGTGTCCTCAGGGTTTCGGCGAAAACATCAAAGGTCTTTTCGTCGAAAAGGACGAACCGGACCTCTTCGATCCCTTCCCTTTCTTTCAAGTAGTCCATAACGGTGCCGAGGGCGATCCGGGCGCCTTCTTCCGGAGGGTAGCCGTAAATCCCCATGCTGACGGCGGGAAAGGACAGACTTTTCAACCCCCTCTCCGAGGCTCTCTCCAGGCTCTGCCGGTAGGCGCTTTTCAGAAGGGCCGCCTCTCCGCGGCTTCCTCCCCCGTAGACCGGCCCGACGGTATGGATCACATACCTGGCCTTCAGATTTCCTCCCGCGGTCACCACCGCCTGTCCCGCGGGACAGGTGCCGATTTTCCGGCATTCCGCCAGGATGGCCGGTCCGCCGGCCCGGTGGATCGCCCCGTCGACGCCCCCGCCGCCCCTGAGACCCGAGTTGGCGGCGTTGACGATGGCATCGGTCGTTTCTTCCGTGATGTCCCCCAGGACGAGGGAGAGGACGGTCCCTTTGACGGTCACTTCCATGGCAACACCTCCCGGAGTTCGTTTCCGCGGCGAAAGCCGCCCTCCAAATCGTTTTTCAGACTCCCAACGGGTTCATCCGGGCTTCAGTCACGGATATCCCGGATTCTCGTTCCTTCACCGAAAACGAGCATCCGGTATGTTTTTTCGATCCGGTCCCAGTTTTCCTCCCGGTCCATGGACCAGTACCGCCCGATGACGGAGACCAGCTTGCCCGGGCTTTTCTCCAGGCACCGGCGCTCGACGGTCTCCACGTATTCCGACCCGCTTTCCTGCCGTTCTCCCCGTCTTCCCAACATGGCGTGGATGAAGACGCGGTCCGGTCCCTCCCTCTCCGCCAGGTCCAGAAGGGCATGGAGGTAATCCATGGACCCGTGGGAACTGAAGAAGGAAACGATCCCCATGAGATGGAGGGCCTTCCCTCCATCCCTGGCTTCATGAAGGGCTTTCAGGAAGGCCGGCCTCCTGAAGAAACTGCCGTCCTCCAGGGATCTTTTGATCCGCATCCGGTCGGAAGGGATGATCCTTCCCGAACCGATGTGAAGATGGCCCGCCTCCGAATTTCCCACCGTTCCCGGGGGAAGGCCGACGGCCTCTCCCGCCGCCTCGAGGACGGACAGGCCGCCTGTTCTCTCCAGGTCGTCCATCACGGGCGTTTTCGCCATGGCGATGAGGTTTCCCCGGAGGGTTTCCCGGTGGCCCCAGCCGTCAAGGATCAGCAGGAGGATCCTTCTCCCTTGAGCTCCGGCGGGAGGGACGGGTCCTTCAATAAGGGTTCTCCCGGTCATGACGGCGGGCCTGGGAAGATCCAGGAGATGGAGGACCGTGGGAGCGATGTCCGTGAGCCGCCCCTTTTCCCGGAGCTTGAGGGGGCCTCCAGGGTGGCGGACGAAAAAGGGAACGGGGGAATCGGTGTGCCCCGTATCGACGGTCCCGTCGGGGTAGAGCCATTTTTCCACGGTGCCATGGTCGGCGGTGACGATGACGATCCATCCCTTTTCCCGGGCCGCCCGGAGAACCTGTCCCGTACAGTGGTCCACCATCTCCACCGCCTTCAGGACCGCCTGCTCGTTTTCGATGTGGCCCACCACGTCCACATTGGGAAAGTTGACCAGGAGAAAAGAATCCGCCTCCTTTTGAATCTCTTCCAGGACCGCCCCGGCGACCTCTCCGATGGACATCTCCGGGGCCTCGTCGAAGAGGGTCACATCCTTTCTGGTGGGGAGGATGATCCGTTTTTCCCCGGGAAAAAGCCGGTGGGATTTGCCGTTCAGAAAATAACCCAGGTGCGTCCCTTTCTCCGCCTCCGTGATCTTGACAACGGGGATCCCGTGCATGGAGAGGATTTCGACAAGGGTGTCCCGGAGATCCTCATCGGGGGGGAAAGCGACCTCCACGGACAGATCCCGGGCATACTCGATCATGGTGCAGAATCGAAGGTCCAGGTCCTTCCGGACGGGGAATGCTGAAAAACCGGTTTCCGTGAGACTCCGTGTCAGTTCGATTTCCCGTTCCCCCCGGATGTTGTAGAAAATGACTGAATCCCCCGGCCCTATTCTTCCCAGGGGGGCTCCCGTGTCATCCTCCAGGACGAGGGGACGGAGGGTTTCATCATTTTCCCCGTTGCGATACGCCCGGCGGACGGCCCGGGCGAGGGGACAGGCGGTTCCGTTTTCCATGATTTGCTCCCTCTTTCTTTTGCGACCACCCTATGCGATCCCGGGAAAATTGTAAAGACAGCGGATGGGGCGGGGAATTTTTATTGAAAGTTGGCCATATCCATGTTAATTTTCAATCTTTTTAAATATGACGGCTGTGTAAAAAGTCCATGGGCTGCGTTTCCCTTCATCCCCCGTCATGGCGACGTACCGCCAAGTACGTCTCATTCCTCGGGATTCGGGCGCCTTGCCTCCGAATCTTTTTACGAAGCCGCCGGAAAATGATCGTTCTTCGACTTTTTACGAATTCGTCAAACATGCGGGATTTTGCGAAGAAGCCGGAACAGGGTGATATCACAGGATGACCCGGGAGAAAAGCTACAATGAGATCCAGGAAGACATCCTCCGGGAAAGAGCGCAGGTGCTTGCCCGGGCGGGAGAGAGCGTCCACGAGGCTCTGGAGAGATTGAAAGTCCTGGAAAGGGAAATCGACCGCAGGATGGGGCTTTACCGCAGAACGACGGCGAAGTGCGATCCCGCAAACCCCGGTCATTCAAGGCTCCGGAAGCTCGCGGGGCTGCTCCTGGATGAGATCAACCTCGGGATTGCCGGATACAACGAAGAAAGAGAGTATGCCAAAGTGAGATATTATTACCTTATAGTCACCCGGGAAGCCATGGGATTCAGGCGGCATCAGATGGTGGAGGAGATCTACCGCATTCCGGAGAAGAAGCGCTATCTTGAAGGACCCCGATGGATCGATTCGGAAAAATGAGACAGAAAATGGTGGATTCCCAGCTGCGCTCCCGGGGAATAAAGGATGCGAGGGTCCTCCGGGCGATGGAAAAGATTCCCCGGCATCTTTTCGTCGAAGAGGGGCTTCAGGATCAGGCTTATTCGGACCACCCCCTCCCCATCGGGGAACGGCAGACCATCTCCCAGCCCTATATCGTAGCCCTCATGACGGAAGCCCTGGCCCTCCGGGGCACGGAAAAGATTCTCGAAATCGGGACGGGTTCGGGGTACCAGGCAGCGGTGCTGGCGGAACTGGCGGACCGGGTGTTTTCCATCGAACGGCTTTCCAAACTGGCGGACCGGGCGAGAAAGATCCTCGATGCCCTGCGGTACAGCAACGTTCTGATCAAGGTGGGTGACGGCACCCACGGCTGGAAGGAAGAGGCCCCTTTCGACGGGATCATCGTCACGGCAGGGTCGCCGAAGATCCCGAAAACGCTGGTGGAGCAGCTCGCCGTCGGGGGGAGGCTGGTCATCCCCGTGGGGGATCGGTTCACGCAGACCCTTCTTCGGGTGGTCCGTCACTCCGAAGATCCCGGGGATGTGGAAGAAGAGGATCTGGGAGGATGTCGATTCGTTGATCTCATAGGGGAACATGGATGGAAAAATCAAAACCTTCTCTGATGCGAAGGCTCTATGGCTGGGTCCTCCATTTTGCGGAGACACCTCTCGGCACCTGGGCCCTGTTCATTCTCGCTTTCGCCGAATCGAGTTTTTTCCCCATCCCGCCGGATGTTCTCCTCATCGCCCTCGCCCTGGCCATTCCGGCCCGGGCCATGCGGTATGCCGCCGTCTGCACCGCCGGTTCGGTCCTCGGCGGCATGCTCGGGTACCTCATCGGCTATGGTTTCATGGAGGCGGTGGGATTCAGGATCCTTGAATTTTACGGTCTCTCGGCAAAATTCGACGTCATCGGCGGGCTTTACAACCGATACAGCGCCTGGGTCGTGGGTATTGCGGGTTTCACACCCATTCCCTATAAAGTCTTCACGATCGCCGGGGGGGCTTTCAAGATCAATTTCCCCGTTTTCATGGCCGCTTCGATCGTCAGCCGGGGCGCCCGCTTTTTTCTCGTCAGCTGGCTGATTTATCGCTACGGGGAAGGAATAAAAACGTTCCTGGACCGATATTTCAATCTCCTGACCATTCTTTTCGTGATCCTTCTCGTCGGGGGTTTTGTCCTCGTGCACTGGTTTTTTTGAAAGGCGGCGAGAGGCGGGAGAATGGGAAGAACCATCGGGTATTTTGCAATCGTCCTTTCCCTCCTCTGCGTCGCCTGCACGGGTCCTCAGGAAAGGGCCGGGGATCAGGGGACAGGCGTCTACCACTGCGTGGAAGCGGGGGAAACTCTCTGGTCCATTGCCCGGCTTTACGGCCTGGATGCGGCCACCCTGGCCCGGGTGAACGGGATAGAGGACCCGGCTTCCCTGTCTGCCGATGCCATTTTGTTTATTCCCGGAGCGGGAGGGCTTCCGGAGGGAGACGGGGAGACGGAGAGTCCGGGGGAAAAGACGGTCACGAAACCTCCGCCGGGAAAAGCGCCCCTGCCGAAGGCCACCGCAAAAATCCCGGAAGAACGAAAAAAGGAGGACAAGACAGATACAAAATTCATCTGGCCCATCCGCGGCGCCGTTCTCGCGTCCTTCGGCCGCCAATCCGACGGCATGGTCTATAACGGCATCCGCATAAGGGGGAAGGAAGGAACGTCCGTGAGGGCTTCCGCTTCGGGAACGGTGATACACTCGGCGGTCCTGAAGTATTACGGCGGAACGGTGATCCTCAAGCATGAGGGAAATTACTGCACCGTCTATGCCCACCTGAAAGACCGGGCGGTCAAGGTGGGAGACCGGATCCGCCAGGGCGAACCCATCGCCCGTCTCGGGAAGGACGATAAGGAGGGGATCCCCTGTCTTCACTTCGAGATACGGAAGCGGAACAGCCCCAGGAACCCCCTGAATTATCTTCCCCCTCTGAAAGATTACGAACTGAGCAGCAACGGGGAAGACCGGAAAGGGAAGGAGAAAAACGTCCGTTGAATTTACTTGGAAAGGAGAGAGAATGAAGCTCGACAACGATCTTTACGTCTATGAATGGACGGATTTGCTGGAAAACAACTGCAACAGCTATTTCATCGGAGGTTCCCTGGGAATCCTCATCGACCCCGGATTGAAGAAATTCTTTCCCGACCTGCTCGATCGCCTGGGGGAGGATGGGATCCGGAAAGAACAGATCCGCTATGTTCTGAACACCCACTCCCATCCCGACCACTTCGAGGGGGCGGTGCTCTTTAACGGTGACGGCAACGTAAAAATCGGGCTGAGTCGGGAAGAAAAAACCTTTCACGAGAAGTCGGGGAAACTTCTTTACAGCTGGTTCGGCCTGGATCTTCCCGAGGTGGAAATCGATCTGGATCTCCCGGAAGGCCCCCTTGTTATCGATAACGAGCCTTTCGAGATCCTTCTCACCCCCGGTCATTCCCCCGGGTCCGTCTGCCTTTACTGGCCTTTAAGAAAAGCCCTCTTCTGCGGGGATGTGATTTTCAATCAGAACGTAGGCCGGACCGATTTCCCCGGCGGGAGCGGCGAACTCCTGAAAAGGAGCATTCTCAACCTTTCGAAATTGGACGTGGAGCACCTCCTTCCCGGACACATGGATGTGATCACGGGAGCGGAGCGGGTCAGGAGAAATTTCAAACAGGTCGTTGAATTTGTTTTTCCCTACATCTGATCGAAGACCCCGGAAAGGGTTTGACGAATCCCGGAAAAAGGGGTATGTTGCCTCTTTCTTTTAAAACGCAAAAAGGAGCAATGCTTTCATGATCTTGGAACAAATTCAGGTAGGACAAATGGCCGTGTTTGCCTATCTCATCGGGGATGAGGAGACCGGCGAAGGCGCTCTTGTTGACCCCGCCGGGGACGTGGATCTCCTGCTCCGTGAAACGGTGAGGCGGGGACTTAAGATCCTGTCTATCGTGAACACCCACGGGCATGTGGATCACATCGCCGGCAACGCGGACTGCAAGGGGGCGACCGGGGCCCGGATCGTCATCCATGAGAAGGATGCGGGGATGCTGACCTCCACGCCTTCCATGATGCTTCGGATGTTCAATGCCAAGCCTTCACCGCCGGCGGACCTGACGGTCCGGGATGGGGACGTCCTTTCCGTGGGGAAGGTTTCTCTTCAGGTCCTCCATACGCCGGGACACACGCCGGGGGGGATGTGTCTTTACACCCCCGGATACGTTATCACCGGGGATACCCTTTTCGTGGAGAGCGTGGGCAGGACGGATCTGCCCGGGGGGTCCTGGGAAGTTCTCCATCGTTCCATCACGGACAAACTCATGACGCTGCCGGAAGACACGGTCGTTCTTCCGGGGCACAATTACGGCCGGGCCCCCCGGTCCACCGTAGGCCATGAAAAATACCGCAATCCTTTTTTGAGGACTTCGTAAAAAATCCATAGGCTGTGCGGCCCTTCGTCCCCCGTCACCGCAGCGTACCGGTAAGCGCGCCTCGTTCCTCCGGATTCGGGCGCCTCGCCTCTGGAACTTTTTACGAAGCCATGGAAAAAACGCTTTAAAAAACTTTTTGCGAGAACGTCTTTTACGATAGGGGAGAAGGAATCATGGAAACAAGGGGAATATCGGAAGTCGACCTCAAGGGACTCACCTTTCGGGGCCGGGGGAAGGTCCGGGATATCTACGATCTCGGAGAGACCCTGCTCATCGTGGCGACGGACAGGATTTCCGCCTTCGATGTCGTTTTCACCGATCCTATTCCCGGCAAGGGAAAAATCCTCACGAGGATGTCCCTTTTCTGGTTCGACCGGATGAAGGATGTGGTGAACAACCATCTGATCACCGCCGACGTGGGGTCCTACCCGGAAGAATGCCGGCCCTACCGCGGGATTCTCGAAGGAAGGAGCATGCTGGTCCGGAAGGCCAGGCCCCTTCCCGTGGAATGCGTGGTCCGGGGATATCTGACCGGGTCGGCCTGGAAGGATTATCGGGCGGGAAATCCCGTTTCCGGGATCAGGCTTCCCGAAGGCCTTGCGGAATCGGCCCGTCTGGAGACGCCTGTCTTCACGCCGTCGACGAAGGCCCCGGAGGGGGAACATGATCTTCCCATCTCCCGGGAGGAAATGGCCGGGCTCATCGGTCGGGAACTGACCGAACAGGTCGTACGCCTCAGCCTGAGCATTTACAAGAGGGCGCAGGCCCTTGCGGAGGAACGGGGAATCATCATCGCCGACACGAAAATGGAATTCGGGACGATCGGGAACGATCTCATTCTCATCGACGAGCTTCTGACTCCCGATTCCTCCCGGTTCTGGCCCCGGGAGGCCTATGAAGAAGGCCGGCCCCAGAAGAGTTTCGACAAACAGGTCCTCAGGGATTATCTCCTCGCCACGGACTGGAATCAGAAGCCCCCCGCTCCTCAACTGCCGCCCGCCATCGTGGCAAAAACCCGGGAGCGCTACGAGGAGGCCCTCCGCCGGCTGCTCCGGTAACCCGGGGCTCCTTGACAGGGGGAAAAAGGGTATTAACTTATCCCCGTATCGGTGCGCCCGTTTGAATATCTTTCCGGGACTACATCCATAGAAGGTTCGCTTTGATTTCATGAAGAACGATTACTACCAGGTCCTCGGGGTGGAGCGCAGCGCCACACCGGAGGAAATCAAGAAAAATTACAGAAAACTTGCCATGAAATACCACCCCGACCGCAATCCCGGCGATCGGGACGCGGAAGAAAAATTCAAAGAAGCCGCCGAGGCCTATGAGGTTCTCTGCGATTCGGAGAAAAGGGGCATCTACGACCGTTACGGCCATGAAGGCCTTCAGGGTTCGGGGTACCGGGGATTTTCCGGCTACGAGGATGTTTTCTCCAGTTTCGGGGATATTTTTGAAGATGTTTTCGGCTTCGGCGGCGGGGGAAGGTCCCGGTCACGGACGGCCGCCCGGGCGGGGGCGGATCTCCGCTACGACCTCACGGCGACGTTCATGGAAGCCGCCTTTGGAACGTCCCGGGAAATCAATGTGGAGAAACTGGTCCGGTGTGACGAATGCCAGGGAACGGGAGGCGCCGAGGGATCGAGCCCGGAGGTCTGCGGCACCTGTCACGGGAGGGGGCAGGTGACCCAGCGGAGCGGTTTTTTCAGTATCAGCACCACCTGTCCCTATTGCCGCGGGGAGGGGCGAATCATTCGAAACCCCTGCCGGGTATGCCGGGGAACGGGCCGTTCCAGGAAAAGCAAATCCGTTCACATCCGGATCCCCCCCGGTGTGGAAACCGGTTCCCGCCTGAGGCTTCGCGGGGAAGGCGAAGAAGGGGAATACGGGGGCCCCCCCGGGGACCTTTATGTCTTTATCGAGGTGGAGGCTCACGAGTTCTTCGAAAGACACGGGGATGATGTTCTCCTTAAACTCCCCATCTCCCTGACCCAGGCGGCCCTGGGGGCCACGATCGAGGTCCCGACGCTGAACGGCGCGGAAAAGATAAAGATCCCCAAAGGAACCCAGCACGGAAAGATCTTCCGCCTTCCCGGAAAGGGGGTTCCCAATCTCCGCGGCCGGGGCAGGGGGGACCAGATCGTTCAGGCCCATGTCGAGGTTCCCACCAATCTGACGAAACAGGAAGAGAAAGCTCTCAGGGAATTCGCCCGTCTCCGCGGAGAACTCTGAAACAGGAGCCCTTCTCGCGGGTCCTTCTCACTGCGGGAGGAAAATTCCGTTGACAGGAAGGGGGGACTTCCCTATACTCCAACCGCCTGAAGGGTAGGAATCAGGCATCAATAATTCATAAAATCGTAACGAAGCCTTCAAATCCGACCTTTTCGGATGGTTTTGTAAAAAGATTCAGAGGCAGGATGCGCGAATCCCGGGGAATGGACGTACCGGCCGGTATGTCGCCGTAAGGAAGGGAAAAGGGCAACGAAGCCTGTGGGCTTTTTGAGAAGCCGTCGAGGGTCATTTCAAATCAAAATAAGGAAACCCCCATGCCCCCAAGGAGAGACGTCAAGAAAGTCCTGATCATCGGATCCGGTCCCATCATCATCGGCCAGGCCTGCGAATTCGACTATTCGGGAACCCAGGCCTGCAAGGCCCTGAAGAAGCTCGGCTACGAAGTCGTTCTGGTGAACTCCAATCCCGCCACGATCATGACGGACCCGGAGATGGCCGACGTGACCTATATCGAACCCCTGAATGTCCAGACTTTAAAGGACATCATAGAAAAGGAGAAACCGGACGCCATCCTGCCCAACCTGGGGGGGCAGACGGGATTGAACCTCTCCTCGGAACTCTATCGGAAGGGGATTCTCGACACGTACGGCGTCAAGGTCATCGGCGTCAACGTTGATGCCATCGAGCGGGGGGAAGACCGGATCGCCTTCAAGGAAACGATGAACCGCCTGGGGATAGACATGCCCAGAAGCAAACCCGCCTACACCGTGGAAGAAGCGGAAGCCATCGCCGACGAACTGGGTTATCCCGTGGTGGTCCGTCCCGCCTACACCCTGGGAGGAACGGGCGGAGGGCTTACGTACAACAGGGAAGAACTGCAGGTCGTCGCCAGCCGGGGGATCGCCGCCAGCATGATCGGCCAGATCCTCATCGAGGAGTCCGTCCTGGGCTGGGAGGAGCTGGAACTCGAGGTCGTCCGGGACGCCAAGAACCAGATGATCACCGTCTGCTTCATCGAGAACGTGGATCCCATGGGCGTTCACACGGGGGATTCGTACTGTACCGCCCCCATGCTCACCATCTCGCCGGAACTCCAGGAAAAACTTCAGAAGTATTCTTATGACATCGTCGAAGCCATTCAGGTGATCGGGGGAACCAACGTCCAGTTCGCCCACAACCCCGAAACGGGACGGGTCGTGGTCATCGAAATCAATCCCCGGACATCCCGTTCCTCGGCGCTCGCCTCCAAGGCGACGGGATTTCCCATCGCCATGATTTCCGCCATGCTCGCCGCCGGCCTGACCCTCGATGAAATTCCTTACTGGAAGGAGGGGACTCTCGATAAATACAGGCCCTCGGGAGATTACGTGGTCGTGAAGTTCGCCCGGTGGGCTTTTGAAAAATTCCCCGGTTCGGAGGACGTACTCGGAACCCAGATGCGTGCCGTGGGCGAAGTCATGAGCATCGGCAAGACTTACAAGGAGGCCCTCCAGAAAGCCATCCGCTCCCTGGAAATCAATCGTTACGGCCTCGGGTTCGCCAGGGATTTCAATCGGAAACCCCTGGAGGAACTTCTGAAGCTCCTCTCGAAGGCGACCAGCGAACGGCAGTTCCTCATGTACGAAGCCCTCCGGAAGGGGGCTACGGTGGAGGAACTCCATGAGAAAACGTGGATCAAGCGGTGGTTCATCGAGCAGATGAAGGAACTGGTGGACCTGGAGGAGGAAATCCTGAAGTTCAGAGGCGGACCCCTTCCCGACGATCTTCTCGCCCGGGCCAAGAGAGACGGGTTTTCCGACCGCTACCTGGCCAGGCTCGCGGGCGGCATGACCGAGCGGGATATCCGCAGGCAGCGGACCGCCCTGGGCATCGTCCACGGCTGGGAGCCCGTACCCGTGAGCGGCGTGGAAGACGCCGCCTATTACTATTCCACGTATAATGCCCCCGATCAGCTGCCAGTGACGGGAAACCGGAAGGTCATCGTCCTGGGAGGGGGACCGAACCGGATCGGCCAGGGAATCGAGTTCGATTACTGCTGTGTTCATGCCGCCTTCGCCCTCCGGGACGAAGGGGTGGAGTCCATCATGATCAACTGCAACCCCGAGACGGTTTCCACGGATTACGACACGGCGAACCGTCTGTACTTCGAACCCCTCACCGTAGAGGATGTGCTGGCCATCTACGAGAAGGAAAAACCGGAGGGCGTCATCGTCCAGTTCGGCGGTCAGACCCCTCTCAATATCGCCGGCGAGCTTGCCGCCGAGGGGGTGCGTATTCTCGGGACCTCGCCGGAGACCATCGACCTCGCCGAGGATCGGGACCGGTTCCGGAAGATGATGGAGAAACTCGGGATCCCGGAGCCGAGATCGGGAATGGCGAGCACTCTCGATGAAGCCCTGAAAATCGCCGCACAGATCGGTTATCCCCTGATCGTCAGGCCGTCCTACGTTCTCGGGGGGCGGGGTATGGAGATCGTCCACGAGGAAGACATGCTTCGACGGTACCTGGCCGCCGCCGTGGAGGTGACGCCGGAACGGCCGATCCTGATCGACAAGTTCCTGGAAAATGCCATAGAGTCGGAAACGGACGCCATTTCGGACGGGGAGGACGTTTTCATCCCCGCCGTCATGGAGCACATCGAGCTGGCCGGCATCCATTCCGGCGATTCGGCCTGCGTGATTCCCCCTATCAGCATTTCCGCCAGGCACATGGACACCATCTCGGAATACACGAAGCGGATCGCCCTGGAACTCCATGTGATCGGTCTCATGAACATTCAGTATGCCATCGCCGACGATGTGGTGTATATCCTGGAGGCCAACCCGAGGGCGTCGAGGACCGTCCCCCTCGTTTCCAAGGTCTGCAACATTTCCATGGCCCGGATCGCCACGCAGCTCATGCTCGGCAAGAGAATCCGGGATCTTCACCTGAAGCCCAAGCTTGTATCCCACTTCGGCGTCAAGGAAGCGGTTTTTCCTTTCAATATGTTTCCCGAGGTGGACCCCGTTCTGGGACCGGAGATGCGTTCCACCGGAGAGGTCCTCGGTCTCGCCGATTCTTTCGGTCTGGCCTTTTACAAGGCCGAGGAAGCGGCCTCCCAGACCCTGCCGTCCAAGGGGACCGTCCTCATCACCGTGTCCGACATGGACAAGAAGTCCATCGTGGAGGTGGCGAGGGCCTTCACCGCCCTCGGGTTCAAGGTTCGGGCGACCGGGGGGACCTGTGATTTCCTGAAATCCCACAGTGTTTTGACGGAACCGATCCTCAAGATGCACGAGGGCCGGCCGAACATTGTCGATGCCATCAAGAACAACGAGATCCAGCTTGTGATCAACACGCCCAGCGGGCGGCTGAGCCAGCACGACGATTCCTATATCCGGAAAGCGGCGATCAAGTATAAGGTGCCCTATATCACAACGGCGGCGGCGGCCGTCGCGGCCTCCAAGGGAATTGCGGCCATCCAGAAGGGGCACGGTCAGGTGAAGTCGGTGCAGCAGTATCATGAGGAGATTGTTTAGGGGACGTATGAATCCACCAGGCGTGACAGGGGAAAATTGCGGGATTTTCGGTATTTACTCCAATGTAGAGTGTGCCGGTGACATTTACCGGGGGATCGATTTCCTCCAGCACCGCGGCCAGGAGTATTGCGGCATTTCAACTTTCGACGGAAGCCTCCACCATATGACCCATCACGGCAAGGTGATCAACATGTTCACCGACGAGGAGATTAAAGGTCTCCGGGGCCGGTGGGGAATCGGCCACGTCAGCCTCTGGGAACGCCAGCCCATGAAATGGCAGACCCAGGTGGGCGAAATCGCCGTCGCCTTCAGCGGGAATGTCATGAATGCCGAAGCGCTCATGAAGGACATGATGCACCGGGGAAAATCCTTCTACAAGGGATACAATATCGAGATTCTGTCCAAGATCATCATCGAGGAGCAGGATATCGCGAAAGGTATCGCCGCCCTGGCGCAGAAGGTCAAGGGGGCCTATTCCCTCGCCGTGGTCTCCCGTGAGGGGGTCTACGCCGCCCGGGATGTTTTCGGGTTCCGCCCCCTGATCCTTGGCACGGATGGCACCCGGTACGCCGTCAGCTCCGAATCCCGCGCCCTGAAGAACCTGGATCTGGAAATCGTGCGGGACGTCGAGCCCGGGGAAATTCTTCTGATCAACCATAAGGGGTTTCAGACCCTGGCCAGGATGCCTTCTCCGAGGAAAGCCCACTGCGCCTTCGAGTGGGCATACACAGCGAGCATCGACTCGGTCATAGACGGTGTCTATGTGCAGGAAGCCCGCAACAATTTAGGGGAGCAACTGGCCCGAAGGGATATGGATGAAGGGGGCCTGCCGGGCGATTTCGTTTCGCCCGTTCCCCTCTCCGGGATCGGCCATGCCCTCGGTTATCACCGGTATTCCCGGATCCCCTACCAGGAGGTTTTTCTTTACCACCGCTATGCCGACCGGAGTTACACCCAGTCGACCCAGCCGGCCCGGGAAAGGATGGCCAAGAGGAAACTTTCCGTTCTGCCTTTTGCCGTCAAGGGCAGCCGGATCATCCTCTGCGACGATTCCATCGTCCGGGGAACCCAGATCATGAACAAGGTGCGGGACCTGAAAAAGGCCGGCGCCCGGGAGGTCCATGTCCGGGTGGCCTGCCCCCCCCTCATGTACCCCTGCGATTTCGGCATTTCAACACGGTCCTACGACGAGCTGATAGCGAGGCATTTCATTTCCGAGGGCAATATCGAATCGGAAGACCAGCATCGGGCCCTGGAAACCTGGGTAGCCCGTCAGATCGATGCCGATTCCGTGCGGTTCAACAGCCTTGAACGATTCGTTTCAGCCCTGAAAATTCCAGGGGCAGACCTTTGCCTCAAGTGTTTCGACGGCAAATTCCCCATCGATCACCGTTGACGGCTTCGAAAAAATACGAAAAAACGACTTTTTTCGGAGCGAAGCCCCCGGACTGTTCGCAAGGCCGTCAGGGGAAGGACAGAGCGAAGGCGGAAAGAGGGTCCACCGCCGTTCCCCTGACGGACATCCCCCAGTGAAGGTGAGGTCCCGTGGCCCGTCCCGTGGCGCCGACCCAACCGATGATCTTTCCCTTGCGGACCCTTTTCCCCGCCGAAGTGTCGAGCTTCGACAGGTGGCAATAGACGGTGAAAAGGCCCTTCCCATGGTCAATGATCACCGTTTTCCCGCCGTAGAAGAGATCCTCCGCCAGAACCACCCTGCCGCTGTTGGCCGCTTTGACGGGTGTTCCTTCTTCTGCAGTGATGTCGATCCCCCGGTGCCGGGAGACGAAGCTTCCGTTGAAGAGTCGTTCATCCCCGAAATTCTTGCCGATCCCGCCCTCGACGGGAAGGATGAAATCGCCCCGGCCCTGCCAGGAATCCTTCCCCGCCTGATAGAGGGTGCGGCAGGTGACCCTGTCCCGCCGGATTTTTTCTTCTTCCTGCACGCTGGGTTCAATAAATCGTGAATGAATGTCGAGGGCGGTCTGCCGGAAGGATTTTATTTCCACCGTCAGAGGGAGTGTGAGGGTCTCCTCCGAGCCATCGGAGAACTCAACGGTCACGGAAAGATCCCTTGTGCCCGGAGGGGTTTCGGGATCGATACCCACGAGGACGAAGGGAGGCTTTCCCTTTTTTCCTGAAAATTCGAAGGTGCTTCCGCCGAAGGCGGCGAAGGCTTTCCGGAACCCGGGCGCTGCCAGGGTCACCTTCATGAGTTCCCCCGGAGCGATGGACCGGTATTCCCCCCGGATGTGGAGCGCGCCTCTCCCGGCGATGAACTGGAGTCCCTGCCCCGGGGAAGGAAAAAGAAACAGAATCATCAGGGAAAACAGGAAGAACCGCATCATGAAAAAGCCGTCCTCTTCTTTTCGAGACCCTGGGCAGGCCCTGCCAAAGAATTGTCTCTTCGAATTTCATGTGATACTATCATCAAAAGAAAGCCGATGAAACCCTAAAAAGACCGCAGAAAGAGTCCGAGATAACTCTTATTGCGAAGTTTCCGGGGTGGTCGTCAGGAAAACGAGGGTGTGTGGGGATTGTGGACTTTGCGGTCCGGCCTGTTCCAGGGAAGGCTGATCCGGCCGCCCGGCGCCCTGGATGAGGGGGCGTTCCAGCCCGGTGCGGTATCTGTGAGAGGTATTGCCCCGTTCAGGGGGCGCCGGCCATACGGGTCGTCAGCACGGGGGAATCCCGGTCAAAAGAAAACCGGCTGCTCCTGTAACCGGATCAGCCGGTCCTCCCGGTTTTACGCTCTTTTTCGTCCTAACAGCTGCAACCTGTCCCGCAGGACCGCGGGGCCATGTTCGAATCGATCTTGAAACCCGACCTCGTTCCCATCTGGATGAAATCGATTTTGACGGGCTGGATTTCGTCCATCAGCTTCGGTTCCACAAGAAAGGTAAAGCCTTTTTCTTCAAATACCCTGTCTTCCGCCTTAGGCTCATCCAGAGCCATTCCGAGAGACGGGCCCGATCAGCCGCCCTCGAAGAGCATGATCCGGATGGGCGGGACAGGAGCCCTGTCCTTCAAGGAGGTCTTCAGCATTTCGATTGCTTTGTCTGTGACTTCAAACATTCATTCTCTCCTGTATTCATGGTTTGGTTTTTCAACAAACCCTGTCTTCAATCTATAGTTTTTCTAATATATGACTTTTTTCTTCAATGTCAAATGGAGGGAGAAGGAGCTTGAAAATCACTCTGAACGCCATGCCTCGAAGGCGGAAGGGGGCGATTGTTTATTTGACGAGAAGAATCGGGCAGGCACAGAGCATGCCCACCTTGTAACTGATGGTCCCCCATCCTTCAGACGGGCGGCCCAGGTCGACCCTGTGGGAATTCATGATGATGAGATCACTCTTGTTTTCTTCGGCGAATTTCAATATTTCCTGGGCCCTGTTGCCGTATGCGACGGTTTCCCCGATGGATACCCCGCGATCCCGGAAGGCCTCCCTGAGTCCCGCCATGCGGGACCGGGCCTTCATCTCCAGTTTTCTATAAAAATCCTCACACTCCTCAAAGGTGGTTCCCTGAATGATTTCCACGACGTGGAGAAGATCCACCCGGCCGCTGTAATGTTCGGCGATATTGACCGCGATGTCCAGGGGGCGCAGGCTCTTTTCGGAAAAATCCGCGGGGACAAGGATGCACTTAAACATGGGGGATGACCTCTTTTCGGCCTTTTTTACGGGTTCATCGGAATTGCTCCGCCGGGATATATCCGACACTAAAATTGATGATCTCGTAAAAAGTCGAAAAATGCTTATTTTCCGACGGCTTCGTAAAAAGATCCAGAGGCAAGGCGCCCGAATCCCGAGGAACGAGACGTACTGAGCGGTACGTCGCAGTGACGAGGGATGAAGGGCAACGCAGCATATGGATCTTTTTACGAAGCCGTCAAAATTCATAGCAATATTGACGGGAATATTCAAGGCTTTTATCGGCCTTTACGAGACGCTTCCGGACGGGAAATATCGATCCGGTTGCCGGTATTCATGAAATATGCTACAGGGGATAGAACATAAGGGAAGAGAATAGAGGTCCCGGGCCTTTGAAAGAGTTTCATGACGGCCGGGCCCCGGAGACGGGAAAAAGGAAAGAAGGAACCAGACCTCTCATGATTGATCGATTTCACAGGGACATCAATTACCTTCGCATTTCCATCACGGACCGGTGCAACCTCCGGTGCATGTACTGCATGCCCATGGAAGGGGTTTCCCTCATGGGCCACGAGGATATCCTGACATACGAGGAAATCCTCAGGGTCGCGGGCCTGGCCGTCCGAATGGGGATCGTCAAGGTGCGGATCACCGGCGGAGAACCTCTCGTCCGAAGGGGGGTTGTCGATTTCATCAGGGACCTGAAACATATCGAAGGACTCCAGGATGTCAGCATCACCACCAACGGGATTTTTCTCGAGACGTTTGCCGAACCCCTGTATGAGGCGGGGGTCAGGCGGATCAACGTCAGCCTGGATTCCCTTGATCCTGAAAAATACCGGCATATTACAAGGGGGGGCGATCTCAGTAAGGTCCTCAGGGGGATCGAGCGGGCGGAGGCTGTGGGATTTTACCCCATCAAAATCAACGTCGTTGCCATCCGTGACTTCAATGAGGATGAAATCGTTCAATTTTCCGGGATGACGGTGGACAAGCCCTACCAGGTCCGATTCATCGAGCTGATGAACCTGGGGAGCCGCGGGGATGAAAATCCCCTGGGGTACCTCTCCAACGATATGGTATTGAAGGAAATCCGTCGAACCTATCCCCTCGTTCCCCTGAACGGCAAACGGGCTTCCACCGACGGGCCCGCCCGGCGTTTCGGGATTTCCGGCGGGGCGGGGGAACTGGGATTCATCAGTGCGAGGAGCCACCAGTTCTGCGACAGCTGCAACCGTTTGCGGCTGACGGCGGAAGGTCACCTGCGCGCCTGCCTCCTGTCGGATCGGGAAATCGACCTCAAGGAAGCCCTGAGGAAGGGGTGTACCGACGAGGATATACGGATTCTCTTCCAGAAGGCGGTTCTCGAAAAACCGAGACGGTCCTTCGACCCTTCCTGTGACCTCAAAAGAAAAAAATGCGAACGGAACATGTCCTCCATCGGAGGTTGACCGGTGACGCGATGGGGCAAGGGAGGATGAAACTATGGGGAGAAACGGAGAAAAATCCCCGCTGTGGGAAGAATGGCGGGCCTCTCCCCGGGGAATTTATGCCGACCGGCGAAAACAGAGGCTACTGATAGAGTTTCTCCAGCCGGTGGAGCATGAGCGTGTTCTTTACATCGGTCCCCCTAAAAGCACATCCATAAATTATTTAAAAAAGAAGGGGTGCGCCCTCACCCTTTTCGTCCAGCGGGATACGCCTTTACGGGGAGGGGGTGTCGAGGGCGGCGGGCGGCAGGTCCATGCTCCGGGAAATCCGGAAGATCTTCCTTACTCGGATGATGAATTCGACGTGGCGGTTCTGGAGACCTGCCTCGAGTTTGCCGGCGACCCGGAACGGGTGGTCAGCGAAGCCGTCCGGGTGTGCCGGGGACGGGTTTTCATCGCCGTACCCAATCGGTTTTCTCTTCACGGATCTCCCGCCGCTTCCGCGGGGAATGCTTCCCGGAACGGACGGGTCGGAATCCGGTTCTTCAGCCCGGGCGAAATACTCCGGATCATCAGGAGCATCCTTCCGGACACGCGGGTTCGGTGGGGCAGCGTTCTTTTTTTTCCTTACCGGTGGTATCCCTCCTGGTCGGATGTGGAAGAAAGGATTCCCATGGCCCGCAATCCCTTCGGTTTTTGCCTCGGGTTCTCTTTTCCCGTAGTCTTGACCCTCAGGACACTCCAGGAACCCCTTACGCAGAGAATCATGGCGGATTTAAAGCCGGACACCGGCTTCCGGAGTGCCGGGAAAATGGAGAGAGGTGAATCATGATCCGGGAAGCCAGGCTCTATGAGAAAAAGGAAGAGGGCAGGGTCGCGTGCCATCTCTGTGCCCATTTTTGTGCTGTGGCCCCTTCAAAAAGGGGGATCTGCGCCGTCAGGGAAAACAGGGCCGGGGTCCTCCACACCCTGAACTACGGTCTCGTCGTCGCCGAGAATGTGGATCCCATCGAGAAAAAGCCCCTGTTTCATTTTCAACCGGGATCCCGTTCCTTCTCCATCGCTTCCCCGGGCTGCAATTTCCAATGTCGGTTCTGCCAGAACCACGAGATCTCCCAGATGCCGAGAGAGGCGGGGCGCATCATGGGAAGACCGACGGAGCCTTCGGCCGTTGTGAGTCGGGCCGTTGAATCGGGTTCGAAAAGCATTTCCTATACCTACACGGAGCCGACGATTTATCTTGAATTTGCCTTCGACACGGCGAAACTGGCCCGGGAGAAAAACCTCCGGAATGTGTTCGTCACCAACGGGTACCTGTCGGAAGAAGCCCTGGATCTCGTCGAACCCTTCCTGGATGGGGCCAATGTGGACCTGAAGGCTTTTACGGACGATTTCTACAGGAAATACTGCGGCGCCAGGCTCGACCCTGTGCTGGAAACCCTGAAAAGAATGAAGGCCAGGAAGATCTGGGTGGAAATCACGACCCTGATCATACCGGGCCTGAACGACGAACCGCGGGAACTCCGGAAAATCGCCGAATTTATTCAGTCCATCGGCCCGGAGACCCCATGGCATATCAGCCGGTTTCATCCCCAGTACCGGATGCGGGATCTCCCCCCGACGGAAGTGAAGAAGCTCCACGAAGCCGCCCGTATCGGGAAGGAAGCGGGGCTGGAGCATGTCTATACAGGCAACGTCCCGGGGGATGACTGGGAAAATACCTTTTGCACCGGATGTAAAAGCCTCCTGATCCGGCGTTTCGGTTTTTATATCAAAGAGTCGAATATCAAAAACGGGGTCTGTCAACATTGCGGGACCCCGCTGGCGGGGCTATTCGACTGAAGAATCCTTTTTCCGGTCTGTTTCCTCCCAGGCCAGGTCTTCCTCGTCATAGGACCGGGATAAAACGGACCGGGCCCGGGCAGCCGCATCCCGGGGCACGAGAACCTTCACTTCCCCTAACCCGTCCAGGGTCAGACCGTAAATCGTTCCCACGGCCTCGTACCGGAGTTTCGTGGGAATCCCTTCCGTTTCGAGTCTTCCCGCTACGATCCGGGCTTTCACCATTCCCTGGGCGAAGTGGACGATGACCCAGTCATTATCTTCCATGATATCAATCCTTTCCTGTTGAAGAAGATTCCATGATAATCCTGATGTAACCGTCCAGGCTTTCGCCCCTTCCGTTTTTCCCTCCGAGGTCGGGCAGGCGAAGGATCGTCCCGTCCCGGACGCCAGGCGGTATGGTGACATGGAACAATTTTTTTTCCTTTCCCTCGGGGAGACGGACCATTTTCCGGGTTCCCAGGGAAGCCTCCCGGGGTGTGATTGAGAGGGAGCCGACGAAACGGGGCTTCCCGTCTTCCATCACGGGCTTCATGATCTGGATCCTGGGAGAGGTCCTGCGGGCGGTGACTCTTTCCAGCGAGGACGAATAACCGAATCGGGGAAAGAGGTCAAACAGTTTCAAGAAAAGGATGCCGAAGATGAAACCGCCGATATGGGTCCACCAGGCGATCCCGCCGCCCCCCGTTCCGGACAGGGCGGCGCTCAGGAATTGAAAAAGAAACCACAGGCCGAGAAAGAAGGCCGCCGGGATTTCGAAAAAATAGGGGATGAAAATGATCGGGACGAGGGTCAGGACCCGGGAACGGGGATAAAGAATGAAATAGGCTCCCATGACCCCCGCAATGGCCCCGCTGGCCCCGATGGCGGGCATCGAGGAATGGAGGTTGAAAAGAAGATGGGTGATTCCCGAGGCCCATCCGCAGAGAAGATAGAAAGCGATGTAGCGCAGGTGTCCCAGGTGGTCCTCCACGTTATCACCGAAAATGTAGAGAAACCACATGTTGCCCAGGATGTGCCAGAACCCGCCGTGAAGGAACATGAAGGAAAAGAAGGAAAAGAACTGCTCGGAAAAGGTGAAGTGGGCGGCGATTTCCGGAACGGAGTACCGGGCCGGGACAAGACCGTAAAGGAAGACGAACTGGTTCAGGTGCTGGTCCTGGGATAATTGAAGGAAAAAGACGAAGACGTTCAGGGCGATGAGCCCGAAATTCACCAGGGGGAGGGTCCGGGATCGGATGGTGTCTCGCAGGGGGATCATGGGGGATTATATCAATGGGTTCATTTTTTTCCTGGAGCCGAGGAATCCGGTTCCATTCATGTATACCCGTCGCCGCGGAAAAAATCAAACACGGGGACTTCGGGCAAAAAAAAAGGGCGGGGAATCCCGCCCTTTTCCGAATCAATGAGAACGGTTATTTAATGAACGGCGTGGGTACGGGATAAATGGCCTTGCCGTACACCGTGTTGCAAACAATGGCACCCGACATGTAGATACCGATCCACCCGACAACGATGAGCAGATAGCCCACGACGGGCTTCCAGATGGCGGGGTCAGCGATCCCGAGATCCAGGAACACGATGGCCCACAGGCAGATGTCCACGAGGACGACGAGAATCGCCA
>ENA-ORXD01000212-ORXD01000212.1-sediment-metagenome-genome-assembly--contig:-NODE-212-length-90630-cov-4.038574_pt1 | contig 90630 bp, 79 predicted proteins | sample MGYA00237862_ERZ511471 | MGnify/ENA metagenome assembly ERZ511471
CAGCCCATCCATTTCTGGCATCTGAACATCCATGAAAATCAGATTATATTTTCTGAATTTGAATGCCTGCACAGCTTCAGCACCGTTCCTGGCAAGTTCCACCGGATAACCAGCTTTCTGCAAAATTGCCAACCCCAGCTTCTGATTGACAGGGTTATCTTCTACCAGCAAAATTCTCACTTTCTGCCGCATTTGTTCCGATAAGGTATGCTGTGTGAGGATACTCTTTTTCTCTATCAGTTTCCCAGTCGATTTCTCATTAAACAGCGTTTGAAGAGCCTCATATAATTGCCTCATCTTCACTGGCTTCACCAGATAACCAGCGCATCCCAAATCGTGTAGCCTGGCCGCGTCTCCGCGATATCCCATTGAAGTCAAGATCACTACCATTGTGTCGCTGATATCCGGATCGCTTTTTATCTTGCACAGGGTTTCTTCTCCATCCATCTCAGGCATTTGCATATCCAGCAAAACCAGATCGACCGGATTGGATTTTTCTTTTTGAGAACGGAGAACAGATAACGCTTCCTTTCCTCCCACAACTTCTACAGCTTCACAACCAAAGTTCTCCACCGATTTTTTCATGATAATCCGATTGGTGTTATTGTCGTCAACCACCAGTACAGTATATTCAGAAAAATCCACATCCTGAAATGGTGTCGGGCTGGCAGGATCTGGTTGTTTTTCAAGACTCAAAGAAAACCAGAACATGCTGCCTTTGCCAAAATCGCTTTCAACTCCTATCTCTCCCCCCATCATTTCAACAAGTTGTTTTGTGATAGCAAGACCCAAACCAGTCCCCCCATATTTTCTGGTTGTGGAGCTGTCCACTTGTGTAAACTTTTCAAAAATCGCCTTTTGCCGTTCCGCTGGAATCCCTATCCCGCTATCTGTGACTTCAAATCTCAAGAATGCCATTCTTTCAGTCTCTTCAATTCTATCCACCTTGACAACGACATCGCCTTTTTCAGTGAACTTAATTGCATTGCCTATTAAATTAAGCAGGATCTGCCTGATCCTGCCCGGGTCACCAATCAGGCAAGAAGGAATTTCCAAAGGAATAAAGCATGCCAGTTCAAGGTGTTTATTTTCTGCACGGGGCACCAGCGAATAAACCGTATTTTCAACCGTCGTTCTGAGATCAAAATCTATTTTTTCAAGCTCAAATTTCCCGGATTCGATTTTTGCGAAATCCAAGATATCGTTGATGATCGCCAGTAAAGCATCCGCGCTTTCCCTGGCTGTTTCAAGGTAATCTCGTTGTTCACCAGTCAGCTTGGTCGTTAACACCAGGTCAGTCATCCCCATGATTCCATTCATGGGTGTGCGAATTTCATGACTCATGATCGCCAAAAATTCACTTTTCGCGCGGTCTGCCGCTTCTGCTTCTCTGCGAGCCTGTACCAGGTCGGACACATCATGATACATTGCCAGAGCACCGACACGTTCTCCGCCAATAACCACTGGAACGCCCAATATCTCTACATCAAGAAGAGCTCCATCTTTTCTGCGCCTCTGCCCAAAAAAGTGAACTTTCCCACCCTGCAAGACAGTGTGGGTCAACTGAAGGGCCTTGTCATATTCATGCTCTGCAGCTAAAAGCGTATCCAGATCCTGCCCCATAACTTCTTGTTTTGTGTAGCCAAACACACTTAAAAAAGCCGGGTTGCATGAAGCTATTCGCTGTTCAAGATTCAATGTGACGATCGCTACCGGGCTGTTTTCAATCAATGTTTGGAAATATTCTTTTTGCCGGATGACTTCCAATTCATTATTTTTTTGCGCGGTAATATCCCGAATAATATAAACAATTCTTTCAAGTTTTTCTCCAAAATCTGCCGGATAATTTGAAATCTCAAACCAGCCTGGTATGGATGGCAAACGGATTTCACCATCATACTGCTGGTTGATTGCGTCTTCTCCAAAAAATATCCTTGAAAATTGCTTTCCAATTACATCCGCAAACGAGATTCCCAGACGGTCAATCACCGCTTTATTGCACCGTACAATATTTCCCTTTTTATCCGTCAGCACAATCAGTTCAGTAACCGAGTCAAATGTTGCTTCCCATTCAAGTTTTGCTTTTTCAATGACCTGCTCTATCCGGCTGCGATTTTCAATTTCCTCTCTGAGCCCACTGATTATTTCTGACAGCGATTTATTTTCATTCCCAAAACCCAGGCGCATTTGCTTTCTTAACTGCACAAATTGATCCTGCCGGTTTCCAACCAGGAACGCAAACCCTCCCAGAAACAAAGGCGCAGTATCAATGACCCATAAAAGTGGTATTTTCCTCTGGATATTCCAAAAATTCGCCATGCTTAACGGGATATGCTCAAACTCAAAAACAATAAACCTGGCAATTATGGGGAACAGAAGGCCAAACAAAACCCCAGCAATAGTAAAGACAAGAGAGTAATGGTGTTTTCGATCTTTTTTCATTTGCAATTAATCCAAAAATATTTGTGTAATGAATACAGCGTTGCAAGCTCTGCAATATACAATCCATCATTCACCAGATTTCCGCCTGAAATCATGGCTTTTTTATCAGAGTTTGCTAGCGGCAACATCCAGGATCAAAGACCTATCACCAACTGGGCAGACCTGTTGACGCTTTCAGTCTACACCCGCCCTGGCTCGTAACCCTTTGATGGCTGTTCTGCATTCAGAAAGTAGTGTATCCTCATCCAGCACAAGAACTTTTTTGTTCCGCATCAGCACTTTGCCACTCACGATCACTGTATCTACATCTGTCCCATGGCTGCTTAGAATAATGGCAGAATCTATATTCTGAACCGGAACTGCCCTGGGATGATTAAGGTCTAAAAGAATCAAATCCGCTGCCATTCCAGCTGATAGGACCGGTTTTCCGAGGATAAGCTGCAAAGCTTGTTGGGGAGGGAGTTGCATCGCGTCAAGATTAGAGACTCTTGCTAAATTAACAGCAGTTTTCACCGCCTCTAAAATATCCTGATTATCATTGCTTGCCGGGCCATCTGTCCCGATCCGCAAGCTAACACCTCGCGCCAGCATTTTTGCCACTGGCGCGATCCCTGAACCCAAAACCGCGTTCGCGACCGGGCAATGAACAACCATCGCTTTCGATTCGGCAATCCGCTCGATTTCAGAATCCGTTACCCAGACTGCGTGAACAATCTGGGTATCACGGTCCAGAACACCGACTGCTTTCAGCCACTCAACTGGCCGCATCCCATATTCGTCCAGGGACATCTGGACTTCATCCTGAGTCTCAGCGACATGGAAATGAGTGAACGAGTTATAAAGCTGCGCCATACCATGAGCAGTAACCAGCGTTTCTCTTGAACATCGCCATAAAGCCAAAGGACCGCTCGCGATCCGGATCCGCGTGTGGCCCTTCCATTTCTGAAAAAGCCTCTCCAGATCCGCGAGAATTTCTTTGGCATCTTCCGCATTTTTCCCCTTATCAGACCATGACCTTGCCAGAGTAAAGCGAAGGCCCATCTCATCAGCTGCCTTACAGACCAGATCTGTATATTCTGTGGATTTGGTCACTTTATGATGATCCACTACTTCTGTTACGCCGCATTTTAGATTCTCAACCAGCCCCAAATACGCCGCCAGGCGAAGCTCATCCGGGCTGATAGCAGCTTGAAGTGGCCAGATCAGATTTTTTAACCATGGCAAAAGCGCCCGCCCACCGGCAAGTCCCCTCATGAAAGTCTGGCTCAAATGAGTGTGTCCGTTTATGAAACCAGGCATAACCGCGCAGTGTCTGGCATCAATGACCTGTTGGGCAGCAAGTTCGTCAGGAGGTGTCCCTTGTTCAACCCGACTGATCGTATCCCCCTCGACCAATACATATCCCGGCTCTTTCCAGCCAACTGCTGTTAAAATCGCACCGTTTTTAATCAGGATTTTAGCCATCATGTCACCTGCATGGATATATGTTATGAACTTATGTTTTTCAATTTATATCCGTATGTTAGAATTTTTACTGCAGGGAAATTCACCAAACGCGCCAACAAATAAATTCGATTTCAAGAATTGATTGATCTTCAGAGAAATAAAAACAGTCATAAAGTCCGGAAAACACGTCTTGATTATAGCATAAGGCTTGCCTGGATAAATTTAAACTCTTGATAATATCGTTAGTCTCTGTTGACAAATCACCATTAAATTCATATGTTTTTTTCGCCTGCAAATTAAATAAAAAGAACCCGGAGAAATCCAGCGGGCTCTTCGTTGGGCCTTAAAAAATTAAATCACAAGTTTCAAACCCATCATCTGGCAAAGGTTCAATATCGTGAAAGCTTTACGCACATACATCGCGTACTGGATGGCGTCTCTCACGTCCCGTTGGGTTAATCCCACTGCTTCTGGATGGGTGGCGCCACCCACTTTGGTCAATAAGGATTGAATTTCAGCGGGAGAAGGCACTTTTCTGGCAATTATCTGAATTTCTTCCCAGTGTTCAACAATCCGCGCTTTTAGATCTTCAAATTGTGGCTCTGTCATACTTAAGTGCCTGGATTGCGCTTGAACAATCGAATCCGCAATTTCATCACCATAGCCTTCATGGATCTTTCGAATTTCCTGTTGCGGATCAAACTTTGGAGTTTTGTTCAGCCGCTCAACCGCCTGCTCTTTTGAAAGTCCCCGGATCATTTCATAATATTTCGCGACAAGGATTGAAGCCAACCCGACCTTTGTGCCATGGAAGATAGCCGGGCGATTCTCTCGTAATAACCGCATTTCCCAAAAATGTGAAAACTGATGTTCTGCGCCAGAAGCGGGTCGGGAATTGTTCGTTACCAGCATACAAATCCCTTCTTCGATCAAAGCGTCCATTACGACATGGATATCCTCTTCCCAATCCTGTTCAAGCACCTCAGCCCTTTGAGCGCACCGGTCTCTGGCGGCCTGAGAACGTGCCGCAATTTCCGGGTCATAAGGTTCATCCACCAGTAAGTTCGCCAGCTCCCAATCGGCCAGCGCGGTGTATTTCCCAAACATATCTCCAAATCCGGAGGCGATCAGATCACGCGGGGCGTTGCACAGTGTTTCCAGATCAGCAAAAATCGCAACCGGGGGGCGGGACTGGATAGTCTGTTTGTAGTCCATGATGGTCATCGAAGACCCGCTGGCCGCGAACCCGTCCACTGAAGGCGCGGTCGGCATAGAGATAAAGAATGATCGGGTGCGATAACTGACAAACCGGACAATATCTGTCAGGGTTCCAGACCCCACTGCGATATAAACCCGCTCTTCAAGATCAGCAGGAAGAAGCACTTGCGCCACATACCTTTCATTTGCACCAATCTCTTCCCCCCGCAAAATAATGTTCTTTACCTCAAACTCATTTTCGCGCAATGCTTCTTCAACGCGCTGCCCCAATGCGGTGTACTCATTTTCATCCGAAACCAGGGTAATATAATGTGCCCTGTTGTCGCGCAGAAATCCAATCAGTTCAGAAATTGCTTCTTTGCCAACGTATGTCTTCAAAATCTTATCCTTGAATCTGGTTACTGGATACCGTTCCGATACCGTTCTTCAATCGCCATAATTTTATCTACTTTTGGCGCGGATCCCCCGCCAGCAAATTCTGAAACCAGCCATGCCTCCACCAGCTTTTTAGCCAGTGCGGGGCCGGTAACCAGCGCGCCCATCGTCATGATTTGCGCATTATTGCTTTTGCGCGCGCGCTCTGCGGAATATACATCATAAACCTGCGCAGCCCGGATTCCAGGAACTTTATTGGCGGCCATCGCCATCCCAATTCCTGTACCGCAGATCAAGATGCCTCGCTCGCATTCACCCTTGGCAACCGCAACAGCCACTTTTTCTGCGATATCGGGATAATGTACAGGTGTAGGGTCATTCACTCCAAAGTCTACTACCTCAACTTTTACCTGCTTTTGTTCTTTTAAGAACTCAATAACTGTATCTTTCAAACCAATGGCCAGGTTGTCACAACCAATTCCAATCTTCATCTTTTACCTCACAAGAATACTAATAACCCGTCTGTATGGAAAGGAACAATATGTTCCCTATTATATCCAGATTTACACTCAGGCGTCCAATAATATGGGATTGGTGAATACCAATGAGACCTCCTGCCCTACCTCAAAGGCGTATTTCGCCTGGGTCAGCACGCGTAAGCTAACGTCACCAAATCGGACAACACAGTCATTCCGGTCACCAATATAGATCTGGCGTTCCAGTATTCCTTTAGTGCCTTCTCCACCATCCGATGGAAGCACATCAATATCCTCTGGGCGAACAACCACCACGACCTTCTCGCCATAGGACTTATCCTCAGGAACAGGCACATTTAGGAAATGAGTATTGGAGCCGTCTTGCAATTTAACCCTGACCGCATTTTCGGTACGATTAACAACCTCACAGGGAATAAAATTTGCCATCCCAATAAAATTGGCGACAAATCTGTTGACCGGGTTCTGGTAAACAGACCGGGGGGCGTCAATTTGCTGAACCACACCGTTATTCATCACAATAACCCGGTCCGACATCGACATCGCTTCAATCTGGTCATGGGTTACATACACCACCGTGATCTTCAAACGCCGCTGCAATTCCACGATCTCATAACGCATGCTTTCCCGCAGTTTCGCGTCCAAATTACTGAGGGGTTCATCCAGCAGCAGCACAGAAGGCTCCATCACCAGCGCTCTTGCCAGCGCGACGCGCTGCTGTTGTCCGCCAGAAAGCTGGTGTGGAAAACGATCTTCAAAACCTGTCAATTTGACCAGCTCAAGCACTTTTCCAACCTGCTCCTTCATCTGGTTTCCAGATATTTTTTTGAATTTCAATGGATAAGCGACATTCTTAAAAATATTCATGTGTGGCCAGACTGCATAAGACTGAAAAACCATCCCCATATCACGCTTGTCGGGCGGCAAAAATATATTTTTCTCTGTTGAAGTGATAACCTTATCATCAATGTAAATTGACCCGCTGGTAGGTTTGGCAAACCCCGCGATCATCCTCAGCGTGGTGGTTTTGCCACATCCCGATGGGCCCAACAACGTCACAAATTCTCCGTCCTTAACCGTAACAGTTACATCATCCACTGCCACACTGGACCCAAATTTTTTATGTAAATTGATCAGTTTTAGATCAGCCATGAAATCAGCCTCCCGGTTTGTTAAAATCCTAATTGGCCTTTGGTTACTTTGTTCGTAATCATATTCAAAGTAACCACAATCACAACCACCATAAATGCAAGGGCAGCGGTTAAGCCAATTTTTCCTTCCTGATGCAAGCCGTAAACCACAGTGCCAAGCGTTTCATTCCCTACCGAGAACAGCAGGATTGACAGAGTCAATTCAGTAAGCGCAGGCATAAATGCCAAAAACCAACCCGCAAACACATTGGTCTTAATAAGTGGAATCACAATATCTTTGTAGGCCGTCACAAAATCCGCGCCTGAGATTCGTGCAGCGTCTTCAAGCGATTCGTGCACCTGCTCAAAAGCAGCACTGATCGATCTAACACCAAACGTAAGGAACCGTGCGATATATGCCACCAATAAGATCCAGATGGTATTGTAAATTGTCACCTTCAGAAGAGGTATTGGTTTTAAGAAAGCCAGGATCATTGCCAACGCCACCACGACACCAGGAACCGCATAGGGCAACAAAACCAACGATTCAAGAACCTGCCCTCCCCTGATTTTCATTTTCACGGTCATGTAAGAAATAACCAGAGATATAAAAACTATCACTGAGGCAGAACCGCCCGCTAAAAGGAGGCTGTTCTTAATTGCCCTGCTCACTTTTGGAACTTCAAACAGAAGTCGCTCATAATGAGCAAAAGAGAGATTTTCTAAGGTAAAAGGCAGTCCCACAGCTTTGACCAATGAAGTGGCAAAAATCGCCAGGACTGGCAGAATCACCGTGCATAGCACGATCAAAAACAAAAAAGCAACGGCGATATACTTTTTCCACCCCAATTGAATCAGCTGAGGCTGTGAACTTTTACCAGAAATGATGGCGTAGCTCTTTCCGCGTTGTAGTAATCGCTGCACTTGCATTGTAAGAATCGCCAGCACTACCAGCAGCATCGAAAGTGCTGCGGCCAGCTGGAGGTTATTGGCCTTATCAAAATTTAAAATATTCAGGTAAATCTGGGTTGTCATGACATAATAACGTTTTGGAAAACCGATCACTGCCGGGATACCAAAGTTTGCCATCATGGACATAAAGATCAATAACGCGCTCCCCCCGATACTGGGCAGCATCAGCGGGGCTGTGATGTCACGCAGGGTTCGCAAGGTTCCTGCGCCTGAGATTTGAGCAGCCTCTTCTAGAGATGGGTTCATTTGTTTGAGCGGGCCAAGGGTAACCATATAAGCAATGGGGTAACTGTACAGCATCATTACAAACACAATTCCCCAGCGCCCGTAAATAATCCACAATGGCTGGTTGGATTGAGTCAACACCATCCAGAATTTATTTAAAAATCCCACCGGCCCCAACAAATATACCCAGGCGATCCCGCCAATGAAAGGAGGAATTAGATAAGGCACAATCAACGCGATTTGCCAAAACCGCTTAAATGGGATATCCGTTCGCGCCAACAACCACGAGACCATGACCCCCAAAAAAGTCGCGCCAATTGCGCCCAAAAAAGCAACCGAAAACGTGTTTTTAAAAAGGATAAAAGTCCTGCTCTCTGAGAAGAGATTAATGTAATTCTGAAAACTGAGGCGCCCATCCGTGGTGAAACTATTCTTCACCAGTGTGATTGAAGGGTACACCACAGCCAGAATGATGACAAGAAAGATAATTGCTCCGGCTATATAAATCGTCCAGCGAAAAAACGTTTCTGTATTATCCCGGAACTTTGAGGTGCTTATTTCCTCCACCAAACGCTCCTTTCATTCCAACTACCAAATGGCGTAATCTTCAAAGCTTATTGCTAATCGGGGTGATGAATAAAGGGTTTGGGTGGGGAATATAATTCCCCACCATGATAGTTTAGGTTTTGCTATGCTTCAGGTGGAAGACCAAACAGCTCTTCGTATTTCTGGCTGAGTTCTTCACGGTTTTCTGCAATGAATTCTAGCGGTGGAACCAGGATGTTCAATCCACCTTCCGGATAAGGTTCAAGCCCTTCCGGTTCTGGCGCACCTGGAAGCACGCTCAAGTAATTCTGTTTTACAAACAGAGCCTGACCCCGATCCGAGTACAAATAGTCCAGGAATGCCTGACAGGCTTCAGGATTATCGGTGTTCTTGTAGATCCCCACAGGTGTTGGGATCACAACAGAGCCTTCTTCTGGCCAGATCATTTCAACAGGTGAGCCGGAATTCTTCAGATCTCGAGCCATGAAATCGATCAACTGACCCATTACAAATTCGCCAGACGCGATGGAAGTTCCAATTCCACCATTACCGCGGCCAACCACAACCTCATTCTCGTTCAACTTTTCATAGAAATCCCACCCCATGTCGGGTTGATTTACCAGAGTACCCAGGTTGGTAAACGCGCCGCCAGAGTACAGAGCGCTGGCCATACCAATGCGTCCTTTGTATTCCGGATTCAACAGGTCTTTCCAACCTGTGGGGGGTGTTTCTACCAGGGTTGTATTGTAGGCTACAATATTAAAAATGAAGCGAACTTCATGGGCTTTATTCCCAAAATAGTGATAGGTATCCTCAACAACTTCTCCACCCACTGGCGCATATTCCAGCAGCATATCTTCTTCGGCCAGCATGCGGAAGAAGTCGAGGTCCGCGAACCACATCAAGTCAGCCTGGATTTCACCGCCTTCCATTTCGGCCTGAAGTTTGCCAATCACTTCACCTGTTCCCGTGCGGAAAATATCAACCTGAACATCCGGGTAGACTACATTGAAATCAGCGACCATCTCATTTACCTGATCCTCCGATTCGGATGTGTACAGAGTGATTGTGCCGGAAGGCGCTGCGGGCTCTTCCACAGCGGGCTCTTCAGCGACAGGTTCTTCAGCCGCTGGCTCTTCTACTGGTTCTTCAACCGCGGGTTCTTCAGCGGCAGGTTCTTCCACTGCGGGCGCTTCTGGAGTAGCTTGAGGAGCACACGCTGTGAGCACTAGAGTCAGAACCAGCAGCATTGGAACTAAAAAGCTTAACATTTTCTTCATCATTAACTCTCTCCTTTTTCAATTGTTCTCTTAGAAATTATTGTAACCAGAAATTTTCTTTTACAATCACCTCCTCCCGAATTTTAAATTATCTCAGTTAAGCCAGCATTCGATCCATTACTCTTTTATTGTGAGATGCAAGCCAGGTGTCTTTTTTATATTCCATGCCTTCAATGGCAACATCCACCCGTAACTTGTCTTGAATATATTCCACCAAAGGCTGGAAATCCCGGACACCGGTTCCTAAAGCGATATGCCGTTTACCCGGTGTCAGGTCGCTGATGTGAATGTGCCTAACGCCTTCAACTTCCTTCAGAAATGCCAGTGGGTCCTGATCCAGTGGAACATGCGCTGCATCAAACGTTATCCCAAGATTTGGCATCGATACTTCTTCCAGAATACGTTTGCTGTCTTCTGCGTTGATAAAAAATTCTTTTGGAATATGTTCCATGATTTCTAAGGCCAGATCAATCCCCTTTGAACGGCCAAATTCGCATAACCGGCGAACACCGCTCACCAACAATTCCCAGTAGTCTTCCGCGCTATCTCCTGGGATGGTGATCCTGCCGGGGTGAAAAACAACCGGATTTGCCTCCAGCGCCTCTGCAAGCGCAATACTTTCTTCCAGCATTCCCAGAGAGGCCTCCCGAACCATTTCCAGCTTTGATGTGAAATTCAAATCCCAGCTCAAAGCATGAACAGACAAAGTAAGCCCCAATTCACGGGCAAGTTTTCGTAGTTCTGCCGGGTCATCCTCAGACTTTAACAATTGAAAGTGCCAGACTTCAACACCTTCATATCCCAAACTTTGGGCGATTTTGAAAACTTCTGCCATCGGGTACGCGAACAACAAAGGAGAAGAAAGGCAAATCTTCATCAGGCACTCCGGTGATTCTCATAGGCTTGTCTTAAAGTCTTCCGGAAAGTCTCCAGAACCGAAACCGGTGCAGACATACTTCCGATTGGAAATGATTTTTTGCGCTTCGGGCCATGTGAATCACTCCCGCAGGAAACAATCACATCATATTTTTTCGCAAGCTCAACATACTTTTTGATTTCTGCCTGGGAGTGCATCGGATAATAAGCTTCCAGTCCCTTCGCGCCCGCTTGCAAGAGTTTTTCAACCACAACATCATTTTCAATCAGTCCAGGATGAGCAATCACCGGAAGTCCGCCAGCATGAAGGACAATATCAATCGCTTCTTCAGGTGTCAGTTTGTCGTGTGGGACATGGGCAGGTTTTCCCAGGCCCAGATATTTCTCAAACGCCTCTTTTTGGTCAGCCACGTATCTTTTTTCCACCATGGCTTCAATCACGTGAGGCCGGCAAATCGCTCCATGCGCGATCTCCCGAACCCGGTCATAAGAGATTTTTACCCCCACGCTTTCCAGTTTTTCAATAATTTTTTTTGCCCGAACAATGCGACCTTCCCGTCTCTTTTTCAGCATATCCAGAAACTGTCTATCTGCGGGGTCCCAAAAATATCCTAAAATATCAATTTCGGCGCCATACGCATCTGTATTCAATTCCACACCAGTAAACAACTCCAGGCCCCTTTCTCCGGCATACGAGCTCGCCTCTAAGGCACCATCGATCGTATCATGGTCTGTAATTGCGATAGAAACCGCGCGCGCTGCCACGGCCACATCGACAATCTCTCGCGGGGAGTAAGTCCCATCCGAAGCAGTGGAATGCATATGAAAATCAAAAACCACCTGATCACTCATTTTCATCTCCAACAAATTCTATATGACCGGGAAATGCAGCTTCCTAAGGTCTATAAAACAAATAAAAGAGCGCCTTTAGAAAAAAGTCGCCCCATTGACTAAGAAAAATTTGTATACACGCAATTCTATATGGTTATCCTGAGTGTGAGTTGTCCTTTGGAGACATCTCACTCCATCGGGTAAAAGATTGTACCGGGTTGTCCAGGAATTCAAAAATAGGCAACACCCTTCACCAATACCAATCCAACCCACCAGTAACATGATCATCCTATGCAGACCTTGATTTTATCTATAAGATCAATTTTAGACCTATAAACACAGAACAAGACAACAAACTTATTGCCGCGACGATAAAAAAAACCAACATTTTATAGTTTATCTCGTCTTATCAACTAGTTTTTTAACATACAAACCACTATTATTTCCTGCCCGCTTCCTCATTTTATGATCTGAAAACCATAATGTCAAGGCAATTTTGTGAGCGTTGTAATCGGCCAAACAGAAAAACACCGGATTAAAACAGCCGCTTGATAATTTCATACACAAGTCCTGAGACCAGCGCTGTGGCGGGAATGGTAACCAACCAGGCTGCTGCGATATTTGCCGCAACCCCCCAACGGACTTTATTCACCCGTTCCGCGGAGCCCACACCCAGAATAGTGGAGCTTACCACATGTGTTGTGCTTACCGGACCGCCCAGCAGGGCCGCGCCCAGAATAACTGCCGCCGAGGAAAGCTGCGTGCAGAATCCATTTACCGGTCTGATTTTATAGAATTTTCCCCCTAATGTGCGGATGACCCGCCAACCACCAAACGCCGTCCCCAGGGCAATTGCTCCTGCGCTGGCTGCAATCACCCAAATCGGCACTACAAAGTCTGTCAAAAAACCCGAAGAAACCAGACCCAATGTAATAATACCCATTGTTTTCTGAGCGTCATTCGCGCCGTAGCTCAATGCGAGGCCAATGCCCGTAAAGATTTGAATTTTCTTGAAAAACCAGTTGATTTTCATGGATGCGTTTCGCGCCAGGAAGTAAACCAGCTTTGTCATCAGATATCCAACAATTAATCCAAGCACCGGTGATATGAACAGGACGATCAAAATTTTCAGAAGGCCATCCATGAGGATATATTGCGGGCCAGGGCCAAAGATCACCGCTCCAATAATCCCACCAATCAACCCATGAGACGAACTGGAGGGAATCCCAAACACTGTCGTGAATAGGCTCCAAACAATCGCGCTGATCAACGCGGAGAACACCATTGACATCGTGACCAATTCCGGCAACACAATACCTTTCCCAATCGTTCTCGCTACCGCGACGCCAAAAAGAAAAGGTCCCATAAACTCTGCCACAGCGATCACATACAGCGCAACCCGGGGGTTCATAGCGCGCGATGCGATGATGGTCGCCACAATGTTGGCGGAATCATTCAATCCATTCAGGAAGTCAAATAACAACGCCAGGGCGACAAAAATAACCAACGTGGTTGTCATCGTTCAACCCTGCTCATGTCATCTTCATGACAATATCAGCAATCACATTCGCTGCCTGGTCTTCACGATCTGCTGCGTTGCTGAGATGCCGGTAAATTTCGCGAACCTTCAACATTTCAGATACATGTTTTACGTCTTTTGGGCCGCGGAAAAGATCAGCGATTGCCTCACGGTATACCGACTCAACCCGGTTTTCCAGCGTTTTTGCGCGGTGAGCATGGTCGGCCGCCACCCGCAGGTGTCCATCCTGCAAACGCTGAACCGCGAGATCCAGTTCCACCGCAGCTTCATACAACAGAGTTGCCATGCGCTTCATGAAAACCGTGGACGACACCTTCAAGATATCCATCTCGTCAACCGTAGTGTTGGTGTAATCCAGGATGTCATCAATATCCCGCGACAAACTTGAAATATCTTCGCGGTCAAAAGGCGTTACAAAAGTTCGCATCAGTTCTTCAATCAGGATCCGGCGAACTTCATCAGCTTCTTTTTCTATTTTCGACACGTTCTTGGCTACCACTGAGTTGCGCTTCTTTAGATAAACCTTGAACTGCTCGAGCCCCTTAACCGTTAAAGCGGTTTGCTGTAAAAGTAATTGAAGGAACTTATCCGGTTTTTTCTTGAACAAATCTTTCAAACCCATAACTGCTCCTTTTCAAAGAATTCATCGTTGGCCATGTTGTTCCATATCCCCCCCTTTATAGACAAAAATTATACCACCTGATTAACATTTGTTAACAAATCATTAACAATTTGTAAAACTTACGCACAAATGTGAGTGCTGTATCCGAATTGTTGAGTTTTTAACAGGCTGCTGAGGTTTTTATGAAAAGACGCACCCATATATAGAAAATCAATCAAAGGTAAGATTCTGTCTTAATTTCTAGTAGAATTTATAGGATGATTTCTGATTATTTCGCCCGCGATTATGCAGGGAGCGTATTTATCCTCTTCGGACGCGACCATCTTGTTGCGCTGGCAATACTTGTTCTTATCTGTCTGGCAATTTACCATTTTCGTAATCGATGGAATAAGGCCACAAAAAAAGCCACTCGATGGGGTCTGCTGGCTTTGATCTACCTTTGCGAAGGATCCTGGCACCTCTGGATGCTGGCAAATGGGGATTGGTCCATACAGGTGATGCTGCCATTGTGGTTATGCAGCGTAACTTCATGGACCATGCCGGCCTTATTGATTCTGCGAAACCAGAAATATTATGAGTGGGCTTATCTGATGGGTTCTATAGGAGCGGCAATGGCTTTGCTAACCCCCGATCTGATGCAATATGGATTTCCACATTTCCGTTTCATTGAATTTTTCACGCTTCACAGCTTACTGATCATCGCAATCGTATATATGACTTTTGTAGAAGGGTTCCGTCCATATTGGAAATCACTCCCGCGAGTGATCATGGTTACCAATGTCTACTGGCTGTTCTGTGCCTGGGTAAACCGCCAGATTGGAAGCAATTACTTGTATACACACGGAAAATTACCTACACCCAGCATCCTTGATCTACTCGGCCCTCATCCGTGGTATCTTCTTTCAATGGAAGCACTGGGAATTGTTCTTTGCGTGTTGTTGTATTTACCATTTGCTATAAAAGATAAACGTTCCCGGAAAAATCACCCAAATTTGAATGGATAAATCAAAAACGATTGGATAATTCAAGAATTACACAAATAATATGGAGACAGCTTTAAACAATCTTTGGGTAAACCAAAGCGCCAGAAACCCATCTTTCGTACAATCGCGAAGCAGAATATTCAGTCCAGATTTGGCAAGCATATCGATCTGTGATATCCCCCACCCAGACTCTCATTGAGTTAAATGGTACTTATTCTTAACAGACATACATTTGCTGCATATCCCCACACGCAATCTTATCAGTTTTATCAGAACAATCAGGTTAAATAAAATAGTGGCGAGAGTGGGATTTGAACCCACGACCAAGGGCTTATGAGTCCCCTGCTCTACCACTGAGCTACCTCGCCAATATCTGAAGCGGTGAAATATTACTATGAGAGAACTATTTTGTCAACCATATCACCTGTTTTCAGGCTGTCATTCAAACGCCAGTTTTTTCTGGCTCAATGAAATATAGCGTCCGTCTCCAATCACCAGATGATCTAAAACTTTAATATCCAGCAGTTTTCCTGCCTCTATCGCAGTTCTTGTGAGCCGGATATCCTCCGGGCTGGGCATCGGATCACCGCTGGGATGGTTATGCACCAGTATAATCGCCGCAGCGTTGCGCTGGATAGCATCCTTGAAAAGCTCCCCAATCCTGACCATAGACGCGTTCAGTGAACCCTTATACAGTTTATTAATGTTGATCACCTGGTTTTTTGTGTTTAGATTCAACACCCACAGATGTTCCTGAGGTAACGCTGACATTTCGTAGCTTACCAGCGCCGCGACATCATCCGGACTTTGGATAGATGGTCTCTGCTCAGGGTCCAACTGATTCAATCTTCTCCCAAGCTCAATAGCCGCTTTGATTTGTGCTGCCTTGGCCGGCCCAATCCCCTTCTGCTGGCAGACTTCCTGAAAAGAGGCTGTGTGTAACCCGCGCAAACCGCCAGATTCGCGCAGAATCCTTTGCGCCAGATGGATCGCGTTTTCTCCCGGTATGCCGACGCGCAGCAAAATCGCCAGCAGCTCCGACTGGTTCAATGCCTGCGCACCTAACTTTTCCAGCCGTTCCCTGGGCCGCTCAGCAGTATCCAAATCGGTAATGCGATAGGTATTGTTTTCTTTGATCATCAGCTATGCCATTTTATATGGTTTTGTTGTAAGGTTTTGTATCAAAAACCCCTTTTGAAGACTATACACCAACAAAAAAGAAAGGGCAAGCAGAAACAAAAACATAGAAATTTTTCAACTGCGCTGTAATGGATTTACGATCCGGTTTCCTCGTTCCTCCACCTGTCTGATACAACTACGAAGTCGATTATGGCATACATTTAAGTGTTGCTTCCATGCTATAATTTCTTAATTGGAGTCCATTATGACATTGAATCCCACAACTATCAGCAATCTGGTCCTGGTTGGAGCCGCATTCTCGGCGGCTTTCATTGCCGCGCTCTGGCTCAGTCTGATCTTCTGGACATATCGGGATATCCAAAAAAGAGCCAAAGATCCTTTGCTGCGGGTCTTGGCAGCATTAATTGTCGCTGTGCTTTTTTTGCCGGGTGTTATCATCTATCTGGTCATTCGCCCTCCTCAAACCCTTGAGGAACAATACCAATACGCCCTTGAAGAAGAGGCCTTGCTTCAATCCATTGAAGAAAACACGCTATGTCCTGGTTGTGGGAGAAAAACCCAAGATGATTGGATTATCTGTCCAAATTGCCAGACAAAACTGAAAAAGAACTGCCACCAGTGCGGCAAATTGATGGAACTTGCCTGGAATTTATGTCCTTATTGTGGTTCGCCCGCCCCCGGTATGCGCAGAGAAAACCTCACCATGGACGATGCCCTGAGAACACTCTCAACAGAAGAGAGCGAATAAGCGGTTTTAAATTTATGACCTCTGATACATCACCTCTCAAATCTGCCAAACCAATCGAATATCTGGTGATTGGACATGTGACCAAAGATCTCACTCCCCATGGCCCTGTTCTTGGAGGTACTGTTTCATACGCGGCATTAACCGCGGCAGCTTTGGGATTAAATGTTGGAATCGTAACTTCTTGTTCACAGGATTTCAACCCCAAACAACTCTCCGGCATAGCAAAAGTGGTTATCCCGGCGGGAAATACCACCACTTTTGAGAATATATCTACACCTGGTGGCAGGATCCAGCGCATTCACCGCCTGGCAAAACCGCTCAATTCCGGCGACATTCCAACTTCATGGAAAAATTGTCCACTTGTTCATCTTGGACCGGTCGCCAATGAGGTTCCAACAGGCATGGCAGAAATCTTCCCCGAAGCAGTGATCGGTGTGACGCCGCAGGGCTGGATGCGAGAATGGGATGAATTTGGAAATGTTCATTTCAAACGATGGCAAGATCCCCAAAAAATTGCGCGGATTGCCAGTGCGGTAGTGCTTAGCATTGAGGATGTACAGCGTGATGAAAATGAAATCGAACGTCTGGCTGAATTGTTTGACATCCTGGTCGTCACCGAAGGATCTGCCGGGGCACGGATATACTGGAATGGAGACGTCCGCAAAATACGTCCACCACTGGTGAAAGAAATCGACTCAACCGGCGCGGGTGATATATTCGCGACTTCATTTTTTATTCGCTATTCACAAACGCGCGATCCTTGGATAGCTGCGGAATTTGCCACCAGGATCGCCGCGCAATCCGTCACCCGTAAAGGAATGGCAGGGATACCCACAACTCTAGAAGCTCAAAAACACTTTGTTGAGATATTATAAAACCATGACTAAAATCTATACACTTGTCAACCAAAAAGGTGGAGTCGGGAAAACCACCTCCGCCATAAACCTGGGTGCTTATCTCGGGTATTATGGACAAAAAGTGCTGCTGGTGGATTTGGATCCACAGGCCAACGCAACTTCTTCACTGGGCATAGAGAAATTGAAGGTGAAGAAGGGCACTTATGAGGTCTTAATCGGCACAGAACCCATAGCTCCTTTGATCTTGCATAATCCCAGGCTAAAAATCTCTCTGCTACCCTCCTCTCCGGCTTTGGCTGGCGCGGAAATTGAATTGACAGAGATACAAAATCGGGAATTTCGACTGCGGGAAGCCCTGCAACCAATCAAAGATCGTTATGATTACATTTTGATTGATTGCCCACCTTCCCTAAGCTTGCTTACGGTTAATGGACTGGTCGCGACACAGGACGGCGCCCTGATCCCGGTTCAATGTGAATATCTCGCCTTAGAAGGTCTGGGCCAATTGACCCAGACCATCACTCGTGTCCGGAACTCTCTCTTCACCGATCTGAAAATCAGAGGAGTCATCCTGACTATGTTCGACGGGCGCACTCGTCTCGCGATGGATGTGGTCACCGAAGTGCAGCGCTTCTTCCCCAATCAGGTTTTTAAAAGTATAGTTCCACGCAGTGTCCGGGTTGCCGAGGCGCCTTCCTATGGGCTGCCGGTTTCCACATATGCTCCGGATTCCTCTGCGGCAAAAGCTTATGCTTCACTGGCACGAGAAATTCTTGACGAAGATGGAATACATATTCCCAAATTTGAAGAGTAAAGGCAATTAATCATGGTACGAAAAGCCGGTCTAGGTAAAGGTCTGGGCGCCCTAATCCCGGGCGGAGAAAATGAAGAACCCCAACAAACTGGTGGAGCGATTGAGATTTCCACGGATATCATCATCCCAAATCCACACCAGCCTCGCCAGTTGCACAATGATGAAGAACTGGCAGAACTGGCCGCGTCAATCCGCGAGCACGGTATTCTCCAACCGTTGATTGTCTCAAAAGAAGACTTTTCGGAGCAATACACTTTGATTGCCGGCGAACGGCGGTTACGGGCCGCCAGACTGGCCGGCTTGCAAAATGTGCCAGTTTTGATCCGTCAAGCCACTGAACAGCAGCAGCTTGAACTGGCACTAATTGAAAACGTACAGCGCTCGGATCTGATGCCGCTGGAAACCGCAACTGCGTATCAGGAACTGGCTGATTCATTTGCCCTCTCCCACGAAGAAATTGCTACCCGTGTTGGAAAGAGCCGGGTCAGCGTCACCAACACCATCAGACTTTTGAAACTGCCCGAAACCGTAAAAGCTGCCCTGGCGGAGGGAAAAATCAGCGAAGGACATGCCCGCGCCCTTCTGGCGTTAAACAGCCCCCAATCACAAATTGCTGCACTAAATACCATCCTCAAAAACAACCTGAATGTAAGGCAAACCGAGGAACTGGTCAGAAACCTGAGTGGAACAAAAACCCCTCGCCCCACAAAACAAGCTGCTTCTCCAGAGATCAAAGCAATTGAAGAAAAGTTAAGGAACATACTGGGCACGAAAGTCACGTTGCGACATGGGAAAAAGGGGGGCAGTCTGGTCATTCATTATTACTCCGATGAAGAACTGGAAACCTTACTCGATCAAATTCTGAAAGGTTAAATATGCACATTCTGCACAACGGTAATATCTATACGCAAATTACTGGTTTTCCAACAGCTCAAGCCATTGCCATTGAGGGTGATCGTATTATCGCTGCTGGCGAAAACCAGCAGATCCTTTTAATGAAAAAACCCGGAGATCACGTTGTTGATCTCAAGGGCAAAACCATTCTCCCCGGATTAACGGATGCCCATATCCATTTAGAAAATTACGCCTTCAGCCTGTTGAAAATCAATTGTGAAACAGATTCACTCCAGGAGTGCCTTGATAGCGTAGCACAAAGAGCACAGCAAACCCCACCCGGGGCCTGGATACTGGGACATGGATGGAACCAAAATGTCTGGGCCGAAGGTTTTGGAACCGCTCAGGATTTAGATCGCGTGGCACCAGAAAATCCGGTTTATCTGACCGCGAAATCATTGCACGCCGCCTGGGCAAACTCAACCGCACTGAAAATTGCCGGAATCAACGCGCAAACCCCCAACCCGCCGGATGGCATCATTGCCAGAAACCATCTTGGCGAGCCAACCGGCATCTTGTTTGAGAGCGCGATGAAATTATTGGATGATATCATCCCTGACCCCACAATTCAGGAAACTGTATCAGCCCTGAAAAACGCACAGGAAAGCCTGTGGAAAATGGGGATTACCGGAGTCCATGATTTTGACGATATCTCTTGCTTCACTGCCCTCCAAATCCTGGGTCAGGCCAGCGAATTGAAATTAAGAGTGGTAAAAGGCATTCCTAAAGCCAGTCTTGAAACTGCCATACAAATGGGGATTCGGACCGGTTTTGGCAGCGATATGTTAAGGTTCGGCTCCCTCAAACTATTCGCCGATGGCGCCATAGGTCCTAGAACTGCTGCAATGCTCGCACCATTTGAAAATGAGACAAGTTACTGCGGCGAACTCTTTTTGACCGGGGACGATCTATTTGAAATCGGTAAAAAGGCTGTAAGCAATGGGATCTATCTCGCGGTTCATGCGATTGGAGATCGAGCAAACCAAGAAATTCTTAATGGATATCATAGGATTCGGCAATACGAAACGAAGCATGGACTTGCCCATGGTCGTCATCGGATTGAACACGTTCAGATATTATCTCCTGAAGATCACAGCCGGCTCCACGAGTATGGAATCATTGCTTCTGTCCAACCCATTCACGCCACTTCTGATATGGATATCTCTGACAGGCATCTGGGCAAGCGGGCAAAAGATGCCTATGTTTTTCGATCTTTGCTGGATCATGACACAATTATCGCCTTTGGCTCAGACGCTCCGGTAGAATCACCCAATCCATTCCTGGGAATTCACGCGGCAGTTACTCGCAGAAGAACCAATGGTGATCCCGGCGCGGAAGGGTGGCACCCCGAACAAAAAATCACGGTCAAAGAAGCAATTTCAGCTTATACGCTTGCCCCGGCGCTTTCAGCGGGAATGCAAGATAAAATCGGAAAACTCAGCCCTGGTTTTTACGCGGATCTGATTGTTTTGGAACAAAACCCATTCACAATCCCCGCTGACACTATACATTTATTGAAACCTCAGGCTACAATGGTAAATGGAGATTGGGTTTGGAAATCAGATTAAGTCGAGTCATGGGATGAAAGCAAAACCAACACTTACTCCAGAAATCCTGGTGCCGCGTTTAGGAGATTACCTCCTCGAAAAAGGTCTTATTTCCAGGCAGGTTCTTGAGAAGGCGCTTCAAATTCAGCAGGGAAGAAGAATACCTGATCAACCCGTACCATTGATTGGGAATATACTGATCGAAATTAATGCCATTGACCGGGCCACTCTGGACGAAGTAATCACAGAGCAGATCCTTCAACTGCGGAACGCTCTGGAGGGTTCAAACCAGCAATTAGAACAGCGCGTGCTGGAAAGAACCGCCGAACTGGAACAAGCCCTTGCGAAACTGGCTGAATTGAACCAACTCAAATCAAATTTCATCTCCAACATCTCACACGAGCTTAGAACTCCCCTGACTCATGTAAAAGGCTATCTCGAACTGCTTGCCGCGCGCGATCTCGGGCCGCTGACTACAGATCAGGAACAGGCTATTTTCATCATGGAAAAATCTTCGGCGCGGCTGGAGCGACTGATAGAAGATTTGATTCTGTTCTCAAACGCTGAGAACGAGCAAATCAACCTGCAAATACAACCATTCGAACTCAACTGCCTCTTCGACGACGTGTTGTTACAATCTTCCACCAAATCCGACGAACACAAAGTAACTATTCAGCAGGACTACCCGGCGCAGCTTCCTAAAGTAAACGCGGACCGGGAGAAAATTGGCTGGGTTATCCTTCAGTTGGTGGATAATGCCATTAAATTTTCTAATCCTGGCGGCAAGGTTTTATTGAAAGCCGAAGCCGAAAATAATTTTGTCAATATTTCTGTTATAGATAATGGTATTGGAATACCAGAAGATAAGATCGAAGAAATTTTCGAACCTTTCCACCAATTGGATGGATCATCTACCCGCAAATTTGGCGGCACTGGTTTAGGGCTTAGCCTGGCAAGAAAAATCATTGAAGCGCATGGGTCCATCCTTCGCGTGACATCTAAAATTAATCAAGGCAGTAAATTTAATTTTTTGCTTATTACGAATAAAAACAGCACATCGGGTTACGATCCACTCCAGGTCCTACGAGAAACATAGAGGATATCTGCAAATGAAGGGAAATGCGGCCTGTAACGATATTGTTACCATAAAACACCTGCACGCAATCAGCCAGATTGTTAATCAAGCCGCGAATTGGAAATCGGCTCTGGATGAAATCACAAAATTAGTGCGGACCTTTTTCATTTTTGACAATCTGGTGGTGTATTTGTCAAATGAGAAATCGGACATGGAAGTGTTTTACGCAAAAGCATTGGGGCGGGGTAAAAGTGCCGAAGCAGATGTCTCGTGGGGAGAAAGCATCGCAAACCGAATAGTCCAAAACCATCAGCTAATAATTGATAAACCCGACATCACTGAAAAAGGGAATCGCTTAAAACAGCCTCATATTCTCGGTATTCCCTTGCTGGTAAAGCAGGATCTGCTGGGCGCTCTGGTTTTGATTCGCTTCGGTGGCCCTGCGTTTGAATCCAACGATATTCTTCTGACCGAATTTATCGCGGCTCAAATTTCATTCATCATCGATCGGGAAAAGCTCCTCCAAAAGAATGAAACCTTGGAAGCGCAACAGGAACAGAACCAACTTAAAGACGATTTCATTTCAACAATCACCCATGAACTAAGAAATCCTCTTGGGTTTATTAAAGGCTATACTACCACCCTCCTTCGATCTGATACCACCTGGGATCAAGCTACCCAGGAAGAATTTCTTCAGATTATTGATCAGGAAACTGATCACCTGCAGGAATTAATCGACAATGTTTTAGATTCGGCGCGTCTGAAATCGGGTCAGTTAAAAATGAAATTCAATCAGGTGAGATTAGAAGCCCTCTTAAAGGATGTCCAATTACGAAGTCAAATGAACCATCCTGAAATAAAAGTTACTCTGATTTACTGCGATGGATTAATCCCTATCCTGGCTGATTCCAGAAGATTATCGCAGGTTTTTGAAAACCTGATAAACAACGCAAAAAAATACGCGCCTCTCTCTGAAATTGAAATTCGGGTTCAGCAAACACAACAATACTCAGAAATAGAAGTAAAAGACTTCGGCCCCGGGATTCCCGATAAATATCTGCCATTTATTTTTGATCGCTTCTTCCGGAACCCTGAACAATCACCCAACATACATGGCTCAGGATTAGGCTTGTACATTTGCAAGAAAATTATCCAGGCGCATAATGGACAGATTACAGTCAAATCTGAAATTAATAAAGGAACAAAGTTTGAAATTACAATTCCAAACTATCAGGGATTGTAACAATACGCAGGAGGTATTATGACGCTCATTTTAGCTGTGGATGATGAAAATTTATATCAACATCTGCTCAAGGTCAATCTCGAAAAAGAGGGCTATGAGGTAATTTGTGCGGGAGATGGTGAGGAAGCCCTTGAGATGGTCTCTAATCGCAGTCCGGATCTTGTCATATTGGACATTATGATGCCCAAACTGGATGGGATTACCACCTGCGAGCGTATCCGTCAGTTTTCCAGCATCCCCATCATTATGTTGACAGCCCGTGGTGAAGAACAGGATCGTGTCGCGGGGTTGAATGTCGGAGCTGATGATTATGTTGTAAAACCCTTTTCCGCTACAGAACTGGTCGCCAGAGTTCGCGCGGTTCTTCGCAGAGCACACACCACCGAACAAATCACCCAAAACCGGTATTTCATGCATGGCACCTTAAAGATCGATTTCGCCCGCGCTGAGGTCTGGAAAGACAATAAACCGATCTACCTTTCGGCTACAGAATATCGCCTCCTGATCCAATTCGCGCAAAATGTCGGGCAGGTACTTTCACCGGAAGATCTTCTGGTGGCGATTTGGGGTCCGCAATACAAAGACGACAAAGAGATTCTCTGGGTTAGTATTGCCAGACTGCGCCAGAAATTAGAAGACGAACCCCATGCCCCGGTACATGTAGTTACCAGGCCTGGCCTTGGGTATTTGATGCCTCCCTTAGAAAGTGCTGGATAATTCACACATCTAAAGCAATGAAGGAAACACTATGTATGATTCATTTGAGCAAAAAGGTAAAATCTTTACTAATGTTGTCACCAAAGAACCCGTAGATGTCATTTTACAAACCGCCGCCAACACCATCAAGGGAAAAGTTCACGTCAAAATCAACCAGCGCTTAAAAGACGAATTGGATGGCGAGGAACTTTTTCTGGCAATCACAGATGTAATAGTGTTAGACTTGAATGGAAAGATGCTGTACCAATCCCATTTCATCGCCGTGAACCGTTCACAAATCATCTGGTTGATACCTCAAAAAGAAATAGTGAATATTACAGATAAACAATGAGCGAATTTAGTTCCAACCCTCAAGCAAAAAGCACGGATCTTCAAAAATTAAAGTCATATCTATTGGGATTGATATCTAGAGAGCTGGAGGCAAACCCGCCTTCTGCGGTTGACCGCAAAAAAATCGTCCTGACATACATTCAACAGGCTTACCAAAGCACAAAACTCAATCTGCCTGCCACCATGCGGGAGCAGATCTTCCGTGAAATCATGGATGATTTGCTGGGCTTTGGTAAGTTGCAGCCATTGCTGGAAGATCCATCCGTCAGTGAAATTATGGTTAATGGCCCCAAGCAAATTTATATCGAACGAAATGGAAAGCTGACCAAAACTAACATAACCTTCGAATCAGATCGGGAAGTTCTGAAAATCATCGATAAAATTGTCTCGCCGCTTGGCAGGCGTGTTGATGAAGACAGCCCCACCGTAGATGCCCGTCTGCCGGATGGTTCGCGGGTTAATGCCATTGTGCCTCCAGTCGCCATTGACGGTCCAGGAATCACAATCCGTAAATTCAATAAAGAAAAATTAACGGTTAACCAGTTAATTGAGTTTGGTTCGTTATCAGAAAGCATGGCCGAGTTTGTCAAAGCCTGTGTTGTTTCCCGCTTGAACATTGTCATTTCTGGAGGCACAGGGTCTGGCAAAACCACCTTGCTGAACATCCTATCTGGGTATATTCCTGAAGAAGAACGCATTGTCACCATCGAGGACGCGGCGGAGCTGCAGCTCCAGCAGGAACATATCGTCCGCATGGAAACAAAACCCCCTAATCCTGAGGGTAAAAACGAAGTTCCCATCCGCCACCTGGTGCGCAATTCATTACGGATGCGGCCAGACCGGATAGTAGTCGGCGAAGTTCGAGGCGGGGAAGCGCTGGACATGCTGCAGGCAATGAACACTGGACATGACGGTTCTCTGACCACGCTCCACGCCAACACCCCAAGAGATGCCTTATCTCGCCTGGAAACAATGTGTTTGATGTCAGGGATGGACCTTCCATTGAAAGTCATTCGCCAACAAATCGCATCCGCGGTAGATTTGATCATTCAGCAATCCCGCCTTCGCGATGGCAGTCGTAAGGTAACCGCCATTACAGAAGTTGCCGGCATGGAAGGCGACACAATTGTAATGACGGATATTTTCCGGTTTGAACAAACCGCAATCTCCACAGAAGGAAAAATCATTGGTGAACACAAACCCACTGGAATCCGCCCCATCTTCATCCCGCGTCTGGAGGCTTGTGGATTCAAATTGCTCCCATCAGTGTTCGGTGTTAATTTGAGCGAAATGTTAGGGCCGCGGAAACGTTAGTGCGCGTGAAATTACGCCGTTACCAATTCACCAATGCTATAATAAAAACAGTTCTGATAAATATCCACAAATAATCATACGGTTGATAACATGATAAAAAACAACAATCTCTTAATTCAGCTCCGCACGAAAAAATTAGGGCTCTTGATTTACGATGCCAGATTGGCTGCCGAACGGAGCATCAGGGAGTGCGCAGAAGCGATAGGTGTGTCACGCTATCAATTTAAAACATTTGAAGAAGGCGAACAATCTCCCTCGCTGCCTGTGCTGGAAGAATTGGCATCATACCTTAATCTTCCATTGGAACATTTCTGGCAGAATGTCGCTCTGTCCCCTACCACAACGGAAGACGTGAACAACGCGATCCTTACCATTCAATTGAGCGATCGAGACAAAGAGATTGGCCAACTCCTCAGAGAAAAACGCGAAGAACAAAACCTATCTATCGAGTATCTGGCCGAAAGAACATCTCTGGATGTCAACCAATTGATTCTCTTTGAAGCGGGCGAAGATCCAATCCCCATGCCAGTGCTGGAAATTCTTATCAAAGAACTGAATATTTCCTTAAATCAAATCATTGACCATTATGGCAACGCGGGAAGCTGGAGAGCCCAAAAGTATCGCATCAATCAATTTTTAGATTTGCCAATTGATACGCAAGAGTTCATCTGCAAGTCAATAAACCACCCCTATCTAGAACTCGCAAAGCGGTTAAGCGGATTATCTTCTGATAAACTGCGTTCGATCGCGGAAAGTCTTTTAGAGATTACCTACTAAATTTTATGGAAAAACACGAGCTCGAAAACATCATCGAATCAGGAAATAATGCCTACCATAAAGGGGACTACCTTTCTGCCGCCAATTATTTTGAGAAAGCCTGGACTTTGTATACAAGTTCTGGTGATGCCATTAATGCAGCTGAAATGGCAAACAATCTCAGTGTCGCCCGTTTGAAAATGAATGATGGAGAAGGCGCCTTATCAGCCGCTTTGGGGACTGAAAAAGTGTTTCAGGAGATTCAGGATGTCAGGCGCGAAGCGATCGCTCTTGGGAATCAGGCTGCCGCCCTGGAATTTCTAGGAGAATCAGAGCGCGCGCTCGAGCTGTACGAAAAATGTTCTGTCCTCTTAAAAGAAACCGATGAAAAAGAGCTCCGGGCTTATGTGTTATCCAGTATTTCTGCCATTCAACTGAAAACAGGAAAACAATTCCAGGCTATGGCGTCTATGGACGCGGCTCTTGAAAACAAAAACAAGTTGTCCCTTAAAGAAAAGTTTCTACAAAAACTCTTGAAAGTCCCCTTCCGGATGTTAAACAAGAAATAACATCATAGAAACAAATATGGTTCAAACTTCCATGTCGCTTGATCTTACTGTTCGGAACGCTTCACCTGACGACTCACAAAATCTTTCCGATCTGATCTATTTCGGCGCTTATGTTCACCGGCATCTCGATTGGAGATCTCCCTTGGATTGGCTTGGGCACCAGCCATTTGTCATCCTGGAGAGCGGACAATCTTTATTGGCCACGCTTTCCTGCCCGGTTGAGCGTTCTGATTTAGCCTGGGTTCGGCTATTTGCCTACTCAGTTGAATTGGACCCTCAAAGCGCCTGGGATATTCTGTTTGAGCACGCTTTGAATGCTTTTCCCGCAAAGCGTTTGCCCTCCATTGTCGCGTTATCTTTACAAAACTGGTTCACCCAACTTCTTCTCAACAGCGATTTCAAGAATCTTCATAATATTGTAGTCTTACAATGGACAGGTGAACTTCCAGATAAGCCCATCATCGACTCAAAGTATCTACTTCGCCCCATGACCACCGAGGACTTACCCTCAGTAAAAGAGGTTGACCACACTGCTTTTGAGCCTATCTGGCAGATCTCATCCTGGGAACTACAAAAAGCCTATGAAATGTCCTTCTACGCGACCGTTATTCAACATCAAGATCAAATCATCGGGTATCAAATCAGCACCGCGAATAGAAACAATGCGCATCTTGCGCGCCTGGCCATCCAAGAAGGCCACCAGGGGCAGCGCCTTGGCAGCGCGCTGGTTTATGATCTTTTAAGTATATTTCAGAAACGGAACATGGATCTCATCACGGTGAACACACAGCATACCAATCACAAATCACTTGCCTTGTACCGGAGCATGAACTTTCTCGCTACCAACGAACAATTTCCAGTCTTAATCTACGCCCCCTGATTATTTTTTTCTTTTAGGTTTATCGAATTGCGACCCTCAAACATCATTGTACGGCTGCCTTTGGGATTGCGGGTATATCTCTTCAATACGCCAGCTCATTTTGTTTAAGTGCGTACACTTAAGGCAGGGTGATCCCAAAATAAGTTAGCACCGCAACCAGAATTGGAGCCACCACCAAAGAGGGCAAAAAACTCCCTACACGAATGGCGCGGATTTCAAGCAAGCTTGAAATAGAAAGACCGACCAGTATCACACCACCGACCGCGGTCATCTCGTTCATCATCGCGTCCGACACAATGATCTGCAGCTGGTTAGCCATCAGCGAAATTCCACCCTGATACACACAGGTCGGTAAAACAGAAAAAGCTACCCCAACCCCCAAAGTTGAAGCAAACGCCAGTGAAGCAAAAGCATCCAGTATCGACTTAATTGCGAGCAAACTGAAATCTCCTGTCAGACCATCCTGGATGGAACCCAGTATCGCCATGGGCCCAATGCAGAAAACCAGAGAGGCCGTGACAAAACCTTTAACAAATTTTGATTTGGATTGCTCCCCACCGTTCTTCCTGATCAGCTTTTTTTCGAGCCAGCCGCCCAAACTTTCCAGACGTTCTTCCAACCGCCACCACTCCCCCAACATCGCCCCAATTAAAAGGCTCCCCAACACCAGCAATGAATTTTGTGTGGACAGAAACAGTTTTATTCCCAATACCATTGTGAATAAGCCAATCCCTGAAACAACGGTGTTCCGAATCCGGTCTGGGAGTTGGGCACCAAACAACAACCCCACAACGCTCCCCAATAATATTGCTGCACCATTAATGATCGTTCCAATCATGTCTGTTTATCCCCTTTAGCCAAAGTGGGGTGCTCTGATTTTGTAACCCTGGAGTTTTCATATAACTCCAGCACAAAACAAAGAGAGGACAAACGGTTAAAATAACTCAAGATCAGTGGATTTTGGATATTGCCTTGCTGGAATAGTTCAACGATCTTTCTCTCAGCACGCCTGACAACAGTTCGTGACATATCCAGCGCGGCGCCAGACTGGGTATCACCTGGAATTATAAATTCTCTGGGAATAGTGATGCTCTGAGAGATTTGATCAGTCTTTCCTTCCAGCCAGCTGACCTGCTGTTCTGTCACGTACTTAAATTGACCCGCGATCTCTTTTGCCGCGGCCACTTCAGCCATGATTTTATAAAGGTCCTGCTGAACCTTAAGGACAATTTCTTTTATCTCATCAACGTTTGATTGGCTTCGCGCCCAGCCTAGAACCGAGTTCGCTTCGTCTATAGCTCCCAGAGTTTCCACCCTTAGATCATATTTGGGGACCCTTTCTTCGCCTAATATTCCGGTATCGCCTTTATCGCCCAATCGCGTATAAAATGATTTCATTTTACCGACCTCCCTGTACAATAAGGCAGAGAGTGTTTTCCTGATAATTTGTAAACACTCTCTGCGATTCTTTCATGACTATTCAACAGCCCGTATCCCGACTGTAAAACCACCAATCAAATATCGGCAGTCAACCTTTATGGAACCTCAGGTTCCAGCGTGGGTAGGGTTGGGCTTGCCACCAAAAACCAATCCCTGATGGTTAAAAAGCGGTCACTCGTGTCAAACAATGGGCCAACCCGCACACCCTGAACTCCACTGTCAATGGCATAATTATAAACCGTGAAATACAAAGGCAGCGAAGGAAGCTCTTCGGCAAAGATTACCTGAAAATTATTGTACAGGCGCGCTCTTTCGGTATAATCTGTCGTAATTCGAGCCTGTTCAATATATTCACTGGCCATGCGGTTATCCCATTGTGAGTAGTTCTGCCCACCGGTAGCCTGAGCCTGATCCCAAAAAGGATATGGATCTGGATCAGGAGAAGAAGAAAGATTTAAATCCACCAGGGCAACATCATATTCCCGATTCTCAAGATTAACATTCACAAGCTCTTCATAGGGAACGGGCTTAAGAGAGACCTGGACATTAACTGCCTGCCAGTCTTGTTGAATTGCCTCAGCCAGCCCATAATAAAAATCTTCATCAGGGAAAATTAACTCAAAAGACAGTGTCACATCCTCTTTTTGACGCACCTGGCCATCTTCACCTGTCAGAACATAACCCGCTTCTTTAAGCAAACGCCGCGCCCCTTCGGGATCATAGTTTACCCTGCTGGTACCATCAAAATAAGCCCATGTTTCCGGTAAAATCGGGCTGTCGGCGATAATTGCTTGCCCGTTCAGCTGTTTATTGATCAAACCCTGGCGGTTGATTGCCATCAACAAAGCTCTGCGGACGGGTTCTTCCTGTAAAAACGGCACCTTCGGGTTATTCAGGTTTAAAAACACCATTGTAAGCTGCGGGCTCCGCCCCGTGTGCAACGAAAGTTCAGGCTCAGCCAACACCTCTTTAAGGATTTCTGGGGCTACAACGCCTAATCCCTGAACCTGGCCTTCTCGATAAGCATCTAACGCGCTTGCCGAATCCGGATAATAGCGAAAAACGATTTCCTCAATAAAAGGCTTGGACAGATAATAATCCTGGAAAGATTTCAGAACAACACCCGTGATTTGATCATTTTCAACAATCAGGCGGTCAAACTGGTATGGGCCGCTTCCCACAGGGCTTAAGTTGAAGGAATGGTCAATAATTTGATCCAGTGTCAATCCTCCCAACAAGTGCTGCGGCAATACACCAAAAGTTAGATAATCAAGAAATGGGGCGAATGGCTCAGGTAATCTGAACTGTACAGTGGTTTCACTCAAAGCGTCAACTTCAACATCATTCCAAAAGGTCTGCACATCTTCTGGAATGACCGGATCGCCGTTCTGGATCAATTCAATTGTAAACAGGACATCTTCACTGGTGAGCGGCTCCCCATCATGCCATTTAATGTTTGAGCGCAATTCAAAATTGTAAACCGTGCCGTCTTTAGAAATTCCCCACGATTCTACAAGGTCTGGCTGGGGAAGAGCCCGGTCATCAAATTTGATCAAACCACTGAAAATCAAGCGATCAACATCGCGATCAACGGGATTATAGTAGTCCAGTATTGGATTTAAACGTTGAGGTGTGCCGATTAAAGCTTCTGTATAAATACCCCCCTCGACAGGTTCAGCAACAAGGGTGGGTGCTTCAGGTTGTTCAATCAGCAGCAAAGCACCAACAACCAGCCCGGTCAAAAAAATGATGATCAGTTGCCAACGCAATTTTTTCATAAATAAACACCAAAAAGGGCGAACTCCCCTGATGACGAGTCGCCCTCTCTAACTAGGGTCTTTTGAAACAAGTAGATAGTATTTTTATGTTCTGTTATCCACTAACCATTACAGTCGCTATCGTTAGAATCAAAAACAGCGCACTTAAAATAATTGTGATCCAGAATAATGTTTTTTCAATACCTCTGCGCGCAGTGAACACACTACCGGCGTCCGCGCCAGTCAAGCCACCCAACCCAATACCCTTGTTTTGCAGGATAACACTGACGATCAAGGCAATTGAAGTTATAATCAAAGCAATGTCAAAGAATTTAGAAAGCTCCACGCTTATCCTCCTGAATTTTTAAAGCAAATTAGATTATACCTTTCAAACCCTAAAATCGTCAACCAGTTATCATGGAAGAATTAATTGTAAATTTACACAACCACAGCCTGTTTTCGGATGGCACTGCCAGCGTCGAAAAAATTGCGAGCACAGCGCTGAAAGCCAAACTGGACGCAGTGATTCTCACCGAACACAATATTATGATCCAGGGTTTTGATCATTACTTTCAAGATGGTTACAAAAAGGTGCTCGTCCTGATCGGCGAAGAAATCCATGACCAGAACCGGCAACCCCAGAAAAGCCACTTGCTGGTTTTTGGGTCAAATCAGGAGTTGGCTCATTTAGCAGGTTCCCCTCAAAGACTCATTGATCAAGTCAATCAACTGAATGGTGTCACTTTTCTGGCACATCCCCATGAATCAGATCTACCTTTTTTTGGTGAGAAGGCAATAACCTGGGAAGATTGGGAGGTAAAAGATTACACTGGTATAGAAATATGGAACGGTCTCAGCGAACTTAAAACTGTCGCCCACAACAAATTGGAAGGGTTGTTTTACATTTTATTCCCTGCCTTTTTAGCCCATGCGCCCAACGCGCAAACACTTAAAAAGTGGGACGAACTTCTCTCACAGGGAAAGAAAATTGTGGCGGTTGGCGGTGTGGATGCTCATGGATTAAGTGTCAGGGTGGGACCCTTCAAGAGGACCGTATACGATTACGCATTTCATTACCAGACCATCAACAATCATTTGCTGGTACCGGAAAAGTTGACTGGCCAGGTTCGTGAAGATAAACAGATTATTTGCGACGCTTTTCAATCAGGCCATTGCTTTGTGGGCTACGATTTACCACACCCAACCACGGGTTTTCGTTTTTCAGCTCAAGGGAAGGAAGATCAGGTCATCATGGGCGATGAAATCAAGCTCAATAGGAGTGTTACTCTGCAGGTTCGCCTGCCTGCAGCTGCGGAATGCAGATTGCTTCGAAATGGCCGGATTGCAAAAATCTGGAAAGATAACCAGTTTTACACCTACATCGCCTTCGAGCCAGGCGCGTATCGGGTTGAATGCTATACCCATTTCCTTGGAAAACGCCGCGGATGGATTTTCAGCAATCCTATTTATGTGAGAAGCCCTAAGATGCACAGATCATGATCAAAAATAATGTAACGCGACTGTTGGATTCTAAAAAAATCAAATACACTGTGTTTGAATTACCATCAGAGAAACTGGGAGCTCTTCAAACAGCGCAACAACTCAACCTGCCACCGGAAATCGTGTTTAAAAGCATCGTGGTCACCAAGCCTAAGGGCGGGAAACCCCTTCTGGTTATCATCCCTGGTCCAAACGAAGTAGATCTCAAGGAAGTTGCAAAAACGATCGGCGAGAAAAAGGTAACTCTCCCCACCCAACGTGAAGCTGAACAACTGACCGGGCTTCAAGCTGGAGGCATTTCACCACTCGCGCTTTTAAACCGCGGATTTCAATTTATTCTGGATCAATCTGCCACGTACTTAGAGTATCTACACATTTCGGGGGGTCAGAGAGGATTAAACATCCGTATTTCACCTGGAGATCTGGTCAAATTGACCAACGCCAGGACAGCCCCAGTCAGTGGTCCAGTTACTAACCCTTAATTACCACCACCGGGCGCAATCGAACCACTTTTTTGGCAATTCCAGCCCCACAAACCGTCTTAACGACCTGATCGACGTCTTTGTAAGCCTGAGGGGCTTCTTCTGCCAATCCTGGCATGGATCCAGCTCGAATTTGGATGCCCTGCCCCATTAATTGATCGCGTAAATGTTCTCCGCGCACTTGTTTTTTGGCTTTGCTGCGACTCAGCACACGCCCCGCACCATGGCAGGAAGAACCAAAAGATTTTACCATGCTCTCTTCTGTTCCCAAAAGCACCCAGGATGCTGTCCCCATGCTTCCTGGGACGAGGACGGGCTGACCGATCTTAAAATATTCCGAAGGCAGGTCTTTGAACCCGGGGCCAAACGCTCGTGTTGCGCCTTTGCGATGCACGCATACCTTCACCCGTTTCCCATCAACAACATGCTCCTCCACTTTCCCCATATTATGCGTGATGTCGTAAACCTGGTTCAAATGCCAGTTTTTAACCTTCCCGGCAAATGTATCCTCAAAAGCCTGTCTGGCGAGATGAGCCAGCAGCTGCCGGTTTACAAACGCGTAATTAGCCGCTGCCCGCATCGCTGCCAGATAATCCTGACCCTCTTTCGAATCCAGAGGAGCGCAAACCAGTTCCCGGTCTGGCAGATGGATACCATACCGCTTGACTGCCATCTGAAAACTCTGAACATAGTCACTGCATATCTGGTGCCCAAACCCGCGCGACCCGCAGTGGATCATCAACGTCAGGCAGCCGCTTTCCAGACCCATGATCTGAGCCGCGTCTGGTTCAAAGATATCTTCAACAACACCCACTTCCAAAAAGTGGTTCCCCGCCCCCAATGTTCCCAGCTGTGACCGGCCCCGCTGCAGGGCGCGTTGGCTAACAGCAGCGGGGTCTGCGCCATCCAGTTGGCCTTGCTCCTCAGTGCGGCGCAAATCCATCTCCGTGGCCAGGCCTTTTTTCAGTGCCCACCGCATGCCCTGCCGGCACACCTTTCCAAGCTCCTGATCATCCAGATGCCACTGTCCCTTCCCCCCTACTCCGCTCGGACAATAATGATTTAGCGCGTTTGCCAGCCTGTCAAGAAGAGGCAGCGCATCTTCATAGGGAATTTGCGTTGCCAGCAATCGCACGCCACAGTTGATATCGTATCCAATTCCACCCGGCGAAATCACCCCCGTGGGATATGCCGTTGCTGCCACGCCCCCAATCGGAAAACCATAACCCTGGTGCATATCCGGCATGACCACTACCGGCCCCACCAGGCCTGGCAGTGTCGTAGCGTTTATCGCCTGCTCTACAGATAAATCCTCTAGCGAATTCTCAAGCAGCTGCCGTGTGGCAAATACACGGACCGGTCCGCGCATATCCTTTCGGAAAGTCTGGGGGATTTCCCATTCGTATTCATTAATTTTTATAAAATCACTTATGGCAACCATATTACTGTTCCTGTTTTTTCAAACATCAAAAACAATTGTCACCTCATACTGCCCGGCATTCTTTTTGATGGCTAGATTGTGAAAAGTAACCGCTTTGATCTCTTTCTGTAAAGCCTCAATTTGTCCAATTTCTCCAGACGCTGTTAGCTGCTGGTTTTTTACGCTGATTTTCAGCGTCGAAAACCCAACCCGCTCTTCTTCTGCCAGATACAACAATTCAGAAAGAAAATTCACCAGCAAACATTCATCATCGCTTGCTTCCATTGAAATCTCTCGAAAAATACCCGTTGAGGGCCTTACCATTACCCCCATCAATGAATACATTCCCAGCGCCGCTTGTTGATACAGCCCAGAAATCTCCTGTGCCCACACCCGCAAGGCCCAATCCGCAGTATGAGATAATTCTACAAATCCTTTGCTCAATCCAGAAAACTCCATGTTTCGGTATAATTATAGTAACATGAAAACGAAACTTGACCAATTCGAAGCTCGCCTTCAGATGATTATTGAAAGCAGTGTTGATTTACTGCCTTCCAGCCTGCGCAAGAAAACGCTCGCGCAGCGTTTGATCAACACAGTACGAGCCTCTTTGCCACTTGAAGCCTCTGACATCCCTGCCCAATCTTTCAAACTTACCATCCACTTAAACCCTGATGAATTGGCTAACTGGAAAAATAATCAGGAATTCATCAGCCTTCTGATGGAAACAATTCAGAACGCAATCGAAGATCAGAATCCAGAGCTTTCACTCCTCTCCACAATTCTATTAGATGGTGACTCTTCAGTCCCTCTGGGAGAATTCCGGATTGACACAAAACCCAATTCAGAATACATCACACAGACTGCTGTAATGCTTGTCTCTCATAAAGAGGATCCTGCCACATACGCAGACCCACACCCGGAAAACGCTTTCCTGATATTGGACAATTCCAATACCGTCCCCCTGCGTCAGACAGTCATTAACATCGGCCGTCGTTTAAATAATCACATTATTCTTGAGGATCCGAGAGTGTCGCGGAACCACGCCCAGCTCCGTGCTATTCGCGGAAAATATGTTTTGTTTGACCTTAATGCCACGGGCGGGACCTTTGTCAACGGCGAGCGGGTCACCCAACACACTCTGAAGCCTGGCGATGTGATCTCACTTGCGGGAGTACCTTTGGTGTACGGTGAAGAATATAAATCCAGTATGAGCGAAACAGGTGAATACGCGCCTGAACCGCAGGATCTTATTTGAGGATTATATGACCGGTATCATTGTTTTTATTCTGAGATTGCTTCTGGCAGGTGTGTTATATGCGTTTTTGGGATGGTCGATCTACACCATCTGGCAAGATCTGCGAATTCACAGCACTCTGTTGGGCGCGAAACAAATCCCATTCATCAGGCTTGAGACAACCAACAAAGAAGAGCGTGTAATAATAGAGTTAGATCTGCCGGAAATTATCATCGGCAGAGATCCAAACTGTGAGTTTTCAGTTTCAGACGATACCATTTCCGCCAGACACGCCAGACTGGCTTACCGCCAAAAACAATGGTGGATTGAGGACCTTCAATCCACCAACGGCACTTTCTTAAACGAAGAAGAAATTAAGACCCCTACTGTGATTATTTCAGGTGATGAACTGCGTTGTGGGCAGGTGGAACTGCGCATTGAGATTGAACCCGGCAGCGGATAAACTCTCATCCTTTATCCATCAGTGTCCTTGGTTCTTTCGAGCCATTAGGACAATCGAAGTGCCAAATGGCAGTTTGTGATAACGCTGGATCCATTTTGCTTCCAAAGACAAAATACAATTCAAAACCCAATTGATGCCGGGAAAAATTTTCAATTCATCCAGCGCCAAAGATCGGATGGTATCCGGTTTGTCAGCCGCACGGTTTAGTTGGCTTGAACCTGCCAGTTTTCGCTGAAGCCAGACTATCGGGAAAATGGTCATCATGTAATAGCTGGCAAATTCAACTTTAAAACCTGCCGCAGTTACTTTCGCCCGCAAGTCCTCAAGCAAATACCTTCTGACATGATGGCTTGCCGCATCGAAATAACTCCACAAGGAAGGAAAAGCCGGAACTGTAATCAAAACAGCGCCGTCCTCAACCAGCAAGGACCCCAGCGAATCCAGCACATCCTGGTCGTCTGAAATATGCTCAAGAACATCAAACAAGCCAACCAAATTAAAAGCGTGCTTAAACGGTGGCAATTGCACATCTCCCTGCACCAACGAGCAGCGAACCCGTTTGTTGGCAATGAATAATCCTTCGGCGAACAAGTCCATCCCACACACCAGATCCGGCAATGGCTTAAGTCCGGCCCATTCTCGCAGCACATTCCCCGTTCCACATCCAATTTCCAGAATACGGTAAGGACCCTTACCCGCCTTTAACAATCTTCTGGTTATTGAGCCGATCACTTTATTCCGGGTTCTGAACCAAAAATGTTTCTCTTCTGCTTTAAATAAGGGCTCGAAGTAGGCCGGGTCGTAACTGTTGTGTGGTAAATCAATTGATAAGTTATCCATCGAGTTTTATTTACTCCTGATTATTCCAACGATTTTAACTGATTTCCGAAATTAATGGACAAATTGATTTCTCTCATGTCTTTTGAACGGTATAATCAATTAATAAAGGCTCATGGAAATCAAGTGAACGACTCATTAGAACACCAGCTAAAAAAATTGTTCATAGAATCCGATTTAAAACTGGCTGTTGCCGAATCCTGCACAGGTGGTCTGGTGTGCAACCTTTTGACAGATGTCCCGGGTGCATCAACTTATTTCCTCGGCGGTATTATTTCCTACACCAATGACGCAAAACAGAACCTGCTGTTTGTATCCACGCAAACGCTCGAAAAATATGGTGCGGTCAGTCAGGAAACAGTCATCGAAATGGCCCGGGGAGTGCGCGCTCGTTTTTCAAACGAGGTCAATGTGGAACGAATTATTGGCGTATCGGTTAGCGGAATCGCGGGACCTGGCGGAGGTTCCCCTGAAAAACCGGTCGGTCTGGTGTGGATTGGATTAAGCACGCAGGATAAAGACCACGCTTGGAAATTTCTATGGAGCGGCAACCGCGCAGAAAATAAAATGCAATCGGCTCGTGCCGTCATGATTATCCTGCTCCAGTATGTAAAAAGTTATCTGTCTAAATGAAAAAGATCAATCTTCTAGTTAAATATCTGCCAGATGGGAAGATGATTCCCGTTCAATTCAACTTCCAAGATCAGAATTTCCTGGTCACGGATATCGGGCGCAGCTGGGAGGATGAGCATGGCACCCACATTCTCGTGCTCACCGGTCAGGGACCTGCCAGCGAGCTTATCCTTTCATCCAAAGATACCACCTGGTATATTAAACAAAAACCAATCCATCCAAAAATCTGATTCCCTCAGCAAATGGTAGGCCTGTTATGGATCTAGAAAAACCTCAATCCCAAAAAACGATTTTGATTCTGACCGCCGATGCGGGATTTGGGCACCGCAGTGCTGCGAATGCTGTGGCAGCCGCGTTCGAGAATGAATATAAAGATGTCTGCAAAGCTGTAATCATTAATCCTCTGGAAGATAAGCGCTCTCCATTTTTCCTGCGAGAAAGCCAATCCGATTACGACAAAATTGTCAAAAATATGCCGGAGTTATACAAATTTGGATACGAAGCCAGTGACGCGGCTGTTCCAGTCGCGATTGTGGAAAGCGCATTAACTGTTTTATTGTATGAAGCCATAAGAGATATTCTCAATGAATATAAGCCAGATGCAATCCTGACCACCTACCCTCTCTATCAGGCTCCAGTCAATGCTTTCTTGACGATATCCGGGCATATCATCCCTTTCTTTACAGTGATTACAGATTTGGCAACAGTCCACCGCATCTGGTTCAATAAAAACGTTGATGGGTGTATTGTCCCCACCAAAACCGTTCGCGATTTGGCTGTCACGAATGGCGTTTCCGAAAAAAATGTTTTTATAAAGGGAATTCCAGTACACCCCAAAATCGTTGGAGAAAGCCGCAGCAAACAGGAAATCCGTAAGGAGTTGGGATGGGAACCTGATTTACCCACGTTCCTGGCTGTCGGCAGTAAAAGAGTAGAAGGGTTGAACAGGATGCTCCACGTGGTCAACCATTTTGGTGCGCCGCTCCAGCTCGCCGTTGTAGCCGGCAAAGACGAAGAACTTTATGAACAGCTTCAAGCCACTCGATGGCATATTCCAACCCATCTGTACGAATTCACTTCAGATATGCCATTGTTAATGAACGGATCAGATGCAATCATCTGTAAAGCTGGCGGGCTGATTGTCACGGAAGCCCTTGCCAGCCGCCTTCCAATGATCTTGATTGATGTGATCCCGGGTCAGGAAGAAGGCAACGCGGAGTACGTAATTACCAATGGCGCTGGTGATTTAGCCGGCAGCACAGAAGAGGCTTTAGAAATCATCGCGCACTTGCTGATGGACAATTCAGCGCTTCTGAAAGAACGTGCCAGAAACGCCGCGGCGCTCAGCAAACCTTTTGCCGCCCAGGAAATCGCTGGGCTGGTATATCAATCTACATTGCAGCGCTCTGAGGCTGCGCAAAAACATCGATTGGCAAACCGCCCCACATTCATCAAACTGCTGACTCAAAATCAGATCTCCTGGCAGGACGAGACCCAGGACCCAATCAGCAAATGATCTTCAGCGTAAGCCATTAATAACCAAAAACGCCACACTCGCATTGAGTGTGGCGTTTTCTGTTCGCAAATGGCATCAGCCCAGCCTGGCTCTTTCCTCTTCAACAATGCTCTTGTCCAGCTTTTTGAAGAGCGGCTGCGGCTGCTGCAGTGTTTGCCCGGGTTCCAACGCGCTCGGCTTCCATTCGCCAGTCGCTTTTTCCGGGTCGTAGCGCAGTACAGAGTGTTCTCCCAGCTCATCCTTCTGCAGCTCCACTTTTTGTTCTCCAAACATCTGCCCTGAATATCCCAGATAGGTGTGCAGCTTTTCTGAGGTAAATGGCAAGAAAGGAGAAAAAAGAACTTTGAGCGAATCAATCGCCCGCAGCGCGGTATAGATTGATCGCCCGGCGGCTTCTTTATCCGTCTTAATGGTTTTCCAGGGAGCGGTCTGGTCCAGATATTTATTCACCTCGGAAGCCAGGCTCATCGCTTCGCCAATCGCGGCTCGCAGGCGAACCGCCTCCAGTTCTTTAGCAACGGTCTCAAAGCCCTCTTCCACTTTTTCCAGCACTTCTTTGTCCGCCGGCTGCAGTTCTCCTGGTTCCGGTACCACACCTTGCCAATGCTTATAGGCGAAGGACAACACACGATTGGCCAGGTTGCCCCAGGTCGCCACCAGTTCATCATTGTTGCGGCTCAGGAAGTCTTCCCAGCTCCAATCGGTGTCTTTCGATTCGGGCATATTCACTGTCAGGTAATAGCGCAGGGGGTCCGGGTCATAGCGTTCCAAAAAGTCCCTTCCATAAACTGCCCAGTTGCGGCTGCCAGAGATCTTCTGTCCTTCCAGGTTCATGAACTCGTTGGCCGGCACATCATAGGGCAGCACAAATGGCTCTTTCCAGCTCTTACCCATCATCTCGTCAAAGGTGTCTTCCAGGCCGATCAGCTCAGCTGGCCAGATGATCGCGTGGAAAGGAATATTGTCTTTCCCAATGAAATAAAAGCTCTTCGATTCCGGGTTGTGCCACCATTCCCGCCATTCATCTGGCTTCCCATTGATCTTACTCCACTCAATCGTAGCGGAAAGGTATCCAATCACAGCTTCAAACCACACATACAGACATTTTTCATTCCAACCCTCAATCGGGACCGGAATACCCCACTCTAAATCGCGAGTGATCGGACGCCCGCGCAGACCAACTGCTTTGATTTGCCCCAATGATTGTCGCATGACATTCGGCCGCCAGTAAGACTCCCGCGCTTCCAGGAAAGCAACCACATCCGGTTCCACTTTACCCAGATCAAGATAATAGTGCTCAGTTGCTCGTAGCTCAGGCTGCGTGCCGTCGATCTTAGAGCGCGGATTGACCAGTTTACCGGGTTCCAGCAGGCTTCCACAGCGGTCGCACTGGTCGCTTCTTGCGTTTTCGTATCCGCAGATATAGCAGGTACCTTCCACGTAGCGGTCAGGTAAGAACCGGTTCAGGCTGGGCGCGTACCACTGCATCTCGCTGTCTTTGTAAAGAAAACCATTTTCTTCCAACGCCAGAAAGATTTTCTGGGAAATATCAAAATGATTGGACGTATGCGTGCTGGTGAACAGGTCGTAGGTCAGACCGGTTTTCAAAAAGAGCTCCAAAAATCCTTCATGAAAGCGTTTGTAAACTTCAATCGGGGTCGTACCTTCAGCATCAGCCCGCACAGTAATCGGCGTACCATGAGAATCGGACCCCGAAACCATCAAAACCTGTCTCCCGCGCAGCCGATGATACCGGGCGCAGATATCAGCAGGTAAATAGGATCCTGTCAGGTTTCCAACATGAATTTCAGCGTTTGCGTATGGCCAGGCTGCGGCGATCAATACAGGTTCAGGCATGTTTCACCTCTATAATGTCTACAATTTCAATGGAAAGATTCTAACACGAAATCTTAATATTTAGACGCCCTCAGCCGGCTTCTGTTCCGCGATAATAAAACACCTGGATCCAAAGCTTCGCTTATCAAATCTGTAAAGAGATTCTCCGGAATTGACGTTATACTTAACTCAGGACAATTTTCTCAAATCACTGCTCACAAAGATGCCGATTTCGCTAAAACTGTATTGATCTGAATAGTTCACAAATTACTTTTCTCTCTTTCCGATCAACCACCATCAACTTTATGACGCGATCATGACAAGACCCCATCACCGGATCCTGAAACTCGCTCTCCTCTGCCTGTTTTTATTGAGCATCAACGGGAAAGTTTTTTCGAAGCCGGTCCATGCTGCCACCGTGCTGGAACAAGCTTCTTTTACCCTCGATGGGGTAGCGCTGGTATTGCGGGCACCTTTCATTCCAGGAAAATTTACTACAGCAACAGAACAGGATTACATCCAGATGGCAACTGCCGCAAGGATGGAACCTTACGCCGAAATTTCTCTTACAGCCATCCCCTACGAAACAAAACCGGTTACCGAGAACCTCCCAACCGCGCAACCAGGAATCGCGGAAACCTACCTCCAGATGCTGCGGCAGGAGAGAGTCCAGTCCGATGGGACCGTGGTCACCGGACCAATCGCCAGCCTGCTGGGAAGATCGGTCACTGCTCTTGCCAGCGTGGTCAACATCCCCATCAAACCCAACCAGCCTGTCTCAGTGCTGGTTGTCGAATGGGTTTTTGAGGCTGGGGACCGGGTCTGGATCTTGCGGGTCAACCAGCTTTTCGACAGCAGTTCCACCATTCATGCCCAGATCCAACCCCTCTCACAGGTGGAACTGGAGTCAACCGCGATCAACACCCCTTCAGCCAGTCTGGCTTTCCAGGAAGAATATTTCAGCGCACCCAAGTTGCCCACCATTCCCGAGCCGCCCATTGGCGCGCTGGCCAGCGACCTGCCTTTCCCGGGCTGGTGGGACGGTGAATGCGACATCAATTATTACACCCCCAGAGCAGGGACAGCATCCTATCCCCTGGGTGCGTCTTACCGCGGGGTAAAAGCCTGCGGTCCCCGCCCCTATTGGGACGGCGTCCCCGACGTGGTGGTATACTTCTTCCCCGGTGCGCACGGCGAACTGGAATGGCAGTGCGTTGAGCTAAGCATGCGATTCATGTATCTGGCTTACGGCATCAACCCATATCCCGGAAACGGCCTGGCCGTTGTAAACAATTACACTGGCACCCGGTTGGTCAAAATTGCCAATGACACTGTCGGACAGCCCCCCATGCCAGGAGATGTCATCAGCTACGGCACAACCGGTGTTGGGCACACCTCTGTCGTCATGGCTTCAGATGTGGATGCCAATGGTAACGGCACAGTCACTATTCTGGAGCAGAACAACCGCGTTACGGGCACGCAAACCCACACAGTGACCAACTGGCATGTCTACGCCTACACCCTCATCACCGGCTGGCTGCACGAGCCTTCCACCGTGTCCGATATCACCCTCAATAACAACTCCATCCTTGAAAACCAGCCTGCCGGCACCCGGGTGGGCGCTTTCACTTCCACCGGGGACGATCCAAACGCGACCTACACCTACTCTCTGGTAAGCGGTGAAGGCTCGGATGAGAATATCTTCTTCCAGATTTCTGGCAACAAACTCAACACCATCATCCCCTTCAACCATGAAGTCTATGACAAGTACCGCATCCGGGTCAGGAGCGTCAGCAGTTCCGGCGGCAGTTTCGAGAAACCCTTCATTATCCAATCGGTCAACGTCAATGAAGCCCCAACTGGGGTGGCTGTGACACCCTCCTCATTCATTGAGAATGTCCCGCTTGGCTCAACAGTCGGCACTCTGAGCACCACAGATGAGGACATTGATGACACCCACACCTACTCCTTCGTTACCGGCACCGGTGACAAAGATAACACCCGTTTTACGATTCAAAATGATCAATTGCTTACCAACGCCGCCTTCAACTATGAAGCCGCGAACATCTTCAGTGTTCGGATAAAGTCCACCGACAGCGGTGGCCTTTCGAAGACCGCTATCCTGTCGATTGCTGTCACCAACCAAAACGAGCCGCCCACAAATCTGTCGCTCTCTAACAATGTCATCGATGAAGACGTCTTGCTGGGGACCACCGTTGGCACTTTTGCCACCACGGATGAGGATCTTTCGGACTCACACACCTACACCCTGGTATCCGGCGAAGGCAGCGCGGACAATGGGAATTTCACCATCAGCGGCGCTTCTCTGCTCACCAGCACGATATTTGATTATCAGACCCAGCAGCAGCATTACATCCGGGTCCGATCAACCGACAGCGGTGGATTGCAAATCGAGAAAACATTCATCATTAATATTCTGGATATCAATGTACCTCCCACTAACATCACCCTCAGCGGTTCTACGATCCAGGAAAACCTCCCGGCTGGCACACGCATTGGTGTTTTAAACACAGTGGATCCGGACCCGGACAACACCCATACCTACACCCTGGTTTCCGGCACCGGAAGCGAAAACAACGCCGCCTTCAACGTCGTTGGGAACCAGTTGCTTTCAGCGCAGTCCTATAATTTTGAGACCCAAGGCACGTTGAACCTGCGTTTGCGCACCACCGATAACTATGGTTCATTCTTTGAAAAGGCTTTTACAATCTCCGTCATTGATGTTAACGAACCTCCCACCAGCTTGAACCTATCTAAAAATACCATTAACGAAAACCGTTCAATTGGCACCATCATCGGCGCTTTTTCCATGATTGATCAGGATTTAACCGATCTGCACACCTTTCAGCTGGTTTCCGGTGAGGGCGATACCCACAACAGCCTGTTCCAGATCTCTGGCGCCGACCTGCTTACAAAAGCAGTTTTCAATTTTGAGCAGCAGGCCGCATACACCATCCGCGTTAAGGGCTCAGACCAGGGCGGCCTGACTCTCGAAAAAGTGTTCCAGATCACCATCAACAACCGCAATGACCCGCCCACCAATATCCTTCTCAGCAATAAAACCATTCCCGAGAACCAGCCGGTTGGAACCGTGATTGGCACTTTCTCCACTACCGATGAAGATGTGGGTGACATCCACACCTACCGGCTGGTATCCGGCAGCGGCGATCAGGACAACGCCCGCTTTGCCATCACCAGCGGAATGCTGAAGACCAACGCAGTTTTGAACTATGAGGAACAGGCCGAATATCGCGTTCGAGTTTCCACCACCGACTCAGGGGGAGCCGTTTATGAGAAAGCCTTCACCATCACCGCCCTGAACGCCAACGACCCACCGGTGGCGTTGGCCCTCGACAGCACCACCGTCACCGAGCACCAGCCCATCGGAACCCTTGTTGGCAGATTAAGTGTCACCGATGAGGATCAGAGTGACATGCACACTTTCACCCTCGTCCCCGGCACAGGCGACAGCAGCAACGCCTTCTTCTCCATCGCCGGTGATCTGCTGCGCACCAACGCCGACTTTGATTTTGATCTTCAAGAAACCCATTCCATCCGCGTTCACGTTGCTGATTCAGGCGGTTTATTCGTTGAAAAGAAATTCACCATTACCATTCTGGATGCAAACCAGAAACCCACCGACCTGCGCCTGAGCAGCACCGCTATCAATGAAAATAAACCCGCCGGCACGGTTATTGGGCAACTCTCCACCAACGACCCCAACCTCGATGATGAACACACCTACACCCTGGTGGATGGCGACGGCTCCGGCGCCAATAGCAGTTTCCACATCACGGGCGATCAGCTCATCATTGATGAAGCCACAAATTATGAGATACGGTCTAGCTATTCCATCCGAGTTCGCACCACCGACCGCGAAGGCCTTTTCCTTGAGAAATCCTTTGTTATCTCGGTCAACAATCTTGGCGAGCCGCCCACTGAGATCAGTCTCAGCAATCACATCATTGATGAAAATTCCCCCATCGGTACCACTGTGGGCCTGTTTACCACCGAAGACGAAGACTTCAATGACCAGCACACTTACAAACTGGTCGCCGGGATCGGAAGCGCGGACAATGCGCACTTCAAGGTACTTTCCGGCGCCCTGCTCACCCAGACCGGTATCGACTATGAGACCAAAACCACCTATCAGATCCGCGTCCGTTCTACCGACAGCAGCAGTCTTTCGGTGGAAAAGAGCTTCGTGATCTCGGTACGTGATGTCAACGAAATCCCGGAAGATTTATCGTTGAGCAGCGCGCAAATCGAAGAAAACGTCCTTCCAGGCCAAGTCATCGGCAATTTCACCGTCCTCGATCCCGACCTATCCGATTCGCACACTTTCGAGCTGGTGGAAGGGGAGGGCGCGGCAGACAATGACAGTTTTATAATCCAGGATGACCAGCTCCTGAATGGGATCGCTTTCGATTATGAAAAACAGACGGAATATTCCATCCGCGTCCGCGTGACCGACAGTGGCGGCCTGTTCATTGAGCGGCAGTTCACCATCTCCATCCTTCCGGTCAACGAATATCCTCCTACCGAAATCCTGCTTAGCGGCAACACTGTGCCCGAAAGCTTCCCCCCCGGCACCCTGGTTGGGCTGCTGAACGCGGCCGACCTGGACCACAGCGACCTGCACACCTTCGCGCTCGCTGCGGGCAGCGGGGATTCTGATAACGATCTATACCGCATCGAAGACAACCAACTGCTCTCCAATGCGGTATTCGACTACGAAATCCGGAATGAATATTCCATCCGCCTCCGCGTTACCGACAGCGGCGGCCTGCTCCACGAACAACAGTTCACCATTCAGGTTCTGGATCGCCTGGAAACCTTCCTGCCGCTGATGGTGAGTCAATAAACATCATCCTCCAATTAGTCATTTCTATCTTTTGCCCAATATAGCGGGAAATGATAACAAACTTGGGAAAACATATACATGAGTAAATTAATGAACCATCCCACAGATGAAGAAATAAAATCCTATCCCATCAGCAACATCCTGAATGGATGGTTTTTTCGCGTCGATGAAATCTCCTATGAGCATTATCGCGCAACAGCAATTGATAAATGGGGAAGATCAGTGTCGCGAGATGGAAACGATCCCGACGAACTCTTACAAATTTGCACGAAAGATATCCTTGAAATATTTTCGAAGTGCGGCGATCTCCCCACTAGAAGAAACCCGTAAGATAGGCTGCTGCGCGCCGCCTCCCCCCCTTCTCTGTACCGCTAACTTATCCCGCCGCCCATCTTCCCCTTTTCAGAACCATTCGTCCAACAATTTATATTGCTACACAACCATTGCGAACCTGACAGTCTGGGGTGAAAACGAATTTCAGCCGCTTTGTTAACTCCGTGTTAAAATTCAATCAAACGCTATCTTCGAAGGTTACTTTGTTGAAAACACGCTTGCTTCCAAAAAACCTTTACCCCAGCCAGTTCTGGCTGCTTTCGGGGGGAATGCTGGTCAGCACCATTGGCAACAGCATGATCTGGCCCTTCCTCACCATTTTTCTCACCGACAAACTCGATTTGCCCTTATCGCAGATCACTTTATTATTGACTATAAAATCCATCTTCACCCTGCTTTCCTCTTACATCGCTGGCCCCCTGGCAGACCAGATGGGAAGGAAAGCCTTAATGTTTATCAGCCTGGCCGGAAACGCGCTCGCATACCTGCTGATGATACCCGCTGATTCTTACCTGATTTTCGCCGGGCTGATGGCGCTGGGCGGCTTTTTCAACCCTTTGTTTGGGATCGGGTCCAACGCGATGATCGCCGACTTGCTCCCTATGGGGCGCAGAGCCGACGGCTACTCTCTGTTAAGGATGGTCAACAACGCCGGGATCGCGATCGGCCCGATGGTCGGCGGTTTTATCGCGGCTTCTTCCTACAGTTTGACCTTCGGGATTGGCGCTGCCTGTCTGGGTGCCTTCGCCCTCTTCATCCTGTTGTTTATTGTCGAAACATTGCCTAAAAATAATGATCCGCTTCAGGAAATCCGGCAGACCGATAGAGGATACGGGCCGGTCTTTAAAGATCGGCTTTTTATGGCAATGTGCGTGGCAATCACCCTCACTTACACCGCTTCTATCCCAGTTTTCTCGCTGTTGTCGGTCTACGTCAAAGACAACTTTGGCATTCCTGAAAACCAGTTTGGCGTCCTAATGGCCACCAATGCGTTAATGGTGGTCTTTTTCCAGTTCGCGGTCACCCGCCTGACCCGTAAACACAAACCCTTTCTGGTAATGGCCCTCGGCGGTCTGCTGTACGCGATCGGTGTAGGCACTATTGCTTTGGGAGACCAGGTGCACGAATTTCAGATCAGTATCATCATTCTCACTTTTGGCGAACTAATGATCGCCCCCACGTCAACAGCATTAACCGCCAATCTCTCCCCGCAAGAGATGCGCGGGCGCTACATGAGCATTTTTGGCCTGACCTACGGTATCGCCTCAGGCCTTGGCCCGATGATCGGTGGTTTCCTCAACGATGCCATCTCCCCCGCGGCGATCTGGTACGGGGGCATGGTGATGGCCCTGATCAGCGTCGGAGGGTATTTGGTCATGCGGCGGGAATACCGCAACCGCATCGCCTGATAGGACCTCGCCCGAACTTTACAAAATTGCGTACAAGAAGGTTTCATGTTCAAAAAACTAAAAGCTTTTTCACAGCAATACCCCTATCAATTCTGGCTGCTTTTCTGGGGTATGCTCATCAGCAGCACTGGTGTCAGCATAATCTGGCCATTCCTGACAATATATATCCGCGAATCCCTCAATATCTCTATGACCACAGTTGCCAGTCTGATCGCCTTAAATTCTTTTATGATCCTAGCCGCTTCCCTGGTTGTTGGACCGGTTACCGACAAAGTTGGCAGGAAATGGATCATGGTGCTCAGCCTGGCGGTCAACAGCGCCAGCCTGCTCATGATGAGTCACGCCACCACCCTCACCCAGTTCGCTGTGCTGATGGCCGTCCGGGGCGCTTTTACCCCGCTCTACCGCATCGGCGCGGATGCCATGGTGGCTGACATCATCGAATCGGACAAACGGATGGAAGCCTATTCGTTGATGCGCATGATCAACAATGTCGGTGTGGCGCTGGGGCCAACCATTGGCGGCTTTGTTACAGCCATTTCATATGCCCTGGGTTTTTACGCTTCGTCTATTTTTCTGGCGGTGTTCAGCATTTTAGCAGCGGTATTCCTTTCTGAAACCCTTGTCACGCAGGTTAAAGATTCGGCACCGGTTGCCTCCAAAGACCTGACCGGTTACGGAGCGGTTCTCAAGGATACGCCATTCCTGGTTTTCTGCGGCAGCTTCACCATCACAAAAATGGCCCCCGCTTTAGTGTTTGTGTTGTTATCGGTTTATGTCAAAGAGAATTTCCAGATTCCCGAATCACAGTTCGGCTTCATGATGGCTACCAACGCCACAATGGTGGTTCTCTTCCAATACCTTGTCTCCAGAGCAGCTAAAAGGACTTCCCCAAACCTGGTTTTAATTCTGGGTTCCATTCTGTACGCCATTGGTGTGGGCAGTATGGCCTGGGGTACCAATTTTTGGAGTTTCATCTTCAGCATTATCATCATGACCATCGGAGAATTATTGGTAGCGCCCACCGCCACCACCATGGTCGCCAGATTCGCCCCGCCGGATATGCGCGGCCGTTACATGGGGGTGTATTGGCTCACGGTGGGAGTTAGTAAAGGGTTGGCCCCGATGATTGGCGGCGTGCTGAATGACCATATCGCTCCCGCCGCGATCTGGTATGGAGGGCTGGTGATGGGCCTGATCGGCGCGATCGGTTTCAGCATCCTTTCCCGCTTGGGAACCAGTGAGGAATTAGAAGCCCTGCCAGACCAATAGGCTGGCGCGCATAAATTTCACGAAATTGCTGGGTTGCGCCGCCAGAAAATCCCCAGGCACAGCGTGGCTAGGCAGCGATTCGAGAATACCATTTTATTAATTTGATTTTCTGTTGGAATGTGGTACAGTTGGTTAAACGTACCTGGCCTCTCGAGTTGTCTATGTTGGAAACAGCAACGCTGCGAGAGGCCAGGCATCCCCCCCCTGACTAAGACAGAGTTCCACCTGATTGTTACATGTCAATTCCCCCGGTTGATCCCGCAACTAAGACATGGCTCTCTAACAATCAACTCTGCCCCCCCAATAAGCTGTAAAGTGCGCTCCCCCTTTGTACGATAAGAGGTGAATAATGAGGTATACTATGTTCAGACCTTACGACTTTATATTACAATATAAAAATCCTGAATACCACTAGTTTGCGACAATTATCGGTCGTAAATCGGACTATTTTCGACATTTATAAAATGCAACCTGACGAAATTAACCCGAAATTGCTTGAACAAACGCTGCGCGCGCTTCGGCTTGGACAGACGCCACCTGCCGAGATCCTGAACTTGCGCCTGTTGGGAAAAACAGATTCCCAGGCAAAACGTGCGGCGCAACTGTTTGAACTGCTGATATCCATCGGCAGTGAATCATTAGGACTGCACCGCCAAATGGCCGGCTTTCCCCATATTGGAGAAACAAATCTCTCGCGGGAAGACCAGCTGGCGAACTTGGCTATGGATTTCAGCATTGGCGACCCGGAACTGGAATCCTGGAGCGCATTGTACCACCGCTACCTGGCGCCCAATATGCTCAGAGTATCCGAGCTCGCCAGTGCGGCTCATGTCGCACCGCGCCAGTACCGCCGGAGGGTTGAACGGGGGGTTGCCCACCTGGTAACAGCGCTGCGCCAGGCGGAGATGGAAACTCCTGCTCCTGCCAAAAACAAACTATTGAGCCGCCATCTTCCCCCTCCGGATTACATCAAATTATTCGGCGTTGAGAAAACGCTCGATCTCCTGATCCATGCGCTTACCGCTTCTGAAGGCCCCCGATTTGTCAGTCTGGAAGGTCTGGGGGGAATCGGCAAAACAGCGCTTGCTCAGGCGGTTGCTTGGCGCATGGCCGAAAAAGGCGCCGTAAGCGGAATACCCTGGATCAGCGCGCGGCATGAGTGGTTATCTCACCAGGGAGTTATCCAGAAACTTGCCGATCCGGTTCAATCCGTAGATGATATCATCGCCCGGTTGACAATTCAGTTAGGCCAGGAACAGTTGGCTGGGCTGCCAACATCGGCAAAACTGGAACGCTTGCAAACCCTGCTCACCAGCGATCCCCATCTGGTTGTCATCGACAACCTTGAATCGATGCAGGATGTTGCCGAGCTGATCCCCGCGCTGTATCCCCTGGCCGGTGCCACCCGCTTCCTCCTAACCAGCCGCACTACATTGCGCAACTTCCAGTTTGTTCAGGTCTTCCCCATTAACGAACTCTCCCAGGAGCACAGCCAGTCCCTGTTGGAAAGTGAATTAAAACGCCGCGGGCGCAATGAAAAGATTCCCCAAAAAGACATGAACGCGCTATACGAAACCATCGGGGGTCACCCCCTTGCGTTAAAGCTTGCTTCTGCTCAGATGGGCAGCCTGCCTGTTGACCACATCCTCAAAGGCTTGCGGCAGGCCCATCAGAAAGGCCCTGAATCTCTCTACACCTACATTTATCGCCAGACCTGGCAGTTGTTGGAAGACTCCGCCAAAAAGCTCTTACTTTCCATGTTGATGGTCTCCCCAGATGGTGAATCCCTGGATTGGATCCAGATCATGAGCGCGCTGCCGGGCAGTGAATTTGACCAGGCGCTGGCCCAGTTACTGGATTACTCGCTGCTCGAAGTAGGGGGCAAATTGGACACTCCTTACTATCGACTTCACAGATTGACAGTAACTTTTCTCCAAACAGATATCCTGTCAACCTGGCAGCCGCGGAAATCATAACGCAAAATTGAACCCGTATGCCAAATTCAAACCACCAACCGACACCTCCTGATTGGGAGCGTGAACAAGAGCAGTGGAGCAATTATTATTCTGATCACCTTAAGCATCGGTTGGAATGGATGGTCCAGTTTATCCACCAGCAAAAAGGAAACCTGGCCCCATTAGAACCGCGCATGGGCAGCCTGCTCACCTTGCTTCAGGAAGCCCACCTCCAGGCCTCAGTCCATCCCCAGGCAATTGAACTGATCTCTTCCCTGCATCCCTGGCCCCTCAGGTGGGAATATTGGGAAGCTTGGGAACATCAAATTCAATTCGCAATCCAATACTTTCAAAATTTTAACTATCCTGACTTGCAAACCAAATTCCAGATCTACTTAAGCGACTTGCTGGAAAAATCAGGGCGTCTGGAAGATGCTCTGAAGGCAAGTCAGAAAGCTTTCGAGTTGGCGCAGGGGCAGAAACACTTCCTGAACACTGCCATTGCTGGGGCTTCTGCAGTTTCCACGCTGATTTCACTGGGCAAAATCCAGGAAGCAGAATCGTTATTATTGACTTTAAGTGAAAAAACCCGTGGCGCTTCGCAATATCTGGATACCAGAGAAAACATTATTGCCGAGGCGCATTTGGTTCTGCAGGAAATGAAAATCCTCCACCGGCAGGGCAAAGCAGCCGACGCTATTTACATCGCCAACAGAACCATGGAACAACTGGATGGTGTTGAGAATTTTGACCGGAACTTGATTGTAAACATCTACAAGGAGCGCGGAAACATCAGGCTGCTGTTTGGCGATTATCCCGGTGCCGCAAAAGATCTTGAACAAACCATCCTGCTCCTGTCACGCGAGGGAGATAAGCGAGCTGAAACTTTCACGCGAAGCGAACTGGGGAATGTCTATCTGAACATGAGCAATTTTGATCTGGCTGAGATCGCTTTCCGCGATAGCATCGCCACCTGCGAACGCATCAACGCCAGATGGCAGCTGATCAGCGAAATTGGTAATCTGGCAGCCGTTTACCTGTCACGCGGGCTTCTCCAGCAAGCCCTCACCTATGTTAACCGCCAGATCGAGCTGGCGCAGCATGCCAACCATCAGGATGAATTTCATAGAGCTTTGAGCAACCGCGCGTTCATTTACATCTATCTTAAACGTTATAGCCTCGCCATCAAAGACATAAACACCAGCCTGGACTGGTTCAGGGCACAAAAAATTCACTCAGCGGTGATTGTTTCCAATTTTAAGTTGGGAATGAGTTACGAAGGGTTGGGAGATCGCAATAAAGCGCAATCTTTAATAGAAGATTCATACGAACAAACCCTGTCTTTTAATATACCGAGCCTGCAAATTTTCGGACGGCGCTGCCTGGCGGCTTATCACTCACCTGAAAAGGCAAAGATACTCCTCTACCAGGCGCTGCTGCTTGCCCAAAAATTCAGCCGCAGGCTGGATGAAGCGGGCTGCCTTCTGGCCCTGGCGGAATACGCAGAAAGTCAACTGCAACAATTACAATTTGTAAAAGATGGGAAAGCAATTCTGCAAGAAATTGGCGCCACAACCTGGCTGGATATTCGCGATCAGGAAATTCCGCCCCTTATCACCCTGCCGATCTGAATTCCAGAGCACTTCTCCTGCCATCTTTCAGGAATCAAACATCCTTTTCCGCCGCCAGTTGATCAGAGGCGCGACCACCTTCCGCAGCGCGTATTTGGCATAGATCCACGAAAACCAGGATCCTCCTTCTCTGCGATGCACCTTTAACATCTCAGGCCAGCAGCGATCATCTGCCGCGATGGTTTTGGCGTCGCCGTGAAGCCGGAAATTTGCCCACAACCTGGGGAAGTAAGCCACCGGAGCCAATCTGGCCAGCCTGACCCACAGATCATAATCCATGGCAAAATAGAAAGATGGATCCAACGGGCCAACCTGCTTCCATAAATCCGCCCTGAAGAAGGAAGCCTGCTGAGCCACGTGGACATATCCCCTTCGGAGCCGTTTGTAATCTGTTTGTCTTGACGGAAATTTACCAATAATATCGTCATCCGCGTTTATAAAATTGGCATCGCCATATACCAGGCCAACCCCCGGGTTTTTCTTTAGAAAATCAACCGCCTCTGAAACCGCGCCTGGTTCATAAGTGTCGTCCGAGTTAATCCAGGCCAGGATATCCCCTTTGGCCCTGGAAAAACCCTTATTGATTGCGTCTGTCTGTCCCAGATCCGGCTCAGAAACCCACCAGCTCAAATGTTCCTCGTACTGCCGGATGATTTCAACGCTGCCGTCTTTTGAACCGCCATCCACAATGATATACTCAATTTCCGGATAGTCCTGTCCTAAAACCGACAGGATCGTCTTTTCCAGGAATTTGACCTGGTTAAATGAAGGGGTGATAATCGATACCAGCATATTGTTTTATTTTTTCAGTCTGTTTCGAATATCAAAAATAAGATACTCGTCTGTCTCTTCAAGCACCGGATAATTCTCATAAAGCAGCTTCTTCAAATGAGGCTGGCTTTCCAATTCACTCAGCAAAGTAACAACAAAGAAATCTTTTCCAGCCGTCTCTTCTTCAAAAAGGGTCACCATATCAAATTCCTGCCCATCCAGAGCCCGGTAATTGAAATCCCCAGAGGTCATCCAGTTAGTGGAAGTGATCCAGCCCCAATAGGCCAGACGATAGCCGTAGTCATGTGTCAGGCCAACTACCGAAGCGCCCGCGCCCACTTTCTCTCCCAGTTTCTCCCAGAAAGTGATCTCACTGCGGTAATCCATCCGCTTAAGCTGCACTCTCACGTCCCAGGCACTGGTAACCACTCCAAACAGGATGATTCCCACCAAAACCGGATAAACCAACCATTTCGTGCCCTTTAGGTTATTAAATAAAGTGCCGGCACCGGCAGCCAATCCAACTGCGATCACCGGGATCAGGGGTAGGTGGTAATAGTCATGGGTCGAAATATGGTAAGACAGGGTCAGGCCATACGTAAAATATCCCAGCAGCAGGCCAATTACCAGCCCGCGGTACGGTTTCTCACGAACCAAAAAAACGCTCAAGAGTGCCACCAGAAACCATTCGAACCCTACGGTGCTGGCAATCAACCCTTTCCAGCGTAGATAAAACACTGGGTCGAGCCATAACTGAGGGAAAAACCGCAACTTGAACTGGCTTTCGAGAAGCCCGGAAATATATACGCCGTAGATATGAAATATTCCATATGGCAAAACGGTCAGGATTGCCAGAACCCAAACCCTGGGATCTTTCAATGCTTTAGTCAATCCCTGGCTCGACAGGATCAATCCTGCCCATGCGCCCCCGATAAAGAATACCGCGACGGATTTGCTCAAAATCGCCAGGCCGCTCAGCAGGCCGGCCACAACAACCCAGGTCCAGGTTGGCGTGCGATGCCACCTCACCATCGCCCACAGCGCCCACACAATCAAAGCAGTCATCAACGGGTCTGGCTGGAAAGCCCGGCTGGCAATCGCCCCATAGGGGATGATCAAATAATACAGTAGGCCAACAATCGCAGCCGCACCGCCAGAAAGTTCTTTAGCCAAGAGGAAAAGCGCGATTCCTCCTGACACCCAGAAGATGATCGAGTAAAGCCGGGCATACCACAGGTTCTCTTGTCCGGTCAATTGGTAAGTCTTTGCAGTCAGCCATTCCATAAATGGTGGCTCAATCAAACCTTCCGCTTTCCACTGGCGCACGGCCATCTCCCGTTTCCATTCCGGCACGCCTTCCAGGTTCTGGTAATACATACCCCGCGACATCACTGCTGAATGCAGTTGCCGGGTAGGGTGAAAATCCAGCGGCGCGTCCGTCAGATCATACAGACGGATCGCCAGACCCAGGCTAAAAGCGAACAAAAGTGCAAGATACAGCACCCATTTCTTTTTCTCTAAAAATTGATCTATTAAATTCATTTTTTCTCACTGAATTAATTCAAGCTGATTGTAAAGGTTATTATAATCGCTTCAACTTAACGACTGAGCGGATTCATCAAATCAAAAATGAGGTATCCATCGCCTTCGGAATAAACCGGATAATGATTGTAAAGGATCTCCTTCAACTGCGGTTGGGAATCCAGTTCAGAGAACGCGGTTACCAAAAAATAATCCTTCCCGCTGGTCACTTCCTCAAAATAAGTTTCGTATTCCAGCGGGTCATTCCCTGCCAGAGAGAAAAGGTTCAAATCCGCGCCGGACGGCCAGGAAGCCGACATCATCCGCCAACCATAATACCGCAGCCGCATGCCGTAATCCGCAGTTAATGCGATGAAGGAATGGTTCTCCGGGATGGCTTCACCCACCCGCTTCCAGCTAATCGGCTCATTTTGATAATCACTGGCGTAAAGGATCGAGCGCGAGACCCACAGCCCATAGAACGAAGCAAAAACTACCACACCTGCCAGCCCTGTCCGCCAAACCCAATGCTGGCGCTTTACAGCCGCCAGGATCAGGTCTACCACTGGCATGATTGAAAGTGACACAATGGGAACCAAGGCGATGTGATAATACTCATGGGTGGTATATTGATAAGGGAAGATCAATCCATACAACACATATCCCACCCAGGCCCCGATCAGAAAAGGCTTAAGCTGCCGTGAAGCCACCAACGCACCCACAATACCCAGCGCGAAGGTCGTTAGCCCCATCAAACCTTTCACCATGGCCAGCCAATCTGCGTAAAACTCGGTTTCCAGCAGCAACCCCGAAAGAGATACAAACCAAAAAGAGAAAAAGTCGGAAGACCTGCCCTGATTAAATAACAGATAAAAAACAGTCGTTGGCGTGAGGGCAAGTGCCGCGATCACCCAGGGCTGCAAGGTCTTAACAGCTTTTTTGATTCCCAACCCGTCCAGGATCACCGCGGCGTAGATCCCCAACACGAAGAAAGCAGCCACAGATTTCACTAAAACGGCCACACCCCCGATCAACCCGGCCACGACCGCCCATTTCCAGTTTTGCTTTGTCGACCATCGCACAATCGAAAAGACTGCCAGCAAAATCCACATCACCATCCACGGATCCGGCTGGAACGACCGGCTGGCAATCACGCTGAATGGCAAAAAGAAGTAGAAAGCCAGGCCGGTAAGAACAGCCCAAAAGGAGAGTTCTCTCCTGCCCAAAAGATACAAAACCATGCCGCCAATACACCAGAAGAAAGCATTGTAAATTCTCGAAATCCAGAATTTCTCGCTACCCACTATAGCGTAGGTCGCCCCTACAATCGTCTCCAGGATAGGTGGTTCGTACACTTCCAAAGAGGCCAGCTGCTTTGCCAGCGAGCGGGTTGCCGGGTCTACTGTCAGGTTCAATTGATAATAGACTGACCGTGAAATTAGAGCGGATCGGAGCTGGCGAGTTGGGTGGAAATCCAAAGGCGGGTCTTTCAAATCGTAGATTCGGATGGCAAACCCCAGTATGAACAACAGGCCCAATATCAGATAACGCGTCAGGTTGTTCTTTTTCAATTTCATCAAAGATCCCACTTGAGAGATGGACAAGATCAGATTTCTCCTGAGGTTGGTTTTAAAAATTCCAGATAATGCTGGTAGGCCTGAGCGACCGCGCGCTGTTTTCGATCCTGGAGCTTCTTGCCAAAACGCTCCAACCCAAGCAGAGAACCCAAAGTGAACAATACCCGCTTCCAATCCTTCAACACCCTCGCAGGGTCATTCCGGAAGCTCTGCCAATACGCTGCAAGCGCCTTTCTTGGTTCCCCGCTCACAGATTGATAATAAGCGTTCAGCCACGCAGCTCCTCCAACAATCTTCTTTTCATTTTGCTGATACAAACGGGCCAGCTCTGGTGATTCTTTCATCCATTCCACAAGCTTAAACGCTTCATATCCAAACTTTCCCGCCTGGGCCAGATTTTTCGCCGCGGCATGATAGCGCGCCGCGGCCCATAATTCCCCCGAGTAACAGATTCGGGTTTGTCCAGCGATACGCAGCCACAAATGGTGGTCCAGAAAAAATTGAAAGTTGTTGTCAAGAAATCCAATTTTCATCAACACGGACCGGCGCATAAAAACTGCCGGTTGTCCAATAATTTGAAATTTCATCAGGTCAGACAGATCATACTGCCCGAATTCTTGAATATTAATGGGCAGATCACACTCACCAAGCGATAAAACATCGCCGTACACCAATCCGCAAGAGGGGTCTGCCATCAATTTATCCACCGCGGAAGACACAACCCCTTGAAGGTACATATCATCCGAGTTCAGCCAGGCCACAATCTCTCCTGTGGCCCGCGAGAATCCTTTATTGATCGCGTCCCCTTGTCCCTGATCCGGTTCAGAAACCCACCACGCGATACGGTCGGCGTATTTCCGGATAATCTCCACGCTGCCATCATCCGAAGCACCGTCCACCACAATGTATTCCAGTTCCGGGTAATCCTGACACAACACCGAAAGGATGGTCTGCTCCAGAAAAGCGGCCTGGTTATAAGAAGGGGTGATGATCGATACCCGTGGTCTGTCTGGCATGTTTTCCTAAAAGAGAGAATCGTAATCCACTTTACGAAATACCTGGAGCTTCCCGCCAATGGTCGCGTCCACCACCTTTCGGCCGGCCGCTTCAAACACTTGTTTCGCCAGCAAATAGCCACGCTCCGAAGTATCCAGGTCGGGGAGCTGCCAGCGGAATCCCTTGCCAAAGTAGCCGGGGTTGAAATGGTTTGGATCATCTCCTTCAGAGACCACTGTGGTATTCGGTTTTCCTTTGGTCGCAAAACTGTGGTCAACGCCAATCAAAACAACCTGCTGAAACCCCATATAAAACGCCACTTGCAGCGCAACAAACGTGACCGTCGCGCCTTCCCAAACCCGGTGGCGAATGTCTCGGGCAAATTTAGGCCCGGTATAAGTGGTGTACAGGAAATACAAGTTGTCTTGCGGCTCAAGCCATTTGCGTGCCCGCCAGGATACAAACCGCGGCATATCCAGATCCTGAATGTCCTCAGCGCACTGTTCAACCACAAGATCGTTCACCGAGAGGAAATATGTCGGCCTGAAACCCATTTCTGGGAAAGCCATATAGATCCGGTTCATCCCCATGGTGTATTCATTTCGCAGCCGGCTCAAATCGGTTTGTTTCAAGCTGGGGCCATTGCCCATGATAAAACAACGCTCTCCAAGGTGAACATCCTTAAGCGCCGCCAAACGTTGGATGGTATCGCGCCGCCAGGGATGAAAATTCGCCTCCGGCCATTGCTCCAGCCGGGCAAACGCGTCTCTTGTCTCCCGCGCCGTGTTCATCACAGATTCAGGGAGGATATCCTTCAGAGTATCTTTCAGTTTGCTCATTCAGTGCTCAGCTTCGCGGTCGCACCGCCATCTACCAACAGAGAAGTGCCAGTGATGAACGAGGATTGTTCATCGTCCGCCAGGAAGTAAATTGCATGGGCCAGTTCAGAGGGCTTTCCCACCCTGCCGTTTACAGTTCTTCGAGCCAGGTTTTCCAGACGCTCTTTGTCCAGATGCGCGGTTAGCATGGGTGTATCCACCGCGCCCGGTAAAATCGCGTTGACCCGGATGTTGTCTTCTGCGAATTCAATTGCCATCGACCGGGTTAAAGCCAGCAGGCCGCCCTTGCTGGCCGCATAACTGCTTACTCCCGGAGAAGTGGCAATGGCATGCACCGAAGAAACATTCACAATCGCTCCACCGCCTTTATTCTTCAGCAGCGGGTGCGCCAGCCTGGCCCCCAGGAACACAGACCGCAGGTTGGAGGCCATCACCGCGTCCCATTCCTCCACGGATGTTTCCACCAACGGCTTGACCACCTGCAGCGCCGCGTTGTTCACTACCGCGTCCAGAGTGTCGGTGAACCGTTTCACCTCATCATAGATCGCTTCCAGATTTTCTGGTTCGGCAATATCTTTCTGGATAAAAGCGCCGCTTTCAGGAAAATCTTCTCCAAAAACGGAGCGGTCAACACCAATCACCTTCCACCCTTTTTCAGCGAACAATTGAACCGTCGCGCGTCCAATTCCACCGGCAGCGCCTGTGATCAAGACGACTCGTGTTTCCATCAATATAACCTCCAAAACGCTTTGTTTTCTACTGTTGCTAGGGCTGCGATTGAAACTGCGCCAGGTCTTCGCATGGAATGGACAAGCCGATCAAGAGATTGCGGATCGTATTCCAATGAACCCGCTCCCAGGCTTCAGGGCTTGAATTGGAATTATGTGGCGCCAGCATGACCTGGTCCATATTCCGCAGCGGCGAATTCGCCGGCAGCGGCTCAATTTCAAAAACATCCAGTCCCGCGCCAGCAATCTTATCCTCTGCCAATGCCGTCACCAGAGCGTCCTCATGGACAATAGGCCCTCTGGCTGTGTTGATCAGTACAGCGCTTGGTTTCATCCACCGCAGCGTTTCCGCGTTGATCAAATGGTAACTGGTGGGGTTCAGGTCACAGTTAACACTCACAAAATCCGCTTGCTCCAGCAAATCCTTCAGCCCCATCATCTCAATTTTATTCTCAAGGATAAAATCCGGTTCAATCGGACGAATATCATTGCCAATCAGTCTGGCGCCAAACCCTTTGGCGCGTCGCAAAACAGCTTTCCCCACGTTCCCCACCCCGATCACCCCAATGGTAGCCTCGCTAAGCGAACACCCCGGCAGCTTCATCCAGTTCCCTGCCTTAACCTCCCTGTCCATCCAGGGCTGCCGTCTGGCAAACGCCAGAATGTACCCCAACACAGAATCGGAAACCGGCAGGGTGAACGCGTTGGGCGTGTTGCCCACCATGACCCCGTAATGCGCCGCCGCTTCCCTGTTGATTGAATCCACACCGGTTCCCCATTTGGAAATCACTTTCAACCTGGGAAGACATTGTTGGATTGCCTTTTCTGTATATCTGTCATCTCCGCAGATCGTGCCATCAAATTTTCCTGCATACCGCAAAATCTCTTCTTCGGATAATCGCTCATGGACTTCAGGCAGGATCAGCGCAATCTCATAATGCTCAAACACCGGACGAAACCGGTCCACAAAAGGGAGCATATATGGGGCTGAAAGCAGCACAGTTTTCATAAAGACTCCTATCAGGGTAATTCTTCCGCAGGACAAAATGGATATGATCTCACAGTACAGCCCGGATCACTGGCATTATACCAGCGATTGCCCCAGCCGCTTGCGCATCAACAAATCCGCGATCTCAAAATCCAGTTCTTCATCAATGTCCCAGGCCTCGGAAGGATCAATCTCAAACAGATAAGGCCGGTACCCAAGACGGTTGCGCTTTTCCGCCAAATTTTTACGCTCAAAGATGTATATGCAGGAATTTTCTTCGTACACCGGAGGCAGGTCCTGGGTTTGCAGCAGCACCGCCGGATTATGGTTGATAGCCCGACCCAATTGGTCCCACAGCCGGGTTTGCAGCCGGGTGACAGAGAATAGTGAATCATATGCCGGGTAATTGGCGAGCAGCGTTTGCACTGCCTTGGAAATAGATTCCGCTTTCAATAGTGGGTTGGTGCTGTGCGTTTGAAGATAGAAATCCGCCTCAACCTGAGCTGTATCATACATCAGGATCTCATTCATCGGCACCGTGTCATCCCGCAGGAAGTCCGGCCGCTCCAGCAGGACGATTTCAGGATATTGAGACCGGACGCGCTCCATAATGATCGGGCTGTCTGTGTCCACCACAATCGAGTCGATTTCGGAGCAGGATTTCAAAGTATCCAGAATATGATGGAACAATGGCTTTCCCGCCAGTTCGCGATAGTTCTTACCCTTTACCCGCTGGGAATGATGCCGCATAGGGACAAGCGCCACAACCTTTTTCTTCTGACTCATCAAACACTACCTCCAGAAATCATTTCATCAGACTTTTTTATCAGGAATATCATGGTATTGGATCGGATTGACAAACCGGCTCTTCGGCTTCTCATTGAGCAGGCTTGAATTTGGGTAATAAAAAGATTTCTTAAGTCTCCAACTCAAAGAGCCGGATTGCCGATAGCCCTGATAAGTTCCCCAAAACTGCATCCAGCGAAACGCGGCAATATTCCGGATTTCACGCCAAAACACTTTTTGCTCGCGCGCCGCCCGTTGGTCATTGATCACATTCCCTATCCACAACCGGAACAAGTCCCGGAGCCCAAAAGTCTCCAGAGGGTAAATCTGTTTAAAAGCCATTCCCTCCCGGCGGTAGCGATTGTAAATGCTCTTCAGGTTCTGCTGGTGGACATGAATGATCTCCGCCTCCGCCACATAAGAGATGATGTGTCCCTGGTCATGGACCCACTGCGCCCAGGCCAGATCTTCCAGCGCAGGGATCAGTTCATCATAAGGGTGTTCATTCCATAAAGATTTGCGGATCGCAGAATTAGCGTTATTACAGAAGGGATGGTCCTGCCGGGCGCATGACTCTTCCGGGAACCAGTGCCGGAATATCTGGTGTTCTGAAAAATCAGTGACAGGCGCTCCGCGCTGCTTACCATACACCAAAGCCACCTGCGGGTTCTCAAAGGGCTCCAGTATCTTTTCCAGCCAATCCGGGTAAACCGGATACACATGCGCGCTCGCCATGACCACGTAGTCCGCGCTGGCCTGGGCGATACCCATATTCAATGACTTTCCAAACGTAAATTCTTCCGGTCTGATGTGGACAATGTTCACTGGGTACTGGGAAGCGATTGCCACAGTCGCATCAGTCGACCCCGAATCGACCAGGATCACCTGAATATTCTGGATCGTCTGTTGGAAAATACCGGTCAACAACCGTCCTATATGTTTTTCTTCGTTATATGCTCGAATAACAATGGAACATACCGGTTTCAAAACTGATAACTCCACTTTCTAATCGTATAAAAAAGACTTATCCGCCAGGATGCCATCCAAGATGATCCGAAAAGTCTCCGAATTTTCTGGTTTCAAAGCCTCTACTTGGAAGGGCTTCAGTGCAACATACCCCTGCCACACCCCATCCTCTTCCAGATAATCCTCAAAAGATAAGGAGGTGCGAAACAGTTGGTAATATAAAAATCGCCTCGCGTTGGTCTGGAAAAATGCCGGAATTTGGATTTGATCCGCCTCCAGAAATTCTCGAGCGGTTTGCCGGTATTCATCAGGCGTTTTGGGGAAGAAAACTGTTTCCAACTGGGTGAACCGGGCCTTCCCCCCGCATAACACTGGAACGCCCATCACCGAAGCTTCCAGTCCAATCGTCGAATTGTAGACCATTACAAATTTAGATTGCTGGATCAGTTCATACGAACTGAAATACGCATCCGAACCCACAAACACTACATTCTCTTCCTCATCCACCCGATTTTTCAGGATCCAATCGGCAACGCTTTCCCTGCTGGCTTTGCCGGGCCGGGATTCATCGGGGTGCGCGCGGATCACAAACAAAGTTTCGGGATGGCTTTTAATCACCTTATAAACGTCATCCAACCAGGCGAACATGTGCGGATAAACCACATTGGCATGCCCCTGACTGGTATCGAAAATGACGTTGGTAAACACTGGAACAATTTGCTTGAATTTCTCCGCTTTTGCCAGAAAGACAGGGCTGAGGCTCTGGATCTCAGGCCAGAACTGCACGCCTGCCATGGTGAAATTGCCCTGAAAGCGCTGTTCGAGGTATTCATCCAACCGCGCATATTGTGTCGCTGACAGCTGGTAATCCTCGGGAATGTGGATCGGGTAAGCGGTGGCTTCGCCGGTCGTGAAAAACCCTGTGAAAGGACGCAGGCCAACTTCGTGCGAGATAACCCGCACCCCTCTGGAACGCGCGATCCAGCGCGCGGTGCCTTCCGGGAAAAACATGCCATTGAACACCAGCACCGCTTGTGGATGTACTCGCTCCACCAACCCCTCAAATTGAAGGGCCACACTCCATGCCGATTTCACAAACTCGCGATACAGGAAGCGTGTCGCTTCATCTTCCACCAGGTGATGCCGGCGCAGCACCCAGCGGATAGTCGGCAGCACCAAACTTCCAAGTGGGTAACCCCGGTATTCAAACCCGGTCAATTCCTCAACGCTTAAATCATTAATCGATCCCTCCAGGTCAGCGTCCGGTTGGTAGGTAAACCAGACTTGCTGCCCCGCGTTGTAATTCACTTCCGATTGCGCGATACATTCCTGGCAGGGAAGCGCCGCATGCACATCATCCCGGTTAGTGCCCAACACGCACCGGCTCATCCCGGATTGGCAGACAAAATGAACCACCGGAACTCCCGCCAGACGCAGCGCCCAGCCCGAAAGCAGCGAAAATGCCGCATTCAGGCTGAGACCGCTCAGCCGGGTCGAGGCGTTGAACAAAATCACCGGCGCATGGTCACCATTTTGAGGCGCGTTCTGCTCAACCAACTGGGCCAAATTCTGGATCCGCTGGTTGTTGACCCAATGGACCCGCCTTCTACGCAGGGCGCTTTTGTATCGATTGATTGAAAGCGGCGCTCCCATTATTACGAGTTATCTACTCTTCTAAGCTTATTCAAAGACGGCAGTTCGCTCTCATACACCCGCTTCACCCCATCGCCAAGGGATTCTTCGGTCACCCGGATATACTTCACCAGCTTGCGCAGACCGCCGGGTTCAACTGAAGCCGCCTGGTCACCACCCCACATGGCGCGGTCCAGGGTGATATGTCGCTCTACCACGCAGGCTCCCAGGGCCACAGCCAGCGCCGAAGGCACCAATCCCACTTCATGCCCCGAATACCCGATAGGAACCGGGAACTCCATGGCAAGAGTCGGGATCATCCTCAGATTGAGTTCTTCTGGCGGGCATGGATAAGAGCTGGTGGTGTGGGTGATGATCAGGTTCTCCATACCCAGCAGGGCTACTGAGGTGCGGATCTGCTCCATGGTGGACATGCCGGTCGAAAGAATGATCGGTCTGCCCGTTGAACGGATTTTCTTAAGTAGCCCATGATCCGTCAGAGAGGCTGAGGCAACCTTATAACAGACTGGCTCAAAGGCTTCCAGAAAGTCCACTGCATCTTCGTCCCAGACTGATGCAAACCAATCGAGTCCAATTTCCTTGCAGTACCGGTCGATTTCCTGATATTCCTCAACCCCAAATTCCACTTTTTTACGATATTCCAGATAAGAAATATAACCCCACGGGGTTTCCCGCATCTTGGTTTGCTGCTCAAGCGGCACGCAGACTTCAGGAGTTCTTTTCTGGAATTTAACCGCGTCTACACCGGCATCTTTCGCGACTTTAATCAGATCCTTGGCAATATTTACTTCCCCATTGTGGTTGATCCCAATCTCACCAATAACATAGGTCGGGTAACCTTCACCAACCCATCGGTTTCCAATTTTCACAGCTTTCGGCATATCATCAGCTCCTTTCGTTTTTGCGCTGAAGTATCAGGTCACACAATTCTCGCACCGCGCCATATCCGCCACGGCGAGTTAAAACCAGGTCTGCCTGGCGTTTTGCCGCCAGTTCCGCGTCAGCGACTACCACGGCGCAGCCAACCAACGGAAAACATGGCACATCATTCAAATCATTCCCTAAATATACAACATTCCTGGAATCAACATCATGTTTCTCAAGCAACGTTTTTAGTTGAGTGAACTTATTATTCACTCCCTGGATAACCGGTAATTTAAGTTTTTTGCACCTTGCAGCAACCACCGGATTGATCTCCGTGGAAAGTACCAGCACGTTCACGCCTGCCTTCCGCAGCATCGCAATACCGGCGCCATCGCCTCTGGATGCCGCTACCATCTCATTGCCTTCCTGGTCTACCCAAACGCGGTTATCTGTCATCACCCCATCAAAATCCAGAACCACCAGATCCACGTTTTCGGGGAAAGGCCGCCGCGACTTGCCCGGATCGACTATTTCCAGACCCCCATGCCAGACCAACCATTCCGAGCGCTGCCAGTCTCTCGGGTTGTCTATATCTACCGTATAACGCGGATCTATGATCAAAGGCAATATCATATCACCGGTCATGGAATGTTTCTCCAATATCACCGCCGGCCGGATTGCATCAATGTGCCCGGTTTGCCAGTAAACTGGCGGGAGGATCTGACGCGGCGCGTTATACGGTTCCGCGATGCCCTCCACCTCAAGCAGCGGGATCATTGAACCGCTTTCTGGTGAAATCCGCCACATTTTATGCGGGTTTTGTCCGGATGGCACGACACCGCGCACCGAATCGGCCTCAGGGTGAGATAATAACAACCCAACCGCGTCATCCACAGTCCCAACCGGTCTCACCGGAGAAGTCGGCCGGAGCTGGACCACCACATCCGGATGGTAGTCTTCCTGGTCTGCAAGCCAACGCAGTGCGTGCTCAAAAACCGGCAGGTCGAGCGTACTGTCCTCGGCCAGCGTTTCGGGCCGCAGAAACGGCACTTCTGCTCCGTGTGCACGAGCCACAGCTGCGATTTCTTCATCATCCGTGGAAACGATCACCCGTGTCACGGTTTCAGATTGCAACCCGGCCGCAATACTATACGCAATTAAAGGGTGCCCGGCAAAATCACGAATGTTTTTCCGCGGGATCCCTTTTGAACCACCCCGCGCGGGAATGATTGCCAGCACTTCAGGCCGCTCTACCATGCTGTCCAGCCCCCGTCTACCACCAGGTTCGACCCGGTCATGTAGGAAGACGCGTCTGAAGCTAGGAATAGCAACGCGCCGTTCATCTCGTCTATCTTTGCCATCCTGCCCAATACGGTCCGGGCAGAGTAATTCTTTTCAAAAATCTCATCATGGTCGTTATATATTCCACCAGGGGTCAGGGCATTAACCCGGATATTCTTCCCGGCGTAATATGTGGATAGGTATTTGGTGAGCCCCAGAACACCAGCTTTGGTCACGGTGTAGTAAACCGGCTTGTATTGGCGCGGCTGCCCTGGTTTCTCATAAATACGCTGGTCAGGTCCAACCAAACCATACGTCGAGCAGATCAGAATAATCACTCCATGATCCTGCGATAACATCGGCCTCACGACGGCTTGCGTGCTGAGGAATATCCCGGTCAGGTTAACGTCCAGCGCCTGTCTCCAGGATTCCAGCGAATAATCTTCAAAGGTATTGCCGTGCTTGCCAACATTTTCCGGATCAAATTTTGGATCCATTGCCGCGCTGCATACCAGGATATCCAGACTGCTAAACTGGCTTACCGCCGCATCCGCCATGGCTTGTGTGGAATTCGGATCAGTAACATCCACGCCGACACCCACCGCCTCATACCCGTCGCCATTCAATGATTCAGCAACCTCAACCGCTTTGACCTGATTCAGATCCGCGACCACCACCCTGGCACCCGCTTCCGCCAGAGTCCGGCAGAAACCTTTTCCCAGCAACCCCGCTCCACCGGTCACAACAGCGGTCTGTCCTTTTAAGTTAAATTTTTCCAGAATATTTGTCATCCAACATTCCTCTCAAAATCAATTTTCCGGTTTTATTCCAAAGATCACACCGTCTTCATAATCTCTCAGCACTGGCATTCCATTGGATATATCTTCCATCCATTGGGCATCTTCCGGGTCGTTCTTCAATGCATAATAATCAAAAATCACGATCACAGACTTCCCGGCAAGTACACTTTCATGGATATTCGCCATATCCTCTTCATACCCCTCACGCGGCAACTTTGTCGCCGGGTTAAACGGAGAAGGCACCACATAAGCGGGTTTTCCGGTCAGGATGTAAATCGCGGTGATCTTATTGCTAAACAGAGTCACATCGTCCAGTTCTTTTACTGCAGCGACCACATCCGATTGAGCCCAGCTTGAGTGGGCAAATCCCTGCCCATCTTGCCGAAGCTCAACAATTGCGTCCCAACTATCTTCCGCAAAAGAAACCAGCAGCCCCAGAGTGACCACCACGGAAATTGTCATCAACACCGGCTTTTTACTCACCCACAGCCAGCTTAATACGACACATAAAATTACTACAAGCGAAATATAGAATGGGGACAGGATGCGGTTCTCAAAGATGGGACTGGCATCCAGAAAAGTCAACGTAACTACCAGCATTGCCAGATACACCATCGCCTGCAAAGCGAAAATCAAAGCGGTTTTGAACTGCTTATCGGCAACCCGGATTTTCTCCCGTTTGTACCACACAAAAGCGGCAACCGAACCAGCGAAGAGAATTCCCAGGAGCGCAAAGAACAACACTGTCAAAACACCAAGATGACGTTCGATCAGACCGCCAGTTTCGGGGAGAAGCCAGCCCCAAAAGTTAACCATGCCTTCATCCAGCATTTTTTTGGTAACCGGGTGCCACATAAATTGCCGGTTGCCCGCGTTGCTCGAAACAACAAAATTACGTCCCAGCCACAGCAGCGCGAAGGGTATCCCTGCTGCCAGGAACATTCCAGTCTCTTTCAGGAATCGCCGCCAGTCAACAAGAACTTCTTTTTCCTTCGGGCTGAACAGGAACAGACACAGTATGATCGTCCCATACAACGACACCCCCACATACCTCGTGATAAATGCCAGACTGGCGGCAAGACCCGAGGCTGCCAGCCAAATCCAGTGATCTTTCCCTGTATATTCCAGATAAAACCATAATGCCAGAAAACTTAAGATCAGGTACAGCGGGTCGGACATCGCGAAAGTATGCATACGGAAAAATGTCTCCGAGGCAAAAAACAACACTGCCGCGGCCAGCCCCCACAATCCGCTGCCAGTTGCCTGACGCGCCAGTACCCCCATCATAACTACATTTAACCCAAACAATACTACATTCAGGATCAGTGACCCCTCAATCGGATCCGGTCCAAACAAGCTGATCCCCGCCAGGACGATCGAGAAAAAGGGTGGAAAATTGGTGATGGGAGCCGGCTCTCCATTCCCTTTTAACCGGCTGTAACCATCTCCTGCCACGATATTCCGCGCACCACCAATGTAACCTACCGAATCGTTCACCAACCCCATCCCTTCTGGAGTGAGGTAACGCATAAACCATACCGCGGCAAGCCCCAAAGCAAACAGCAGCACCCAGAAAACCCATTTCGATTGGGTCAGTTGCGCTTTATTACCGGTAACTTGCTTCATTCTATACAACCTTTCTTGCGTGTTTCCTTAAATTCGCAAACATTTATTATAAGCGATGATCAGGGCATTGGTTCAAATCACGCCTTACTCTTCTGGATAATAATAAATTGCTCCATCTTCACCCTGAAAGGCTTTTTCAAGCCCATCCGTAAGGCTTTCAACCCTTTGTTCGGTTTGTCCTCCATAAATCCCTTCAAACTGCTCGAATACGCTGTTGAACAAAACAAAAGCCGCCCCATCCTGACGAAAAGCTTCCTGAGCTTCATCCAGCGGAAGCGCGCCATCTCCATAGCGCGTAAAGCGATCCAGCGGGTGATCTTGAAAGATTTCCTGGAAAGCCAGCGAAGGTTTGCCGGTCAGGAACAGAACGGCTGTCTCTTCATTGGTGACAATCAGCGTGTCATCCGGCAGCTGCCGCACAGCCTCAATGGTCTCTGATTGCTGCCATGCTGTTGCGTAATAGCCCAGACCCAGTTCATAATTCTGCGCCACAATCCGGATAGAGCGTAAACCGTACCACCCCAACAGCAGCAGCATCAGAATCACAGGTAACCATCTGTTGGTGGATTTTCGCTTGACTGATCCCGCCAACAGGGTGGTCGCCAGTCCCAAACTCCAGATCAAGGCGACATGCACTGGTGAGAACATACGGCTTCCTATCGTTATCGGTGGGTAAGTAAACAGATAAACCCCAAACATCACCAACCCATACACCAGGCTGAAACCTGCCAGCGCCAGGAGTAGATCATACACACCACTTGTGGTGTCTTCCTGGAAACAAGCGCTTTTACGGATCAAGAGAATCAAACTACCAACAGCCGCCACGCAAAAGCTTACCGCGATAACATGATTCAGAAAGATAGGATATGGTGGGTTGCTAATCCAGGATTCCGGGATAAACCAGAACAGAATTACTTCCTCAAGTGCCGGCCAGAAGCTCAACAATCTGCCAGTGATACCGGCAGCAGATTCCAGGCTCCGCGATCCAACTGTGGCAGTGTGGGTCAGATCATAGATCACCCAGGCCAGCATTGGGAGCGATCCGGTGACACCAAACTTGACCGCGTTACCCAATCGCTTCCGAAAGCCTCCCGCGCTTCGCAGCAAAACGAACATAGTCCACGCCCCCAAAAACGCCGCCGAGCCATATCGCGTCAGAAAGGAAAGGCCGGTTACCAGACCGCCCACAATCCACTTCCAATTCTCATCAGTCCCTCTCAATTGTGGTAATACAAACCACAACCCCGAGAAACCCAGAAAAATACTCAACGGCTCAGACATCGCCCAGGAATAGACCGGAATGAGAACCGGCGAAACTGCCACGAGCAAAGCTGCAAGCATGGATAACCACAACATGTGGCTGGTTCGATGGCTGAAATATGCCACCATCCAGATCAGACCGCCGTATAGCAGGATATTCAGCCATTGTGCGGCCGACACCAGGTCAAAACCCAGCAGGCCAAAGAATGCCAGCACCAGCGAAAAAAACGGGGCAAAATAAGGCAGCAGCCGGAACTCGCCGGAAGGCCCCACCAATCCCAGCCCGGTGCCATTCAGCAGGTTTTTAGCCGATTCAAGATAGATCGTCGCGTCTCCCCCAACACCGGGCCCCTTTAGTGTGCTGACATACACAGCCAGCATTCCAGCCAGGGCAGGTAGAAAAAGTAAAAGAACCCCACGATCCTGTTTCTCTGTCATTCAGTTTCTGCTCCCTCCAGCAGATACACCAGTTGGCCGTCCAGTTCCACTTCCAAAACCAAGCCTAGGTGTTCAATCTCCTGGCGTACCACATCAAGATCATCATAACGATCCGCCTGAACCAACACATAAGTCACCCCCAATTCTCGCATCAATGCCACGCTTTGCTCGTCTGGAAAATGCTCCAACACCGGGCGCACGCGCGAGTATTGCGGAGGGGGAAAAGCGTTGAAAAAACCGCCCACATAGGGTTTCCCGTGAAATAAAGTGTAGTAAGTCTGTTCCTGGTCTTCCGCCAGGACAAAGGGCATTTGAATCACAACCCCTAGATCGGGCCGTTCGGCCAGCCACAGATCCACCGCGCGCGGCTCAACTTCAGCGAACTGACGATAAGTGCCGGGGTAAAAGTCAAATACCACCAGTACTAACAGCCCGACCGCGGCCAGCGCTTGCCATTTTTTGCTGATTTTATCCAGCACCCACGCGCTTCCAATCCCGGCTGCCGCGCTGGTAAAGACCAGCGCCACTACCCCGAAGCGCATCAGCGCCCGCATCTTGGCGTAAAACGGAAAGTACAGGAAAAGAAAATACCCCGGCAGCGGGATGGGCGCTTCAGCGCGTCCCAACCGGCTGGCAAGGAATTCCGGCAGCGCGATTTCTACTGAAGCGCCGTTCCAATGCAGGTCGGTTCCCATCGCTAAAATGATCGACAGCAGCGCCCCCCAGAACATCAGGCGGAGCGTGTCGCGCTGCGGGAGTTCTTTCCGCTTGAGATAAGCGATTACAGCCAGGACGCCAGCGAATAACCCAATGTATAGCGTGGCCTCAATCCACAAATCGCGGTTGAAATTCCTGCCCACCCAGCTCCCAAAGAGGAAGTGATCGGTGGAGGGGAGCAGGAAATCTGTGGGGCTGGCGGAATATAACCTGGCGACGCTGATACCGCGGTCCGGAAGCCCCCCCTGGCGCGCCAGAGTGACAAATGGCGCGACACCCGCGGCCACCAGCGGCAGGGAGATCAATCCCATCCCGATCAGGTTCTTCCAGAAAACCAGGTCTTTGAACCGCTCGCGCCCCGGCCACAAAAGATACAACACCACCAGAAAACCGCTCATCAGGACGGTGATATACAGGTAATACTGCGAGGTCAGCGCGATCAATCCCAGCGCAATCCCGCCGACCAGCGCTGGCCGCCAGGCCCATTTTCGCATTTCAAGAATCTCAAAGAAACCCATAAAATAGAAGGGGAACCATTGGATCGCTGAAAGGTTGAGATGTCCGATCAGAAAATGCGCGATATGGTAAGGCAAGAAAGCAAACACAGTCCCGGCAACCAGGCTCGCGTCAGCTCTGCCAGTCATCTTGCGTACCCACAGGTACATCCCGACCCCCGATAAGACAAAGCTGAGCAGCATCGCCATGTTGTAACCAAACATCGGTCCGCCAAACAGGCTGAATGGCAGGGCAATCAGCAAATTGCTGGGGGTTATTTCTGTGTACGCCAGGCTCCAGCCCTCCGGGTAATTCAAGAACCAGACGTTAAATGGATTAACACGCTGTTCAAAAAGCGCTTTTTTCAGCCAGCCAATCATCCATACAAAGTAAATATTATCCCCAACCTCTCCAACCATAGATTCCCGCATCCTGGTCGCGAGCGGCCACGTCATCACCACAGTCAGGACTGAGAAATACAGGGTGACCCAAAGCAGGGATAATTTTCTGGCAATTGTTTTCATGAAAATCCAAACCTGTTGTCGGTTAGTTAAATTCCATCTTCGTATTAGCCCGCGAGGCCTGATAAACTGCCTGCACCAGCTTTATATCCTGAATGCCATCCTTCAGACTGCAAACTGGTTCCGATTCTTTCCTGACGACCGAAAGGAAATGCCGGGTTTCATCCAGAAAGAGATCGTTGCGGTCAAAACCCTCCGGCGCAGAAATGGTCTGCCACTTGCCCATATCTGCCAGATAATACCGGACTGCTCCATCCGCGTTATCCCAGTGGATCGTGCCCTGGGTGCCCAGTATCTCCAGATAATGCGCTGCGGGGCGCTGGTAATAGTTCAAATGGACACTGGCGTGGACTTTCTCCGCAAACTCCAGGTTGATTTCGGCAAAATCTTCCACGTCAATTTCCAGGTCGCTGATTTTCCCGCACACCGCAGAGACTCTTTTTGTCTCTCCAAACATCCATCGCAAATAGTCAAGTGGGTGGCACAGTGTCAACACAACTCCACCGCCAAGATCGCTGCGGGCGCTGTAGCTTTTCCGGTAATCTTCCCAGGGATGCCACCCCGGCAGATATTCGCCCCAGTGCACCCGGGCTGATAAAACCCGCCCTATCGCGCCTTCATCCAGCAACCGCCTGATAGCCTTCAAACCCGGGTGAAATCGGAATTGAAAACCCATCAAAAGCTTCCCGCCGCCCGCTTCGAGCGCAACCGCCAGTTCATCCACCCGCTTCAGGTCGCTGGAGATCGGCTTTTCCATTAGAATGCTGCAGCCAGCTTTTGCCGCCGGTATAGCCACATCCAGATGTAACGCGGTCGGGTTCGCGATGATCACCCCATTCGGGCGGTGCGCGAGCGCGGCGGCCAGATCCGTTTCCACTGTGAAGCCCTGCAGTTCATCATCGGACAGCGTGCTGCGGCCGGTACGGTATAACACGATATCGCGTTCGCCCAGCGTCAGCAAATTCCGGAAATGCCTGCGCCCAATCGAGCCAAAACCAGCGATCAGAAATTTCATTGCTTTCTCCCAATGATGGATAGCAAATATTCCGCAGTTCGTTGGCCCGCGCTGCCATCCGTGAACGTGCACTCATCTTGAATGAACTTCCGGCATTTCTCAAGATCTGCGTGCGGATCGCGCAGATAGTGGTTCACAGCCTCTTTTAATGTCGCGTAATCCTGCGCCTCAAGGCCCGCGCCTGAAAGACGGAAACGTTGGTGGGTGGGCCAGTTTCCGATCTCGGTTAATGCCAGGGAAAATTTACCCGGCTGGTTCCACCCGCCCGGGTTATCTATGCAAACGCTCACAATCGGAGTTTCATGGATCGCGGCTTCGACTACCATGGTGGAATAAACTGTCAGAAACACATCGGAATAAGCCATCATCGAGGTCTTTTCCGGCATATCTTCACCAGAATAATAACCCAGTTCGCCACCCAGTGGAACAGGTTCAACCAGATGCACCTGTGGAAGTTCATCCGCCAGTTTCTGGATCCGGGCACGCTCCCCGGCAAACAAAGGGTTATCCATAAAGTGATTGGGGTGCAGGCGGATCAATAACTGCGATGGCTCCGCCAGTTCATCTCCCGAAACCAGTTTCGCCAGCGCTTCCACATTCTGGTAGTTGGGCGAAAAGGTGATGAAGCTGCATGCGTATCCCAATAATTTGCGGTCTGGTTCCAGCCCATGCAGTTTGAAATACGCTTCCCGGTCCATCAGCCACTGCTTTTTACGGTAGCCGTCATAGGAAGGGATCCCGCCCACGTTCACCCGCTGCGGGTCCCAATCTGAGCCAAGCACCAATTCTTCTTTCTGGATAGCTGACCAGCAGGTGATCCAATCCACTGGCGCGCCAGGCAGGCTGTAGCTGCTGGGATTGTCCCATCCTACAACCACTGCCGCTGTGGGTACGCCACGTGCCGCGGCTTCGCGCAGCAAATAGCGATCCAATCGCCATCCCGGCGTGCTTGCCACAACCAGTTCCGGATTGTATTTCTCAAATAAATCAGCATAGAGAGCGGGAACAAAACGCATTTGCTGTGCCACCAACCACTGGCGCGCTCGTCTGGATCTGCGCAGCAGGCCGATGAAGGCTTTGGCAAAAGGCATCACCAGGCGGCGTTTCCCAACCGCCTCTACCTCAACCTGCCGGACATGACTGGTCATGGCTTCCACATTGATCTGCCCGGATGACCCCACCCGCCGCAGGAAACTCAACCACCACTGCTGAGTCGGGGATACCGTCTGCGAATATTTGCGCGCTTCTTTAATCCGCAAACCCTCCACAATCAATCCGGGCCGGCCAAACCGGTTGGTTATCTGCTCTTTCAACCCATCATCGGTCAGCAGCACAACCTCCACACCCGCCTCAATCAGGGTTGGGACAACATCACTTTGCAGAAAATACACAATAGCCAGACCGTGGTCCGCGCTGATAAAGATACGTCTGGAAGACATAAATAAAAAGGCTCTCCTTGTTTAATTCCGGTCGTAATACCAGCGGAATATTCTGTTATAGAAATATAACAGCACCCGTTTTACAACTGGAAAATCCAGAAGCCAGTGGCTTTTTTGGGCTTTTCCAGAACCCGAAACTGTTTTAGTTTTGTATCCGGACAAGTTCCGCAAAGTATTGCTCATGTTCATGGCGTAAGCTTCAGTTGGCATCAGGCGCAGGTAACCGGCTTCGTTCAGGCGCTGGTCCAAGCGCTTTACCTGACCCATTGGACGGTCCATATCAAACGGCAGGAACTGCTCCAAAACAGATTTTTTGGCCAGGAACTGCCAGTGCGATGCGCCGGCAATAGCCGCTACGCCTTGATAGGTCAGGCGCACATCCTCACTGTTTTCGTAATGTTCGCGGATCTCTTCTTCAGTTTGCCCCAGGCTCAAATCAAATTCCCGGAACACCTCATACGGAATGAAATTTCCCTTTTCAACGGCAACTTCTGGGGTATCTTCACCCCAAGAAACTGTGTTGCTGTAATACTCCGGGTTGGTGCGGAACGGCCGGGCGGTCACCATCCCTACGTTCGGAAAAGTTTCCAGGATCTCAACCGATTTTGAAAGCCAGCCATCATAAAACAGGCAGTCGTTGTCGGTGTAAGCAATCATCTCACCCGGAGCGCCGCTCAACATGATGTTCCAGGCACCGCCTTTCCCCAGATTTTTCTCTGACAGCAACAAATATTGGATTTTGCCAGCCGAGAACTGCTCCACCAGCGCGTCACGGACTTCCTTACAGCTTCCGTTGTCAAAAACCAAGAGGTCATAAGGCAGATCCGCGGTTTTACGGATGTTGTCCAGACACACGTCCAGCACTTCAGTCATTTCGGCGTAAAACCCGCTCACAAAGGGGATGTAATTCAATACTGCCACTGTGATCCGTTCTGGTTTCGCGACCTGATTCACAAACTTCGCTGGGTTTTGACCTACACGCATAATTCTCTCCTGTAATACCGGCCGGTCAGGGTTGGTTCTTCTTGCCTTTTATTTTTTTACCCAACCATGCCCGCAATTCTCTGTAAGCTTTCACTGGATGAAAAATTCCAAAAAAGAGTTGTCCAAGGAACATGGAATGCAACCTGACCAGCGGAAAGATTTCGATCTCACGCCATCGCTTTTCTGGCGTCATACTGATTTTTCGAACTTTGCCATCCACCAGCTCCCGATCCGCGTCCAGCAGGTTGAAGATGGTGCGCGGACCTCCTGCCAGTTGGATATTATCTGTGGTCTCAGGCAGCCGGTAGTGCGGCTTGCCTTGCGGCAAGTGGCGGTAATCATGGTCCTGGTGAATGATCTGAATGGATTGTGTCGCGTCAATCAGCGGCCACCCCTCAAATCGGGCCTTATAGAACATCCAGTTATCCCACCCGGCTCGGCCTACCGCGAATGCTGGAATAGCCTCAAAGCAGCCTCTGGGATAGATAAAATAATCACTGCCGCCGCGGGGATGAAGCCTCCCTTGCTGCGCCACCCGGTTTTTCAGGTCTCCAACCCAGGTTTCTGAAAACGTCACCGGTTCCCTCACATCCAGGTCCCAACGCTGTCCAACGATAAGATATCGCCGCATCGCTTGTTGCACCTGAAGCGCCGCGCTCACAAAATCGGGCATCAGCAGAATATCCGCGTTGACATAAGCCAGCACCGGGCTCTGGCTGGATTCGCTGGCGAGGTGAAAAATCGAATTCACCAGGGGGGTCCCCACCTGATTGCGCCTGACGTTGGGAAGATGTTTGACACCAAATTCAGCAGCAGTTTCAGCCAGGCCATCTTCCTCCCCAACCACGATCACCTCCACCTCCGGCCCCAGATGCAGCCAGGATTGGATCGCGTTCCTTTGGATCAACCGGATATGCGGATCGGTGAATGGTTTGGGGGCTGTGAAGATCGTCAACTGGCTCATTTATGGTTCAACCTCTCATCTACATCCCGCATCGTTTTATGCTTCACACTCGCGTTGACCGTAAACAATTCCGGTGCTTTTTCCTGCAACACCAGCACATCCTTCCAGGAAAAATCCATTCTACCCCCTAATTGATCGATAATCTGGCGGATCAACACCAGGTCTTCCGGAGTGTCCACCGTCCAGCGGTAATGCCCGTAATCCGGGTCGTGGTTGACCACATGAACCCTGAACCGGCCTTCTTCCTCATAAAGATATGGCATGACATGTTCCCGCTGGTAAGGCTGGTCTGCCTCTTTCCAGGCTTGTTGTAGAGCTGCCAAGGAACACACCTCTGTGTCCAGGCCAATCGGGAAGGTGCGCTTCCAGGGTGGTGGCAGCCTGTTGGCGGCAAAATCAGCCTTTGTTTCGAAAAATGCCGCCACCGTCTCATCAATGATCCCCGGATCAATCAACGGACAGTCCGCTGTCAGACGCACCACCACGTCAGCTTCAAATTGCTTCGCGGCCTGGTAATAACGATCCAGCACATCTAAGGAATCGCCACGAAACACAGAAAAACCCTGTGATTCACAAAAAGTCTGAATCGGATCGTCGCTTGGGTCGACTGTTGTCGCCACAACGACCTCATCCAGAGACTGTGTGAGACACGACCGTTGGATCACCCAGGCCAGCATCGGGAGGCCGTGAATATCCTTCAGCACCTTGCCAGGCAGTCTGCTGGACGACATCCGCCCCTGTACAATTGCCACAATTCGCGGCTTCTTAATCGGTATATTGTTAATACTTTCCACTATGAGAACCTACAGCCATCTGATAGGCTGTCTCCAGTTTCAAAAAGTTCTTATTCCAATCAGCTCGTTCTTCCGCCAGCGTCCGGCAAGCTTTCTGCATCTCCACCAGCCATTTCTTCTCTTTATAAGCGGTCAGAATACCGGCGCAAAGCGCGTCCACATCTCCATCCCGAAAGAACCAGCCCTGCTTTCCAGGTGTGATCCACTCCAGGTTTCCCGGAATATCCGAAAGAAGGACCGGGCATCCACAACCCAGCGCTTCCATTAAAGACACCGACGATCCGTCACTATGTGAAGCGCTGATATAGAGGTCAGCAGCCCGGTAAAACTCGGGCAAATCCTTATTGCTGACCCTCCCCCCGAAAAATACCCGGTCATCCATCTGGTTGCTGTGGATGATTGAACGGATTATCCCTGCTTGCGATCCATTTCCCAGCAAGACCAACCGCAGTTCGGGAATCTCACGCGCCGCCTTCACGAACGCCTTCACCAACATATCCACACCATATAAAGGCTCCCAGGAACGTAAAGAAAGCAGCAAAAATGCATCATCCCATCCCAACCGCTTGCGCAATTCCGCGTTGCCTTGAGGCACAAAGGTATCCAGATCAACGCCCCATGGGAAAAGCACCACCCGTTCCTTGGGGAAACCACCACCAACCGCCTTGTTTTTCACCGCTTCGCAGTCCCCTACCAGAACATCGGTACGCTTCAGGGTGAATTTAGTCACCCATCGCCACCAGGAATTCCGCTCCGCGTCCCGCAGCAGATCCGATCCCCACGACATCGAAACCAATGGGTGATATCCAGCCAGAGCTGTCAGGAACGCGGCGTGTTGGATTGGTCCGGCGTGGATCACATCCGGCCTGATCTCACGGATTACCCGCTTGAGATCACGCCTCAAAGTAAACGCGTCCTTCCACTGAAAAGGTTTCCTGCCGCCCAACCAGACAATTTGCTGAATTTCGGGAGGCAGAGCACGATCCTCCAACTGATTGCTCTGGCGTTCCAGGCGTAAAGAATAAACCTGATGTCCAGTTTTCGCCAGCGCGGTCAGAAAACGGTGGTCATGAGGCGTATAATCCCGGGTGAAATAAAGGACACGCACTACTCACCCAATTTTTTCCAGGTTAATTCCTGTCCGGTGGGAATATTGACCAGCGCTTTGGTGCCGATCACATTCTCAATTTCCGGAGGAAGAATTGCCCCTGGCGTAACAGGACGTAGAACGTCGATCATTTCACGGGTAAAGGTCTCGCCGGCCTTGATATCCCGTGCGGCGCGCAGGCAGCGGCGCTGTACATATTTGGTTTCCTGTTCATTGCCCGCGATGAACTTATCCGCTGATCCCATCGCCCGTTCCAACTGACGTGTGTTTTGAACCATATCAGCCCAGGTGTCAGGATCCATCGCGAAGGGGTGATCTGGCCCCTGCCGGGTGGTATCATCCGTGAAATGCTTTTCCACCACGCGCGCCCCCAGGGCCACCGCCCCCAGCACCGCGGCATGCCCGCCGGTATGGTCTGACAGGCCAAGGATCACTTGCGGGAACATGGTCCGGTACGTATCCAAAACGCGCAGGTGAACATGATCAAAATTTTCGGGGCTTCCCGTATAGTTGGTATTACACTGCATCAAAACCAGTTCGGAGGTTACATTCAAAATGGTATGCACCGCCCGCTGCACATCACAAATGTTGGAAGCGCCTGTCGCCAGCATAACCGGCTTGCCTTTTTTCGCGATCCGCTCCAGGGCTTCCAGCCAGTCGATATCGCCCGAGCCTATTTTATAAGCCGGAACATACTGCTCCAACATATCAATGGCTTCAAAATCATATGGGGTGGAGAAATAATCAATCCCGACCTCATCGCATACTGCTTTAAGTTCCGGCGTCCAATCAAAGGGAACCGTCGCGTCCTCATAAACTTCAACTACCGACTTATTCCATTTATCTTGATGGGACATTTTCCCCGAAAAATTGGTGAACCCATAATCCGATACGATTTTTAGAGCGCGGAAATTCTGAAACTTGGCGGCATCCGCGCCGGCCTGTTTGGCCAGCCGGATCAGATATTTGGCGCGCTCGAGACTGCCGTCATGGTTTGCGCCAATGTCGGCAATGAAATAAGTAGGGTGATCTAAACCGATCGTTCGAGACCCAACCTGGATTTCCATCATATTTGTACTCCTGTTTAACAAATTCAAAGATTCTATAAACCGGCTCGAACCAAAGATTGGATACGCTCCGGATAACCTTCCTGATAAAGCGTGTGAAAACGCTTGATTCCTTCTTCCTGCCCCGGCAATGCACGTCTCAGATCACGCTGTAGTTTGTCTACACGCAGCGTCAGGTTCGGCGACCGGGTTGCTTTCAAGCCCGCGTCTGCCCACGTGATCGGTGAAATCAGATTTTTATCAAAACCAAATTCTGTTGCAATCCGGCAGCCAAAATCATACTTACTCAAACACTCCGGACTGAGTACATGATACAGCCCGCACAACCTTTGTTCGATCATATCCAAAAGCACTTCCGAAAGATCGTTCACTTCCAATGGGCAAAAAACCACATCCGTAAAACCGTTAACAGGTTCTCCAGCCGCCAGATGATGGACGAAGAACTCGCCAAGGCTGCGTTTGCCAAAAAGACTGTACCCGTAAAAATTGACTCTCGCGATCAACGCCTCTGGATTTTCGGACGCGACCAATCGCTCTGCGGCCAGTTTGGTTTCCGCGTAAGCATTGATCGGGTTAGGAAGATCATCCTCAAGATAATTCCCGCTTTGACCGTCAAATACTGCGTCTGTGGAAATATGCACAAACTTAATGCCGTATTTCGCGCATAAAGCCGCCATCTCGCCGGGCACTTCCGCGTTGATGCGATATGCCAGTTCACGCTTTTCCTCACAGGCGTCCACATTGGCCAGGGCAGCGCAGTGCAGCACCACTTCCGGTTTGAATTCCCGCAGGATTTCCGCGGGTTTCCCGGGCGCGCTCAGGTTGGTCTGAATGACATGGAAAGGCACCCCGGACAGCCGGTTCTGGTGGACAACGCCGGTCACTTCATGCTGACCTGCCGCCTGAAGTGAAAAATTCAATCCCAGCAGTCCACTGGCGCCTGTTACCAGAAATCGTGTCATCCCAGTTTACCCTGCAAGAAACTTTCTTCAATCGGGGCTACAATCTTCATGATGTCCGAGAGTTCAAGCCATTCCGTATTGGTGTTGCTGGCATAGCGATAGCCATCATCCAGCCGTCTGCCTCTCTCTTCCCAATCTCTTCCAAACCACAGGGCTTCTGCCGGTTCTACCACGTACATATCCTCCAGCTCGATAGTTGTGCGCGCTTCATCTTCTGAGATCAGCACCTCATGCAACTTTTCACCGGGGCGAATCCCAATGGTTTTAATTACAGCTTCAGGAGCAATCGCTCTGGCCAGATCGATGACTTTCATGCTGGGAATCTTTGGCACAAACACCTCCCCACCCCGCATCTGCTCGACACAGCGGATCACAAAACGGACGCCCTGTTCCAACGATATCCAGAATCGGGTCATGCGCTCATCGGTGATCGTTACAGTGCCGCTCTGGCGTTGTTTCAGGAACACCGGTACCACACTTCCCCGGCTCCCAACCACATTCCCATACCGCACGCAGCTGAAGCGGGTCTTCATCGCGCCAGCGTAAGAATTGCTCTGAACAAACAGTTTCTCGGCTGCCAGTTTTGTCGCGCCGTATAGGTTCACGGGATTAACCGCTTTATCCGTACTCAACGCCAGGACGCGTTCCACACCGGCATCCAGCGCGGCGTCAATCACATTGCTGCTGCCCAGAATATTGGTCTTGATCGCTTCCATCGGATTATATTCGCAAGCCGGCACCTGTTTCAGCGCGGCAGCATGGACGCATACGGTAACACCATTCAGTGCACGGCGCAGGCGTTCCTGATCACGAATATCTCCAATAAAATAACGCAGGGTGGGATCATTAAAACCAGCCGCACGCATTTCATGCTGCTTCAGTTCATCCCGGCTGTAAACAATGATCTTGGAAGGGTGATATTCTTCCAGCATCATCTTGATAAATCTTTTTCCAAACGAACCGGTTCCGCCGGTTACAAGAACAACCTGTTTTCTCCAATCCATGTTCTCTCCAAATTCTTCAACGGAAATTATGAATTAATCCAGTAACGCATGACCGGCCGCCCTTTTGAACGGCGCGCGACTTCTGTAAACCCAACTTTTTCAAAAGCAGACATTGTACCATGATAAGCGCCAGCGTCCGAAACAGCGCCCTCAGCGGTGTCTACCGGGTAACCTTCTACAATATTCGCTCCCTGCTGCCGTGCGTAATCGACTGCCGCTTTTAGCAGCGTAGTCGAGAGGTCCTGTTTGCGGTAAGGTTTGGCAACATAAAAGCACACCACAGACCAGACGGACTGCTCGTCAACTGCCTTCGTCACTCTTGAACGGGCTAATCGGGTAAACTCAGCGCGCGGCGCTACTGAAACCCAGCCCGCCGGCACTCCGTCCACATAAGCGATCAATCCCGGCACAATGCCGTCATCTACAATCTTTTTCAACGCCTTCTGATTGCCCTTACCACGCTGGCATTCAAACTCAGCGTTGGTCAGCCGGAACCACATACACCAGCACCCACCATAAGCCCCATGCTCTCCAAAAAGAGTCTCGAGGTCTGGCCAGTTTCCTGTGGTTAATGGGATGATCTCTGTATTTTCTCGCATAATTCACCTTCAGACTCGGGTGTCTTACTTACGAATCACAATCAGTGGATACTGGCCTTTTACACCAAAATAATTTGGGAAGCGTTCTTCTAACCAGTAAAGGATCTTTAGCAACTGTTTCCCTGCCAGTTGCCGGTGGATCACGGCCCGTAAAAACCTTACATTCACACTGCGCCACACCCAGATTTCATAATCCATCTTCCCGGATAAGTGTTCGCGCAGCCATTCCACGTCCAGCTTCTGGATAAAGGTTCCCGTTGGACCAGACTTCTTTGGTTTGTCCTGTTCGGGAACATCATTTGTTTCAACTTTGTTCCTTCGTTTTGCCACCCAGCCGCCAATTCTTTCCATCAAGGTAATCAACCATTGGCTGCGCTGCATCAGCACAGAATGCGTCCAACCATTCACCACAACACCGGCCTTCCCAGGTTGCAACACGCGGATAAAATCATTATACGCTTTGGCATTATCTTCTATCGGAATATGATGCAGCGTGTGAAGCGAGACCAGCCCATCAAAAACATCCGCTTTGAACGGTAAATTTGCGACATCCGCCACAACATACAACCCGCGCGCGCCCAATCTTTTGCGGGCTTCTTTTAATGCCACAATCGAAATATCCAGGCAAACCCGAAAACGGTAATTTTCGGAGTATGTCAGGTATTCCGGGTACTGCACAGGGCCAGACCCGGCGTCCAGCAGATATTCCCCGGCGGGCGACAGAAACCGGTTCACCCGCAGGTGGCAGCGGTGTATATATTCCCGCGACACAGGCCGCAGATCTTCATAGCGCGCGTTCTGATAAAAGCCGTCCGATTCCATTTTCCAGCCAATCTGGTTGTAAAACTGGCGGACCTCTTCTTTAATCAATGGTTTTTCCATACAACAACCTAATTTTCCAAGTCCTTCCAGTCAATCCGTTCCCCAACGAGTTGGCTGAATGTCTTTCCATACATCTCAAGCCCGCCGGGACTCAAAACATCAGCCAACTTATGCTCCTCGTAATCGTTCCACACCCGCACCAGATGCCACGGGAAAGGTCTTGGAAACTCAAAGAAAAAGCGGTAAGCGTACTCCCAGGCTTTCTCAACCTGTTCTTTGGGCAGGCGAAATGCCTCCGGGCTTTCCAAAATCTTACCCATCAGCTTAAAATATCGCACCCATGAATCGGGGTCGTGGGTGAAACCGCGATTCCGGTAATGGGTCTGTCCCGACACGATCACCGGCAGTCCGGCCATGGCCATTTCCAGACCAACGGTAGTGGTATACACCAGGCCCAGATCAGCCAGCTCAATCAAATCATAAGTGTTAACTTTTTGATCAGGAGCGATCAAATGAATATGCTCGGGCAGATCCGGCATCACACTGTGAACAACATCGACCATGGATTGACCGTGCGTCAGAACCTCACCCGGATGCACGCGGATCACCAACTGCACATCCGGCCTGCCAATGAAATACTGCACAGTCCGGGAAATCCAGCTCGCCATGCTTTGGCTGAAAACTTCCCTGCCCAGGGTCAGGCTGTCACCCAGTACATTGGTTGCCAGTAAAACCACTGGCCGGCCGTCAAGCCCCAGCTTTTCCCGCGCTGCCTGCGCGCCTTTGGTAGGACTTTCTTGCCACAACCTTGAGAAGTTCTTCCAAAGATTTCCCTGCTGGCGTGCGTCAAACATCGCTTTGATCTTCTTCATCTGCTTATTGGTGAAGGGGATTTCTTTGCGGGCTTCCCACATCTCATCCGTCTCCTGACGCATGATCTCAGCATTCTGCCCGATCCAGATCCGTTCCCGCTGGTCCCCAAATTCATAGGTAACCGTAGGGATTTCCAAAAATCGCGCCACCCGGTACACAATCCCCAGCTCCTGGATGGTGCCATTGGGCACAATCACCACATCCGGCCGGCTGTCTTTCAACACCGCCAGCGCGATCCGGGCTGCTTCTTCGTTACGTTTCAGTCTGAGCTGGTAGATTTCGCATTCAGGATCCACCTCCTCATTCTGAAGTGTGTATTGAGAATCATACATCGTTACTTGAGCGATCAATTCCTGAACTTTTTCCGGCAAAGCTTTGAAGGAAGTACGCACATTCAGGAAGGGCACAATTTTCATTAATTCATCAGCCTGGCCCAATATCTTTCGCGCGTAGGCGTTTTGCCGGCGCAGGTCGAAACGGTTGATCGGTTTCTGCCAGTCCGCGTAAGGAAGATAGCCAAAGGTAACATCATGGCCCTGTGCTGAAAGCAATAATCCCAGTAAAGCCGCGTGTTCAATCCAGTAATGCAAGGAAGCGAAAACAAAAACTTTCTTGCCTCGCTCCGCCTGGCCTCTGAATTTCAAACCATCCTGAACAAGTTCAGGAAGCTCTTTCTCCAGGCCTTTCAATGAAAAGCGGCTTTTTATCGGCTTTCCACGCTGCCGGACCAGCCAATAGAGTTCTGCGGTAAAAGGAACCTGTCCTAAAAGATTTTTAACGCTTTCCTTCCCTTTAATCACTGGCATACTCATTCCCTCTCAATTTCCCAATCTAATCTTGGCCGCACAGGCCCCAATCGCGGCTCGGGCCAGTGCATTCCCGGAGCGCCTACCGCGTCCACATTGAACGTTAGCGCCTGCTCATCGTGGAAATACCGCTTCACCCGGAAAGAACTGGCATTCAGCCCAATCAGAAACCGGCCTTCATTCAGATAATCCGCAGGGATCACGCACCGGCTGACATAATGACCCGCTGGCCGCACGGAAAACGTGTCAAATCTATCCGGGGCATCCGTGTCAAAAGAAGTCAGGATATACTCCCCCCGGGTGCTGATCAGATAAATCCCCACCCGAAGACCGGTGATATCCTGTTCAAGATCGTATTCAACCTCAATAGTAAAAGGATCCGTTGAGCGAACGCTGTCCACAACTTCATGGTTCCCATTGCAAACTCGAATAGCCCGTGGGAAAAAAGGTGCTGTCGTTTTAGGCAGTTCTTCTTCCTCCCAGGCCCTTTCCCCTTGTTGAGACAGACCCTGAGAAAGGTAGTGGTCCACTGCCTGCGCTGTCGGCGCCCTCATCAACAGACGTCCCTTATCAATTACCAGGGTTTCTTCTGTTAAACGTTGGATCGCGGACATGTTGTGACTCACAAACAGCACTGTTCGCCCTTCCTGCGCGACATCGTTCATTTTTCCCAGACACTTGCGTTGAAATTCTGCGTCCCCTACCGCCAGAACCTCATCCACTACCAGAATCTCCGGTTCAAGATGCGCGGCCACAGCGAAAGCCAGACGCAGGTACATCCCGCTGGAATACCGCTTAACCGGTGTATCGATAAACCTTTCAACTTCCGAAAAGTCCACAATTTCATCGAACTTCGCGTCAATTTCAGAACGTTTCATTCCCAGAATCGCGCCGTTCAGATAAATATTCTCTCTTCCAGTCAATTCCGGGTGAAAGCCAGTTCCCACTTCCAGCAAAGAACCAACCCGGCCGTGTATTTCTGCGTATCCTTCCGTGGGCTCTGTTACGCGTGAAAGCACCTTCAACAGGGTGCTTTTCCCGGCGCCATTTCGCCCGATGATTCCCAGAACCTCACCCTGGCGTACTTCAAAAGAGACATCTTTCAAAGCCCAGACCGCCTCATCCTCTCCAACTTCCGCGGTCTTTTTCAGCGGGTCTCGAAGCCAATTCTGAAACGTGTCCCGAAATGTCTGGTAAGCCCCTGCGTTTTGTCCAAGCAGGTAGCGTTTTCCTATATTTTCTGCGCGTATTGCTAAATCACTCATACATCATCCAATGGAATATCCATGCGATATGAATTACCTGGCCTAGACCATATCCGCGAAAGTCCTTTCCATTCTGCGGAAATATAGAAACCCTGTCAACAAAAGGAGTATGGCCACACCGAAAGAAATCGCTAACTGCGTGCCGGGCGCGCCCTGAGAAGTACCCAACAGCGCCCACCGAAAACCCTCCACCACCCCGGTCATTGGATTCAGCGAATATAAAAACTGCCACTTTTCCGGCACCATACTGGCACCGTAGGCGATCGGGGTGATGAACAGCCAGAATTGAGTCAGAAATGGGGTGACATACCCGATATCCCGGTACTGCACATTCAAAGCGGAAAGCCACAGCCCGATCCCAATCGAGGTAATCAGCGCCAGCAGCAGGAACAATGGAATGGTCAGCGCGTAAATCGTCAGCGGTATCCTGTAATAAAACAGCATCCCGATCAGAATAACAAACGCGATCAGGAAATCCACCACCCCCGCCAGGACTGCTGAAAGCGGCAAAATCACCCGCGGAAAATAGATTTTGGTGATCATATGCCGGTTCTGCACCAGTGACCTTCCTGCCACGCTGATCGCATTGGAAAACAGCTCCCATGGCACCAGAGCGGCAAAACTGAAAATCGGGTAAGGCATGCCATCAGACGGCACATTCGCCAGGTCTCCAAAAAAAATGCTGAAAACCACCATCGTCAGAAATGGTTTCAGGATCGCCCAGCTCGCTCCCAGCAGGGTTTGCTTGTAACGGACTTTCAGATCGCGCCAGGTGAGGAAGTAGATCAATTCCCGGTACAACCACAGGTCGCGAAAGTTTAAAGCGCCCCAACCTGTCGCTGGCCGGAGGATCGTCACCGGCATCTCGTTCTTAACAATGCTTTTTGTTTCCATTCAACCCTTTTTCTGAAAAGGTCCAGCCGCGGAATTATTTGGAACGATTCTCTTCGTACCAACCAACCGTGCTGCGTAATCCTTCTTCAAAATTGACCGCCGCCTTGAAACCAAATTCGTTCAACGCGCGGGAAGTGTCCAAAGCCCGGCGAGGCTGCCCATTGGGTTTGGTGCTGTCCCAAACCAGCATCCCTTCAAACCCGGTCAGCTTTGCGATCAATTCCGCCAGGTCCTTGATGGAGATTTCATACCCGGAGCCGAGGTTGACCGGATCGGATTTGTTGTAAAGTTCTGTCGCCCGCAGGATTCCCTCCGCGGCGTCTTCCACATATAAGAACTCGCGGGTTGGTGTGCCATCTCCCCAAACCACCACCTCTTCAAGACCTTCATCACGCGCTTCAATGCACTTGCGGATCAACGCCGGGATCACATGGGAAGATTTGGGGTTGAAGTTATCGCCCGGGCCGTACAGGTTCACCGGCAGCAGGAAAACCGCGTTGAAGCCGTACTGCTCACGATAAGCCTGCGCCTGAACCAGCAGCATTTTCTTTGCCAGCCCATAAGGCGCGTTGGTCTCTTCCGGATACCCATTCCAGATGTCATCTTCGCTGAAAGGCACCGGGGTGAATTTGGGATATGCGCACACCGTGCCGATGGCCACGAATTTTTCAACGCCGCGCTGCCAGGCCTGGTGCATCAGCTGCACACCCATCATCAGATTGTCGTAGAAGAATTCCGCCGGGTGTTCGCGGTTGGCGCCAATCCCGCCAACATGCGCCGCCAGGTGGATAATCACATCCGGTTTCGCGTCATCAAGCATCCGGCGGATATCATCCGGATTAACCAGGTCATAATCTTCAATCATGGGTACAAAAACGTCTTGCGCGCCGCGCTGTTTTAACTTATTAACAACCACTTTCCCCAAAAATCCCGCCCCGCCGGTCACACAAAATCGTTTACCTTCCCAAAAGCTGGTCATATTCCGATTTTCCTTTCATTAATAAAATCACCAACCCGGCTTCCGTTAAGAGTGCGGGTTGGCCTCAGATTCCTCATTTTCATCCAAATTTATACCGGTTTTATCATACGAATCCAGCTCTAAAAACAATTTCAAACCCTGGAGCCTGATTAAAGGCACATCCCCCGCTTCCACCACATCCACGCCCTGTTCCAGGCAGGTCAGCCGGCAAACATCGATCACATCTCCGCTCTCACCAACCAGCCGCACATCAGAATAACCGGCTTCGCGCACTGTTTCCAGCGCTTTGACCATCCTGTGCCGGACCAAACGGTACAGTTCAAAGGAGGTTTGGATATAGTTCAGTGTCAATCGCGCCCTGAGCGCAAGACCCTCCGGGGTGATGATGTACCTGAGTTTGCGGCGTTCCGCCCGTTGAACTTTGACATACCCTTTTGCCACCAACCGCTTAAGATGCCAGTTGATGGTCCCAACCGCTACCCCCAACTGGTCCGCGATCGAAGCCTGACTCGCGTCAGGCTCATGCACGATCCGTTCCAGGATATCTAAATCTCTGTGTTCCAGGTTTGAGTTTGTCATAGTTTTTGTAAAATTCAACTATTGAATTATAACCCCAGTTGGGAATAGGTCAAGGCCAGTCTGCGCCGGCAGGCGTTTTTCTCAGCAATTCTTAATGATCCGGCTGGCATTTCGTTGACAAAGAATCTCAAACCATGATAGAATTTCATCGCCGTTGGCCCCCATCGTCTAGCGGCCCAGGACGTGGCCCTCTCAAGGCCAAAACAGGGGTTCGAGTCCCCTTGGGGGCACTCTTTTTTCTATAGAACAGTGAGAAGCTGGTAATATCCAACTTCTCACTGTTCTATTTTATTGCCAATTTATAAAAAACACCTTGTCAAATCCATCAAATAAGTTAGTGCGAAACTCGCTGCCCAAATACTGAAAAACACGTACAATTAAATCACTAGTAATTGATTTGGGGTTATAGAACATTTGGGGCGGCACATATGAAGAAACAGGTCATTATACTCTTTGCGCTTTGCATATCTTTGGCGCTAATATGCGTTTTAAGTGCTTGCGTGCCCGCAGCACCAGTTCCTGCTGGAACAAACACATTATCACCTACTGCATCTCCGACATCCTCCAACACAGCAACTTCGCGTACAACTCAAACGCCAGAAACCGAACCTTATATCCAGTGGGATGAGTTGGACTTGCGCCCAACCCGGACCCCGTATACAACGATCAAATCTTACGCTCAGTTGGATGAGCTGGCCTCATTTGGCAAAGGGGTTATGCCAAAAATTTTGCGTTCACAGGATGGATCAAAAATCTTTTTAAGCGATGATTCTTCTGTTCGTATCTTGAACGCCAGTGATTACAGCGAAATTACAACATTAACAGGCTCGGGGGATATATCCGGCTATGTTGACAGCATCAGCCCGGATAATTCAATGATGATTTTTAATGGTATATTCGGTTTCCGTGTGGTTGATATTGAAAAACAGCAAACAATTGCTAATGGTTCTGGAGGAGTGGGAGGTACTTCCGGAATGGTTTTTACACCAAATGAAAAATATGTCATTTTCTCAAGGAATGAATTTCTTCCAAGCGGAACTTATGATAGCATCTGTCATGTGGCGATTCCTAAGAATAACACTAATTCTGCGAATGAATGCTACCCGACCCTCGAGTTTTTTGATATTGATGTTATGACACATCCTGCCGTTAGCCCAAACAGCAGGATGGTTGCCGCAGGATATGCCAACGGCACACAAAATATTCTGTATATTTGGGACCTGGAGGAAATGACTATCCTCCATGAAATCAAGGAACTGCCCTCACGTATCAATAGTGTCGCTTTTAGCCCGGATGGTTACACGCTTGCATCAGTGGGTGATGACGGTATGATTCGTCTTTGGAACCCGGTAACCGGCAAACTAAAACGCTCGATTTCGGGTTTTACAAACGATCTCATGGGGGTGAAATTCAGCGCGGATAGCAGGCAGTTAATTATTGATGTATACAAACAACCAAGCGTAATTTTACAGCTTGATAGCGGGAAGCAAGTGCCGGCTACACCAGAATCTCTTGATCCTCTTGCCATCCAGATGGTGAACGACGGCTATTTGTTGAGTGGCGAAGGATCCATACTCCGTTTCAGCCCGGATGGTGAAACACTGGCCGTCGGCCACGGGAGCATCCAGATTTGGGACGTGGGTACTCAATCCTTGAAAACCTCTCTTTTTACCGACGAAGCGCTCAACATTGCCGGAATGACATTCAGCTCAGATGGAAATCACCTGGCTGTGGTGACTGTTGGTGGGGATGTGTATGCCTGGGATATTCATTCCGGAAAACAGGAATTTTTCGTTTCAGCAAAAACACTGCTAAATGCACAGGTTTTATATGCTGCCGGCGCAGGTGGTATAGGGTCTGGTATTGGTACAGGAGTCGTTGGTGAGCAAGGAATTGCCTTTTCACCAGATGCCAGTCAGTTGGCCTTATCAAATGGTCCAACAGTTGAGCTGTGGGATATCCAAACAGACACAAAAGTTTTAACTTTAGAGCAGACTGAACCAGTAATGTTTCCAACAAAGATTACTTTCTCCGCGGATGGCCATTCACTATATGCAGCCCTCAATCGCAACCGCGATCTGGTAGTCTGGAATGCCAAAACCGGAAAATTGATTCACCGGCTTAATCTGCCGCATGTTGACCCCAATGCCTACAGCGCGACAGAAATGTACGGTCAGTGGTTCGCCAGAAACAATTACGACGAAGAGGATTACTGGATCGAAATCTGGAATGTTGAGACAGGTCAAATGATCAAAATCCCCACTCATATGCGTGAAGCAGAGCCTTTACGAATTAGCGCGGATGGTAAATTTTTCGCCGCCATTTTAAAAAATGATCAATTATATTTATGGGATGTGGTTTCCGGTCAACCACTTTTTATTTCGGATAAGGTTTTTAATTTATCTTTTTATTCAGGTAAGATTTTTGATGACGGTGATTTTGTCATCAGCCCCCATGGGGATATACTTGCAACAGCAAGCCAAGGGCAGGTAACCTTATGGAACCTGGAACCGTACACGAGCCTGGTATCCCAGCCGGATTTTGAGCCAATGGCAATGCCGCCCACACCTACACCCCGATCCAGTATAGTTGAGCGTTCCACACCGGCGCCACAACCCACTCAAGTAGTCACCCCTTTACCGGTGCCGCCTGTGTCGGATGATGCCATTGCAAAAGGCAACACAAAGAAAATTAAATTATTTGCCAAAATTGGCAAAGGCCAGGTCAGCCAGGTGGATTGGGCCGGGGGCGATCAGTCCATATTGGTAACCAGTTCACAGGGTTACTACCATCTAGATCCACAGTCATTGGAGGAAACAAATCACTTCGAACCGGGGCATCTTTGGGTCACCAGCGGGCAGGTCACTACTGTTGGACATTCCATGGCTGCGGGATATACCGCCAGTGGCATAGTTCAGGTTTGGGACGTAGAAGCGCAAAAGTTGCTGGTCGAACTTTCCGGTGGCAGTCAACCCGCCCTCAGCCCGGATGGGCGCTGGCTGGCCTTCGTCTCCGCCCGTGAGGAGAAGCCGCAGCTCTACCTGATCCCGGCCGACGGCAGCGAAGCCCTGCCGCTGACCTACCTGCCCACCGGCGCGGGCGATCCCGCCTGGTCGCCGGATGGGACGCAGATCGCGTTTCTCTCCTCCCTACGGCCGGACGAGATGGAAGCCGAGGAC
>ENA-ORXD01000213-ORXD01000213.1-sediment-metagenome-genome-assembly--contig:-NODE-213-length-90503-cov-5.013669_pt1 | contig 90503 bp, 74 predicted proteins | sample MGYA00237862_ERZ511471 | MGnify/ENA metagenome assembly ERZ511471
TGATATCGGCCAGGTGACGCTTGTTCATCCACGTCGATCGCAGGAAGATGGTGATCAGCAGCAGCAGAAAGGAAATTCCGATGGCCCAGTGAATCACCCGGTAGATTTTTGAGTACGTTGTTTTTTCCATAGTGTTCGTTTGGCAACACAAAGCCTAACCGGGTTGTCCGTCTGGTGCTTTTTGTTGCAGATGTCTCTCATGATTTATGCTCTGTCCGACAAAATAGGAAAAATCTCCGAAAACCCACTGTTGGCTGAAGGTTTCAGGTGACACTTCGTGGTTTCTGTTGTTAGAAGAGTTTCAAGTTTCAGGTTACGCTCTGTTCAACCTAATCGCACTCTTAATTCTTCATTTCTAATTATTCATTGCTCATTTGTTTAGGGTTTCAGGTTGTGCGAAGTGGGCTACGCTAAATAAAACTTTGAGGCGGCGGTGACAATGGCAAAACCACATAAGTAGGGGTTGAAATGGGGAGAAGATAACAGAGAATTAATAAAATCGTCAGTATAAATCTCAACATCTCATTAAAATATAAGAGATCAAATTTGTAATCTTGCACATGTAAAAGAATCTTATCCAAAATGATCAGTATAACTGACGATGACCAATCACCTTCATCGTCTCTGAATTAACTAATTATTATAAACCTTACTATTTCATTCATAACATATTTCTAACGTAACAATATTACCATTGGGTTCACAATAGTTATGATCAAAGATTTCATTACTGCTAATTCTCCATACGTCTATTGATTGCAACTCACTAGCAATTAAAAAGCTTACTAAAGTAAAAGGTTTAGGTCCCAAGGGCGCTATAATTACTCTATAGTTTTCTTTAAGACTAGAGCATAATTCATACAATATAGTTTTCGTCAATAACAAATCATTAACATTGTATGACATCACATTATCTGTAGGAGTGCTTTTAATTAACTCCTTATTTATTTCCAAAATATGTTCAGTATAAGCATTACCTTTTGTATAAAAGAGATAAAGTAGCTCAGCGTCAAAAAATTCCTTTAAACCATAGGCTTTGTTTCTTTCATAACCTAGCCCCGTAATAAGTGCTGTCGGGAATACAGGTATAGACAAACTACAATAGCCTCTGATTGGCTTAAAATTACTTGTCTTAGAGTCCCTTTGTGGTGGCTCATGAAATTTTGCAGCAGAGTATGAAAAATAAACTTTTACAAATTGATACTTCTCATTTTCCAATTGTTTAAAGCACTTAATCATAGCCCCATACCAGATTCTCGTCATCGAAGAATAATCAATCAAAATCGACAACATCGGTGAATTATTCTGTTGTATAAAATCATCAAGAATCTTAAATATTTCTGAATAATCATTTCCTGTTATCTCAAAGGACCTAAAATTATGTTCTTTGAAAAATAGGTCATTCCCAATTCTTGTCTCTTCTCCTTTATGATCTGAAAATGATAATACAACTTTCTCATTGCAGTTTTCATTCAATATACTGGAAATATAATTAGCTCTTATCTCGTAACCAGATGATGCAATTATTAGATCAAATTGTAGCTCTTTAACATCATTTTGCTCGACTTGTTTGATATATTTTATTTCCATTATTTCAGATGATTAATTACTAAACAAATTTGGAGTAATTTCCTTATTTGGGTATAATATTGTTTTAAGGTCAATTGGATTATAATCAATCTTAGGTAACCGATACATTGGATATAAGGAATAAGACAAACGATATATATCTATATTACGTCGAACCCTTTTTCGAGGAATCTCATCTTCAATTTTTAGTATCGCACCAGCCTCAAGCGCTATGTCAATAAAGTGTCTCAATTTTGAATCACCATTTTCAACATAAAAGAAGATAACAGGATCCGCATTAAATTCATCAACAACTAATTTTTCAAAAAAGTAATTACCAATCTTGTCTATCAACTGCCACAGCAATAAATCATTATTCACGATCTCATTCGTTGGATAATTACGTATTCTTAGGAATGCATAATTTTTCGAAAAAGATTCGATGATTCTAGCTTGCTTCGAGATTGGTATTTTCCTTAAAACTCCGCTATTTGTAAACTGCACCTGATCAATAAAATCATTTACTAGGTTGGCAAGAGCACGAGGATTACCATCTGTAATATCAAAAATATAATCTTTACCGTGACAAAAGGCATTGATATTCCTACTCCTTAATTTTTTTTCTTTTGCTTTTCTTGATGACTTCTCTGTAAAATAATAACGATAAAGAACTATAGGTTTAATCTTTCGATGAACTGATGCTGCTTTTTTTCTATCTTCAGGAACTGGATCCAATGGATCTATATTTTTACGAATTAAATAATCATAAAAACTTTTATCAAAATCCTGCAACAACCTCATTACATGCCACATAATGCCACCGTCATCAAATTCGGTGTTACCACGACTTTTTAACTTGGAAAATTCAATTGTTTCGTCTGAACTCTTCAACCCTTCTAGATAATCATGTTCTCCAAGCAATATATTCAAATCAATATCTCTTTTATATTTCTCATTCAATCTATTAGTCATATATTTTTCGCAAAACGATCTCCAATTTTTTTGAGATCGATTATCATATACCCAAAGCTTTAATTTTGTGTAATCATCGAGTTCGCTTGGATTTAATTTACTAGCTTGCTCAAACAGCTCTATCAAACCTGGTGTTGACGTTAGTTTGAAAATAATTTTTTGATTTCTACTCCTTAGATTTTGACTTATAATTTGCTTTTGTAAATACTCAGGAGTAATTTCCAACTCATCAAAACATAATGCCCATTTTTCTTCGACATTAACGGGTTTAGAATATTTTCTATTAACACCTTCAAAACAATCAATAGCAATAGAGACGAGATCAACAAAATCACTATAACAAATATCGGGTAATTCAACATCTACCTTTTTCCTCTCAACAATATTATTGAACTGGTTTACCATTGCTCTTAATTTAATAACAATATCATCCAAGTTCGGAGGAAGAGGTAGCGGCAATTTCCAATATTCGATAAGTTTTAAACAAAGATCCACCTCGAAACTATTTTTACACTGATTTATATCAATTAATGTACTAAATGTATCACAAGTAGATATTAATATATTTACATTTACAACACCACGAAAAACATTCTCAACAATTTCACTATAATCTAAAAGATTATTCTTAAAAGTGTCTAACTGCGATTTCCATTGACGATCTGCTGGAATATAAATACCAATAAATGGAATACTTGACTTGATATATTGTGCGTCCGGTGAGTCCCATTCGTGTAAAGCTCTTGGGTGTAACATCTTCAATAGAGTTGTTTTTCCACAACCTCTTGCCCCTGTTAATATTGTATGTTCATTTCTCACTATCACATTAAAATGCTCTGATACAATGAAAGATTTTGCAATATCTCTATAACTCATGTATCTCGCATTAAATGCTTTTGAATATTTTTCTTCTCCTATAGTCATAACTATTTACTAAAGTTTTTCACATATGTCTTCTTCAAAGTGTGTTTATTAAAACTTAGGGAAACTAAATACTTTTCATAAAGCTTTTTTTCAAATTCCTTTTGCTGGTCAATTGAAAAGAATTTAACTTCAGGGAACTTCTCCAGTACTCTATCGTATGGAATCGGAACATAGATCTCAATTGTATCCTCTTTGTCTTTGAAAAAATGGGAATACAAATTATCTATAAGATTTATGATATCAACATTCAAACCAAATCCAGTATATACTGGAAATCTAACATTTAAGTCGGTTGACTGTTTCCAACCAACTCTTTCATTAAAAATCCAAGTTTCTATAACACCTTTAAAAGAGCCTCCATTTTTATATATATCGATAAAATGAGAGGTATTATCCTCATTAAAAGAATATGTATTTTCTAATGAAGAGAAACTACCAGAACAAAATATAGGTAGTTGATTTTCAAATTTAATTCTAGGAAAATGCTTGTGCCCATGCAAAAACAAAGTGAAATTATTTCGATTCAATAAATCTGTTAACCGATCTCCATATTCTAAACAATCCAAAGATGTATATTTGTCATTAAAGTCAGAATGTGGAACAGGATGATGATGAGTCACTGCTATCTTAACCTTATTGCTTTCCTTGAATTCATTCAATTTATGCTCAATATTAAACAGAAGTGACTCTGTGATTTCTAAAGCTTTTGAAGTTGATGTTGTGATATAGCTACTTGAATTAATTACTAATATAATTGATTTGTCATCTTCTATAATACAAAAGTCATTTGCCCAAAAATCTCTCTCAAGGTCATTTGTACTACTATTTTTAAACAAAAAAGGAAATCCATTCGTGCTTTTCATTATAATCTCGGGATCTTGATGTTCATCTCCACGATACATATCATGATTTCCAACAGTACATACTAGTTTGTCAGCATTCAGAGAACTGTTCAATTCTTTAATTAATTTCATACCAAGGATAAAACCGTCAACATCTGCCTTATTTGCTATGTCTCCCAGTACAAAAAAGTAATCCACATCTTTCCCCTCTTGCTCTATAATTATTTTTAATGCTTCTATCGGATTTTTGTTTGGTGGATTATCTAGAAGTTGTGTATGTAATCTTGTTACTTTTGAACTATTTTCTTCCTTCTGACAGTGAAGGTCACTAATAACTGCTATCCTTATATGTAATTCCTCAGTCATCTCAACCTATTGTAATTACTAAATTAATATTCTACACAAAATTATATTTGACAATGGCTATGTCATGCAAATAAACGTGTGCGATTGTTAGCATAAAATCTGCCTTTCTACTTTATGAATTTCTTTCACAAAAGCCTAGCAAATATTTTTCTCAGACCATTGTCCTCTATATTCTTAAACGATCACTTTTTAATTCATCAAAATAATTAAAATCATAAAAATCTTATTGTTCATCATGATGTTGGGTAACAGCAGATATTGACGACTCTTCGTTCATCCCAGATTTACGCACGTTCACCACTTAAAATTGAACGTTCACCACTGATTTTGAACTATTAAGAATGGCTATAAATTACAGAAGGAGTTAAAAGGGTTACTGTTGTTTCGATGGTTCCTGTTGTTGTTTGGGATTGCCATTTACCAGGTATCCTGCCTGGTTAGTTCTTTACGAGGTCGGCTACCCGCCAGTATTTAATGGTTTTATCCTGTGAACCGGTCACCAGGTAATCGTCGTTGGGCGAGAAGAGTACCGATGTTAGTTCCTTCGCGTTATTCTCGGTAAACGTGGCCAGCAATTCGCCAGTCGCCACGTTCCACAAATTTACCAGGTTATCTTCTCCGGCACTGACTAAAAACCGATCGTCTTTGCTAAAATCAATTGACCGAATGACCATGGAATGCCCTATCAATGTTCTTTTCAGTTGCTGGGTTGCCGTATCCCATACATCAATCTCATTTCGTTTTATCCGGTCGCCTCCAATGCTCACAATCAGTTGCCGGTTATGTGTGAAAAAGGTTCTGATGACTGTTTTCCGCGGAACATCAAATCGTGCCACTATCTCGTCGTTAGCCATCGAGAGGAAATAGAAACAGGAATCAACCATCGTCCTTTTTCGTTCGCAGCACACCAGGTAGTTCCAGTCGGGACTCATGTCGAGTAACCGGTGTTGGGTGTCGCCGTACAATCGTTTCGTCATCCTGAAATGGTCATTCAAATCCCAAATGAATAAATCGCCCCGGTTGGTTATGGCGGCCAGTTGGGAACCATCGGGACGGAACGATATGCTACGGATGCCGTTCGCGGTCGAGTCATCGAGTTCGGGAATGAACCGCGCCGTTTTGTATCGATCGGGCGTAATGGATAACAGTTTGACCACGCCGAGCGTCCGGAGGTCGACAATCCCCAGGCAGTTATGGGTGCTGCCCTTTGCATTTTTGTTGTTATCCCACGAGCCGAAAGCCACATACTTACTATCGGGCGATATGCGCACATTCCAAACGCCGGCGTTCAGTTGCGGATACTTCTTTACTATCTTTCCCGACGGGAAATCCCAGAGAATCATATCGGTGTCATACGATCCCGAAGCCATGTATTTTCCCCGGGCGTCGATGGCTAAGCTTAATATGGTGGATTCGTGTCCGCTGAGAACTTTTTCGGCCTCATTCGGTGGCGACGGAACAGCGCCAATCAATAAAAAAACAACGACGGTTAGTTGTATCGCTTTCATGGGAACAGTGCGTCAGGTTATGGTCAATCGATTCGATGTTTGGTTGCATTAAGCCTGACAGAAAGTTGCTCATTTCCTTTCGTTTCACCAAATGATTCTACTCTTTTTCAATCCCGTACACGTCGACGGTTAACGAGGCATACTGGGTGCGGAATAGTGGGGTCATGCCGTTCTTCCGGGCTACGTTAATGGAACGCTGGTTCCGGATGTCGATGATGGAAACGAACCGCTGGGTTTCGATGTTTTCCCAGCCGAACCGCTTCAGCTGTTGCGCGATTTCCGTTCCAAAGCCTTTTCCCCAATAGTTGGGAAGAAGTGAATAACCAATCTCGTATTCCGGCTTGCCATCGATTACCTGCGGCAGAATTCCTCCCATCCCGATAAACTCTCCGGTCTCTTTCAGTTCCACCGCCAGATGTCCCAGGTTTTGCGTCTGGTACCGTCCAAACTGTTTGGTGATCCATTCCTCCGCCAGCACCTCTTTGCTTTTCGACCGATCCAACCCCAAATACGCCAGGTTGTCGTTGTCAACGAAGAAGTCCACCCACCGGGGGATGTCCGCTTCGGTTAACTTCCGGTACCGTAACCGCTCGCTCTCCTGCTCGAAATAGTTCATGCCGGACGTTTCCATTGGTTTACATCAAATTTATGAAGGATTTTAGTTCATTCTTTTACACCGTTGCCTACATAACTAATTTTTGAATCCTTCTCATTTTTCCTTTTCGCCCTCGAAATATTGATGTATCCAAGGACGTCTTTCGAAATTGTTTCCGTTTCGCCCCAAATATCTTTTATTGAGAATTCACTTTCATCCATTGCTTTACTGGCCTCGGATTCAGAGCGGAATGAGTAATTCCCCGTCATTACCACTAAACTATCACCTTTCACCTGTAGAATTTTAAAGATGTTGTATTTGTATTCCGTTGAGTCTCCATTCTCATAGACAAAAAAGTCGTTGACCGCCGGATGACTAATGATTTCCGCAGTCATATCTTTACGTCGCTCCTTTTCATAACTACTAAAGGAATATATCGAGTAGCCCAACAAAACGACCAAACCTATATTTATTAAAATTCCTCTCTTGAATGTATCCTTAGCAAACGTGCGTGGATCGGGACCATAGAAATTTATTCCGTCGGTTCCTCTTTCAAACAATAATCCTAAAGCTAAAACAATGTTATAAAGGGGTATAAATAGTGCAAAGAGCCAGGTTCCTTTCTTGTTTAAATCGTGGAAGCGCCTTATCGTTGATATGACATCGAAAACAACATAGACAACTGCTGAAAGAATTGTTACCAGCGAATAGACGAACGATAATGTTGCGTCTTCTTCATTTTCTCCTAACACAGCAAATATGAAAACGACATTGAACAATAGAAGAAGGGATATTACTTGCTGGAAGAAATAATCAGTCCTTCTTAACCGGTCTTTTGCATTGAAAATATTCATCTCATTTTATATTGGTGGCTAAGTTTCTATAAAATAAGGGCCTTTATTTCTCTACCTTGTCTCCACCTCAACAACTCCATAACAGCAGGCACTGACTCCATTTAGTCGAGCGGTTTATGGGCATTCTGAATTGTTATAATTGAGAATCAGTAAGGTTAAGAATAAGAGGCGTTTCATTGGTCAGTTGTTATTGTCTCGCAATTGACGATTAATAATTCTGTTAGCTTGGGTTTCCGACTTGAAAATAGCGAAATACTTTGAGTTCTTATTGTTCAGCAAGATGTTGGTGAACAGTAAAAATAGAAAAGTCAAGAATGGCTTTGCAATGAATAATCCTCCTCCGGCCTGTCGTCATCGGGATTGGTATTTTGGGTCAAGCTAAAAGGACAAATAAAGAAATAACCATTTCTTCAATGTTGTTGCATCACCATTGCGGTCGCAACAAGGGAGGTATTTCAATCATGGTCGTTGTGCGACCGCTACCCTCCCGACACATTCCCTACCCGGGGTTGAAACCCCGGGCTACAAATATTTCATCCCTCCGGGATTTATTCAGGTATATGAAACGTTCGTTATAGGTTTTGTTCTGGATATTATTACTCACCCCATTCGTACTGCGTCCGAATTGCCCCTCTTTAGTTTAGAGAGGGGGCTGGGTAGCCATTTAGAAGTTTTAGTTCAAATTGGTTTTACCGAGACGTTTTGTGCAATGTCTCTACTTTCGCTCCATCATATTATTGGGTTTGCTGAGAGCGGTAAAGCCAAACTGCTGATACAATCCGTGTGCATCTTCGGTGCCCAGGCCCCAGCGCATCAGGTTTTGTAAATCGGGATGGCTAATGATAGCGCTCATGAGTTGTTTGCTATAACCTCGTCCCCGACAATCTTCCAGGATGAAGACATCCATCAGCCAGGCGAACACAGAATAGTCGGTTACCACACGGGCAAAACCTACCTGCTTATCGTTTTCGTATACACCAAAGCACAACGAGTTTTCGACGGAACGTTTCACCGTTTCCATGCTCCTGCCCTTTGCCCAGTATGAGCGGTTTGTCAGGAAGTCGTGTATCATCTCCAAATCCAGCAGCGATTTGTCGTTTGATATGTGGATGTTGTCGGGTTGCATGCTGAGACAAGTTTATGTTGTTGCTATCGTTTCTATAGTTCCTATTGTTACGGATTTCAGGTTGGTCTTCTAACCATGTAGTTTCTTGTTAAAACTCATTCTCTCACTTTTCTGTCTTCTCCTCTTCTCCCCATCACCGTTTCTCCCCTTCGCCCCAACGTGATTCATTTCCTCGCTTTTCCGGTCAGAGATTCAATGTTCATCTTCAGAACGATGACGGTATCGAACGCCCGGTCGATGTAGGCTTCGCCCTCTTTCTGATAATCGGGAGAATACTTCTCTACCAGGAGCATCAGGCCTTTGCTTTTGTCATCGCCTTCAGCTTCGGTGACGGTTCCGGCTGCAATGGCACTCTCGAAACGGGTGCTGAACTTGGCTGGCAGGACTTCGGTTTTCCCAACCACACAAAAAGAAGCGTGAGGATGGGCACGCAGGAATTCGAGCTTGGCCCCTTCGGTGGCACAGTGGAAGTAGATGGCATCGCCAGCGTAAGCGTAACTTATCGGAACACCATAGCCTTCGTTTTCAGGTGTGCTCATCGACAGAACGCCGTACTCTCCGCTACGTAGCAATTCCGCTGCATCTTCGTTGTTCAGGCTGCGGTCCTGACGCCGCATAGGTCTGTTCATGGAATACTTGTTTTGTGGTTCTATAATGGTTGAATATCTACTTTCCTAAAATCGATGGGATAACCTTCGTACATCAACATGATGCGACCTTCCGTAACCGATGCATCACTGCCTTCGTTCACCAACTGTCCGTTTAGCTCTTGCGTGATGTGTCCGTTCTTTACCGTTACCACGAAGGTGTTCCATTCTCCGAAGGGTTTGGCCGCATCTTTGAATCGCGGGTACACCATGCTCTTTCCTGCTTCGGTCGGTTTACCATGAATGCGAAGGGTTACACCATGAAGGAAGATAAAATCGCCGGTGTGATCTTTCTTTATTTGAAACTGGACGCCTTCGGGCCACAACTGGTCAGGTGTATCCTTCGGCACCAGGTACATCACTCCACTGTTGATGTGATTGTTCTTCCGCACAAAAGTGGTGTCGGCATTCCAACGAAACTGTACCGTTAACCGGAAATTGTGAAACGACTGATTCGACATCAGGTAACCGGCGTTCTTTCCGTACAGACGAATCATATGGTCCTCAACAGAAAACAGGTCAGCTGCATGGGAATGCTTTCCTGCTTCCGGCTGATAGGCGTACCAGCCCTTTAAATCGTTGCCGTCAAAGAGGTGATTAGTTGACTGAGCATTGACCGACATGGGCAGTAACATCCATGCCACGAGAAGAAAACGAAACCCGATGTTCATCCTGTGAGATTTATGTCGGGTAAATATAACGAATCCGGGATTGGTATAATAGAGACGCAAAGCATTGCGTCTCTACATTCTGTTATCGGCTTTCCAATGTGGTTTTGATGGCATTGGTTAATGCGGCCTTATCTAAGCCGGTGCTGACGTATACGATTTCCCCGGTTCCATCTATCAGGAAAAAGGCAGGCGCCACATCAACGCCATATTCGGTGGCAACATCCCTTCCCATATACAATGTGGGATAAAGCCTTTTCTGTTTTTCGAAGTAAGCTTTGATGCTCGTTGCTTCCTTGCCGGTCATTTCGATACCGAAGATCGCCAGTTCGTTTTGTCCGTCCAATTCATGCAACTTGTTCAGAAAAGCAGTGGCCTCATGATCACCCTGGCAATACGGAAACCAGAACTCGAGCAGTACCGGTTTTCCTTTTAGCTCTTTCAGACTGATAAGACCGCCCTTCAGTGCCGGGAGCTTCCAATTAGGTGCTACCTGTCCGGTTTTTACCTGCGCCCGGTTTTTCAACGATGCAAAGTATTCCTGTTTCGACATGCGCAGATACGACTTCGGGAAGCGGTCGTAATTCCATGCCGATTTCTCCATCCTTTGATCTATCCCGATGTAACGAAAAGTTGATTCCCAGTAACCTTTGTTATCCGGGTAGTTCCATCTGAACTGAACAGGCAATCCCATTTTCTTAGAAATGGCAAGAGTATAATGATAGGTCTTTCCCGGTGCCGGTTTCAACTGGTGGTTAGCATTCGGATCAATCCATTTGTTCTTCATGTTGATGGACATCACCCAACATTCCTGCTTCCGGATGGTTCTATCCTTTTGCCGGGTAATGGTGATATCAGGGTCGTCCATTATCTCAGGCAACAGTTTTCGCAGCACATACACCGAGTTGATCAGGTAGGTCGAACTGTTTACATCGAAAGCCACATGTTGATTGGAATAGATAACGGTTTCGTCGAACGGATTGCTTTGAAAGAACTGGTGCCCGTTGAACACCTGCTCCCCGTTGCTGGTCATGAAACGGTAACGCGCGCCCAGGATGGAGTCGGTGCTGGTGAAATCGAAATAGCAGAGCGCCGAATCGAGCTTATTAGATCCCATTTCCCGCTGAAACGTATGAATGGTGGTTTCGTACCCTACCGATTGCATCCGGTTTAACTGATCCTCCGTTTGCCGCAGAATATCAGCAGGCTTCTTTTGACAACTGACCAGCAACCAGCTCCCCGTCAGTAAAATCACTCCAGCCGTAACCGTCCGTCTGTTCCACTTCATGTATCCTGTTGTTTACAACAATGCTTTGATGTCCGCTAAGATACGTTTATCTGTGGGTTTGTCACAGAGACGCGATAAATCGCGTCTCTACAGGGCCGGTTCTGCCTGTGGGCTGGTCCAACGTTTGTTCAGCCAGTGCCAGGTGACAAGTAAAGTACCCAACGCGATGATCAATACAAGGAAGTAAACCGACCTATTGCTAAACATATCACTCATCGGTTCAGTAGCATCGGATGAATAGATAAGGATGATATAACCAAACAGGTTGTTGGCAAAATGCATGACTATACCGGGAATGATGGAATTGGATTTATAGTATACCCACCCCAAAAGCAAACCCAGAAAAAAAGCACCTGTTGATTGCCATGGATTCAGATGCGAGATGGCAAAAATGACGGCTGACCAGATAATTGCTTTCGCAGGGGAATAATTCTTTAATAAGCCTTCCAGTATCACTCCCCTGAAGAGGATCTCCTCCAGTAAAGGTGCTGCTATAACAACGTTTATGAACGAAAATATATTGGGACGTGCCAGTTCCGACATAATATCATTTAACCATTTGGATTCGGGAAGTAAATCTACCATTGCTGAAATGAGTATTGAACCTGAGAGGACCATCAGAACAACAATTAGTAATACCTGATATGGTTCCATATTGAATTTCAGCCGATAGTCAGACGTATCATACTTTCGGATACGTTTCAATCCCAACCGGGCCACGATGTAAAAGGAGATCACATAGGCCAGCAATAAAGTGAATGATGTGAAGAGCTGGCCATAAGGCAATACATATTCCTTATTCAGAGCCATTACAATCATATAGGGAATGGAAAGCGGAATGGTGATCAGGATTAACCTGATAAGCAGCCGGAAAGACTGTCCAATGTTGGGATAGAAATATTTAGGTACTTCGGGTTGGGGGCTTTCTCTAAACATGATGGTCAAATAATTTTTATTGGTGTGTAGAGACGTTGCGTGCAACGTCTCTACGGTCTTTTAATACTCGTTCAGTGCCGTCACATATGTTTTGCTAAGAATGCGTTTACCGATTTTGGTATAGGCCCAGGGATAATAGATACCCAGTGTTACGATGGTCAGTAACAGTTGTCCCCAGATGAACAGGAAATCACCTGTAGGTTCGATATCATATCCGAAAACATAGGCCCCGTCGTCCTTTTTGGCGATGGTTCGTTGCGAAAAATAGGCGAATAGCTTGAGGTAAGCCAATGGAAGATATATCCCCAGCGTGATACCAGAAAGGAATACTTCCAGCGCAATCTTGCCGATAGAAGGCATCCATTCAGTTTTCCAGTGAATGTGATATTCTTTGTAGTTAATATCTATCAGCCACTTATAGAAGAGATAATAATAGGGAATAACCAGGATGATGAAAAGTAGCTGGCGGGAAATCATCATTATTGTTGTCTCATTTGCTGCTGATGAAACAGGCAATAATAGCAGGCCAATCACAAGAGACGGAATAAACACAACAACCAGTATAATGACAAAAAGATAGGCACCGCTGCCGTTGAATCGTAATGCATGCCCATTATGAGAACTGCTGTTGATGAAGAAACGTTCCAGGTCACGAATAAACCAGGCAACGTAAATACCAAGCGTTATGATCGTCAGGAACATGCCCAGTACAACCTTCCCGGTGAAGGTCCAAAACCGTCCCTGAAAATCGAAACTGGTTTCACCGTAATGAATGTGCTTAATCGTGATTTTGGCGATAAGGAAATAAACCAAGAGTCCAACGATGATCACTGCCAGAAATAGCAATCCCATATATGGATTTGGTTGCGCTTTTGCTGCTGTTGAGAGTTTTTCATAGAAATAAAAGCCCATCGGAATCAAAAAGATGAGATAGAATAGTAGCCAAACAGGTAGGAACTTCTTTCCCGTTAAGGTAAAATCAAAATAGTTCTTCATTACAGATTAGTTTTTGAACATGTTTTGTATATCTCGTTTACAAGTAATCAACTAAACGACAAAAGTTAAAGTCACTCACTCAGCTAAAAGGAAAATCCCACATTTAACATAGAGCCATAAATCAATGGAGTCAACTCGGTGAAAATATAGTTTGCTCCAACTTTTACTTTCAAACCAGCACCAACATGAATCGTGGGAAACGGATAATAGCTTGTTTTGTTTCCGACATGCTGACCATCTACAATCTCATAATCACTATTTACTAATACTCCGGCCCCAACCCCAAGATAGGCGTATGGCCTAACCAAATTTCCTCTGAACTGATATTTGAATCCCCATGGAATTACGTTAAAAACTATCTGTCGGTAATTAGCGGTCCCATTTTTAAATGAAGCATCCCATGTTCTATTCGGATTACTCCAATATTGAAATGTGATTCCTCTGAAATAAGATATCTGGCGGGATTTATCGGGAAAGGTCTTATTTTGATAAATCCCTGCCCGAAAAAATGTTCCATCATATTCATCTGTAACTAATGGCATCCCTCCAAACACATCGTACGTATATGTAAATCGTTCAGAATACTGATGCAGGGGATATTCATTTTCAAAGGTCTTATCATAATTGACGATATCTTTCAGGATAAGCGATTCCCTATACCGAAGGGCTTTATGCGAATTGTCAGCCGCATTTCCCTTGATAAAATTCAGCAAACCCACATAACGTTTGCTCTCTGTAGCGTAATCTTTTCCATCATCTCCCGTCCTGATACTTTTGGTTGGTTTTGTAATATGAATTGTTTGATTCGTAGCGTTATTCATTAAAATCATATCCGGCTCCGTGACGTGAAGACGTCTCCAAACCAATAGATCAATCTTACCCCGGATAACCAGCTTGGCGAATACGAACGAGGTATCTTTGCCCATAATAGGTACGCGCTTAAACATTCGACCATTATCGAAGCAAAATCCTTTCAGATCGTTTACCGTATAAACTTTCACCTCACCGGAAGACAGACTCGTCTTAAAATTGACTTGAGAGGCCAGCTCAGCATCCGTTTTATCCGACAGGTAACCAGAAATTGTATCCTGGTTTGAAGTAATTAGGTATCCTGGTAAAAAATCTGACTGAGCGAATACCTTGTTATATCCCAACAGCAAGAACAACACAAGAAAAAGGCTAACGTATTTCATAGAGATCAATTAATTAGAAGTAAGACATGAAAGTTTTCAGTTAGGTTATATTAGTCTTTAAAAACAAACTTCTATCATTTTTCCTATCAGGTTCATTGGTCTTCGGCACTCCAAAATAGTAAAAAGACGTTAATCTTATTGTTCATCAGCCATGATAAAGCATTGTTATGAAACAGCTAAAGTTCATTTATCCCACAATTTGATGCGTTCACCATAGCAAATTGAACGTTCACCACTAAAAACGGATTATTTGTAATTAATATAAACTATAAAGAAGATACCGGATTTTAAACAAAGACATTAGATATCAGCAGAAAGACGAAGAGTACTTCAGATGGCAAGTTTCAGGTTATGGGTGAGTTTTAAGTGTTAGGAAAAGATGGGCGGTGCGGGATTGGGCCGGGCAAGGACAGAACTAAGAGGAAATATTTTTTGTTACGGATTGCTGTTAGCAGCGGATATATACTAAACAGGTGACGGAAAATCAACAATCACTTTGGTTCCCACATTCAACGTGCTATCCACCTTAATGGTTCCATTGTTTTTCCGGACAAAATCCTTACACAATGCCAGACCAAGCCCCGAACCGGTTTCACCTTCGGTTCCCTGAGATGACCGGCTGTTTTCCAATTCAAAAATCCGGTTTAATCGATTAGGGTCTATTCCTATTCCTGTGTCCTCAACCACCAGACGAACACCGTTAACGTTATTGCGGGTAGTGATGGAAATGGTCCCCCCTTTTGGTGTAAATTTAATGGCATTGGAAACCAGATTACGGATAACGGTCTCAATCATTTTGACGTTTCCACTGATATAGGCTTCCTCTCCGTTATGATACTCCAGATGAATGGATTTCATCTGTGTTAAACTCCTGAAAAAATCAATATTCGAGGAAACGACCTTATTTAATTCGATCAACTCCTCTTCAAATTGCGTGAGGTTTTGTGATGTGTTCGCCCACTCAAGCAAATTCTGTAACAAGTGAAAGGTCGATTGACTTAATACTTCCATCTTCTCCATGAACATGAGTTTTTCCTCTTCTTTCAAATCCTTCTCGGTATTCAGCAAATTGAGGAAGTTCATAATGGTTCCAACCGGCCCCCTTAAATCATGAGCGATGATGGCGAAGAATTTGGTCTTGGATTTTAGCTGGCCCTCCAGCTCCGTATACAGCTGCAGGTTAACCGCCGACAAAAATCCAAACGTAAGGGCGGTCATAATACCTCCGGCAATTCCAAAGGCAATAATCCATATATTATTTATCTGTACAGAAGTATAGGCAGGACGATTCAGAACGATGATGATACCAGTCAGGAGTAACACCAGAAAAGCAGTGAAGGATATGGCATTAAGTCGAAAAATATTCCGCAGATATCGCTTACTATAGTCCAGTTGAAGCATCTCATAAATGGCAATGACACTGTAAAAAATCAGAATAAGCAGATGCAGGCCAATCCTGATACGGTTTAAGGGGAAAATATAAAAGAATACCAACGATTGAAAAATGTCAACAACCGGAATGCCAATCACAATCCACCAGATGATTCGCTTCTCTTTGAATTGCCAAATGCCTGCCAGATAAATATACAGTCCGGCCGTTATCAATAACATAGGTGCTGCTGTTGCCCAGAAACCATTCAGCGGAGAAATCAACCGGAAAAGGAATCCGACCCCAATCATCAAATTTCCTGCAGACCAAAACACGGGGCCTTTCACTTTTGCTGAATTGCGTTGTATGAGCAACATGTAAAAACCCATAATAAGGCTTATCCCTGAGGCAATGACGATGATTATTTTCAGACTGAATTGTTCCATATACATCCGCGTAGTAACAGCCCTGCAATTTAAGCATGAAATTGAATTGTCCCACAACTACCCCGACTTTTAAAATAAATAGGGCAACGAAAAACCGTATGAGTTCCGGGTTGCCAACGACATGTTTCAGGTTGCATCCACTGATTCCTAAAAGAAAAGAGACAAGGCAGTACCTTGTCTCTTCTATCTGAATTTCGCGGTTGTCCCGTCGATTATTGAATCAATTTCCGAAGCTGTCCGGCATCTATTGTATGTGCCGGATGAAATGCATCCGATTCCATATAGTTAACAATGGAACGATAAAGTTGCGCGGCGGCCGGGTCGTTCTTTATCTCGTTCAACCTCGACATGCAAACCAGCAGCTTCCCCTTGCCTACCTGGAATTCAAATATGAGCCCGAACTTATCGTTCCGCTGCAAATTGTCGATAACCTGAACGATGGGGCGGTAGTCTTTCACCGTTTGATTCAGGTTTAACGGATTGCTGTGTTTAATGATCGAAAACCATTGCCAGTTGGTATGAAAGTCGGTGGGGAAATGCCTGAACAGTGGATGTTCCGGATTGGTTAAAATACCCAGCGTGCCCGGAGAAACCGGTTTCTTTATTCGCTCACTGATTCCTTTGAACATATCGTAGTTCCAGAAGTCGGGAGGAAACAGACCATCCACGCTGTTTTTCTTCACCGATTCCCGCGATGGGATAAGCAATACTTTTTCTCCTTTATCGAGTTTATCGAACAGTTTATTGTTCAGCTCCGAGGTGACATAAATGCCTGACTCCGGTTGCATCTTTTTCGTTTCCGGATATACCCACACCGGGTAGGTGTTCTGGTAATCGGTTCCTTCAATACTCAATGCAATGGTCAGTTTTTGAGGTGCATTAATCTCCGATAGTGAAATATGAATCTCTCCGATGCTGTCCACTCCGCCCAACGGGATAGATGGTTGGTCAAAACTCCCCGATTTAATGACCTGCCCTTGTTGATCAAAAACCTTCCAGTTTAGCGGTTGTTCCAGATTTCGATTCGAGTAATTCGCTACTTCCACTCCGGCGGTGAACGTTTCGTTAACCGTCCAGCAATACTTTTTAAACTGCAACATCGGAACCACATCGTTACAAAAGTTCCGCCACTCGTCGCGGGCAATCACATGTTTGCTGTCCATAAATGCGTCCAGAATTCCTACCAGCGCTGTTCCCTGTCCGGGATAATCCTGCAGATCGAGCAGCTGAAACCCGGCCAGACCTTTGGTGCGTAATGCCGCTTCTATTTCGTCACGGTAGCACAAAGCCGACCAGGCACCGGACGCTTTAGTAAACATACTGTCCTGATCCAGCATACCGGCTTTCTCCAGCCGGTTACGGAAAACCTCCAGATTACGCGGTTTCAGGACGCCGGTGTATTTCTTGATCTCGTTGTAATCGGGATAAATCTGGTATTGCCCGATTTCATGACTTATTAGCGGTATTTTGATTTGTGACACGGGATAATCGAAGTTGACCATGGTCGACGGCTTTTCCGTATTCAGAATCCCTCCGTCACGCGAATCAGCGTAAGCCTGGGTAAGTCTCACATGTGTCAAGGTTGTGTCGCGTGCATAGGGTGTCCGGGCTGCCACGTGGAAATCCTCAACGGGCAGAGGACCTGAGTATCCAATATTGTCGTTAGAGCCTTGCGTGTACAAAGGCCGGTCGTCAGCTTTTTTCAAGGCAGCAACCAGTTCGCCTACTTTATCCAGATTGCCCCACAGCTCATTTCCGGGTGACAGCATTACAAACGACGGGTGATTGGCAAAATTCTTCAGCAAGGCTAATCCTTCCGCTTTTAACCGGGCCGCCAGTGTATCCGATTCCAAACCTCCCCAGAAGGGTAATTCCGGCTCCAAGTAGATTCCTAACCGATCGGCTGCCTCGAAAGCGGCCTCCGGCGGAGACCATGTATGAAAACGGTAGTGATTGATACCCCACGACTTCGCTATCTTCATCACGTGTATCCAGCCTTTCACATCCATGGGCGGATGTCCGGTTAACGGGAAGACACACGCGTCGTGTTTTCCCCTCAGGAAAGTCACTCGTCCGTTAATGGCAAACTTAGTCCCTTCGGTCGTAAATTTCCGCATTCCGAAAGGAACCTCTTTATTATCCCTAATATCGTTATGGCTGATGATGGCATTGAGATGGTAAATTGGCTGATGATACTCATCCCATAAATCCATTTTGTCACCCAGTATGTATTCCAGGTTAATGACCGAATCGCAACTGACCTGAAAGTGTGCCGGTTTCAGTTGGGTTTCCTTTCCATTTAATGTTTTGGTCACCTGTAGAACCACATCCACTTTATCCAGCTTCAGTCCGTTCTCAATGGCCATCTTCACCCTGATTTTCTTCTGATCGATGTCCGGATAGACCTGCAGATCGGATATGTAGGTTTTCGGTGAAGCCTCCAGGTAAATATTCCCGATGATGCCGTTCCAGTTGGTTTGCGTGTCATCGGAGTAAATGTGCACATTCCCGTAAGGAGTCAGCTTCAGGTCGTTGTCGACCCGAACCGTAATGGTATGTTTTCCGGGAGTCAGATAAGCTGATACATCATATTTCTGTGGCGATTCGAGTAAGATGGACTCGCCAACATAGTGTCCGTCAACCCACACCTTCGAGGGTTTTGTTCGTTCCATCACAAAACGGATATGTTTCGCATCCCAGCTTTCCGGAATATCGATCGTCTTCCGACACCAGGCCGGACCTTCGTAACGATAAACACGGCTCAGGTGCATGGTGGTGGAGTCTGTGTTCAGGATTCCTTTCCCGTTGGAATCGGTGGTACCCGGAAGCTGAATGGAATCGCTCAACGCAGCGGAGAACCATTTTTCTGCTATGCCCACATTGGCTGAGTCCAGCTTAAATTGCCAGGTACCGGATAGAGGAATGTCTGAACGATAATTCTCTGTTTGTTGGGTACACGAAGAGAGAATGCTTGCGAGAAAGATGAAGATGAATGCGTTAACGAGTCCTTTCATTGGGTTGTTGATTTGCGATTTAGTTGTCAGGCTTCAGATGCCAAAACCTTTCTGTCTCTTTTACAAGATGTGTTCAAATATAGGTAAAAGAAAAAAAAACAACCAAGGGACTCCACGCTATTTATCCTGATTCCTGCCAGGCCAACTTATTATATAAAAAGAGACAAGGCATTGCCCTGTCTCTTTCATTTCAATTGATTATTCTGCTGTTTGTTTCTTTAACTGAATGGTTTTATTGGTTATCAGCGGTTTGGCCCAAAAGCTGATATACAGCAGATAGCCCAATGTGAGATAGAGAACAAACATCCCCTGCCGCAAGCCTATCAGGTCTTTCAAACCGCCGATGAGCAACGATACCAACGCGCCGCCGGCGATACCGCTCATCAGTATGCCGGAGAAAGTTCCATGGTATTTTGCCACGCTATTCAGCGCCAGCGAAACGGTAATCGACCACATCACCGAAAGGGTGAAGCCCAGTGCCGGAAAACCATATACGGCCACCTGTTCGCCGCCAAACAAGGTCGCCGTTAAGATGAGCATGGCCGTGACAACGAAGACACGCAATACCAGTTTACTGTCGATGAACTTTAACAACAGCATGCCTAACAGACATCCAATGGTCAGCATTCCCCAGAACCAACCAACCGCTGCGGCTCCTTCCACTTCGGGACGCAGACCGTGATAGGTGCGCAGGAATTCCGAAATCCAGTTGGCGATGCCCTGTTCCGTTCCGACATAGGCGAAGATGCCGAAGAAGAAGAGAATAACCGTTTTGTCTTTTAACAGCTCTCTGTGGATGGCCCACGCTCCCGTTGTTTCATCTTCCTTCCGTTCCACTTTTGGGAAGCGTGAAATCAAAATGACGACGATCATCAGCAGCGTAATAACACCAAATACCCAGTAGAGTGATACCCACGGCAAATGTTCGGGCGTGATGTTGGCCAGAATTTGCAGGAACCAGTTCGATTGCGGTCCGCTCTTATCGAGGTTGAGCACCAGATAAGAGTAGACATACGGGCTCAGGAACGATGCCCCGCCGAAGACCAGCTGTGCGAACACCGAATAGAAGGCGAAGTGCTCCTCTCCTCCCGACACACGCAACAGCGGATTGATGACCACCTGCATCAGGGCCATGGCCGCACCAATGAAAAACAGTGAACTGAGAAAAACCGGGTAGCTGGGAAACAGAGCAAAGACAAATGCTCCGATGGTTGCCACAATCCACCCGCCGCTCATACTGATCTTCTCTTTGTACTTTTCCACCAGCATTCCCGATGGTATGGACATCAGTCCGTAAGCGATGAAGAAAGAAAAGGGCAACAAACCAGTCATGGCGCCACTCAGATGAAAACTGTCCGACACATTGGGATTAATCGATCCCAAAATATTGGTAATAAAAGAAATCACAAAGAAAACGATGAACACCAGGGCCACCATGTAATAGTTCCGTTTCATAGGTATCTTTTGTCTGTTTCGAATACTGTATTAATTCCTGTTTTATCTGTTAAAGTGTATTGTAACCTTTCATTTCAATCACTGGTTTTTCGCCGTTCAGGTCTTTGGTGTTCATCTTCACCGTCAACACCCGTTCTTCTCCCGGAAGGAGCGAAATATAGTTATCATTCCAGAAAACCGGCAACACCATCTCGTGTGATTGACTGGTTTTGGCTTTCAAGCTGATAAAGAACGCCAGCTTGTCCGAAGGATTCTTCAGCGTTACTTTCACCCAGGTTTGATCGCCATGCTGTTCCACTGTTTCCGTCTTTTCCACTTTCACTTTGGGTAGTTCGGTCAGCGCCGTGAAGTCGGCATATTCTTTTATCGGAGTCACATACCACTTGGTACTGTCGAAATCGGGCACATCTTTCTTCTGCGACAGCCAGTAAAAACTGTGGGCCATCTCCCTCCCTTCCGGGGAAACGATGCGCAAATCAGCAAAATATACCGGTGTAGTTTTCTCCATCTCCGGCAAAGCCAGAAGTTTCTCTGAGGTGTATTCCTTCACAGAGAAGGGAACTTTTTTGCTGAACACTTCCTTCGAGTTCAGATCCAGTACTTTTACTTCAGCGGTCAGATTTTTAAATCCATGCCGGTAATCGTTGGAAATGTAAATGCTATGATTGCCGTAGTTGTAAATAATATTCAGCGGCTTCAGTGCATTCAGGGTTCCGAAGGTAGCTCCGTTGGGCGTAAGGTAGTAATCGTACAATTGCCAGTAGAGTTTCGGCCAGGGAGCATTTAGCATCCACTGGATGACTCCTCCCGCTTCGGCTTTGTTTACCGCAAAGGCTTCGAACATAGGCCGGATGGCTTCGTAATTGGCCATCTGGGCTTTCATCTCAAAATCCTCAATATTCTTCGCTTCGCCATACCTGTTGTTAAGCGCTTTCAGGTACGTATCAATGTTATGGAACTCGCCGCGACCACAGTGGTAATTCCAGATATCATTCACCGGCCAGATCTTGTCTGCCGGGAACATCTTCTTCAACGTCTCAATCGGTGGAATCTGCGGACCGGGACCTGTCTCGGTATTGAATCCGAAAGCGCCACCGTTTTTGGTATCGATGTACCAGTAGTTGGGCGATACGTAATCGTACGGACCGTTCATCTTCACGGCTGTCGGGCCGGTCACTTCACTGGTGCGGACCGAGCAGGCTGACAATGTTGGGCGTGTCGGATCGGAAACCTGTAAGTTATTGAGATATGTCTCTTCCAGCGCCGGACGTGGCAACATATCGCTTCCCAATACCCAGACAAAAATGCTGGGATGGTTTCGTAACCACAGCACCTGGTCATCCAACGAATTGCTGACAAGCTTTATCTCTCCCGGTGTTTGTACCCCACCGAATTTATCGCATTTCTTTCCAACGTAACTGTCCCACTCCCACTGACAGCTCCAACCGACCATAATGAGGATGCCGTTTTCGTCGCAAAGCTTGTAAAGCTCATCACTTTCGCCCCAGAAACCTTCCAGACGGATAGTATTCAGATTCATCAATTTGGTGTAGGCTACCTGCGCTTTCAGGTTGTCTTTGTTTTCGCGCAACAACAAATCATCAGCCCAGCCGCCACCTCGAATCTGTAAGTCGCGTCCGTTGACTTTGTATGCTCTGGAGCCTGCCTTATTGATGTAACTGCTTACCTCGCGAATACCGAACTCCTGAGAAAGCTCGTCAGACATTTGGTTACCGACCTTACTGCTTACTTTCAGTGTGTAAAGATTTGGATCACCCATAGTCACCGGCCACCAGAGTTTGGCATTTTTAAAATTCAGTGCCGGATAATCTTCCGGTGCCCAAACAATTCTCTTCTTTTCCAACGGCTGCAGCTCCACTTCTTTCGTTACAGAAACGTCGCCAACCTGGGCTTCAACCATTGCCTTCACTGTCGATTTCGAGTGATTAACGACCATTGTTTCGATAGTTAATGCTGCTTCCTTGTCATTCGTTGTGTTCACTTTCGATTCCACAAACGGATGCTCTACCGAAACCGGTCCATTGAAACGAAGCGTCACTCCGCGCCAAAGCCCCATATTTTTGTCCGGAACTTTTGGCGTCCAGTCCACAAAGCCGACGGTAAAATCGCCGGGCTGCGGCGGATAAACATCCACCTGCAACAGGTTACCGCTCTTTTTCAGTTTGCCGGTAACGTCGATTTCAAATCGTTGGAAAGCGCCCTTCAATGTATCGGCCGATGCGATTTGCTTCCCGTTCAGGAAAACATCGGCGCTGTAATTGATGCCGCCAAAACAGAGGCGGGAGTAGGCCCCAACCAAATTCTCCGGTACATCGAAAGTTTTTGAATAGCGCCATTTTCCATTGAACCACTCGCGCGGCACCTTCTCCATGTTATCGGAAAAGAAAGGATCTTTAAACTTTCCGTCCTTCACCATGGCGGCGAAAACGGTGGTAGGCACATCGCATTTCAGTTTGTTCTTCGCCGAATACACATCGGGCTTGATGAGCTTACCGTCATCACTCCATTCGCCGTAAGGCTGGAGCGTCCAATCCTTCTCAAGTTTTATTGTGGCTGACTGCTTCTGAGCAAAGCCGTAGCCGTACATTAAAACGAAAACCAATAAACTGATGATGGCTTTCAGGTTACTTTGGAATTTCATGTTGTCTGGAATGTTAGTTTATGAATGCAATGAACGATTTCATTTTCAACACAAAGAGCTTATACTCACCCAAGAAGCAAGCGTACCAATTCAATGAATCGCTTAAATGTATTCATTTTTGCGGGAGAATCTAAAAGTGTTCAAAAGTATTATGGGAGACGCCAGATATTAGAGGAAAGACGTTAGATGTGGAAGTAAAGAGTGTTAAGCGAATGCTACAGGCAGTAAAATGAGTATGTATATATGTCAACAGACATGGAAAAAGAATCTCTCTTTATTTAGAGAAATAGCTCCGAGGCGACGATAGAAACCAATTGCTTGCTTGTTAAAGAAAGGTGTCTGCCACTGTATCTCCCGGCATTTCATTGCCTTGGCTCTATCTATTATCACCTGCATCATTTGCTTTCCTGTTCCTCGTCCACGAGCTGTCTCTTTCATATACAAGCAATCGAGATAAAGGTAAAAGCCAGCTTCCCATGTCGAGAATTGCTGCATAAAAGTGGCATAACCAACTATTTCACGTTCATGTTCCACCACCAAACAGATTATTGTTTTTGCCGAAAAGAGGTGAAAGGAAAGGGCTTTCCCATCCATCATTTTATCGATGGTAGCCCCTTCATATTCCATATGTTCACGGATCAGCTCATTGATTTGATCGATGTCGGCCGGAACTGCCTCTCTAATACATGTATCACTCATCAGCATGCGCAATGAAAGTTTGCTCCGTTTGTTGCGCTGGTTCCCTCGGTCGCATAACCATCAAATTTCCACCACTCAATTCCCCCTATCAACTCTTTCACCTTGAATCCCAATTGAGCCATTTTCAATGCTCCCCGCGTCGAAGCATTGCAACCAATGCCGTCACAATAGCATATGTACGTCTTACTTCTGTCAAGATACCGCGTCGTTTCTTCTTTCATCTCCCGATGTGGCAAATGAATGGCTCCGGGGATATGTTCTTTTTCAAAGCCAAAAGCCTGTCGGGTATCAATCACAACGACTGGTTCACTATTTTCTAACGCCTCAAACAGGTCAGACGGATCCATCTCAAATGAAAGCTTGTTCCGGTAAAATTCAATTTGATTTTCCATATAATTAATTTTTGATATGGAACAAAAGTAGAGTTGTTACCTTCAGTTGGTATCCATTATCATTGAAGGTATTTGCCTTGCTAGTTGAAATTTTTTCACATTCCTCCGATTCGATTTTTAATACCTTTGTATCCATGGAAATAAAGCACTATCGCCTCATCAAAACCATTGCCGAAGAAGGTAACATAGCCAATTCATCTGAAAAGCTTTTTCTTACCCAATCGGCACTAAGCCACCAACTGAGAGAACTGGAAGAGCAGCTGGGGTTCCGGATATTCCTTCGCTCACGCAACAACTGGATATTAACATCAGAAGGAGAAGCTTTATATAAGTTAGCCAACCAATTATTCGAACTCATTGAACAAGGATTAAGTGATATCAAGGATATCAATGAAGGTTCCCGGGGGCTTGTTCGTATAAGTACGGAGTGCTATTCATTTTATCAGGGACTTCCTGCTTTTATTCAAAAAATGGCAGTTCTATACCCTTCCATCGATGTGGAATTGAATCTGGAAGCCACTCATCACCCTATTTCCAAACTCTTGTCCAATGAAATTGATATCGCCATTGTGACGACAAAACCGGAGTCGGAACAACTATCCAATAAAGCAATCTATGAAGACGAGGTTTTCGCATTCATGCACAAAGAACATCCGCTGGCGACAAAATCTTATCTGGAAGCAGGCGATTTTGCGGATACACCTCTTGTGATTCATTCTTTCCCGCTGGAAACAGTTTCGATATACGAACTATTTTTAAAGCCTAATAAGATAATGCCTGCCAAAGTTATTGCCATCCCGCTAACAGAAGTCGCCCTGGAAATGGTTGGTGCCAACATGGGCATGATGTGCATGCCCAAATGGGCGACGAAGCCCTTTAAGCTTTCGGAAGATCTGGTGCTGAAAAAACTGGGAAGGAACGGCTTAAAACGCACCCATTATCTCGTATCACGCGCTGAAGACCAACAAAAGAGTTATATCACTGATTTCATAGCGAATTTTGAAGAGGAATTCTCTGAAAAATAAGTCCCAGACTAATCCACCTCTTCATATTCAAACCTGTACAACTGATACTTCCCAAACGAAAAATCCCAGCGAATTTCAGAAAGCAATCCTTCATCGGTGTAGTGAAACTGCAAATCGGCGTCGAAGTTTTTATAGCCTATGAATTTTCCTCCAATCACCTTTCCCAATGCATCCGTTTGGTAAGTGAGCACTCCGGTTAGCCAGCCGTCGAAGTTTTTCAGGTAGGCTTTCTTCAACTCGCCATCATCGTTATAGACGTATTGCTCAAAGCTAATAATACTATCATTGCGGTAACCCAGGCGGGAAATAAGCTGGTTGTTCTCATCGTAACCGTAAGTAAACCGGGTTACTTTACCATCGGAGAAAACCCGCTCCGATGATTCCAGCCGGCGCCGTGTATCATAAAAGTAACGGGTCGTGGTAGAAACACTGTCGGAGCGCTGGAAGACTTTTCGGTGCAACAAACCATCCGCATCGTATTCGTATAACGACGGCCCGCCCGTTTCACCGTTGAAGGTGTAACTCTCGCCGCTAACCCGGCGATTGCTGAGGCCGGCTAAGTACGGACTCGTATAATAGATTTCAGGCCGGTCCGTGCATTCGTAAGTATAACGAAAGGTCTGACTCCATTTCCCCTTAAAGTCCCAATGCTCTCTCTTCAGGTTGCCGTTATCATCGTACGTATAGCTGACAACACCTATTGGCTGACCACTCTTCAGTAAGGTGGCTTTGTCCTTTCTGCCGTCTTCCGCATAATCGGTTATCAACGTTCCACTCAGCCAACCTTTGTACTTCTTCAATTCAGCTTCCGTTTTCATATTGCCATCGTAACGGTAGGTTGCTGTACCCGATCGTCCATCCGACCGGTAGAAATGTTCTGCTTTCTTCCGCCCCAGCGAATCATAGAAAAACAATTCCACCGAAGTGAGGCTATCTGAAAATTCACGATAGACTGAACTCAGGTTTCCTTTGTCATCATACTGGTAGCGGTTCGCCGAACTGCGGCTTTGGTCATTGAGTGACCAGAATGATCGGCTCATTTGTCCTTTTGTATTGTAATAGAAGAGGCTATGCCCTTTTTCTCCGCTGGCATTTTCGTAGTCAGAGCGGATAATCCGAAAGTTGGCAGCAGCCTGACCAAAAGGCTGGCCCAGTGCAATCAGGCTGGCGAGCAGGTAACCTAACAAAAAGAGCAATTTCATCATGACAGGAACACGTTAATGACCGATTTAGTTAGCTATTCATATCTGTTACATGACAGCTGACGGCGGGAATACCCTTACTTCCAGCAACTTTTTATCGAGAAACTGTGCATCGAAATTTCCCCACTAGCTGATATCTTTCAGTTCAATGATTTTATCATTCCGGAAGGTGAAAACCGATTTTCCAGTTAGCTGTATTTGGTCGCCGACTTTTAACTCCTCAGAAAAGTCAACAGACAGCGTGGCGCTGAAATCCACATCCACTTCTACCTCCTGGTCATGGAACTGAAAGTTGGTGATTGTTTGCTTTCTTTCGCTGAAGACATCAGCTGCTTCCAACGCTTGTTCGCGAAGGGCAGCAACACCTTCCGTGATTAACGTGACTTCTCCCATGGATATGTTTTCGAACCGCGCCTCTTCGTCCATGTCGGCCAGCATCCTATCGATGTCGAAGTGATTGTATGCATCGACATAGTTTTCGATGATTTTCCGGTAAAGGTCTTGCTTCATGAGAATGTGTATCAGGTGATGTTATATTTCTGCATCAACTCTTTGGCTTTCTTCCTTGTTTTTGGGCTAGTGCTTTGCAGTTGTTCCTTGATGAAAGCAACGACGGCATCCTTATCGGAAACCTGCTGAAAATACATATCCAATGCAGAAAGTACATAGGCCTTTTGCAAATCGAGGTGCCGGCAATGACTGGTGTTCCCGATGTTGAGCAACAGCGGGGTTATCCTCTTTTCCAGTTCAGGTCTGACTAACACAATCTTCCCGGATTTTTCGGCAGCATGAGGCGACACCACCGGACTTTCATGATTCAGTAATTCGTTGAACCACCAATCGAACAGTGCATCGAAACGGTTATTTGCATCCACGTTCACCAGGTTGGTAAAGATATGAATCGCCCAATAGGGTTTCGATATCTCCGGCTCGTGAAGCATTTCCGCCAACCTGTCCCAAAAAGGGTACAACAACTCCGGATGTTCTCTGCTGAGGGCATACAACGTTTGAAAAGCTTCTTCGCGAACGCTCTGTTGTTTTGAGTTCAATTTGTCAATCAGCGCTGCTATTTCATCAACCGATTTCATTCTAGTTACAGGTAAGGATCACATTTCCGGTCTTCTGTCCCGTAAGGACGTAACGGAAAGCTTCGGCGATATCTGCCAGCGGGTAGCGACGGTCGATGACTGGCCGGAACTTTCCCTCTTCCAGCAATTTCTTAATGAAAACAATACTCCCCTTGCGATCGGTGGGCAACGGAAAGCGGACCTGCTTTCCACCTCTGACCGGAGTCCACATCGCGAGGAACGGATTCTCCACATTGTGTCCCAGCTCCGACGAAATGTACACGCCTCCGGATTTTAGCAAGCGTTCGCATTTCCCAAAACTACTTTTCCCCACTGCATCGAAAACGAAATCGTACTGTTCATGATCCTGCGTGAAATCTTCCTGCAGGTAATCGATAACACGATCGGCACCCAACGATTTGAGAAGGTCGAGGTTCTGTGTGTTGCCGACGGCCGTCACTTCGGCGCCGTAATATTTCAGCATTTGCAACGCGGCCGATCCAATGGCCCCGGTAGCGCCGTTCAGCATCACTTTCCGGTTGCCTCCCAATGGCACCCGTTTGATGAAGTTGTAAGCGTAATGCGCGCCTTCGATGCTGGCAGCAGCCTGTTGGTATGTGATACCTTCGGGGATGTGCGCCATCGCTTCGTTCTCCAAAACGGTGAGATACTGGGCGTGCGACTGCAATCCGCTGTCGTTAAAGCCCCAGACTCTATCGCCGACCTGAAAGGCTGTGACATTCCGCCCAACGGCTTCCACCTGCCCGGCAAAGTCGGTCCCGGTTGATTGATGAGTCGGTCTCGAAATTCCGGTAAACAACCTGATGACATAAGGTTTCCCGGTCAGAATGCCACAGTCGGTGCGGTTGACTGTGGCCGCATATACTTTTACCAGCACTTCATTGTCTCCGTAAATGGGCTTTGCTACCTCCTGTACGGTTATCACATCGGGGGAGCCATATTGCGTTCGAATCACTGCTTTCATTCAGTCAGGTTTAGATTTAAAAAATGCAGTTGATAAGTTACTGAATTTTTGGCAAATGGACAGGATTCACCCAGCTCATGCACAGGAATGAATAATGAAAAGTGAAAAATGAACAATGCTCTATTCAAACAAATAATTTTTCATTTCTAATTTCTAATTGTTCATTGAGGAGTTCATTTCTTCTTATTGAACAACTGTTCTGCCGGGCATCCCAGCTCCCGCTGTTTGCAATGCTTGCAAGTGAGTGTGCCGCGAATGTAATTGTTTCCGGAGGTGGTTAGCGCCACCAGCAATACCAAAGCGATTAGCACCAGCCAATTGAAATGCAGAATGAGTAGTATGATACCCGCGATGAACGGTATCAGCGAAATCAGCATATCCGGAATCAGCTGTTTCCAGGTCATCTCCTTCCGGCAGAAGTTGGCGGCATCTCCTTTAGGAAAGAACAAGCCACTAAGCCGGCCTTTCCCAAAGCCGCAGGTCTTGCCCCAGTAGTAGCAGTTGACGCAATCGTAGCGTATCAGCCGGTACTCCAGCACAAGGATGTACAGCAGGTAAATCCATGCTACGGCCATTCCTACCTGAAACATGATGTAAAAGCCAAGTCCATATATGCCCAATGATACCAGGCTGGATTGTATCACAATGCCCAAAGGGAAGTTTTCGTAGGTTTTGATGGTCTCCATGTTGTCCGACGGTTTTCTGTGTGAAGTGTAATTCCCGTTTATTGTATTCTGTTACCACTTTTCCTTCCGTTGTCCGGAAAGAGATAGTACGGAGATATCATCATCACCGGTAGTCCGGTGATTTATATGCAAGTTACGGAAGAATGAAACGAGTGCAATGAAAAGTGAGTAATGAACAATGAAAAATAAATATTCTAAGTTCCACGTTCTTGTTGCAGGTCAAAATTCCGGCAATGTTGGATACATATTCAACTCCTCCCGGAGTTGTGGTTATACCAAAGCCTTCTTCCACCGGTTTCACCGGCAGTGATGAACATTCTATCCCTTCGGGACATCCCTCCAACAGATCTGAACCATAATGACAACAGACACTCTTCTAGCCTGAACCTATTGTTCATTTTTCATTGCTCATTGTTCATTACCTACAGATTCTCATCCAGGCAATACACCAAATACCACTTCTTCCCTATCAGCTGGAAGCGGCATTCGGAGCTGAAACCGGTGTCGGGGAGCCAGACACGCTGCGTAAATTCCGTGGGGGCTTTGTGGTAGGTCACCTTGTACTCGGTGGTATCGATGTCGTAAATCTTTGTCTTCATGATGAGCCAGTTCTTCTTCGTCCACGTCTCGGTGCCGTCCACATCCACCGAAGCGCCTTCGATGGGGAATCTTAACCTTGACATTTGAAAGGTACTGTCGGCGTGGAAGCGATTATAGAACTGATCGAAGTCTTCCACCGTTTTGTTTTTGCTCTTCGTGGCGACTGCCTCTTCCTGGCCGGTTTTCGAAGCATTCACGGCCTCTTTTTTGGTGTGACAGCCCGGCAGACTGAGCCACACCAATCCAACCAGAACAAAAAATGTAATGGAAAAACGGTTTGTCATCTGTCTCATACAAAGTAGGGTTATGTTGGTCTGTTTGTCGTTACGGTTTTTGCTTTACATAGTTACGGAAAATATTTAGAAGTTGTTAAACCGAATGCCTTGAATATTCAGCCGTAGCACATTCGGGTTGCCCCGGGAAGAGGCAGTGGTTGACGCATTGATACCCCTGCCGGTTTTGTTCAATCACCAACAGGGGTATCACGAATGGGATTAATTTCGTCACAGCCGGCGAAACCGGCGCCACAACGACTCGTTACTTATTCATTTGCGGCTGCACAGCCGACCAGTGACTCTGAATAATTTTCCAATTTCCGTCATCTTCGAGACGGTACACTTCGGTGCAATTCCACCGTGAGGCATTTTCCCCCTGATACGACACCAGGTTAAAAGTTAGCACGGCCATTCTTTCTGTCGATTGCACCAGGGGATTCAGCATTTCGTACCGGTCGACATGAATTTGTCCCTTTACCGGTTCGTAGTACTTCGTGAGGGCTTCAATTCCGTTCAGCCGTTGCGGGAGTGACGGATCGAAGTACACCACATCGCTTGCCGACAGAGATAAGTAACCACTTGGATCGCCATTGTTCCACTTTTCGAGCGCTGCTTTTTCCAAAGCGATAATTTTAGCCGATACGGTATCGGCAGGCGCTGCATACGAGTTGGTAAATACCATAAGCAAAAGAGAAATTAGCATTTGTTTTTTCATGAGAAATCGTCTTTTGAACAGCTTAAAGGTAATAGAGTCCGAAGCTGTTCCCCAAGAATAAACAAAGGGCAAAATGTCACTTTTCGCGGATTTCCTTCTTCCGGAAACGGAGGGGTGTCATATCCGTACTTTTGCCAAAGGCTCTGACGAAATAGTTCGTGCTCCCGTAGTTTAAGCGATCGGCTATTTCATCAATGGTCATGGACGTATAAGTCAGTAGTCGCTTTGCTTCCAGCATGGTCCGGTTCAGTATGTGCTGCTTGGCACTGATGCCCGTATGCTTCTTTACCAAATCGTTTAAATGACCCGGTGTGATGTGCAATTGCTCCGCATAGTAATCGACGGAACGGTTATCGGGGTAATGGATATTCACCAATTCGGTAAACTCATCGACATACCGGTTTCCCTGTCTTAGGGGCAACACAGGGTAACGGGCCAGGCAAATCCGGTTCAAAAGCATAAGCGCCTGGTACAGCAACGCCCGCAGGATATGTTGGTCTTTGGTTTGGTACCGGCTCATCTCGTCCTGGATATTCTGCATCAGCTGGGTCAATTGACTGAATTCACCGGAAGCCGGCTCCAGCGCCACCGAAGCTCCCCGGTTATTGAAACAGGAGAGTTTCTTCACAAACTGCGAATCGTTGAAGAACGCGCACAGAAACTCTTCTTCAAATATCAGGGCGTAGCCTTTCGGGATGTGGCTAAACTGCCAGCTGCGCACCTGTCCCGGGGCCGAAAAGAAAATGCTGCCCCGTTCAATCGGTTGAGCGTTGTCGTCGATGCTGAATGTTCCTTCGCCCTCCAGAATGAGTGTAATATCGTAATAGGTAAGGCTGTGGGTAGGGTCCTCCGAAAGGTACGGCTCCAAACTTTCCAGTTGAATCAGGTCGATGAGTAACTCTTCGCCATACTTGGTTTTATGGAAATGGTATTGTTTAATCATTTCATTTGCCTCACATTCAGCATTCGAAAATTAAAAAAGGGTCAGGACATGTCCTAACCCTTTTTAACGAATATCTGAATATCCTTTATCTTCTTCGGCCAAACAACCGCAGCAGGAGCAGGAACAGGTTGATGAAATCGAGGTAGAGAATCAACGCCCCGACAATGGCTTCCTTCTTATCCTCTTCGGTTCCTTCGTTCCCGATAACGTTCATCTTTTTTATCTTCTGGGTATCGTAAGCCGTCAGCCCCACGAAAATCAGCACACCGGCGTAGGTCGTAAACCAGTACAGTGCCGGACTATGAAAAAACATGTTGACAACCGAGGCAATGATGCCCCCGATGAGTCCCATGAACAACAGGTTGCCCCACCTGGTCAAATCGCTTTTCGTGAAGTACCCGTAGGCACTCATCACCGCGAATGTTCCGGCCGTGATAAAGAACGTCGACGCAATGGATGCGGCGGTATACAACAGGAAAATCACCGAAAAGGTCAACCCGTTTAAAACGGCGTAAAACACAAACACCAGCGTGGCGGTTTGCGCCGACATTTTCTGAATCCATCCTACCAGGTACCCCACCATCAGGAGTTCGGCGATAATCAATCCGAAGAATACCATCTGGTTTTGCATGATGCCCCGGATAATGTCCGGATGCATCGCGGTCCACATGGCAACGAACCCGGTAATGATTAATGCGAACGACATCCAGCTGTACACCTTCACAAAGAACCGTTGCGTTTCGGCCAATGCTTCTTCCCTGGAAATTCCAATGTAATTGTCCATCTTACTCTATTTGGTTAAATAATCCGTTTGCAGAGGCTGAAAATATAAAAACACCCGAAGAAATCTATGCGTTAATCACCTTTGTTTTTGAAAAGGTATCGTGCCAGCCGGAGGGTTCAGCAAAGAGAAATGAAAAAGCTTCGAACGGAATGAACCGGCACAGCGTACGAATGACGATGGTCTTGAAATCGGGCTTCTCTCCCCGCTCATCGACCACTTTCGTCTTCGTGATGAATTTGGCGATGGACCTGCCGGTGGTAGATTCCAGGATGACGTAATACAGGAACATGATAATGGCCGCCAGCACGTAGTTCATCAGTTTGTGTTCGCCGCTATAATAGGAAAGCGCATGGGGAGAAACAATGGCTAAGGCGATTCCTAAAAAAATGCCGAACAAGAACACGGATATATAGTAGAAGACGGCATCCAGCAGGTAGTTGGCCAACCGCTTGCTGAGACTGGCGGTGTTGAGCAGGATATCTTTACCAACCTGTTCCGCCTCTTGTTTGGCTTTTAGTTCCGTATCTTCTGAATAATGTTCGCAACTGTTTTCAAAGTCGGCGTACTGGTTGGTTAATCCGCAAACCAGCCCCAGCTGGCTGTCGAACTTCCGGTTTTGGCAAACCGTACAAAATTTGAGGTGTTCTTCTCTTGTCATGGAGGATGTTATTTGATAAAGAAAACTTTCTCACAAACTACTAGTTTAATCAAATTCCAATTTAGGCTTAGCGTTCGCTTTTTCATATTCTTGGATATATGCACTTCTGTAAGGTTCAAGTATCTTATTTTTTCTTGATTTCACTCCAAAAGTTTTTAACCAAGAAATTCCCATTTTAATCTTATCCTTGTCTGCCAAATAAGTTCTATACAAAAGTCCCATCCCGGCGGATATTGCCAAAACAATAATTATTACAATTAATACCCACTCCGACATATTATGCCTATTAAAAAAATTATTTATTCCATTGTAGAATATTGCAATTAATGGGGTTAACACTGTTACGACTAATAATGAAATAGTTGGTCTAATGCAATGTCTTGAGGCTAAAATATATTCATTTCGCCTATCTTCCAACTTCATATCGACATAAATAGACAACTCCTTCTTCCAATGTTCTAATCTATCTGCAAATTCATTTTTGAGCTTTTCCTTCTTTAATCCTTCCTTTAATAATTCAACATCTCTTTTTAATGCTTTTATCTCTGCCTCTTTTTCCTCAGCTTTACTGTTTGCTTCATTTTTTTCAACCTCAATTGATTCTTTTTCTTCTTTAAAATATTTCAAACTTTCCTCTATTTCTGCCTTTTGTTCTGCTAGAATTTTATTTTCCAATGCTATTTGATGCTCAATTAAGATATTTTGTTCTTTAATATTATCACTTGCCTTTTCAAGTTTCTCCAATAATACCTGATCTCGTAAAATCTTAACTTTTGTTTCAAAAGAAGTTGAATGATAGTTATCATTTAATATTTGCAAGGCTTTCGATCTTGTCGTCGTATAATCTATATCAAAAGCTCTAAAATCCGGAATTGAGAATGTGTCAATAAACCTTTTATTCGAATTATAATCATTTTCTATAAATGGTCTAATCAACTGTAAAAACACGCTCGGATTTACAACGTAATTAATCTCCCAATTTCGCTTATAATAATTTCTTTCAAATTTAGCTAGAATGAAATCAGAACTAATAAAGAATGCTCTGCTTTCTAGAAACTTTGTTTTTTTGGGATTCAAATCTCGAACCTCTTTTAATACAGTGATATCATGTTTAAAACCAGCAAAGGATTTGTTTTTTCTATTTGGTACAGATTCATAAAATTTTTGATATAACTCAACTTCAGCTTCAATTTCAACCAACTCATCATCTGAATATGAATTAGGCATGTATTCATGTAGTCCTAAATCCTTCAAAATATAGTCTACATGCTCATATTTTTCCAAAAAAACTGATGGATCAATTTCATTATCTATATTTTGTTTATGAAATAATTCTTCTATCGGACTAAGACCATTGACTGCCAGTGCAACACGGCTTGTCTCTCTAGTCCATTTGGCTGCTCTTAGATATAAAGCACGAGCATCAAATGCTCTTTTAAATTCAGCAAGTGTTTCAGGATGATATACAAGACGAAAAGGCAATCGATTATTTGTGACTTCTTCTAGTATTTCTATTGCAGAAGCATCTTCCTTATTTTTGTGCAAGTCAAGTACACCAAATATGAAATTTGTATCAAGAAATAACTCTAAGTTATTATACCTTTTATTGAGAAACTTTACTGTCTCAGCATCAGTAGTCAATGCAAAACTCGTGAAAGTAGCGTCCGCTAATTGGGATATATAGTTTGTCCTAACTTCATCAGCATTATGTATAAATTGATTTATAGAAGAAATAAAAATGTCAATTGTAAATGGATTTTCACGTTCCTTTAATATACTTTCAACAATATTTAAAAGATTTTTCTGGTCCTCCACCGTTATCTTCATATTTGGACTTAGAATCCTGAGAGTCTGAATACCATGTTGCTCAAAGACATTACTTAAATACAATTTTAAGCAATTCCACAATTCTTCTTGTTCGGAAGAAGTAATGTTCGGAAGAAAAATTTTTATCTCGTTAAGCCAGCTATCTCTTACTCTTTTTTCAAGTTCATCAGCTTCCTTTAGTCTTTTATTTATCTTATTAGAAACGACGGGTGTTACTTGATATTCCCTCGTTATGGTATCTTTAATTATTTTATTTTGATCAAATAATTTATCTAAATTAGACAAGACAATGTGAGTGCGAATTGAAATACCATAAATTTCATTAATTCTGGACGCCACTTGTCTTTCATTTTTGGGATTTTTCCCAGTATTTTGGTTTAGTGCATGAGTAATTAAGTTTTGAACTATTGAATCAAACTTATGGTCATGAGATAAAGCTTTAATATGACTTAATTTAGAAAATGTTTTTTTATAGTCTAGTTGGTTCATTATTTTATTGCTTAAAATATTTATTTGAATACTGTAGCCATTATTTATAGCAAACAATGTATTTCATCCTCGATATTATTCAAAAAACACTAATAGCATGAATAGTTTCATTCCATAATCTTCCACTAAAATAACGCTCCCCACCCGATTCTTATTGTTTACTTGCATGTTAGAGTGAATATCAGCAACAACCAATTTTCCGTTCACATACCAGATCCAAGCGTTCACGGAAGAATTTGAACCATTCACCACCAAAATCGAACTATTGAGAATGGATTTAAATTTCAGGTTACAGGTTACAGGTTTCAGGTTACAGGTTGTGAGGGTTTCTGTTGTTACGATGGTTTCTGTCGTTTCTATTGTTGGTTTTAAGAGAAGATTCATTTCGGGTTTCGGTTCCTTTGGACGTATCTCCAAAGGTCATTTCGTTCGGGAAGTGTAGGACGTACCTCCACGCCTCCACTTTTTGTCAGGGAACGTTTGGACGAACCTCCAAAGCTCCACTTTTCAGTTCGGCACGGTTTGGACGTACCTCCAAGTCTCCACTTTTTGTCAGGGAACGTTTGGACGAACCTCCAAAGCTTCACTTTTCAGTTCGGCATGGTTTGGACGTACCTCCAAGCCTTCACTTTTTGTCAGCGAACGTTTGGACGAACCTCCAAAGTTCATTTTTCAGATTGGGAAGCTTTGGGACAATTTGTTCTCTTCCGGAGAGTACAAAAACGAGGCTCCAACTTTATACGGTTCCCGATCAAAACTTATACTGTTCTTTTTGCTTCTTTCTACGTATAAAGGTGGATCACTTATACTGTTCTCTTCGGAAACTTATACGTAGAAGTTTTTGAAAAGAACAGTAGAAGTTTTCCGGAAGGAAAAATTCAGCTTTTTTGAAGAAGTTTGGGACAACTCCCAAGGTGCATGCCGGCCGGAACCGGATGATGGTTTGCCCATAAATCGGTATATTCGGTACACACAGTCAAACCGCATGCAATTATCGATCGTCATACCGGCCTACAACGAGGAAAAAGTGCTTCCAAAAACCCTCGAACGGATTCAAGCGGCTGTCGGGGCGCAACACCTCCCGCAATCGGAGTGGGAAATCATTGTGTGCGACAATCACTCCGACGACCGGACCGCGGAACTGGCTTCGGGGCTGGGCGCCCGGGTGGTGACCGAGCCGCACAACCAGATTGCGAGAGCGCGGAATACCGGCGCGGCCGCTGCCTCGGGAAAATGGCTGCTGTTTATCGATGCGGATACCTGGCCCGACGAGGCACTGATGAGGGACGTGCTGACCATCATCGGCGAGGATCAGCTGATTGGCTGTGGCTCGACGATAAAAATCGAGGGCGGCACCTTGTTCAACCGCCTCCGGATGGAGCGCATCAACCCGGTGTTCCGGTTGCTAAACATGAGCGGTGGCGCTTTCCTCCTCTGCCGGAAAGATGCGTTCGATGCCATCGGTGGCTTCAGCGAGAACCTCTATGCCCTGGAGGAAGTCGACCTGCAGTTTCGTCTGAAAAAGTACGGGAGGTCACTGCACAAAGGTTTCAAAGTACTCCACGCCCACCCGGTAGCCACCTCGGGACGCAAGGGCGAGATTCGTTTTTCATCCATCCTGCGGATGGTAGTCTCCAATTTCATGGCGATTATTCTGTTTCTGCTCTATTTCATTCTCCCGAAAAAATACATCGGAAAAGTGGGCCGGAAGATGCTGGGGTATTGGTATAAAAGGTAGAAGGGTTTCAGTTGTTCCTATTGTTTCTGTAGTTTCTGTTGTTTCTGTTGTTGGGCTGTGCCGTAACCAGTATCAGGTTCGGCTGCACCATTTCAGGTTACGCTTCGAGGTTGCCAATGTTCCTGTGGTTTCTATCGTTGGAGTCTGAGAGTGGTAGTGGTTCATTTCTCATTATTCATTGAATAAAATCCTCCTCCGGCCTGTCGGCCACCTCCTCCAAAGGAGGACACGCGCGAACTGCCTTGCTCTTAATCAGCTAATGGAAAAAATTAAGAAGGGATCTTACATTGCAAATTTGTACCGCCAGAACTTTAATACTACAGTAAATTGGCGAACTGTCCCCCTTTGGAGGGGGAATTAAAGGGGGAGGATTCAAACCTGTAACCTGAAATCCTTTAACCATAGAAACTACAGTAACAATAGGAACAACAGAAACCCTTCTAACTACAGAAACTCTTTTAACCTGAAACCAACTTTTGCCCAGAATGCACTATATTCGAGGGCATTTTGCGGCTGATGACTGCAGAAGCCCTAATCATATCAATTAAAACACCACAAGCATTCAACATGAATTCAACTAACAAACACCTATCCACTTTTTCGGATTCCAAAAGCCACTATGAGATTCTCGACGGGCTGCGCGGCGTGGCCGCGGTGATGGTGGTCATCTTCCACTTCTTCGAAACCTTTACCGGAGGGGATCACCTGAAGCAAATCATGAACCACGGCTACCTGGCGGTGGACTTTTTCTTTGTCCTTTCGGGCTTTGTGATTGGCTATGCCTACGACGACCGTTGGGGCAAAATGACGTTAAAAGACTTTTTCAAGCGACGCCTGATCCGCCTTCATCCGATGATTATCATGGGGATGATTATTGGCGCCATCGGGTTTTATTTCAGCGCATCGCCCATCCTTTTTCCTGGGATTAGCGGTGTACCGGTCTGGAAAATGCTGCTGGTGATGCTCATCGGGTTTACCCTGTTGCCTGTACCGCCATCGCTCGAAATCAGGGGCTGGGGCGAGATGCATCCGCTGGATGGCCCGGCCTGGTCGCTCTTCTTCGAATACATCGCCAACATTCTGTATGCGCTATTCATCCGGAAATTCTCGAAGAAAGCGCTTGCCGTGCTGGTATTTCTGGCTGGCGCCGCACTCATTCACCTGGCAGTTACCAGTCCCAACGGCGACGTGATTGGTGGCTGGTCGGTTAACCCCGAGCAGTTGCGCGTAGGTTTAACTCGTTTGATGTACCCGTTCTTTGCCGGATTGTTGCTGTCGCGCATTGTCAAACCGGGACGCATCAAGTACGCGTTTCTGTGGGCCAGCCTTCTGGTTATAGTGGCCTTGTCGTTTCCGCGTGTGGGTGGAAGCGAGCACCTGTGGATGAACGGCCTGTACGATTCGCTGACCATCATCATCGTTTTCCCGGTGATTGTGTACATAGGCGCCAGCGGCAAAGTGACGGGGAAATTCGCGACCAAAATCACGCGTTTCCTGGGCGACCTTTCGTACCCGTTATACATCACGCACTATCCGCTGATTTATATCTTTACCGCCTGGGTAGTCGACAACCAGGTACCGATGTCAAAAGCATGGCCCGTTGGCGTGCTGATGATTGTCTCCGCCATTGCCATTGCGTACGGTGCGATGAAACTGTACGATGTGCCGGTAAGAAACTGGCTGGCCAAACGGTTTATGCACAAGACGGTGAAATAAACATATGACTTGGTAGAGACGCGATTAATCGCGTCTCTACTGCTGAATTGAATCGCATTTTGATTACCCCTAAATCCCCTAAAGGGGACTTTTAGCCTCCCCTTCAGGGGAGGTTGGTGGGGTGATTAAACAGCAATTCTTTCCCAATAAAAACCATAGTGTAGTGAAATATTTCCAAACAAAATTTAAAACGGATAGGAATAGAGACACTATTGTACAATCATTAAAAGGAATGATTTCAGAATCGACTAATGATCTTTTCATATTTCCGTTTTGTCTTTTTAAAAAGAGCTATTACGAAATGCTCAGGAAAAAGAGGAAATCTCCATTCAATGGAAAAGTGAACTCGAATACCTTCGAATTGCAAAAAACAATTATATATGGAAATATAAGCTCCGGCATGACATCAAGAGTTTTAACGATTAAAGGTAAAATTGTTGAAAATGGTAATGACAGAACAGTAACAATGGAGTTTCATTCTCCGCAAATTGAGATAATTTTGCAAGCGATTATTTTAATTGGCTGTTTAATTCTCTTGGCAATAACCGGCAATTATTTATTTCTTGTCATCCCTGTGCTATTGATTCTTGACAGAGGATCCACCACGTTAAAAAATCATCAGAGAATTAAGAAAAGAATAGTCGAATGACTTGCAGACGTAGTGCAGAAATAAAACTTTATTTTTTTAGATACCATGAAGACCAAGAAAGAACTGAAGGAAGAGTACAAGCAGATGAAGTTCCCGATGGGTGTGTTCCAGGTACGGAACCTGACGAACGATAAGGTTTTGATTGACAACAGCACCGATATGCTTTCGAAATGGAACCGGCACAAGATGGAGCTTAATTTCGGTGGTCACCGGAATGTAGTATTGCAAAAAGACTGGACCGAACAAGGGGAAGACAACTTCGTTTTTGAGGTATTGTCGGAACTGAAAAATAAGGATGACGAACAGGATGTGAATTACGCCAAAGAATTGCGTGTCCTGCAAAAAATGGTCATCGAGGAAATGCATATTCCGCAGGAGCGGATGTATTGAACGAATCGGTACACATGATTGAAATAAGTAGAGACGCGATTAATCGCGTCTCTACTGTTATAACGGTATTATTTTACCATTCGGAAACCAACCGGCAGCTCACCATTGTTGATGAGGGCTGCCAAACGGGTCAGTTCATCACGGGTAAAGTTCCCGGTGATGTTACTCTTCCCGCCTTTGATTTCATCGCGTACCACCGGTGCAAAATACACACGGTTGTCGATGACGATGGCCAGCGGTTTGCCAATGTTCCGTCTGGTCAGTTCCTGCCAGGTTTTCCTTCCGGCTTCGTTAAAGGTAATCTGCACCGAAGGCTGACCATCGGTTGCCGTTGCTTCACTCACTGCCGAACCGGTTAATGCTTCCGGTTGCTTCAGGATATAGAGAACCATCTGATGCTTGTCATTCGGTACGTTTCCCCACACGAACTGCATTTTACCGGACAGCTTTTGTGACCAGGGAGCAGTCGCCAGGTAAGCATTCACGGCTTCCATATTGGCCGGTTTCGCATAGCCAAATACATCAGTAGTGATGTTCTTTGCATCCGCTGCAGGAATATCCATCAGGCTTAACAGGCGATCGCTTTTTGACAGTTGCGATAAAACTTCGCTTCGGTCAACCGTTTCGGCGAAACCCAGGTGACCTTTAGCTGTCAGCAACTCCCCTGCCCGCTGGCTGTCCTTCGGATTTTCAAAACGAACTGTCAGGGTAGCCTGAGCCGGATCGGGCACCAGGATAAAGTGGTTCAATCCAACTGCCAACAACCGTTTTTTGATGATGCCCGCTGACTGATTCAGCTCAGCAGCACTGACATTCGGAGACGTGCTTTGCAAGGTAACCGTCCGGGTAGGTTGCGGCTTTTGTTTGGGGTGAGTCGGGATAAATACGCCGGATAACATCACGACGAGGAGGATATAGATGATTGTTTTCATTTGATTGTATTTTCAAATTAAATTTCTACTATTTGCGTATGAACGCCTATGTTTCAATTAAATCTACATCGAATGGAACTCGCCAATAAGCAATTCCTGTATGAGAAACATTTACTCATGGCTCGTTTCATGATATTTCAAGTTTATTGTTTGATGTAACTGTCATCGATTCCGCTATCAATTACCCCTAAATCCCCTAAAGGGGACTTTAAGCCTCCCCTTCAGGGGAGGTTTGGTGGGGTGATTTCACGGATCATGCAACGAGTAAATTATTTCAATAGCTATTACTCAGCTCATATCTCTTCAATCGACAAGACACGTTTAAATTTTAACATTAGAATGATTTCTCCTCTTCCTTCCGGAAGAAAACATCGGGATGATGTATAGAAAAAATGGAAATCAGGCGATGGCGGGAACTTCCCGGCCGTTGAGTGAAGTATAAAGGAAAGACCCGGATTCTTGCAGGCGATAGGGTTTGATGCGTAAACCAATTTGCGACCAAAGATGGTTGGCGGTCTGGTTCGCTTCGTTATCGGCTAAAACAACAAAGGCAAGTGATGACGTGACGGGTAATTTGCTCTTATCGGAGCTAATCCACGACGGCTGAAACGGAGGAAGAACATCCGGGGTAACCGTTACAGCCACTGGGTGTGCCATAGCTACCTCAACAACAGTGTTGTGTTGCTCAATAGAATGTTTACCCGATGACGAGTTCCCGCTGAAAACAGCAAACACCGTCAGCAACAGGCCAATCATAAAGGCTTGCAGTATGCGTTCTTCCCTATTTGCGTTCCGGTTCGTCATAACGGGATAAAATTAGGGAAAATATTTGAATGACGAATAAACCGGTATTATAAACAAGCAGAGACGCAGGCATGGTGTAAGGGAATTAACAATATCCTGTAATAAAAAAGAGACGCGATAAATCGCGTCTCTACAGAGGTCCCACCATTTGGGGTGGTGAGGATTATGAAATATCTATAGCAGGAAAAGGATCGCTTATTTCGCTTCGATGAAGCCGTCGACCTCGTCCTTTTTGCTTTTGACACCACGCTTCTTTGCTTCCTGTATGGCGTTGTGACGCTCTTCGTACAACTCCTTCAACTGGTTGTTGCCCCACACCACCAAAGCCGGCGGAATGGGTCCGAAATTGGCTTTGTATGTATCCAGTGCTTTGGTCATTTCCCTGGCTTTTTCAGGGTACTTATAGAACAGGTTGGTCGTCTCCGACGGATCATCCTTCAGGTTGAAAAGCAGCGTATCATGCGCGGCTGTGCTGGCCCGCCAGAAGTTTCCCTCGATTTTGTCCTGAGGCAAACTGATTTTCCAGTCTCCTTCCCGCAAACCGGTCACATCCTTATTGCTGCGGAAATAGGCGTACACATTGCTGGGACGCTTTTCTCCACGGAATAACACACCACTGATATCGTAGCCATCGAGCCGGATGCTGTCGGGAACCTGAACGCCGCAAATATCGGCGATGGTTGGGTACCAGTCGAGATTGCATACTACTTCATGGTCCGTTCGCGGTTTAATTTTCCCTTTCCAGTAGGCAATGAGCGGAACACGAACACCGCCTTCGTAACTGGTGGTTTTGCCTTCCCGCAAGGGTTTCGCCTCGCCTCCCAGCGGCCCCTCCTGTAACCACGGGCCGTTATCGCTGGAGAAAACAACCAGCGTATTGTCCAGCAGCCCCTGCTTCTTCAGCTCGGCCATCACCTGCCCGATACTCCAGTCGACTTCGAGCACGGCATCGCCATACAGGCCCGCACCCGATTTACCACGAAACTCAGGGGAACAAAAGATGGGCACATGCATCATGTTATGTGCCAATTCGAGGAAGAAAGGTTGATCTTTATGCCGATCGATAAAGGAGATAGCTTCCTCCGTATATTTTTTGGTCATCTGCGACTGGTCGATATGGAACTGCACCACATCGTTTCCACGCAGGTAAACCTGCTCCTCCATATCGTTGCTATATGGTATCCCGAAGTATTCATCGAAACCGTTTTGCAACGGGAGAAACTTCTCACGACTGCCCAGGTGCCATTTTCCAATGATTCCGGTCGTGTAGCCAGCTGTTTTCAGTAATTCGGAAATCAACAATTCTTTTTGCGGAATACCGGTATAATTACCGGGGAAAAACACTTGCTGAATGCCCATGCGTGCCGGATAACGGCCTGTGAGCAATCCTGCCCGTGACGGGCTGCAGATAGGCGAAGCAGAATAGGCATCGGTAAACCGGATTCCGTTTTCGGCCAGTTGATCGATGTTAGGTGTTTTCCATTTTTTCTGTCCGTAACAGCTGATGTCGGAGTAGCCCATGTCGTCGATGTAAAAGATGACAACGTTTGGCTTCTTCTCAGCATGAACCGGTGTACCGGCATTGGCCAACAGGGGTGTTGTTAATGCCATGCCCAGTAAAATATCCTTTGTTTTCATGGTTCCGGATTTTCGTTTATGATTTGGTTTTACAGGTTTAGCAGATAAATTGAATCCTACGGATTAAGGACCTGAAAATAACCATTTCTGGTCGGAAATCCTTCTGAAATCCATCATTTGGTCAGCACTACCTTACGGGCAGTAGAAAGGCTATTTCTTCTTAACTGCTTTTCTCCGCTCCTTCACCTTTTTCAATAACATTTCCGGTTCATTGGTCGTGATGAAATCGACGCCCTGGCGCAGGAGGTCATCCATAACCTGCGGCTTATCCACCGTCCATGCATTCACTTTCAAGCCATTGCTGTGTGTCACTGTCATCAGTTCGGGATTCTTTTGGAAGGCACCGAAATAGAAATCGATACCCCACATACCATCGGCTTTCATCTGGTGAATGTCCACGCTTTTCTGCAATGGCATCAACCGTGCACCGGGTTCCAGCTCATGAATCCGTTTCAGAATGTCATAACTAAAGCTGATGTATACCATCCAATCCTGCGCATGCAGTTTTTGCACCATCGCCACGACCTTATTGGCTAATTCGATGGAACGTTCTTTACTGATAACGGAAGGTTTCAATTCCGCAATCAACCGGGTGCGGTGCTGCAACATGCCGGTTTGGATGTAGTGCTCCAACGTGGGAATAGGCTCACCATTGGAGAGCTTAAACCTGAGTAAATCGGCGTAGTTGGTTTTCTCAATGGTTAGTCCGTTAAAATCGGCATCGTGGTTAATGACCAGTACGCCGTCGGCGGTTTCGTGAATATCGAACTCCGAGCCGGCAACTCCCAGTTTCATGGCCTGCTTCAATGAAGCGATGGAATTTTTAGGCAGATTCTTGGTTTTCCATGCACCGCGATGTGCAATAACTCCGTTATCGGCAAAACCGTTATCAGCTTTCTTCTGCTCCTTCTTATGACGTTTCGAATGCATCGTAACCTGGCCTTCGCCGTTAACGGCCCATGCATCCGATATTCCCTGCAGCATCAATACCACAATGACTGAAAAGATGAATTGCTTCATTATTCTTTCTGTTTGGATGATTTAACGGATGATCAGAATAAGTGTGGATTGCTTTGGTCATATTATGGCCAAGCAATCCACACTGTTGATACTATTTCTTGGAAAGTTACTTAAGTATCCACATTATTTTGTTAACCTCGTCATAACCGTCGTACTGACTGTTCAGCGCTGCGGTGAGATTATCGATGTTGTAATCGGTTTCCGATGTCGGATAGAGATAACGCATCGGAATTTTGGTATTCTCGACGTTCAGGTTGGTTGACGGATCAACCGGGAATACCGGATAACCGGTCCTTCTGTACTCGAAGTAACTGAACTGAGGATCCTGCATGAAGTTGAGCAGGTAACGCTGCATCCAGATTTGTTTCATCTGATCGTCTGCTGTAGTTTTGAACGCTGCCTCGCCGGTGAAATAGTTGGCGATGTAGTCGGAAGTAATCTGACGACCATGGCAGAAATTCGGATCGGTTGCTCCTACAAATGCAAGGGCAGCACTAACGCCGGTTTCGTAATACGTTTTCGCATCACCAGAAATCCATCCGCGCAATACGGCTTCCGCCAGAATAAGCTGTTGCTCTCCGTAGCTCAGGAGGATGCGCGGCTCACTGGCCGGCAAAGTGGCGTAACGGGTATTCAACGGAGAATAATCGCCGCTGGACAGAATGGCCTGCATTTGTGCATACGATTGGGTTACATCTACCCCCAGATACGCATTGTAGTCATCTTCTGCCAGACCATCGCCCAATTTGACAACCGAAGGATCGGTGTAGTAGAACAGACGGTAATCGTTCAATGCCTTCAGGTTATCAACCAGTAAAGTGCCTGGTAAGGTAGCCGGAGTAAAAATACTGGTTCCGGTAGTGTACAACGGATGATACTGACCGCTGTTATCGGCATACTTAAGCTCGTAATTGTCGTCGTTGCTGGCCATCAGGTTTCCTGCGGAAACAATCGCCTGAAAACGGCTTTTTACATTCAACGAAGTTACATCGGCTTTTTTACTCAGCGACATCAGCACTTTCAGCGCCAGCGTATTGGTCGCTTTTCTCCATTTGGCCGGGTCGCCATTGTAAATCGGGTCGCCATCGAATGAAGCACCCTGTGCAAAATACTGATCAGCCTTTTTCAGCGAATCAAGAATGCCAATGAAAACCTGTTCCTGCGTATCGTATTTCGGACGGTATACCGCATCGTTTACTTTGTTGGCTTCCGTAAAAGGAATATCTCCCACCTGCATGGTTAACCGGAAAAAGATGTACGATTTCACGAAAAGTGCCACTCCCCGGTAGGAATTGTCATTGTCATAACTTTCAGAGGCGTACTGAACCATCTTGTCGAGGTTGGGCAGTACAGTCATCGAACTGAAAGAGATATTACCGATGTCGTTGTACTGTTCAGCCAGCAAACCCTCGGTATAACCAATGTATTTTGCCAGACCGTTGGGAGCAATGTATGATTTGGCGTCGCCGGCATTCTTGATAGTTGCCAGCGTAACATCCGTGCAAAGCATGGCCGCTGTTACCTTATTGGATGTATCCGGGTTGGCATTGATGTCCTCGAAATTGCTACAGGAGGACAAAGCGAATACAGCGAGTATAGTATGAAGAAATATAATGATTCTTTTCATGGCGATTAGAAGTTGAGTTTTACGTTGAAACCAATGTAACGCTGTGACGGAGCACTCAGATCATCCTTTCCACTGTCGGGGTCGGAATATTTAAACTGCTTAGCCCAAAGGAGCATGTTCTGTCCGACAAAAGATACGGATGCACCTTTGCTTGCGAATTTGGCGCAAATTCTTTTCGGAATATCATAAGTGAGCGAAAGTTCCCTGATTTTCAGGAAAGTCGCATCGAAATATTCCAGTGGACTGATGTCACCCCAAACATTGTTACGGTACAACGCTTTGGTATATGCTTCGTAAGTTGTCGCTACATCGTTGGGTGCAAATACGCGCGTATCGCTGGTAATATTACCATAGGTATCGTAAGTTACAGTACCCGAAACCACTTTCACCCCTTTACCAATGTAGTTTTTGGTTCCCACATTAGCTACGTCGAGAGCACGTTCAGGTGTTACTGAATTCGGGTGACTTCCCGAATACCACATCATTCCTTCGGTAGCCGAATAGATGAGTCCACCCACACGACCATCCACTGAAACATTCAGTGTGAAGTTTTTGTACTTCAAAGAAGAACTGACACCCCAGATCCAATCCGGGTCGGCATAACCCACCAGTGATTGGTATGCCGATTTCATTGGCAAACCAGCTGAGTTGTGTACAATATCACCCTGCGGGTCGCGAACATTGTCCTTCGCTATCACTGCATCAGCACGGTTACCCACTTTCACCCACGGCATTTTGCTGGAGAACAGCGAGTCGAGTTTGGTGTAGTAGCGGGCGTACTTCGACCAGTTCAGGTTCAAATCCCACTGCCAGTTTTCATTTTTAACGGGAGTTACTCTTGCTGAAACTTCCACACCACGACGGGTAATCTGTTCGCCCAGGTTCACCAGCTGAGAGCTGTAACCTGTAGCGGGCGTTACACCTGCCTTCGTGATGAAGTCATACATCCGTTTGGTATAATAGGCCACGTCAACTGAAGCGCGGTTCTTGTACAAATTCACATTCGTACCTACTTCGAATGTTTCAGAGGTTTCAGGACGCAGGTCACCGCCACGTACCGTAGTAGGCAGACTGGCTGAACTCAAGGTTCCCCACGCACTGTTAATCACGTTGTAAACACTGTTGATCTCGTAGATATCAGCCGGGGTTTTAGACACGGTCCATGAACCACGCAGTTTCCACATCGACAACCAATCGAGTTTAGGCAGCAACTGCGAAGCGATAAAGCTACCGGCTACTGACGGATAGAAATAGGAACGGGTTGAAGCAGGCAGTGTCGAACTCCAGTCATTACGACCGGTTCCCTCGAGGAATAACATATCTTTCCACGACAGGGCGATACGTCCGTACAAACTGTTGACCTGTTGTTTGTAAATATTGGAAGTTACTTTAGCCGGATCGACCGAAGCCTTTAGTGAGTAGAAACCGGGAATGGAAATTCCGCCAACAGTAGTAGCTGTCATTCCCTGATCCTGTTTGTAGTACATGGTTCCCCCGAACAGTCCGTCAACAGTAAATTTGCCCAGCTTTTTGCTTCCTGAGAGCATGGCATCGTTGTTAAAACTGTAGCCGTTATTCCGAATGGTAGAATAAGCTCCCACCTTATTTCCCTGCCAGAACTGGCCTACGTTTGTTTGAAACGATCCAACCGAAACCGGAAGATCCTGCTGATAGTCGTATGCGTCCAAACCTGAACGAATGGCTAACTTCATCCATGGCAGGATGTCGTAACTCATGAATACGGTTCCGTTTACCAGATTCTTATCCAGACTTTTGGTCCGTTCGTATGCCTGGAAATACGGGTTGTTGTTGGTCGAGGTAAAACTGCTGTTCTGTACCTGGTCTTTTACCACCCAGTAATCTTTGTAATCGCGAACATCCCAGTCGGCCGGACTCCAGATCAACATGGAGTAGAAATAGCCGTAATCTTTATAACCGTTATAACCAATATTATTGGAATGATCTTTTGAGTACGAAAAGTTGGAGGTAATGGTCAGCTTGTTCAGCTTCATGTCGCCACCGATGCTATAAGTGTACCGGTCGAGTGTATTGTTCGGATACTGTCCCTTGTTTTCCATCCAGCTTCCTGATGCGCGGAAACTGCCGTGCTCGCCCTGTTGTACTACACTAACGTTGTTATTGGTAATATAACCGGGCTCCAGGAAGTTTTTGAAGTTATCTTTCCCGATAGGAAGGTAGGGATATGTTTTATATGATTTGGAAATTGGATCCCACTGTTCTCTTGGAGTTCCGTCCATGGCAGCTCCCCATTCGCCACCACCGTTTGATTTGTATACACCACCAGTACCACGTCCGTAAACAGTTTGTTGTTTTGGGATAGCCAGAAAACCGGCATTAAACATGGTGCTGCTGTTTACAGTCACCGAAACGCCCATTTTATTCAGACCTTGTTTCGTGGTAATCATGATGGCACCGCTTCCGCCACGGTATCCGTACAACGCCGATGCAGTAGCACCTTTCAGCACACTGATGCTTTGAATATCGTCTGCAGGCACATCATTCAGCGTCAGGTTTCCGTAAGGAACACCATCGACAACCAGCAGCGGTGTTTCACCCCGGATGGTGATTGTCGGAGCAACTGCAAATTCAGTGCTGTTCTTTACCATCAAACCCGATACTTTACCGGTGAGCGATGTAGCCACATCCACGCCTTTTACAGTACTCAGCTGGTCACCCACCACTTTCTGCACGGCGTAACCCAGCGCTTTTTCTGCGCGTTTGATACCGAGTGCTGTTACCACGACCTCATCCACACCAATGGATTCGGGAGCCATGATGACATTCAGAAATGTATTGGAGTCAACTGTAATCTCCTGTGTTTTCATTCCCACGAAGGAAAATTCAAGGGTAGAACCAGCCGGAACACCGGCCATGTTGAATTTTCCATCAGCGTCGGTTACAGTACCGTTGGTGGTCCCTTTTATAACAACGGTTACACCGGGCAGAGGTCCGCCGTCCTTATCGGTCACCTTTCCGCTTACCGGCTTTTGCTGATTGCTAAATTCCGGAGAAAGAACGATTTGACGATCGACAATGTGATATTTGATGTTTGTACCGGTAAATAATTGGTTAAGTACATCACGGATAGAAGCATTTTCAACCCTGATATTGGTGGAGCGCTGTACATCAACTATATCTTTGTTATAGAAGAATACATAGTTGCTTTGTCTCTCAATCTGAGAGAGGACGTCTTCGATGGTAGAGTTCCTGACATCCAGGTTTAACTGTGTTTCCTGAGAGAAAACAGGAGACGCAAAAGTTTGCACAATGCAACACAGTATTAGAAAAGTGGTAAGTTTCATGATACGCAATACTTTTCCGAGATCTGCCCAACCGGGCAAATCATACGAATCAATTTTTTTCATAGCTTTGTTAAAGATTGATTTTTACACTTATTAAATTTCAATTGGATAGGATGCGGGTAATGTGACGGCATTACCTGCATTTTTTTTGATTCATTGGCACTGTTTTTTATGGTTTATAAACACGTTTATTATCTTTTGAAATCAAAACTTTTCCTTTGCTGTAGGTTCCGTCGCTTTTTAATCCACCCTTCTGGTAACGGCACTTCACTGGTGCCGACAATTCGAGCAATTCCAGTATTTGATCGAGATTTTCATTTTGCAGGGTGGCATTGTATTTATAATCTCCGAGGACGGAATCAGTTAAATCAATTTCGACATTGTATTGCCGCTGCAACGTGCGTAAAATGGCATTAAGCGGTGTATCCCTGAAAATCAGTTTTCCTTCGCGCCAGCATACAAACGGGGTTATATCTTCGTTCTGAATTGCCAGCGTCTGTTTTTCCTTATTGAAGAACGACACCTGGCCGGGAGCCAAAAACTGCTCCTGACCGTTGACCTTCAGCGCAACTTTTCCCTCCACCAAAGCAACAGTGACCATGTTTTCGTCACTATAGGAGTTCACATTGAACTGCGTTCCGTAAACCTTCACTTCCGGTCCCAGGTTTTCCACCTCAAAGGGTGTATGACTTTTCGTCACCTTGAAAAATGCTTCGCCCTCAACCTTCACTTTCCGGGCATCGCCATAGAATACCGAGGGGTACGTAATGCTCGATTCGGCATTCAGCCAAACCTTCGTACCGTCGGGCAGGTTAACCAATGTCCGCGCTCCCGTAGGTGATACAACCGTGATATCTTGTTTGGAACGGTATTCCAGAAGATCGGTATATTTCGTCTCCAGCTGGTGTTTGTTGAAATAAACCCAGGAGGTGTACACCATTAACGGAATGAAAAGAATAGCGGCTACACGAATGGCAGTATTAACAAGTTTCCTGATATTTGAAACCGATAGTCCGTGCATCCTTCCGGATGTTTCTTTCCACAGATACTGAACTTCCTGTTTACTGATTTCGGGTGTGCGGTAGGTAAGTATCTTCACCAGTTCCATCGCCTCATTGAATTCCCCGATATGTTCGGGATGAGCCGCTGGCCACTCTTCCCATTTTTCGGGATGAGCCACACTCTTTCCTTTTGCCCAGCGGATGAAGTTGGTGTCTGAAATTAAAGTCTGAAATATATTGTCGTCAAAACGATCCATGCTCACTGTTTTATACAAAGAGAACGATTGATCGTTTTATACTCACTTTTTTTGAGAAAAATTCACATTTTTTTTCTGAAACAGTCCGAAGAGGAAAACTTCGATGTCGGACGCACCTTCCACATTCAATCCCCGCATGTTATTACGAATGCTTTCCAATGCCCGGAAGAGCAGGTTCCGCACTGATTGAATGTTCATCTCGAGCACTTGGGCGATTTCGTGAAATTCCAGTTCGTGATTAAATCGCAGCAAAACGACTTCGCGCTGCCGGCCGGTCAGTTTGTCGAGACTTTGCACCAGTGTGCGGGTCAACTCACTGTCAACTTCTTCCTTAACGATAAAATCTTCCTTCGAAAATTCGAAGGGCTCATAAAAGCCGTTCTCCAAAGCACTCTCCTGCCTCAATTTCTTAATCCGTTTCAGCAGTTCACGCCTGACCGATACAAAGAAATAGGCTTTGATGTTCCGGACTTCTTTCATTTTCTGTCGACGAAACCAAACATCCACAAACATATCCTGGATGGTGTCTTTGACCAAATCGGGAAGAGGAACCAGTTTCAATCCATAGTAATAGAGCTCCTGGTAAAGATCTTCAAATACTTCACCAAGCATGGCATGATCTCCTTTACGGAATTTTTGCCACGCGTCGGTTAACTCATATTTTGTATCTCCCAACGTCTCCATAATGCGGATTTTGAACAAATATATTACTTTCTCAGGCGATTTTCAGACTGTAACATTTTTTTAATCGGATGTTGACGATTGCGTAAAAGACGCCAGAAGTTACGAAAAAAGCAGGGAGTGATAAGCGTTTAAGTATGTTACAAAACAGTAGCAAAAGTATCGGAAAGCTTTGTGCTCTCCCTTTTCGGGATGAAAAAGCAATGGTTTGGAATTAAAATACAAAAACCACTCGCATCACTGTTCTATACAAAATATAAGGAATGCGTTTGCCTCATTCGCTAAACGAACATACACTTATTAAAGCAACCGGGGAAACAAAAAGCGGAGCCGCTTTTCAACGACTCCGCTATGATTTTTGGGGTTAATTTATCAGCTTCAACTTTACTTTTGGTATGGATAGAGATAAAATCCGCATTGATATTGCTTGTCCGAAGACAAACGGTAAGGCGGCATGGCTCTCGCGTTACGACTCCATGAATCGATACCTCCAACGCCCATTTGCTTGTCATCCAGATTGACGGTAATGAAATCGCGTACCGGCAAATCGTCGATATGTTTGGCCTGTTCCAAATCCTGCAACGAATACGGCCATGCACTGACGCTCAACGGAGCCTGACCAACGACCATGAGTCCCTGACCACTCTTGTCGGTAAACCGAACCCAACGAACGCCATTGCGATTGCCATTGGACTGTGGACGCACATAATTGGTCCACAAGGTATCCACCAAGCCTGAATACATGCCAATATTCGCGCCGGTCTGCCGGTCGGAATAATTTTCCCACGGTCCGCGGCCATACCATGTCATGGTTCCAAACTCTTTGGGAATTCGCAGGCTCATACCCACAACGGGAATGTAAGCCGGGACATCACCTACCGGAGTCAGCGTTTGATTTACCTGAACCACTCCATCCTCAAAAACGGTGTATTTCAGTTCCCAGGTCGATTGACCAACCGCCAAGGTTCCCCGAACCGTCACAATAACCGTTTGATTTTCCGGTTGACTCAGTTTCACATCTGTCACTTTTCGGCTGGCTCCGGCATCTTTCCATGCATCGAGAGCTCCTCGCCAACCTGCTTTGTCGTTGTCGGTTTCTGCCCGCCAGAAATTGGGTTTCAACGGACCGCTGATCAATGATTTTCCTTTCGCAGTGTAGTTTTCCAACGAGCCATTCACTTTGGATATCGTCATGTCAAAAGAAGCTCCCGTCAGCGTGATGGCATCATCCGTCTGCTTCACCTGAACAGCTGTTCCATTCGCTTTACCAGGCGTCGCTGCAGGAGCAACGGCCCAAGGCATTTTGAATTGATCCCAGGCTAAAGTGAATCCTTTATCGGCCCAGAATTCTTTGTGTTTCAGGGTCAGATTCAGGTTTAACCTGTATTCGCTGCCTGCTTCCAGTTTGGGTTGTTCAATCGGCAAACGAAGCCTTGCCCAGCCATTAGCACGTGTAGTCAGCGTGTCAATCACACCGGACTGGATGGTTTTACCGTTTTGTGTCAACGTCCATTCGACATTAAACTTACTGAGATTTTGATGGTAATATCCGTTGTGAACCATGACCTCACCGCGGTTTAAATCACCGGCTTTGAAAGTCACATACTGGTACACATGCTTTACTTCGTAATATGCCGGATTGGGCTTCCGGTCTGGCGAAACGAAACCATTGATATTGAAATTCGCATCGTTGGGATCGTCACCGTAGTCGCCACCGTAGGCCCAGAACATTTTACCTTTGGCGTCTTTTTTATACAATCCCTGATCAACCCAGTCCCAGATACATCCGCCAATCAGGTTTTTGTAATGATTAATCAAATCCCAGTAAGCCGTCAATCCTCCGGTAGAGTTACCCATAGAATGATCGTATTCGCACATGAAAATCGGTTTGTGAATATTCGGGTCCGAAGCCAGTTGCTGCAACCATTCCGGTGTTGGATACATGTGGCTAATCATGTCGGCTACACTGTTCATTTGTTCATAGTGAATCGGCCTTGAAGGATCAACCGTGCGGGCATACGATGCCATCAGGGCAAAGTTTTCGCCATGCCCCGCTTCGTTACCCAGCGACCAGATAATAACTGACGGATGGTTCTTATCCCGGGCAATCATCCGGGCAATCCGGTTCACACAAGCATCCGTCCAGCGAGGATCGCTTCCCGGAAGGAGTTCCCGTTCCAGCATCCCATGTGCCTCCAGATTAGTCTCATCGAGCACATACATGCCGTATTTATCGAACAAGTAGTAGTAACGTGGATCGTGCGGATAATGCGACATACGCACTGTATTGACATTAGCCTGTTTCAGTAATTTCAGGTCCTTCTCAATCCACTTGTAATCCATGGTCCGGCCGTTAAACGGATCGTGCTCATGCGTGTTCACCCCTTTTAACTTTACAGGAACACCATTCACCAGCAACACGCCGTCTTTGATTTCGATATTCCGAAAACCCGTTGTCGAACGGGCAGCTTCCAGAACTTCGCCTTTGGAATCTTTCAATTCCAAAACAACAGTATACAGATTCGGTGTTTCTGCAGTCCATTTCAATACATCCGGTACTTTGGCATAAAGCTCTGCAATTCCATCAGTACCGGCTGGGATGTCGGTTATGGTTTTCGACTGTGCAATGGGACCATCTCCGATTAACTTGCCCTGTTCATTGTACAAATAAGCGACAACCGTTGCCGGATTGTGATTTTCATCAGAAGAGTTCCGAACCTTAGCAGTAATGTGCATTATCCCCGTTTCATACCGATCGTCGAGACTTGAACGCACGAAGAAATCTTCGAGATGTTCCAATGGTGTGCTGTATAAATAAACGCTCCGGAAAATTCCGCTGAAACGCCACATGTCCTGATCTTCCAGGTAAGAACCGTCGGACCAGCGATACACCTCAACCGCCAGTATGTTTTTTCCCTTTTTCAGGAAAGGAGTGAGATTGAACTCGGCCGGAGTCATACTTCCCTGGCTATAGCCGATCTTTTTTCCATTCACCCAAATGTAGAACGCACTCTTTACGCCGTCGAAATGGATAAAAACTTCACGGCCATTCCAGTTTTGGGGAACATCAAACGTGGTCCGGTACGAACCAACCGGATCAGTATTCGCATTCACCAACGGAGGATGAGCCGGGTAGTCCGGATGAAACGGGTATCGGTTATTCAGGTAAATGGGCTTGCCGTAACCTTCCAGTTGCCATACTCCCGGCACCTTAACAGAGGCCCATTTTCCGTCGTTAAAATTCGTTTTATAGAAATCCATGGGCCGCTCTGCCGGATTCTTCGAAAAATGAAACTTCCACATCCCATCGAGTGACTTGTAATACTGCGTATGGATTTCAAGCGTACTATCGGCCAACGCACTCATCCGGTCGGGATAGTGCATGAAACTCAGATATGGCGGTTCTTTGTTAATCCCGATGACCTGGGAGTTTTCCCAGTCGGGGAGATTTCCATAACTCGTTTGAGCAAATACGGAACTGCTGCCAGTTACCAGTATCCCGAACAAAACGAATAATGGAATCGAGTATTTCCGAAATATTGAATATCTACTCATAAGATTTATTTATTTTGTTTAATTGGTGAAATAAGTCGCGTTTGAAGATTACCGGTTTGAGATAATTTACCCTATTGAAGTGTTTCCAGTTTTAGTATCAAACTGATCTGAAATGAAGAGGAAAGCACAACAATAGTTTAAAAAAGTTCTTCCGATCTTACAACGTTGCACGATATGAATAAAGAGTACTGTTTTGTATACCGACTTATTGTTTGCCTTCAGTCTTTACTAACTTATTTATAACAAAACAAAGTGGTTCCAGGAAAATTCATCAAGCCCCGCAGTCCTTCCCCAACGAATACAAGTAATTACTAAATGCCTTATTTACGAGCCGGAGTAGCATGGATATAATACAGGGACAGATGCCCACCGAAGTGGTTGAGAAGTCTGTCCCTATAAAAAATCAATAATTATATTCTAATCTCATGTTACATTAATAACCAGGATTCTGAATAAGTTTATCATTCCTATTCATTTCATCTCTGTCAATTGGCAATAAGTAGTCCTTGGGATCCCAGGCACGATGATCCACAACTTCTACCTTATACGTTGGTGTACCTACACCATAAGATGTAGAGAAAGATGTGGGACTTCCGTAAAGGATATATATTCCCTCTACATCCGCGTAAGCACTCGGACCGATCATCCAACGTCGGATATCATAATAGCGAAGTTCTTCAAAAGCCAGCTCTATTTTACGTTCATAACGCAAGCTATTGACTAAATCCGCTCCGGATGACGTAATTTCCGGCATACCTGCCCTCTTTCTAATCATATTGATATAGGTTCTCGCCTCAGCTTCTTGTCCTAAACCTATACATGCTTCTGCATAGTTTAACAAAACTTCAGAATAACGCATGAATCTCCATGGACTGGTTTGTTTGGCTGCTACAGGATCGATTGAAGAATCGACACCCTTTTTAAGATAATATCCTGTCCATGTGCCATTCCAATTATCGATCCCTCCATTAGTTCCCTTTGTATCCAACCCGTCTTTAATGGTGTTAGCATCATAATAATAATGCCCTGTTTGAATATTACCATAAGGATCTCCGGACACGTCGGATGGTCTTGCTCTCCAGTGTGCACCATCGTACAAAACGGTTGCATAAAAACGTGGATCCCTGTTTTCATAAGGAGCTGCAGCTTCAGTCGCATTATTCCAACTAAAAGTACTACCATCACTCATTTCGTATGAGTCCACAAATTGCTGGGTAGGAGCCTCGGTACCCCAACCATGATAACCGCAAGGATTATGAAAGACGCCCGGATTATAAGTTGTCCATGAGCCTTTAAAGTTTTGGGTATAGTATCTTGAAAAGATATCTTCTGAAGTACGCATTGACAGAAACAAATTATAATAATTGTTGGCAGCTTCCTGCGGACTTGCTGGATCTGGTTTGTAAAGTGAATATACTCCCAAATCCATTACTGCTTTCGCTGCATCTTTTGCCTTTTGCCAGCGTGCTTCCCTGTCGCCTGCCGAAACATTAGTATACCCTACCAACTCGGGGTGTGCATAGCTACCCCAGACTGAAGGTGTGTTGTAAAGATCGCTGGCCGCATAAAGTAATGCCCGCGATTTCAATGCCAAGGCGGCACCTTTTGTTGCTCTCCCCATCTCACTTTGTGTTAATGGAAGATATTTGGCAGCACTATCACATTGGTCAGAAATAAACTGAATACATTCACCATATGTACTTCTGGCAACCGTAAAAGAATCGGTTAAAGTATAAGCAGTAGTAATAAGAGGTACCCCACCGTACATGGCTACCAAATTGTGATACAAATAGGCCCTTAGAAAAAACACCTCACCCTTTAGTTCATTTTTCGTATCGTTATCTATCGGTGAAGCATCAACTTTTGACATAAATAAATTTGCCGCTCTGACCTTTTGGTAGACACTTGCATAATTATATAAACCATAATATCCTCCGGCACTAAAAGCAGACAAATTACTCGGCGACAACTGGCTTAGCATAATCGAAGTCATACCAGCCCAACTGCCGGCATTCATGTGAGATTCATCTGTAACCGAAGCCAACATACTCCAGTTATAACCGTCAGGTATGCCTTGATATATGTTATTAACAAAAGCGGTCATCAGTCCGGGATCGGTTGAATTGAAAACGGCCTCATCTGTAACCGAATCCGTAGGAGACAAGTCTAAGACATCTTTATTACAGGACGTGCCTAGTAATAAAATGGCCGAAAAGTATACTAAATGATATATTATTTTTTTCATATTCAATTATTCTAGTTGATTAATTAAATGACAACTAAGGATTTTAAAATCCTACGGTCAATCCCATAGATACCACGCGTTCCAATGGATAGTTATATCCAGTTATGCTGCTGGCCGAACCATTGGCAGAAGTATTGGCCCCCATCTCCGGATCAAAATTCTTCATATCAGGAGCATAGGTAAGCAAATTGTATCCACTTACATATACTCTTAACTTTTGAAGACCTACCCTCTTAACAATTCTCGTAGGAAGAGTATAACCGATCTGAAGTGATTTCAAGCGTACATAATTCGTTTTATGCAACCAATAGGTATTGTTAAGGGTAGCCCAATACCAGTTTCCTCTGTTAAATGTTCTTGGACCGTTAGCAGTTGGATTGTCAGGTGTCCAGCGCGCGTCGGCAAAGCTTTGAAGATAGTTACCAAATTGTCCGGCTTCAGAGAATATGTATGCTACGCCGCCAGTTGCCCCCTGAAGTAAGGCAGACATATCGAACCCTTTGTAATTCAGTGTGATGTTTGTACCAAAGGTCAATGGAGGAATATTATTCTTGTATATTCTCACCTGGTCTTCTGCATTAATCACGCCATCATGGTTGTAATCGACAAATCGTACATCGCCGGGTTGCGGCGTTGAACCAATCTCATATTTTAAATTATCAGCATCAATTTCTGCTTGTGTGTGGTATATGCCATTTGTAAGGTAATACAAACCCGATCCCATTGGATGTCCAGTTGTTTGCTGCCATTTGGGAATACCTGGCGTTTCACCCCATTGTATCACTTTGTTTTTGGCATACCCTGCATTGAATGATACAGAGTAACTAAATTGATTTCTTACCTCACTTCTATAAGAAATTGAACCATCAACTCCCTGGTTAGATACTTTGCCATAGTTTATACTCGGCAAATCAATTCCTGATGAGGTAGGTACAACACCGGTTGGAGCCCACAAGATATTACTTCTTTTGTAGTAGAAATAATCTGCTTCTACACTCAGTCTGTCATGTAAAAGCCGGGCGTCAAAACCAATATTGGCCTGGTTGGCTACTTCCCATGTGATATCTTTATTTGCTGCAACACTCTCATACAAGGTTTTCATTTCGGTTAGCGCCGAACCCGAGTAAGTTACAAACGGAAGGTTATATGTTGTATTGGAATCATACTTTTTTCCATACTGATAGCCAAAAAGATAAGATGTCAAGAATTGATAAGGATTAACCCGGTCGTTACCTGTTTGCCCAACGGAGCCCCTTAGTTTAAAGTAATTAATGAAACTAAGATGGTCCTTCCAGAAATTCTCTTGCGACACTACCCATCCCAGCGACACGCTGGGGAAGAAACCGAAGCGATGATTTTTGGGGAATATGTACGAACCGTCGTACCGGCCAATAAGTTCAATCAAATATTTATCAGCATAACTATAGTTAAACCTGCCAAAATAACTTAACCGGGTATTTGCATCACCTGTACCATCGGTCGCTTGGTAAGTCGTTCCTCCGGCAAAAAGTTCCTGAATGGCTGTAGAAAGGAAAAGGTCTCTGTAAGCACTAAAATTCTCAGTATTTCCTTTTGAAATCTGTGATCCCAACATCAATTTCAAATGATGCTTTTCTCCAATCGTAGTCTGGTAATTAAGTGTTCCATACGCCAACTTATTATAATCACTTCTAAAGTATTCCTTCAGGCTTGGCGTATTATTGTATCCTCCCCCATAGGTTTTGTAATTGAGAACAGGATTCCCATTTGTGTCCAAAGTGGTTCCATCCCATGTATATAAGTTAAACGGTTTACTGAAGGTTTTCGTAAAATCGAAACCCTGGTCGTACGAAAGATTGCCACTAAATGTCAACCCTTTCACCCCGGGAATATTGATATCTAATTTAAGATTGGAATTTAATTTATAATATTTGTCTCTGTTAGCACCCGCAGCATCGGTACTGGTCACGACAGAGTTTCTACCTCCTTCAATTGCCGGGCCGGGTTCTCCGGTAGGCCAAACGGCCACTGAGGTAGGATAAGACTGTATTAAACCCCTGAAAATATCATAGGCTCCGTAAATTGGAAAGTTTTTGTCTTCCAGACGTCCTGCAATATCAAATCCGATTTTAATATCCTTTGTAACCTGTCCGTCAATGTTGCTTCTGAAGTCATATTGGTTGTAATAGGTAGCGCTATTATAATAGTTTCCATCCTGATGTTTGGTACCGATGGAAACAAAATACCGCATCGCATCTGTTCCCCCTGAAAGAGAAATGTTGTTGCTACTTTGAGCGGACATCGGTTTTATGACCTTTTTGAACCAATCGGTATTGGGATAATGCAACGGGTCGGAACCATCCCTGAATTTTTGTATTTGATCGGTCGTATATACCGAATTCATTCCAAGCGAATTATCATTGTAATACGCAACCTCATTTAACAAAGTGGCATAAGTAGCTGCATCTGCCATCTTGGGAAGTTTTGTTGGCTGATTAAACCCGTAATCGGCATTGAATGTCAGTTTCGGTTTTCCCAGTTTTCCTCTTTTGGTCGTAACCAGGATAACCCCATTGGCTGCTCTTGAACCATAGATAGCCGCAGAAGCATCTTTTAAAACCGTAATGCTTGCAATGCTGTTTGGATCGATCCGGTCCAGGCTTCTGTCCGGTACCCCGTCAACGACAACCAATACGCTGTTATCATTGAATGTATTACTTCCCCTGATACGCAAAGTAGTACCGTCATATCCAGGCTCTCCACTACCTGTTACTGCCACCAATCCCGGTGCCCTACCGGCTAAGCTGTTACTCACATTGGTAACAGGCACCTTTACAACATCGCTACTTTTCACGGTACTGATGGACCCTGTTAATGTTTCCTTTTTTTGAGTACCATAACCAACAGCCACAACTTCCTGAAGACCAACGGAGGATTCCCTCATTGAAACATTGATTTCTTTTTGATCTCCTATTGTCACATCCTGAGAAGCCATACCTACAAATGAAAATTCCAGAACACTTCCTTGCGGAACATTGGATAAAACATAGTTTCCGTCAGTATCTGTAATGGTTCCGGTAGTTGTTCCTTTGATGACAACGGTGACTCCGGGAAGAGGACTTCCCGAGGAATCGGTTACCTTACCTTTTACGGATTTCTGTTGTTGTGTTTGAGCCGGAGCGGTTTGTTCTTTCGCTTTAACTGCCGGATTCAGTATGATTAGGTTTTTGTCGGTAATCACATAATCCACACCTCTTTCCCCAAACAATTGTTTCAGGATGCTTTGCACGGATTCTTTCCGAACATTGATATTCACTTTTCGATTGACGTCGAGCCGCTCATCCTGAACCAGGAACTTGAATTCGCTCTGTGCTTCAATCTGCTTCAGAACCTGCTCAATGCTTACATCATTCAGATTCAGTGTTAGTTTTGTCTCCTGTGAGTACACACTGGCAGATACTTGTAGTGTGGTAACGAAGATCAGAAAGGTAATAAGTCGCATAATACGCAACAGTTTTTTAAGGCAAGGGATTCCTAATCCCTCAACTTTCGGGTTTTTTTTCATAGATTTGAATGTTTGAATTATACTACTTAAAGCCTTTTTAACGAGGCTTTTTCAACCACCGGATGTGCCAGCATTCGGTGGTTTTTTGTTTTCATTGATTCGTAGTTTTACTGATAAATTGATTCCACATTAGTTACTAAAGGATTTATGTTGTTTCTGGTTGTTGCGGGTTATTGTATATAAGCTGTCTTTTTTTGAAAATTCCAGGCCACTGGCAATGGAAATCGCATCCAATACTTCTTCAATATTTTCATTACTGAACGTTCCGGTATAATGCACATCTTCCCCCAGATCCTCGGGTTTAAACGATATTTTTACATTATATCTTCTCTCCAGTTTTTTGGAAAGCTCTTCCAGTGACTCATTATGCATGTACATCAGATTCTTTCGCCAGCCTGAATATTCTTCCGGGTCCACATTTTTTTTGGAGAAACTGGCATCAGCTTTATCGTAGGTAATCAACTCCCCTGGCTTGACAGGGTATTCCTCATACCCTGTCCTCTGAATACTTATTTTTCCTTTCGCTAAGCAGGTTTTGATGAATAAATCGTTTTGGTAAGCTGATACATTGAAACGGGTTCCGTACACTTTAATATTGAATGCACCGACATTTACAATGAATGGCTTTATACTGTGAGCAACTTCGAAATATCCTTCGCCTTTCAACTCAACCGTTCGGTTCTTTCTATTGAAATCGTTGGTATATTGAAGGCTAGAACTGGAATTCAGCCATACTTTACTACTGTCGGGGAGATAAACTACCGATCGATTTCCCAACTGGGTAGCAAACATCACATTGCCAGAATCTTGGTTCCATTCAGGAATACCTAAAAAGCGCGATATGCCAAGCATCAACAGCAAACCTGCAGCTACACCGGAAAAACCAATCCAGAACTGCTGTTTCCTTCTTCGCTTCTTTTCCTGAATTTTTTGGGTGAGCACCAGAAATGCCCGTTTGACATCGTATGTTTTGTAATGACGGATGTTTTGGGATTCGTCCCAGAGACCTTTGAATTGGTTGAATAACTGACGGTTTTCTTCGTTCTTCATCAATACATCGAACGCTTCTTTCTCCTCGGGAGATGCACTCCCAGTAACAACGGCTTGAATTATTTCAAAGGTTTCCTTCATATAAGTTCGCTTTCCGCTTGAACTTTTCAGTCATTAGTAGTATTAATTAAGCCCGTTGAAATCCGGCAGTATACATGAGTCCGACTGCCTGAATTCATTTTTCATACAATTCTATGACAGTTGTCAAAAAAGAAAGTCTTACATGATGTTTATTTTTTTTTGAGAAAATTCGGGATACACTAGTTCTATACATGTCTTAACCAACCTTAAAGCCTTACCAATCTGAGCCTTTACTGTCTTAACAGAAATTTCCATTGCGTTCGCAATTTCGTCCTGCTTCAAATCTTCAAACCTGCTTTTTTCGAAAACGGTCTTACAACGGGGAGGCAATTTTTCGATGCAACCGAATAAATAGTTACGAAACTCTTCCTGTTCCAAATCTACATCACTGACCAACTCATTTTGATTAAGCTGAAAGTCACTGGTATATCTTCGCCGGGTGTTTTCTGCATTCAGACGGTTCAAACTTCTGTTTTTGACCGCCATATACAAATAGCTTTTAATCGAACCCGAAAAACGGATTCTGGTTCGCTCTTCCCATAGTTTCGTAAAAAACTCCTGCACAACGTCTTCAGCAATAAAATCATCATGCAAGCGGCTGTTGGCAAAATTGCACAATGGAGTGTAGTAACGCTCAAACAGTAACCTGAAGGCATCGAAATCTCCGATACGTATTTTATTCATTAATTGAATATCAGTCAGGTCAAAGTGCATAAAGTATCGTATAATTTATTTTGCACATATTTAGGAGTTTGCTCCGCCAATTGTAAATCACTATTAATAAACAGAATATATCACCATTCAATGTTTAATTTGTCGTCCCCCTAATATGGCAATTCTCAAAAATACAATTTTATCTCATTTTTAAGTCAAATCTCACAATAAGTTTACCAACCAGTACCTACCGGTATTTAAAAAATTAAAAACCAATGAAACACGATCAAATTTCAAACTGATTCCCAGAACATTAATAAATAAAGGTGAGAATACTTATTCGGCACCGGCATGTGCGAACAATTCAATGGCGTGGGCTACCTGCTCGGGTTTTCCCAAGACATAGGCAACATCGCCTTCGCGGAAGATAATTTCCGGAGAAGGATGTTCGTGCAATTCATCTCCCCTTTTCAGCGCCAGAAGAGTTACACCAAAAGTTTTTCGAAACTGCACATCTACAAGGTTCTGTCCAATAAGAGGAGAAACTGCTTCTACACGAAGAGCGGCAATATCCAGGTTTGGAATCTCACTGAGAACTTTATGCGAACGGAATAGTTCCTCCTCTTTCTCACGGAATATTCCGTAATGATCATCCCGTATTTGAGCGATGGCATTATTGATTTCGTTACGCGGTACCAGATACTCTTTCAACACCCGTTGGAAGAGTTCGATGGCCGTTTCAAACTCTTCAGGAATTACCTGATCTGCTCCCAAATGATAAAGTTCTTCCAAATCGTCGACATAACGAGTACGAACCAAAATCCGGGCATGAGAATTGACATGTCTTACCTTATCAATAATGGCCATAGCCGTAATCACATCACCAACTGATATGACAACCACATCGGCCGTTTCGGTATGGGCTTTCTGTAAAATGGGCTCATTCACCGCATCACCATATATCACTGTCTCTCCTTTGAGCTGTCGCTGGCGGGCAATGGCCGGATCGAAAACAATGGCCACATAAGGAAGCTTCATGTAGCTGGCCATTTTGGATAAGCTCAGCGCCCTGGAATCTTTTCCAATAACGACCATATGATTCTTCAGCTGCGGAATATCCATCTGCGGAAGCGGGAAAAGACCATCAACTAAAAAACGGGGAACCGGTAGTTTCAGCAAAAATTCACTAAATGGTCGGGCCACATGGATGGCAAACGGAGACAGGGACATCGTGACAATAGCGATTGCCAGGAATAACTGGTAATAATAATCCGTCAGGATGCCTTCATCCAATCCTTCTTTAGCCAGAATGAAGGAAAATTCTCCCACCTGACTCAAAGCAACACCAACCATCACGATGCCACGGAATGTATGTCCCAACAGAAAAGCAGCAAAGCTTCCAATAACAAACTTCAATCCCAGCACCAGTATCACAGTCATCAATACAACGGCATAATGGGTAATGACAAAATGAAGATCGAGAAGCATTCCTATGGAGACAAAGAAAAAACTGGTAAACATATCCTTGAAGGGAATCAGGTTACCAAAGGCCTGGTGGCTGTATTCTGATTCCGAAACCATTAATCCGCCCAGAAAGGCGCCAAAGGCCAGTGACAATCCCAACCATGAAGTGAACAGTGCCACTGAAAGACAAATGAGCAGAATACTCATCAGAAATAGCTCCTGATTCCGGGTCATGGCAACGGCATGAAGAAACTTCGGCATCAGCCATTTATTGCCTAAATAAACAATAGCGATAATGACCAACGCTTTGAGTAAAAGATAAAAAATATCGGTTCCTATTCCTGTGTTTGCACCGGCCAAAACCGGGGTGAACAGTAAGAGTGGCACCAGAACAATATCCTGAAAAATCAGAATTCCCAATACGGTCCGTCCATAATTGGATGAAAGCTCCGAGCGCTCCTGAAGAATTTTCAACACCACAGCGGTACTACTTAAAGCCACCAGAAAACCCACAAAAAGTGCTACCGACCAGGAAAGATTAAAAGCGCGGGCCGCCAACATGGCGATACCGGCAGTTGCCGAAAGCTGCAACAGACCTCCAATGAAAACAATGCGCCGGATACGGAGCAGGTGCTTCAGCGAAAACTCCATACCGATTGTAAACATCAGTAATACGATTCCAATTTCGGCCATCAATTCGATATCGTGCATGGAGGAAATCAGGGCAAAAAGATGTGGGCCTGCCAGGATACCGGTGAGCAAATAACCAATAATAGTAGGAACACGGATCTTGGTGAAGATGAAATTCACCACCGTGGAGAGCGCAAAAATGATTAGGATGTCTTTGAGAATAGCAATTTCCATGACCCGTAACGTTTATTCCGCTATTATCAAGTTACTGCATTCCCTTCATTCAAGTGGTATATGACCCAAGGTTTTTGGTGGAAGACCTTTGCAAAAAATACATTTCTCCAACACTATATAACAACAGAGGGACTGTCCGTCTAACGGTATCAGTCCCTCTGTAATCATACTTGATGATTTCAGCCATTGACAGGCTGAATCATGCAAAAAAGATAAGTATCATTAACCGATCTCGGCCAAGATTGCCTTTTTGGATTTTACGCCGGTTATTCGCTTTTCAGCTTTCCCGTCCCGGAAAAGAATCATCGTCGGGATGTTGCGGATGTTGTACTTTTGGGCCAGTTGCTGCTGCTCGTCAACATTCACTTTGGCGATGATAATACGTCCACTTTCCTCCTCTGCAATTTCATTCAGCGTAGGAGCAATCATTTTACAAGGACCACACCAGGGAGCCCAAAAATCGACCAACACAGTGCCACTACGAACGACTGTCTTGAAATTCTTATTGTTCAGAATTTTAATCTTTTTACTGGGAGGTACATTCTCCAGATTCTTCATCTTTTTAAAGCCATAAATCAAATAGGCAATAAATAGTACAACAATACCTCCACCAATGTACAGAAACATCATTTTGCCACATCTTTCTATTGATAACGAAAACTGCTTTCCCAAAACTGTTAATGCCTGAGAACAGCCGTTACATTACCTTTGGTTTATCACTAAATTTTCACAAATATAATACATACATAAACACATCTATATTTTTAAATGTGAAAGATTCATTAAGTTGATGGAAACCATGATTAAACCTGTAACCGGTCAAATCACAGAATGGAGTCTTCGGAAAGAGGTAAAATAAAAAACGGGCAACGGAAGTCAAAAATGAATACTCAATTCCGACCTCGAGTTGCCCGGGTTGTTTCAGCTATCTAAATCTAATCTTATACCGACTGCATAATGTCCCAGACAAAAGCCCGAACACCTACTTCTTCGTTGATGGCATCCATACTCTTTACTTTTTCCAGAAGAATATCCACTTTTTCTTCCGGAACTACTGCCATTATCGCTGAATTCATTTCGGGCCAGGTATGTGTGCCCAAATGAGGCGGGCCGCTAACACTTCCCCTTCCCCGAACGTCAGCCCACTGGGTGTACCCCCTGATATCGAGGCGATCGAGCATGTATTCCACACGTTCGCTATTGGCCTGATTGTATACAATAAATACTGCTTTCACTTCTTTCGTTTTTAATGCATTCGTTCAATTCATTCGGTTTCGCTTACAGGATTACCATTCTTATCCATCATGGCCGGTCAACCTGTTTTTGTTTTCCGGTGAAACCGGGATGATAAACACAACTATTGGGGTGCATTCATCTATCCCGGAGTTGTTTTAACCATATGAATCGGTGGCATTACCCTAAAACCAAACGATCTATTTTTTATCCATGAAAATGAATTTCTTCCGTAAGGCGGTTTTCTTATCCCGCTCGCCCGTTTTGGCAAATACAGCATAAATAACCGGCACTATAATCATGGTAATAACGGTTGAGAAAACCAAACCTCCGATTACTGAGATACCCATAGGTTGCCATATTTCCGAACCTTCGCCGGTGCTAAGCGCCATTGGCAACATTCCAAGAATGGTGGTCATGGCAGTCATCAATACCGGACGCAAACGTGATTTACCGGCCACCCTAATGGCGTCGTACAATTCCATGTCCCGGTCACGCATCAAGTTGGTATAATCCACCAGCACGATGGCGTTCTTCACAACAATACCGACCAAAAGAACTGCACCAAGTGCTGCTACAAGATTCAAATCAGTTCCCGTAATCAACAGCGCAATAACCACACCTGAGAAGGAAAACGGTATAGAGAACATGATGATAAACGGCATCTTGAACGACTCAAACTGTGAAGCCATTACCAGGAAGACAAGAACCAGACTGAGCAACAGTAATAATCCCAAATCGGTGAATGATTCCTGCTGATCTTCATAGGCACCGCCCACATCAATCATGATTCCTCCGGGTACATCCAGCTTATCGATTTTCGTCTGAATTTTGCCGGCCAATTCACCCAATGAAGTTTTATAAGGCGTGCACGATACTTTCACTACGCGTTCGCGCTGACGGTGCTCGATGTTTGGCGGTGACCAGTATTCTTCCACCTTGCCAATTTCCTTCAGCTTAATCAACTCACCACCCGGTGTCATGATGGAAATATTTTCCAAATCGGTAATCGAACTCCGGGCATCCGGGTCGTAACGGACAATCACATCGTACTCATCTCCTTCTTCGCGGTACTCGGTTGCAGTCAATCCATCCACACGGTTCCGAATCATCGCTGATACAGAAGCAGTATTTAATCCATGCAAAGCCAGTTTATCCCGATCGAGAACAACCTTCAACTCCGGCTTTTCTTTGTCACGGCTAATCTGAACGTCCGATGCACCTTTTATATCTCTCACTTCGCCGGCGATCTCATTCGCCAAACGCGACGTAGTATTGAAATCGTAACCGTAAATGTAAATATCTACCGTGTTCGACGTTTGCAAACCACTGGAGAAAGTAAACGAGTAGTTCTCAATCTCAGGAATCTTGTCCATCTCAGAACGAAGGGCTGCCGCCACATCCCACACACTACGTGTACGCTGACTAGGTTTATCGAGTGCCATGGTCATGTTAATGATGTGTGAGCCGGTTTGACTGAACAACGAGATAAAACCACCTGAATCATCAGAACCATCCGATGTACTGATTAGCTTCACTTCCGGTGCTTTCTCATGGATGATCTTTTCCATTTCCCGGGCAATCTTATCGGTCACTTCCACACGTGTTCCCGATTGGAGCTCAATTTTCATCTGGATACGGCTCTCATCGGTCTGCGGCATAAAATCGGTTCCCAGATTCTTCGCAAAATACATGGAGACAACGAAGATGGCAACCGCACTTAAAAGGACAACCTTTTTGTGATGTAAACTCCACCTGATGATTCTCTCGTAACCACGGTCAAGCGCATTCAATGCCCGCAGGAAAGTATTATCGTAACTAAATCTTGATGGTTTCTCTTTCTTCGGATGCAGTTTCAGCAGCTTCGAACTGAGCATTGGTGTCAGGGTGATAGCGGCAACGGTCGAAGTCACTACTGTGATGGTCACAATCCATCCCAGCTGATGGAACATTACTCCGGTCATACCCGAAACCAGGGTGAGCGGGAAGAATACCGCTACAATCACCAGCGTGGTGACGATAACCGAAAGCCACACTTCGTTGGTGGCGTAAATAGCTGCCTCACGCGGACTGCTCTTTCGCTCAATGTGGGTGGTGATGTTTTCCAGGACCACAATGGCATCGTCCACCACCATTCCAATCGCTATGGAGAGCGACGACAACGAGATAACATTGATGGAGTTACCCGAAATGAACAGGTAGATGAATGCAACGATTAGTGATATCGGAATAGTGAGCGCCACAATAAACGTCGCCCGCCAGCGGCCCAAAAAGGCCAGCACGACCAATACGACAAAGATTAGGGCAAACATCAGCGTTTCCGATAAGTTGGAAACCGAATCCTTGATGAAGTCGGAGGAATCAAAGATGGTTTGAATCTTCACATCGGGCGGAAGTGTTTTCTCGAGCTCCGCCAGACGTTTCTTCACCTCTCGCGCCACCTTCACCGTGTTGGCACCTGACTGTTTCATCACAAACATCCTCAGACCACGCTGCCCATTGATACGTTCGCGAAGGCCAGTGTCTTTCAGGGTATCTTTCACAGTAGCCACATCCCTCAGGTACACCGGATTTCCTCCGCTGGTTCCCACAATGATGTTATTCAGCTGCCGGCTGTCGGTAAATTCGCCTTCCACACGAAGCTGATAGTCCATTTTACCCATCTTCACGTTACCGGAAGGAGTGTTCTGGTTCTCTGCCCGGATGACATTACCAATCTGACCAATGGTCATGTGATAGGCATCCAGGCGGCTGGGATCTACATCCACGTAAATAACCCGGTTGGGCTGTCCGGCCAAACCAATGGAACCAATTCCATCCACACGATTCAACGGGTTGATAATCTTTTCGTCCAGAATCTTCTCCAGCCCCGGATAGCTCTCTTTCGCATTCACCGCGTAAAAGAGGATCGGCATCATACTGGAGTTGAACTTGAAGATGATAGGCTTTTCACAACCATCGGGCAACTGCTTCTCGATCAGGTCAAGCGCGTCGCGTATGTTGTTAGATGCTTCATCCAGATTGGTTTCGTATTGAAATTCCAGCGTAACAACCGAAAGGTTCTCGTACGATACCGAAGAAATAGTTTTTAGCTTATCCACCGAGTTCATACCATCTTCGATCACCTTTGACACGTTGGTCTCGATATCCGATGCACTGGCTCCCGGATAGGTGGTCATCACCGTGATGGCAGGAAACTCTATTTCGGGATATAAGTCCACGGGCAGGTGCACCACCGAGTAGATCCCCATGACGATGATAGCCATGAAAATCATGAGTGTCGTGATGGGCCGCTGCACCGCACTTTTATATATACTCATTGTTTCTGCATTTTTTGAATGTTAGACTCAGGTTGACAGATTACTTCACAATTTTGACTTCCTTGCCATCAACCAGATTGGCCTGTCCTACCACGATGATCTGATCACCTTCTTTCAACTCATTCGAAATGATTTCGATATTGGCATCGAAACGCTCGCCCAATTGGACATCCACACGTTTGGCTTTGCCGTTCACATATTTGAAAAGATAACGCTCGTTGGTGCCTTCCTGCTTCAAAACAGCAATGGCCGGTACCAGCTTTGTTGCGTCAGTTCCCACATGAATGGCTACCTTGCCATACATTCCCGGACGGATACGCTCATCAGCATTGGGGACGGTAATTTCTACCGTGAAGGTTCTCGATGCCGGATCGATGGCCGGATGAATGCGGAAAACCGTTCCTTCGAACACCTTTCCGGGATAAACGTCTACAGTAACATCCACCTTCATTCCTTTATGAATACGCGGGAAATCCTTTTCAGTCACATTGATAATCGCTTTCAGCGGATTCAGCTGCATCAGGGTGACAATAGCGGCTTTTCCTGCTGAAGTATTGGGAGAACCTGAATACATCTCACCGTCCTCGAAATATTTGCTGGTGATCACTCCACTGAGCGGCGCCCTGAGTTCCGTATTTTCCTTCAGAAACTGAACATTCTCCTTGGCTACCCGATACTGTGTTGCCAGCTGATCATATTTCTGTTGGGTCACTGTTCCTGTTTTTTGCAACGTGTCGAGCCGGCCAAAATCGGTCTTCAGATTTTCGAGCTGCAGTTCGGCTTGCTTTAGCTGTGTACGATCCATCTGAACCAGTAACTGCCCGGCTTTTACGTGATCGCCCACCTCCACATAAATCTTTTCAATTCGGCCCGGGCTGGCTGAGCTGAGGTAGTTTTCGTGATAGGCCACAAAGGAAGCCGTTTGGTTAATGGTCCGTGTAACTTCCTGCGGTTCGATGGTCATTACCTTTACCGGCCGTATTTGAACACTATCCTGTTTTATGTCGCCTGCTTTGCTTTTACCGCTTTTGTTTCCGCATCCGGTGGCGAAAAGCCCTGTGGCAACCAACAGCATGAATAGTTGGATTCTGAAATTCATGATAATCTATTTAGGGTTTGATTTATAAATTATTCAACAGTTTTTCCCAGGCGATATAGGCCTGCAGCAATTCCAGTGTAGCGCCCACATAGTTGTTTTCGGCCTGCAGGTAGCTGTCATTAGCTTGCAAACGTTCCAAACTTGATGCAACTCCCTGTTCGTATTTCAGGTCAAAATTCCGGTTAACCCGAAGGGCAACCTTCACATTTTCCTTCTGACTGCTGTACTTATCGAGAGCATTACGCAGGTTGAACCGCAATTGCTTTTCCTGAAGTTTTAACTGCTCTTCCAGCAAATCCTTCTGGTTTTGCGTCTGTTCCAGACTGATGTTGGCCTCACTCACTTTGGCTTTTCGCAGTCCGCTGGAAAAGATGGGAATACTCAGATTCAATCCGATGACATTTTTCGGCGAAGCATCGAAGCTGGCCTTTTTTATCTTCTCTGTGCGGCTGTAGAAACTGCTCAACGTAGGCAGATATGCCGATTTTTCCAGAGCTACCTGTTTCTCCGACAGTTGCTCCTGAGTTTCCATCATTTTGTAATCCAGGTTATTGTCTACCGACATTGATTTGTCTATCAGCGTGGTAAAGTTGATCCGATCGATGATCGTTTCAATGGTTTCGGTCAGGTGAATCTCCTGATCGCCTGGAATTCCGAGTTCGAACCGGAGCATGTTGTAAGCCATCTCTACCTGCCGGTCGGCTGAACGAACTCCATTTTCCAATGTCGATACCGAAACAGAAAGCTGGTCGACATCAGTCGATTCGGCCATCCCGACTTTTTCCATTGTCTTGGTTTTGGCCAGTGTACTGCGCAAATTCTCCAGGTTCTTTTTCAGGATATCACGCGTCTCTTCACTCACCAGTATCAGGTAATAACTGTTGGCAACCTGCTCTTTTATGTCCTGCTGCGACTTTTCGTAATTGTTTTCCGATAATGACTTGTAGATTTTAGCCGTTTGCAATCCCACCAGATAGCTTCCGCTGAATAACAGCTGCGATACCGTCATCGATACATTAGCGGTCGTTTTGAACGGAATTTCTGTTGGTGGCTGATTCGGATCAAACTGAATGGTCATGGAAGCTCCAAGGTAATTCGAATAATCTGCCTTGGCATCAATTTGCGGCAACCCCGATGCAATGGACTCCCATACTTTCTTCTGTGCAGCATCCACATCGAGCTTGGCATTCTTTACGTTCTTGTTGTATTCAAGCGCATAATCCTGTGCCTGCTTCAACGTCAACTGCATGTCTCCGGGTGGAAAAGCATACAACGTTGCCATTCCGGCAAGCAGGAAAGTTACAATCAACACTACTTTTCTCATACACTATACTATTTTACTCTTAAATTGTTCGGTGTAATTACTTCTCAGTGAATCTGTCAAAATTCTCGAGATACTGTTTGATTAATTCACGTCCTTTGTCGGTACTTATTCCTCTCAAATAAGGCATGAACAGGTGGAAGTGCCACTCTTTTACAGACCAGGAATCACTTAAAATATCGCTCTCCAGACTGTTTTGTGCTAAATCCACCAGCTGAATCCATACAGATGCGACAATGTCCATGTTAATACCTTGCTCAAAGACTCCTTCTTCGGCTCCCTGCCTGAATAATTTGAGCATGAACTTCCTGGATTTTGTCGTATAGTCGCGTGTCACCAACTCCAAAATCTCAGGATAATGCTTCTTCAAATCACTGAAAAATCGCGGATTGATTTTCTGCATTACCTGGTGATTCTCTTTACCAATCCGGTAAAGTGCATCGATGACATTCGGCGCATTATTCATGATTTCATTAAGGGTCTTACCATGAATCTCTCCTCCGGCAGTTATGCCTTCTCTCAGTAATTCCGTTTTATCCTTGAAATTCTCATAAATGGTTCGCTTGGAAACTCCCAACTCGGCAGCAAGAGCATCCATCGTCACACTACGGATACCATCTCTGGCAAACAATTCCATCGCCCCCATCATGATTCGTTGACGTGTATTCATCTTTTCCAATTTTGCTGCAAATATTGAAAACTATTTTGGTTTATTTAGTTTTCGCAATGTGATCTAATCGTTAAATAGAAAACTATTTCAGTTTTTTCAGTTTTTGGTTATGTATACTATTTTGATTGATGCATAAAAAAACCCGGCTTAATCCGGGTTTAATCATTTATGCATTTGTCGTCAATCTCATCCTATTGTTTCGGCAACATCGAACGGGCCAATTCATCACTATCGTGATATTTTGCCTGTACTTCCTCGAGTTTGGTGTGCATCATTATCCGCACATCGGCATAGGCTGAATCATCATACACATTATGCATTTCATGCGGGTCTTTTTCCATGTCGTACAATTCCCACTCATCCACGTCGTAATAAAAGTGAATCAGCTTGTAACGTTTGGTTCGAATGCCATAATGCCGCTTTACGGCGTGCTCGGCCGGATATTCGTAGTAGTGATAATAAATAGCGTCGCGCCAATGGAGGCTGTCTTTTCCGTTCACTACGTTCCGGAAGGATTCTCCCTGCATGTCATCGGGAACGGCTACGCCGGCATAATTAAGGATGGTCGGCGCAAAATCGACATTCTGCACCAACTGATTGACAATGGTTCCGGGTTTAATCTCTTCGGGATACCGGATAAGTAAAGGAGTACGGAAAGACTCTTCGTACATGAAACGCTTGTCGAACCAACCGTGTTCCCCGAGGTAAAATCCCTGATCGGAAGTATAAATCACAATGGTATTTTTATCCAGATGATTCTTCTTCAGGTAGTCGAGCACTTCACCAACGCCATCATCCACCGATTGAACGCAAGCCAGGTAATCGTGCAGGAAGCGGTTGTATTTCCATTGCGCCAAGGCCCTGCCTTCGGGTTTATTTTTGATGAACTCCTCATTAGGCCCGTCATATTCGGCCCGCCAGGCTTTCAGCTGTTCCAGGCCAAACCGCTTGATTCGCGGCATGAAATTGGTCGGCTCGCCGGTATACGGATCGTTTTCGAATTTCATATCGTGTCCCCACATCATGTCACGCACAATCTCCATCTCCTGGGTGTGGGCAGCCGTTCCCCTATCCGAATAATCATCGAAAAAATTTCCCGGAAAGGCAAAATTCCGGTTATCGAACTCGTTTAGGTATTTCTTTTCCGGAAGCCAGTTACGGTGCGGAGCTTTTTGATGCAGCAGCAAACAAAAAGGTTTCGACTTATCGCGATGGTCGAGCCAGTTAAGTGCAAACTGCGTGGTGAGCGAGGTTACATATCCATGAATGCGCTTCCGCACTCCCATCTCAATGAAATCGGGATTGTAGTATTCTCCCTGTCCGGGCAGAATATTCCAGTAATTGAAGCCCTGCGGATCGCTTCGGAGATGCCACTTCCCTACCAGCGCGGTTTGGTAACCGGCTTTTTGCAGCAACTTAGGAAATGTCATCTGATTTCCGTCGAAGGTGACATGATTATCGATTTTACCATTTACATGACTGAACTTACCGGTCAGCAATACGGCCCGGCTGGGGGCGCAAAGCGAATTGGTAACATAGGCATGATTGAAAATGGCTCCTTCGCTGGCCAAACGGTCGATGTTAGGCGTGTGATTGAGCTTAGAACCATAAGCACTGATGGCCTGATAGGCATGGTCATCGCTCATGATGTAGATGATATTTGGATGCCGGGAAGTTTTTTCGCCACCGGTGCAGGCTGCAAGCAGTCCGGCCGAAGCGATTCCCAGCGACCGGAAAAATGCGGGCACATGGTTCATCATAATTGCTGTAGGTTTAATCAGACAGTTAAATGTAAACGCTAAACAGAAAGTGCCCTAATCTTTTCAAAACAAAAAGAGCCTCAGGGTCCATTCTTTTCCGCGAAAACGATTCTGCAAACCGGCTTATTGTTAAATTAACAAAGAAAAGAGTCCGGTTATTTCCTTAATTTAAATATGCTGCTAATTTTGTATTCATTAAGCATGATATGCACAAACGAATTAACTAATCAATTACCTAATCTGTTATGAAACTAAACACTCATCTGACAAAGTCAGTGGGATTGCTGCTACTTGCATTCCTGCTGTCGGGCCTCTCCTCCTGCACACAACCCAAAAAGCAACAGGAAAAGTACATCGGCCTCCAACTCTGGTCTGTTCGCGACCATATGAAGGACGATGCCAAAGCCACAGTGGAAGCGGTTGGCAAAATTGGTTACAAGTTTGTTGAAGCGGCCGGTTACGGCGATGGCAAATTCTATGGTATGGAGCCAACCGAATTTGCAGACCTGGTAAAAGCCAACGGAATGGATTTCCTTTCATCGCACACAGGACAGGCTGTACCCGATTCATCTAACTGGGACGAAGTGATGGCCTGGTGGGACCAGTGTATTGCTGCACATAAAGCTGCCGGCGTCAAATACATTGTCCAGCCTTTTATGGATAAGGTGGGCTACGAAAGCATTGAAGGTGTTCAGCGCTACTGTGATTACTTTAATGCCGTAGGTGAGAAGTGTAATGCTGCCGGTATTCGCTTTGGTTACCATAACCACGACGGCGAATTCAAGGATATCGACGGGCAAACCATTTATGACTACATGCTCAAGCATACCGATCCGGCCAAAGTCTTTTTCGAAATGGACCTTTACTGGATTACCGAAGGAGGTAAAAACCCGGTGGATTATTTTAACCAATATCCCGGACGATTCCTGTTCTGGCACGTGAAAGATACCGCAGAACTGGGCGGCGATGACAGCGTGATGGATTTCAAACCCATTTTTGCCGATGCTGAAACGGCCGGCATGAAATATATTGTGGTGGAAGTGGAAGAGTACAATTTCGATCCGCTGGTTAGTGTGGAGAAAAGCCTCGACTTCCTCAACAATGCATCGTATGTGAAATAGGTTGTTTTTGAACTACATCCTGAGGGGAGATTCGCACGCCGGGTTTCCCCTCTTTTTTGCCGGCGCTTCACATTCACTTGCCGGGAAGCTTAAAATTCCTCATTTGCCAATTTTCCCTGAATAGCTATGCAACATATTCGACTGATTTCTGACCCGAATTTTTTATCTTCAGCGTGCAGAGTAAACCAAAAAATCAATCCGTAATGAAGTCAGCTACCGCCCCTCACGTGAGCGTGATTTACCGGGACGAAGATTTCTCCAATCAAACCTTTCGTTTCGAAGAATTTGAAGATTGCCTCTTCGAAAATTGCAACTTCTCATCGTGCGACTTTACCCGCACCGTGTTCCTCAACTGCCGGTTTGTGAACTGTGACCTGAGCAGCAGCCGCTTTCAGCAGGCCAATCTCGAAGGTGTGGTCTTCGACAGTTGTCAACTGGTCGGTATCGACTTCACAACGGTGAGTCGTGTCAGGCTCGAGATAACCTTCACCGATTCGGAACTAGAGTTGTGCAATTTTACCGGCCTTCCGCTGGAAGAAACTTCTTTCAACCGGAGCCGTATCGACGAATGCGAGTTTGTGGAAACCATCCTGAAAAAAGCACAATTCAAAGAAACCGACCTCACAGGAACCATTTTCCGGCAATGTGACCTTTCGGGAGCTGATTTTCGCGGAGCCAAAAACTATCGCTTCAATCCGTGGGAAAACCGGATGAAAAACGCCCGTTTTTCCACCCCCGAAGTGCTGTCGTTTCTATCGCCGCTCCAAATTCTGGTTGACTGATTTGTCGATTCGTTTGGTTACCGGAAACACCGTTTGAACCGGTTAGCTTCTTTTTTGTAACTTGTGGATTGTATCATCCATAAAACGCTAAGCCATGTCACATATCCTTATCATGCTGGCCCTGATATTCCCGGGACAACCGGCCGCTGACACATTCGAAACCGATACGTTTCAAACAGATAAAGGTAACCTGACGATTACCTTCATCGGGCACGGAACCCTGATGATGGAATGGAACGGAAAAGTGATTCACATCGACCCGGTGAGCCGTGAGGCCGATTATAACAACCTTCCCAAAGCCGATCTCATTCTCGTTACCCATGAGCATGGTGATCATCTCGATCCGGCTACCATTGCACTACTTCGAAAACCGGATACCAAGGTTATTGTGAGCAAAAGTTGTGAAGGGAAAGTGCCTGATGAAACCATCCTCCTCAACGGACAGAATGCCACAGTTGATGGCATTAAAATTGAGGCGATGCCCGCTTATAACCTGGTGCACAAGCGCCCCAACGGCGAACCTTTTCACCCGAAAGGCAACGGCAACGGCTATGTGCTCACCATGGGCGGCAAACATATTTACATTGCCGGCGATACCGAAAATATTCCGGAGATGAAAAACCTGAAGAACATCGATATCGCTTTCCTGCCCATGAATCTTCCGTACACCATGACGCCGGAGCAAACGGCTGAGGCCGCCCGCAGTTTTATGCCGAAGATTCTTTACCCGTATCACTTCGGTCAGACCGATCCGCAACAACTGGTGAAGCTGTTGAAGGACACTTCCATTGAAGTTCGGGTCAGGAAAATGGAATAACCGAAACTGTTATAAGCAAATTCACTATTTTCTGACTGCCTTTTGGTATCGTTCCAGCAAGGCAGGTTCATCAATGGAACCATGGTGATGGATTTGTCTCCATGCACCTTCGAGTTTTATGAAAATACGGGTGGTACGAATTGCTAATTCAATTGTTTCACTGTCAGTGCGGAAAGTTCCCCGTTCCCGTCCGGTAGCAAAAAACATATTTTCCGTTTGATGAATGGTGTAATCGTAGAATTCCACATACACTTTTGCTTTTCCGTTGAAAATCCGATCATATCCTTCGGCGATAGCTGACCATCCTCTCCGGATGCCACCGATGGGATTATCCATGGATATTTCTTCCGTATTCAGCCAGGAGCGTTCCATTAATTCCATCAGACGGTTATTGAACGCTTTATAAAACAACGACAACGCTCTTGTCTCATCGTTTATCAATGTCGAAATCTCTTCACTTCCGTTGATGGCCGTCTCAATTGTTTTCATGATGTACTGTTTTGAATTAGAAACTTCAGGATACATTCCGGCATCCCAATACATCCGTAAAACTATGACAAGGAGATGGAACCGGCATTGATGTAGATCAAGAAGCTACTTGCTCCTCAGGCGGCTCAATGTTTCGGGGGTGATACCAAGATATGCGGCAACATGGTAGAGAGGAATCCGGTTTTGTATCGTCCGGTACTCCTGATTGAATATTTCAAAGCGGGTGGCTGCATTTTCGCTAATTAACGATTTCTCCCGCCGGCACTTTTTCAGCGTTTGTTGCTCAAATATTGCCTTTCCCAGTCTCACCCAGCAATCGTGCCTCCGGTACAACTCACTGAGCATGTCGGAAGTTACGATGATGAGACTGGAATCTTCCAGTGCCTGAATGGTCCACTCGGATGGTTGCCGGGTCAGAAAACTGGTGAAAGCACTGACAAACTGATTCTCGGAATAAAACTCCACATTATACTCTTTCCCGTCAACGGAAACATACGAACGGAGCAGTCCTTTCACAACAAATCCAATCTCGTTACAAACCTGACCTTGCCGGAAGAAATATTCTCCTTTCCCGAGCCGGATGTTCCGATGTTCCGGTCAAACCAGGCTATCTCGTCTTCCGGGAAATCAATGTCAAACTGTTGAGCTAACTGAGTCGTTGCATTCATCTTCTATTTCCTTTGCTAATGCGACAACAACAATTCCATGTGGAAAATTCCTGTGGAAATCATCTTGCATTCCATGAATCTCATCAACAATCCCGGTGGGCTACATCGGCTCCAGCCGGCTGAAACTGCAAAAAATAAAATTCTGAATGCTGTGGGATGGTGTAATGTGGTCAACCGTGATGCAACGGATTTTCCTGAAGAAATCTTTCAGCCGATCTGTCATCTTTTGTTCGGAATACTGCTCCACTTTCATACCGCTGCAACGGTCGGGACCTTGTTCCGAGAAGGTGCCAATCACCAAATAGCCGCCCGGCGTGATGTTTGACTTGACGCAACTCAGATAATTGCTGATTTCCTCCTCTTTTGTGAGGAAGTGAAACGCTGCCCGGTCGTGCCAGAAGTCGTATTTTTCCATGGGTTGGAAACAGGCAGCATCGGCTTCTATCCATTTCACCTTTTCCGATTCAGTACCTAATCGTTGCTTGGCCCGTTCGATGGCTTTCGCCGAAATGTCGAGGACGGTAATATCTGTATAGCCCCGTTTCAGTAAATGGTCGACAAAAAAGCTGTCACCTCCTCCAATGTCAATGATTTTCGCATCGAACGGCAGGTTAAATTGCCGCACAAAATCCAGCGATGTAACGGGTACTGACTGATACCAGCTAACCTCGTCGGTTGTTTTCTCCTGGTAGATGTGGTTCCAGTGTGCTTTGCGATCGCGTGTTTCCATGACTCACCTTTATTTTGTGGCAACTTTTGACACTTCCCACACCTCTCCCACCGATGGTCCCGGGAGTTCACCCTTCCATTGCCACAGCTGTTAAAGTTAGAAAAATATTTATCCGCGACTCAGGGAGCCCTGCTCATTTAGGAACCATTTCATTATCTGGTGGTTCCTTTTGCTTTCGTTTGCTCATTTTTTTGAATCCTGCAGCGCATTCTGCCGTATAATCGGGCAGTAGACCGTTACCACGCCTGGCCGAAAAATCAAATTCAACGTGACATCTTTTCGTCATGCTTGAACCAACATCAGGGTTTGCTGTTGATCGACAGGGGTACCGGAAGGCGCCTTCACCATTGACCAAAAGACATGAGCTCGAATCAGACTGTAGATAAAAATAATCCGCTAAGAATAAAGCAGAACAATCCGGGAAAGGTGGTGCTGTTGCTATTGCCTATCCTGATTCTGGGTGTGATCAGCTATTGGGTAACTGACAAGGATCCGGCGAAAACAGCCAAAGAAAAGAAAATGTTGTCAGTTGGAAAGAGCGCACAGGCTGCACCGGCGAAAGGCTTTGGCCCCACCATTAGCAATCCGGATACCCCGCCGGGGAAAGCGCCCAAAGACATGGTCTGGATTCCGGGGGGCACTTTCTCCATGGGAGCCACCGATCCAACCACGCTCAAGGATGGCGGACAGGAGCCCATGAATGATGCGCGTCCGGTTCACCGTGTTTACGTGGATGGTTTCTGGATGGACAAGACAGAAGTAACCAATGCAGAGTTTCGCCAATTCGTTAAAGCGACAGGATACGTTACCACAGCCGAAAAGAAACCGACACCGGAAGATTTGCCCGGTGTTCCGGCCGATCAACTGGTCGCCGGCTCTATTGTCTTCTTTCCGCCTAAACAGCAGGTACAACTGACAGACTTTCGCCAGTGGTGGAGGTTCGTTCCCGGCGCCAACTGGAAACATCCCTACGGCCCCGACAGTAATATCAGTGGGATGGACAATTATCCCGTAGTACATGTCACCTATGCCGATGCCGAGGCTTACGCTAAATGGGCCGGTAAGCGCTTGCCCACTGAAGCGGAGTGGGAATTTGCCGCCCGCGGAGGCTTATCGGGGAAACCTTACGTATGGGGCGACCAGCTTACGCCCAACGGCAAATGGATGGCTAACATTTTCGAAGGACATTTCCCCGAATCGGATGACGCAGCGGACGGTTATGCCGGTATTGCACCGGTAGCACAGTATCCGGCGAACGGTTACGGCCTGTACGACATGGCCGGCAATGTGTGGGAATGGTGCCACGACTGGTATCGCGCCGATTATTACCGGCAGGTGGCCATGACCAACGATGTGGTAAACAATCCGCAGGGCCCCGATACATATAACGATCCGCAGGAACCCGGCGTGCCCAAAAGGGTGCAACGTGGCGGTTCCTTTCTTTGCACGAACCAGTATTGTACACGATATATGGTGGGCACACGCGGAAAAGGAGAGATTAATTCCAGCACCAATCATATTGGCTTCCGGTGTATCAAATCACCCGGTACCAAATCCCCCTAGGGAAAGGTACGAAATACCGGTAACCAGCCTGTTCCGAGCTACAGGCGCCAATCCGGAGAGTGTCTTTACGGCATTTCTCCGGTTTTTTTTGCTGTTTGAACAATTATCTATGACACAAAAACAGTTCTGTACGGATTGCCGGTGTTATTGACAGTTGTTGTTTGAATATGTATCTTCCAGCCGAATTATCCATCAATTAAAACCCGAATTCATGCAGGAAACTTACTCCTTCGGCCTGCTGGCCCTGACTTCATTCTTTACGCTGCTCAATCCATTGGGAACCATGCCCATCTTTGTATCGATGACATCGGAGTTACCCGAGGAGCAAAAACGAAAAACAGCGCGAAAAGCCGTAGTGGTGGCGTTTATCACCATCCTGGTGTTTGCGTTCTCCGGACAACTCCTGTTCCGGTTCTTCGGTATTTCGGTGAACAGCTTCCGTATTGTGGGGGGCGTTATCTTCTTCCTGATGGGACAGGATATGCTGCAGGCTCGTTTGGGAAAGATCAAGATGAGTGAAAAAGAGTCAGAAATCAATGCCTATGTGAACGATATTTCCATTACCCCGCTGGCCATTCCGATGATTAGCGGACCGGGTGCCATCACTAACGGCATTGTGTTAATGGAGGATGCTTCTACTTTCTGGAAAAAGCTGGTGCTGGTCGGTTCTATTATCATCATTCTGGCGCTCACCTATGTCATTCTGATTAGTGGAACCCGTATCAGCAAAAAGTTGGGCCCCACCGGCAACAATGTGCTCATGCGATTGATGGGGCTTATTGTGATGGTTATCGCTGTGGAGTTCTTCTTCAGCGGATTGAAGCCCATCGTACAGGACATGATCAGGTAGCGACCGCACGCCATTGATACTTATGACATTTTTCCGTTCATACGAAAAAAAGATATCCCCCGAAAAAGTCGTTGAGCAACTTCCCGGGGGATAATCATCAATCGTTGGGGTTAGATATATCATATAACGGATTGATACCGCTAATTATTTCATTTACGCATTTTTAAACGCTTTCTTTCCGGCAAACAGGGAACTGCTACCCAATTCCTGTTCGATGCGCATCAACTGGTTGAACTTCTCGATGCGTTCGCCACGGCAGCCGCTGCCGGTTTTCAGATGTCCTGCATTCACGGCAACGGTCAGGTCGGCAATAAAGGTGTCGACGGTTTCGCCGCTCCGGTGCGATACAAAAGCGTGGTATCCATTCTTATAGGCCAGCTCGATGGTTTCCAGCGTTTCGGTTACCGTACCAATCTGGTTCAGCTTAATGAGGATGGAGTTGGCCACCTCTTTTTCGATGCCTTCGGCCAGAATAGCCTTGTTGGTACAGAAGAGGTCGTCGCCCACCAGCTCGATGCGGTTGCCCAGCGTTTGCGTCAGGTTTTTCCAGCCTTCCCAGTCGTTTTCGGCCAATCCGTCTTCGAGTAACACGATCGGATACTGACGAGACCAGTTGTCCCACTGTTTGATCATGTCGTCGCTGGTGAGAAGCTGGTTGGTGCTTTTAAAGAGGCGGTATTTTCCGTCTTCCCACAGCTCACTCGATGCGGGGTCGAGACAAATGCTCACTTCTTCGCCCGGTTGGTAGCCAGCCTGAGTGATGCCTTCGAGAATAACTTCCACTGCCTCTTCGTTGGACTTCAAATCGGGAGCGAATCCACCTTCATCTCCCACACCGGTGCTGTATCCCTTCTTCTTCAAAACGTTTTTCAGCGCATGAAAAACCTCTGCGCCCATTCGGATGGATTCCCGGAAGGAGGAAGCTCCGTGCGGGGCAATCATAAATTCCTGAAAATCGACATTGTTATCGGCATGTCGGCCACCGTTGATAACATTCATACATGGAACGGGCATCATGTAGGCATTGCTGCCGCCCAGGTAGCGATACAGCGGCGTGTTGGCGGCTGTGGCCATGGCGCGGGCAAAGGCCATGGAGACTCCAAGAATTCCGTTGGCTCCCAGCCGCGATTTGTTTGGTGTTCCATCCAGTTCGAGGAGCAGAAGATCGAGTTCGCGCTGACTGCCGAAACAACGACCCACTGTTTTATTGGCAATCACGTTGTTCACATTCTCAACGGCTTTCAATACGCCTTTCCCGCCGTAGCGGTTCGGGTCGCCATCGCGCATTTCGAAGGCTTCGCGTTCGCCGGTGGAAGCGCCGCTGGGCACCATCGCCCGTCCGGTGGTTCCGTTTTCCAGTTTTAAATCGACTTCAACAGTTGGATTACCTCTTGAATCGAGGATTTCCATTGCTCTTACCTTAGCAATCTTCATATCGTTTAGAGTTAAAAGTAAAACGTCCGTTCCTGTCCGGCTTTGTTCATTAAAACCGTAACATCTTCCACCGTTACCAGGCAGCCATAGCGCATAGCCTCCAGCTCGGGTCTGATGCTTTCGTAGAAAGCCATAATCTTCTCTCCTTCATCCACAATCTCCACTACAGTGGGTAGCTTTTCGGCTACCTCCCAGAATTTGTATGAATGAATCACCGAACTGGCGCCATAGCCCATAGCGCCTTTGAATACCGTGGAGCCAGCTAAACCGGCTTCTTTCGCCCTGAAAACAATCGTTTCGTAAAGGATTTCCTTATTCAGCTTATCGGTCGAGCCGATGAAGATGCGTAACAGCATCGCCTTGGTTGAGTTATCCATCTTATACCAGTTTTATCATAATCCGTCCGGTGTATACAGCCACCAAGCCTAATGTGAAACTCAATGAAGCATACACAATAAACCGAAGCCATTCGCGGCTTTGGAGTAGTAGAAAGGCATCGTCGGTGAGTGCCGAAAAGGTGGTGAATCCACCGCAGATGCCCACAGTCAGGAAAATGCGAAATTCAGGCGACAGCCAGTTTCCTTTCTCTGTCAGGCCGAAAATGAGGCCTATCAGCAAGCTGCCCAGAATATTCACGATAAACGTTCCCCAGGGGAAGACGGTGGGCGTGTGGATTTGAAAGTAACGGGAGATAGCAAACCGGAAAACCGTTCCGATGAATCCTCCCACGCCTGCAATCATTAGTGACTTTACCATACAATTGAAAATTAAGGTTCCAATTTTCCATCGTAGAAGTCATTAGCCTAAGGCAGGCAGTTAATGGCAGACCTCATTGCCCATATCAAATGTACGGAATTCTCAGGATGGTTATTCCCCCTATCGCTTTCATTAACAAATTTTATGATTATAAAAGCTCCGGAAACGGGGAAATAATATGGCCGGTATCATCCGGGACAGGCAAACAATAAAAAAGGTGAAGTACTCCGGTTCTCATGGCAGCAACGGGGCACTTCACCTGATGTTTTCAGCAGTATGCTATTTAAAAAGTCCGGGGAGTTTTTTAATAACTATCAAATAGTAAGTACCGGTTGATATTTCACCCCTAAAGAGCGTATCCGAAAAGTGAAACTGCAAAATTTAAAACTTACCAATTGTAAACACCCTTGTTTTCACCCCTCCAAACCTCCCCTAAAGGGGTGGCTTAAAGTCCCCTTTAGGGGATTTAGGGGTTAATAACAAGCGTTGTACTAACCATCGGACAATTCTGGAAATGTTTTTTGTAGTCTTCAAATGCCCCAGGCCTAATGGCATCGCGAATGAGGGGTAAAATCCAAACGTACTTACATATTTTAGATGTCACTTTTTTTGCCCGACTTTCCAGACAGCCACTGTTCTCTTTCTGCTATTTAGTCTTCCCGTACCAGGTAGAGTTTGTTGTCTTCCACCCGGTAATACATGGGAGCTACCATTACCTTCGGATACCGGTTGCGTAAGCGTTTTACTTCACTCAACACGAAATCGATTTCGTTGCCAATTTCGAAAAGCGGGGCGAACTGGTTGAAGTGCTCTTCGGCAAACGAACGGTCCCAGCCGGCCGTATCCACCAAACCGCCAATGAACTGTTCTTTCCGGGCTACCAGGTTCACCATGCCGCAGTTACTGTGCCCGATGAGGGCGATGTGACGAACATTTCCAACCGCGATGGCATACGATACCTTGAATTCGCTGTAACGAAGATTGGCACCACCCGATCTGATGATGTAGGAGAAGTTGTCGGGGATGTGCAAATGCTTCCGGTTGTCCATACACATACCGACCAGCAGTTGTGCTGAATCGTAGGACTCAAAATCTCTGTCCAGATCGTGGTACTCCAACAAATCACCAATTGGCGTATCCCTGTACTCCGGGAAAATGTCTTCTTTTGTCTTAATCGGTACAAGTCTGTTCATAATATTCGCTTCATTTCAGCCGGCTTATTTACGTTAATTAGTTGCCGGCCTTCGTTTTAAATGAATGTTTTTATGATGTCCTCCGTATTCAATACGGTGGCGAATTCTTCATTCAGGCTTGCCAGCGCTGTTTCATGAATAGTTTCTGCTGAATAGTGTCTTCCGTCGAAGCCGGTTTTGGGGAACGTGGCCGTGGCATCGTTGACCACGTAGGTGTCGAAGCCGAGGTTGCCGGCCATGCGCACCGTCGTGGAAATACAATGATCTGTCGTAAGACCGACGACCACCAACTGACGAATCCCTTCGTCGTGCAGGCGTTGTTCCAAATCGGTGCCGATAAACGCGCTGTTGACCGACTTCCCGATGACGGGTTCGCCTTCCCGCGGTTGAACAATCACCTGAATGGCATTGCCCGCCTTCCCTTCGGCCATCGGTGATTCCGGATGCACCGAATTGTGTTTCACATGAATAACGGGAAAGCTGTGACTGCGCCACACCTCCAACAACCGGGCGGCGTTTTTCTCCGCGTCGGGGTGATTGCGCGTACCGCCCCAGTAAGCCTCATCTTCGAATCCCTGCTGGATATCGACCAGCAACAACGCTGGCTGTCCGTCGGGGATGAACGGCTGAAGTGGTTCGTTTGATGATTGGGACATGTTCTCCATGCTACGCTATTTGATATCGATTGTTTCGACAGTTTCTTTTACCGCCATCACGCGAATGCGTTTGTAGTCGGCATACCATTTCCCGTCGACAAAACTAACCTTTTTTAAGGCTTCCTGCACTTCGGCTTTCATGGCATGGGCATCATCGTCGCTCACGCCGTCGAAGAATTGCTTGCCAAACATCGCCAGCCAGTCGGCCATGCCGGTGTCTGCATCGGCCAGTTCTGTGGGACGATCGAAATGCTCGGCTCTTGTCACCCGGAATCCGGCTTTTTCGAGCTCCGTGGCATACTCCCCAATCGTCGGGAAATACCAGAGTTGCTTCTCCGCCTGTTCGTGATAGCCGTATTTGGCCAGTACCTCCCGCAGTGTTCCGACGATATTTTGCACATTGCCTTTGCCACCGAACTCAGCCACCACGCGGCCGCCCGGCTTCAGGTTGCGGTACATGCTTGCCACGGCTCCCTTGTAATCGGTTACCCAGTGAAGCGCTGCATTCGAGAAGATGGCATCGAACGGTTGGTTGTACTCGAAATCGGACGCATTTCCTACCTCGAACGAAATGTCGGGATATTTACTTTGCGCATCGGCAATCATTTCAGGCGAGTAATCCAGGCCTACCACCCATGCAGCGCTTTCTTTAATCTGGCTGGTGAGTTGTCCCGAGCCGCAGCCCAGGTCGAGAATACGTTCGTGTGCTTTGGGTTCCAGCCAGCTGAGGATTCCCTGGCCATATTGGTACACAAATGCGTGCTTGTCGTTGTATAATTCCGGATTCCAATCCTTTGCCATAGCGTTTTATTCCTTTCCAGAGGCTGTCCCACAAGTCAAACTGCAAAATTTTACACTTTTGAAATATGAGCAAACCTTTTTTCACCCCTCCAAACCTCCCCTAAAGGGGCGGCTTAAAGTCCCCTTTAGGGGATTTAGGGGTTAACAACCAGGAGTTATACTAACACTTTGATAGTTCAGAAAATGTTCTTCATTGTTTTCGGGCCTCCTCGTCTTTACCCTACCCCTAAACAAATAACCACGCATTGGGTTGAGAGATTTTGTACTTGCCGGTTATTTACCGCCTGTTTTCGGCGATGAACCGGGCGATATTTTCCTGATGCCGATGTTTTTACCGGATGAAACAGAGCGCTATTTGTCATAACTCTATTGATTTCCTCCGCTGCCGGGCTGTTTTTGTCATTTGACGGCCGTTGTATGGCATTTGATAGTCGTTGTTTGGCAATTGACGACGCTTGTTTGCCATCTGACAGTCGTTGTATGGCAATTGACGACGCTTGTATGGCATCTGACAGTCGTTGTATGGCAACTGACGGTCGTTGTATGGCAATTGACAACGCTTGTATGGCATTTGACGACACTTGTATAGCAACTGACAGTCGTTGTTTTGCATTTGACGACGCTTGTTTGGCAATTGACGGTCGTTGTTTGACCGTTGACAGACGATATTTGACCGATGACGGTGACCTCTCCTAAAAAAGCTTGACAGATTTATAGCTTATTGGAGGTTGCAGCTGACGATAAATTCGTGCTTGCTGGAATCCAAATATACTTGTTTTTATATTCCTGCCTGGCCCGTCGCTTTTAACAGCAAAACCTGGAACAGACTTGAGATTGTTTCTAAAACCTGAAATATCCGGAAATTCTCCGTGTTAATCCTGTTCCTTCATCCCGGTTTTTCTTTTAACCCGGGTTGGCCTGACAGGATTTAATCTATTCCCTGATTCATGCTTCATTGGATCGGGGCTTGTTCTCCAGTGTTTCTTTAGTGTCCCGGTTTGCTTATGCGCATCAGTGGGAAACATCATGTCCACACTTCGATGCGGCCGTTTATGGTTGTATTTGTATACAGCGAGTTTTACCGCTTCCAGAGCTGCATGATAATCGGCAAAAGTGTCCTGTAAGCTGTACTCTCCCTTTAGAATACCATTGACACGTTCGGCTACCGCATTTTCATACGGGTCTCCGTTTTCAGTCATTGATATGTTGATTTTTGCTCCTTTCAGGTAGTTCACGTAATCATTGCAGCAATACTGAATTCCCCTGTCGGAGTGATGAATCAGGTTGGGCTTTACACCTTCGCCGGCAACGGCCATTCTTAGGGCATTTAAGGCCCCTTCGCTGGTCAGGTCGGGCCAGAGGCTCCATCCGACAATTTTCTTCGAATAGCCATCGGTTACCAGCGACAGGTAGACAAAGCCTTTTTCGGTTCGCAGGTAGGTAATATCACTGACCCAGAGTCTGCCTGAACTGACCAGTTCGATATCCCGGATAAGATTGGGATATTTACGGTAAAAATGGTTCGAATTGGTGGTTTTCGGACCCCGCTTACGGCGCCGAACCAACAAACCGTGCTCCCCGAGCAGGTTGAAAAACTTGTCTCTTCCGTATTTGATATTGTGTTCCTGTAGTGTGGGAGCCAGTAACAGGAGAAGTTTCTCTGCTCCCATGCGGGGATGTTCGCGGCGAAGTATTTTCACCTGCTTTAAAATGAACACCTCCTGCATTTGTTTTACTGAGTGACGCTTTTTGCTGTCGTACCAGGCCTGACGGCTAAACCCAAACAGTTCACACAGTACCGATTTGGATACCAACGGGTACATGTGTGCCAGTACCTCTACTGTTTGGGGCCAGACTTTTTTCGAATCTCTAATTTGTAGTCCTGCTCAGCAATGTCAATCATCGTATTCAGGCCCACATTTTTCATCTTTGCCAGTTCAAGCTGTTTTTCCAGCTCTTTGATACGCTTCTCCAGCGCTTTTACATCTGTTCTTTCTTTTCCACTCATCGCCAGTAAAGATAAGTGAATATCATCGGAATAACGTTCCTGCCAGTTCCTGATAATGCGCCGGTACTGGGAACCTAAATCAAACCGGTCGCGTGCCTGCTGAAAACTCATCTTTTCTGCATCTATCTGGCCGACCAGCCAGCGCCTGAAACTAACTTCGTAATCATTGTAATTAGTCGTTTTTTCCTGAAATCCGTCCATGTGATCGCTTAACATGGCCTCTTTTCCTTTTTTCATTTTCCTGACGTTTTACGTCAAGCTATTTCAGGACAAGACATAACAGGCTTTGCCACAGCGCCAAATTCCAACCTGAATATCAGACCAAAAACTGACTAACCAATCTTATTGACAGTCGTTCTGTGCGTTGCGAAAACATTAATGGGCCCGGATTGTTTGTTTTGTTGCCGATAACCCGGAACCTTAATGACAAGATATGTTATTCATTCATCAATGACTTAAATTCGAAAAGAAGTATGAAAAGATTTCTTTATCTCTTTGTGATGGTCTTCCTCATGACTGCGGAAGCGGCCTTTCCGCAGAAAAGCGCGTTTACCATCGCCGATTTGTACAAAGTACGTCACGTGGGTTCTCCTGTAGTTTCGCCCGACGGCATGCGCGTGGCTTTCACAGTTACCGATTACGATATGCCAAAGGGCAAATCGATGACCGACATTTACGTGATGAACGCCGACGGCAGCAACGTTACCCCGGTCACCACCGACCACAAGGGGAATTACAACCCCATTTGGACCAGCGACAACAAAAACCTTTACTACGTGTCGACTGCATCGGGAGCACCACAGGTGTATCACTATTCATTCGATACCAAAAAGTCGGAGCAGGTAACTAACTTCTCCATGGGGGTCGATGCTCCGGTGTTATCGCCCAACAATCAACTGATTGCTTTTGCATCAGAAGTATATCCCGACTGCGGAGCCAACAGTGACCTCAACGCCCGTTACGATTCACTGTCGTACAACGGTCCTATCCAGGCGTATGTGGCCGATCACCTGTTGTTCCGTCACTGGACTGAGTACGCCAAGGGAAAATATTCACACATCATTGTGTTCAATACCGAAACCAAAAAGTACACCGATGTGACCCCGGGTAGATTTGTATCGCCGGCATTTATGTTGGGTGGTGGCGTTGGCTATAACTTCTCGCCCGACAGCAAAGAGATTTGTTACTCATCGAAACATGTCGAACATCCCGAGGCTTCGACCAATGCCGACCTGTTTGTGGTTCCGGTAACGGGAGGCGACGCCAAAAATATTACGGCCGAAAACAAGGCGTGGGACGGATGGCCCATTTATTCGCCCGATGGTAAGTATATTGCATACCGCACCCAGAAAATTCCGGGTTACGAGTCTGATAAATTCAACATCGCCCTTTATAATCGTGCCACCGGCGAAACGAAGATCATTACCAAGGACTTCGATAACTGGGTCGATGACTTTAAATGGGCTCCCGACTCTAAGTCAATTTTCTTCTCAGCAGAAAACGAAGGAGGTGAACCGGTTTATATGGTCGATCTGGCCTCGGACGTTATCACACCCGTTTCGGGACAACGCTCCATTTACGGTTTCGATGTGGCCAACAATGGTTATCTGTATTACCTGGCTACCACTGTTGATAAACCGGCCGAGTTATTCCGCATGAAAACCAAAGGCGGCAAGGAAGAGCAGTTGACCGATTTCAATAAAGAGCTGTTAGCGAAAGTAGATTTCCGTCCGGCAGAGAAAATGTGGGTGACCGGTGCCGATAACAAGCAGGTAGAGGTATTCATTGTAAAGCCTCATAACTTCGACCCGACGAAAAAGTACCCAATCATTCTGAACGTTCACGGAGGACCTCAGGGACAGTGGATGGATTCGTTCCGCGGTGATTGGCAGGTATATCCGGGAGCCGGTTATGTGGTTGCATTCCCCAACCCGCACGGTTCAACCGGACACGGACAGGCATACACCCGCGAAATTTCAGGTGACTGGGGCGGCAAACCGTTTGAGGACCTGATGAAAGTAACCGACGCGCTGGCCAAACTGTCGTATGTCGATTCAACCCGCATGGGGGCCATGGGATGGTCGTACGGAGGTTACATGATGAACTGGTTCCAGGCCAAAACCAAGCGATTCAAGTGTCTGGCTTCGATGATGGGTCTCTACGACCTGCGTTCGATGTGGGGAGCAACAGAAGAACTTTGGTTCCCGAACTTCGATTTGAAA